>Ga0209234_1000013_pt1 | contig 47124 bp, 37 predicted proteins | sample GraSoi013_1_20cm_2_FD_185816 | JGI IMG/M metagenome (GOLD analysis project Ga0209234, IMG submission 185816) | Grasslands soil microbial communities from the Angelo Coastal Reserve, California, USA - Sample 08_20_2013_1_20cm (SPAdes) (version 2) | ecosystem: Environmental > Terrestrial > Soil >... | reverse complement strand
TCGGCCGCGAGCTGCCGCGCGATGCCGAGGCCGATGCCGCTGGTCGAGCCCGTGACGAGCGCGCGCTTGCCGGCGAGGCCCGCCATCGCTCAGTCGTCGATGGCCTGCTTGTGCGTCTCGCGCGACAGCCAGACCGACACGACCGTGATGAGGACGAGCCCCACCATGTAGAGCGACACGGGCCAGGACTTCCCGCCGGTGCGAGTCAGCAGCGCCGTCGCGATGAGCGGCGACAGCCCCCCCGAGAACACCGAACCGAGCTGCGATGCGAGCGAGGCCCCGCTGTAGCGCACGCGCGTGGGGAAGAGCTCGGCGAAGAAGCTCGATTGCGCCGCGTACATGGCGTCGTGTCCGATCGTCATCGCGAGCACCAACGCGAGCCAGATCAGCCCGGCTTGCCCCGTCTCGAGCAGCCAGAAGAAGGGGAACGCGAGCACGCCACCCGCCACCGCCCCCAACAGATAGACGGGCCGCCGACCGATCCGATCCGAGATGGCACCCCACGCCGGCACGGTGATGAGGCTGCACGCCGAGGCCACGAGCAGGCCGTTGAGCGCGATGTTCCGGTCCAGCTTGAGCTGGCTCGCGACATAGGTCAGTGAGAACGTCGTGAAAATGTAGAACAACCCGTTTTCGGCGAGGCGCGCGCCCGTGGCGAGCAGCATAGGCCGCATGTGCCCGCGGAACACTTCGATCACGGGCATGCGTGCCTCGCCCTTGCGGCCCTTGAGCCGCTGGAACACCGGCGACTCGGCCAAGCGGTGGCGAATCCATAGGCCGACGGCGAGGAGGATGAAGCTCAGGAGGAACGGCACGCGCCACGCCCACGCCAGGAACGTGGCCTCGGGGTAGCCCGAGAAGTGGCGGAACGCGAGCGTCGAGAGCAACAGGCCGATCGCCACCCCCATCTGGGGCCAGCTGCCGTAGAAGCCACGCCGATGCGCCGGCGCATGCTCGATCGCCATCAGCACCGCTCCGCCCCATTCCCCGCCGATCCCGAGCCCCTGGAGCAGCCGCATCGCCACGAGCAGGATCGGCGCCCAGATCCCGATGCTCGCGTACGTGGGGAGCAGGCCGATCGCCGTCGTCGCCAGCCCCATGATCAGGAGCGTCAGGTACAGCATCGTCTTGCGGCCGAGCTTGTCGCCGTAATGGCCGAACACGATCCCGCCGATGGGCCGCGCCGCGAACCCGACCGCATAGGTCGCGAACGCCGCCATGGTACCGGCCAGCGGCGCGAACGTGGGGAAGAAGAGCTTGTTGAAGACGAGCGCGGCGGCGGTGCCGTAGAGAAAGAAGTCGTACCACTCGATGGACGTGCCGATGAGGCTGGCGGCGGCGACCTTCAGGATTTCCGAGCGGCCTTCCAGGTCGCTGTCGCGTGAGGCGACGGGGGCGGCCATGATGCCTCCATTCTGGGGGTGGGGTGACGCGCGTCCCCAAGATGATGGCGCGCGGGTGCCGGGATGGCAACCGAGCGGGGTTGCCGCGATTCCAGCGCATTTCCGCCGTGTCGTCTGGATTTCCCGCCAGCGGAGTGGCAGGTTGTGTCCGTGCGGTCGAACGCGCTGGTCACAAGCAAGGGGCACCGACCGATGGCTGGCACAAGAGCCGTTGCGGCCGGGACATGGATCCTCTTCGCATTCCTGGCCTGCTGCGTCGAGCCCGGGGTCGCCCAGCAGCCGGACTCGAGTCTGTCCGCGGACTCCCTCAAGAAGCTGAGCATCGAACAGCTCATGAACGTGGAGGTCACCTCCGTCTCGAAGCGTCCCGAGAGACTGGCGCAAGCGGCCTCCGCCATCCAGGTCATCACGCAGGAGGACATTCGCCGCTCCGGCGCCTCGAGTCTTCCCGAGGTCCTGCGCCTCGCCACCAACCTCCAGGTCGCGCAGGTCGATTCGCGCCAATGGGCCATCAGCGCGCGCGGGTTCAACAGCACTACCGCCAACAAGCTCCTGGTGCTGATCGATGGGCGCACGGTGTACACCCCGCTCTTCTCCGGAGTGTTCTGGGACGTGCAAGATGTGCCCCTCGCGGACATCGACCGGATCGAGGTCATCAGCGGGCCCGGGGCCGCGCTGTGGGGAGCCAACGCCGTGAACGGCGTCATCAACGTCATCAGCAGGAATAGCAAGGACACGCAGGGACTCCTCGTCTCGGGCGGCGGCGGCATGGAATTGCGTGGCTTCGGGGACGCGCGCTACGGCGGCACCCTGAGTCCTGCGGCTCACTTTCGGGCGTATGGCAAGGGCTTTGCCCGCCAGCCGACGGTGCTGCCCACGGGCCTGGACGCGACGGATGACTGGCACGCGGCGCAGGGAGGCTTTCGCGTGGATTGGGATCCGTCGCCCAAGAGCCAGGTCAGTCTCCACGGGGATCTGTACGACGGCCGCATCAGCCAGCCGGGCGCAAGCGACATCGCCGTGACCGGCCACAACCTGACCGGGAGGTGGTCGCACGCCATCTCGGCCGGCTCCGACGTTCGGGCGGAACTGTATTACGATCGGACCCATCGCGATATTCCCGGCACGTTTGGCGAGGACCTCGACACCTACGACGTAGACCTGCAGCAGCGTGCGCGCCTAGGCGCCCGGCATGAGGTGGTGTGGGGGCTCGGCTACCGGAACATCAACGATCGCGTCGTCAACAGCGATTCGGTGGCCTTCCTGCCGGCCCACGTCGCCCGGCAGTGGTTCACCGGGTTCATCCAGGACGAGATCGCGCTGGTCCCCAACCGGTTGCAGGTGGCCCTCGGCAGCAAGATCGAGCACAACGACTACACCGGCTTCGAGCTTCAGCCCAGCGGTCGCGTGAACTGGAGGCTCGGCCCGTCCGGGACCCTGTGGACGGCCGTCTCGCGCGCGCTCAGAACGCCGTCGCGCATCGATCGGGAGCTGTTTGTCCCCGCCCAAGCGCCCTATTTCCTCGCCGGCGGTCCGGACTTCCATTCAGAGGAAGAGCTGGCGTACGAGCTGGGATATCGGTTGCAACGGGGAGCGCTGGCCCTCTCGGCCGCGACGTTCTACAGCCGCTACCACGGCCTGCGCAGTCTGGAGCAGGTCAACCCACCCGCGCCCGTGCCGCTCGTCATCGCAAACGGGCAGGAGGGGGAGTCCTACGGGGCGGAGCTGGCCGCCGACTATCGAGTCACCGAGCGGTGGCGCCTGCGCGCGGGCTACACCGAGCTGCGCGTCCACGTCTGGGCTCAGCCCACCAGCACCGACATGTCCGGCGGCAGAGCGGAATCCAACAGCCCGGATCGTCAATTCACCGTGCGTTCGTCGGCGGACTTGGCCGCGCGGCTGACCCTCGACGGCACGTTTCGCTACGTCGGCGACATCGCCAACCAGCAGGTCCCGGCCTATGGCGAGCTGGACGTGCGCTTCGGGTGGCAGCCCGTGCCGCAGCTGGAGCTGTCTGCGGTCGGGCAGAATCTCCTGCACGATCACCACGCCGAGTTCGGCTCGCCCAGCACGCCGGGCGGGCGCCGCGAAATCAGGCGCGGCGTGTACGGTGCGGTCGCATGGCGCTTCTGAAAGCGACGTACGTCAGTGCCGCCGTGCTGGTGGCCTCGGCAGCCTGCCTGCAGGCGCAAGCGGCACGGGCCGCCGAGTCGCAAGTGAAGGCGGTTTTCCTGTTCAACTTCGCGCAATTCGTCGGTTGGCCGCCGGCCGCCTTTCCCGACTCCGGCGCCCCGCTCGTCATCGGCATTCTGGGGGACGACCCGGTCGAGGGCTTTCTCGATCAGACCGTACGCGGCGAGCAGGTACGGGGGCGCGCCTTCCAGGTCCAACGCTATCACAGCGTGGACGAGATCAAGACCTGTCACGTCCTGTTCATCAGCAGGCCCAGTGCCGCTCGACTCGACGACGTTCTCGCGAGCGTTCGCAGCAAGCCGATTCTCACCGTGAGCGACGACGACCGCTTCGCGGAACGGGGAGGCATGGTTCGCTTCGTGACCGACCACAACCGCATCCGGCTGCAGATCAACCTCGACGCGGCACAAGCGGCAAGTCTCACGATCAGCTCCAAGCTGCTGCGCGTGGCCGAGATCGTCACGCCACCCGGGCGCTGACATGCCACTGCGCGACTGGCCGATCAGGCGGAAGCTGACCGTGATGCTCGTGCTCATCAGCGGGCTGGTGCTGTTTCTGACGTCCGCCGCGCTCGTGGGGTACCAATACTGGTCGTTCCGGCAGACCATGCGGAACACCCTGGCCGTGCGCGGTCGCATCCTCGCCACCAACAGCACGGCTTCCCTGGCCTTCGCCAATGAAGCGGACGCCAGAGAGCTTCTGTCCGCCCTCAGGGCCGACCCGCACATCGCCGCCGCCGCCCTGTACGACCAGAACGGCCGCCTGTTCGCCGCCTATCCGGCCGACCTGCCGCGCGCCGCTCTCCCGGCAGCGCCGCAGCCGGACGGGTACCGCTTCGAGCGCGGGAGACTGATCGGCTTCCAGCCGGTAGCCGAGACGGGCAGTCAGCGTCTCGGCACGTTGTTCCTCGCTTCCGACCTCGAGGCCGTCTATACCACGTTTCGACTCTCCGGAGTCATCGCCCTGGGGGTCATGGCCGTCTCGTTGCTGGCGGCGTACCTCCTGTCCACGGCACTCCAGGACACCATCGCGCAGCCCATTCTGATGCTGGGAGAGACCGCCAGGGCGGTGTCGGACCGGCGGGACTACGCCGTGCGGGCGCCCAAGCTCGGCGAGGACGAGCTAGGCGTGCTGACCGACGCGTTCAATCACATGCTCGGCCGCATCGAGGAGCAGGACCGCGCTCTGCGCGAGAGCAAGGAGGGTCTGGAGCGGCGGGTCGCGGACCGGACCCACGAGCTCGAGGAGCGCAACGAGTCGCTCCGGCGCAATACGGCGGAGCTGCTCGCCGCCAACACCGAGCTGGACGCATTCGCCTACTCGGTGTCGCACGACCTGCGTGCGCCGCTGCGCAGCATCGACGGATTCAGCCAGGTCCTGCTGGAAGACTACGCCGCGCAGCTGGACCAGGCGGGACGTGATTCGCTGCAGCGGGTCCGCGCCGCCAGTCAGCGGATGGGTATGCTGATCGACGATCTGCTCAAGCTTGCCCGGATCACCCGCGCGGAAATGCGTACCGAGGTCGTGGACCTGAGTGGGTTGGCGCGCGACATCGCGGCCGACCTGCAGCGCTCGAGCCCGGCGCGTGCGGTGGAATTCGCGATCGCTCAGGGGCTCGAGGCGCGGGGCGATCCGCGCCTGCTGCGGGTGGCGCTCGAGAATCTGCTTCGCAACAGCTGGAAGTACACCGCAAAACAGGCGCAGCCCCGGATCGAATTCGGGTCGATCGCAGCGAACGGCGAGCGCGCGTTCCTGGTCCGTGACAACGGGGCCGGCTTCGACATGCAGTACGCGGACAAGCTGTTCGGCGTGTTCCAGCGCCTGCATTCCGCGGCCGAATTCGAGGGCACCGGCGTCGGACTCGCGACGGTACGGCGCATCATCACCCGGCACGGTGGCCGCATCTGGGCCGAGGGCGTGGTCGATCGGGGAGCGACGTTCTACTTCACTTTGTGAGGCCCGGTGTCGCACCGGCGCCCCTCGGTGCCGCAAAAACGCCCTAACCTCGGCCCACCCGCCCCCCCATGTTGAACTCTGACGGTCGCCACGGCCATCCGCCATACCTGCAGGAGGGGAGCCCATAAGATCTTGATGAGCTACTGTCGACGCAGCGACAAGCCCCCCACGCTCCGCTCGCAATAGCGCGATGCCCGCCACGGTGCGGATCCTCATGATCGAGGACAACCCGCAAGACGCCACCCTGGCGGAGCGCGAAGTCCGCCGCGCCGACATCGTCTGCACGTTCCGCCGGGTCGAGACGCGAGACGGCATGGTCCAGGCCCTGCGCGAGTTCGTCCCCGACGTCGTCATCACCGATCATTCCCTCCCGAGCTTCGGCGCGCGCGACGCCCTGCACCTGACGCAACAGCTCGCCCCCGGGACCCCGGTGATCGTGATCACCGGCAGGCTGGGAGACGAGCCGGCGGTGCAGTATCTGCAGCTGGGCGCGGCGGACTACATCGTCAAGGACCACCTGCAGCGCCTCGGCCCGGCGGTGCTGCGAGCGCTCGACCTCAGGCGCACGCGCGAGGCGCAGGCACGAGCCCATCAGCTGCAGGCGGCGACCTACGCGGTGACGCGCATCCTGGCGGAAGCCACCACGCTCCCCGAGGCGGCGGCCGGACTGCTGCGCGCAATTTCCGAGAGCCTCGACTGGCAGTTCGGCGCCTTGTGGATGCTCGACCGGGAGCGCGAGGTGTTGCAGTGCACGGAGATCTGGCATGCGTCCGAGGCGGGGCTCGACGACCTCGTGCGGGTCACGCGGGAGCTGACTCTCGGACAGGGCGTCGGACTCCCCGGGGAGGTATGGGCCAGCGATGGACCGATCTGGCACCGGGACGTGACCGCGCTCGCGGCACCGCGCTTCCCTCGCTTGCGGCATGCGACGGCCGCGGGGATGCGCGGCGCGTTCGGGTTCCCGATCCGCAGTACGACAGCCATCACCGGCGTCATCGAGTTCTTCAGCCGCGAGCCGCGCGAGCCCGATCGCGACCTGCTCGAGATGGCCGCAGCCCTCGGGAGTCAGATCGGACAGTTCATCGAGCGCAAGCGGGCAGAAGCGGCGCTGACCCGTTCGGAGACGACGTACCGCTCGCTCGTGGAGGATTCCCCGTTCGGCATCTTCCGGAGCGCTCCGGACGGCCGGCTGATCGCCGTGAACCCGGCGCTGGTGAGCATTCTGGGCTATGACTCCGAAACGGAGCTGCTCCAGCGGAACGTGGCGAGAGACATCTACGTCGATCCCGCGGAGCGGGCACGCCTCATCGAGGAGGTGACGCAGCGGGGGAGTGTGTCGGCCGAGTCCGTGTGGCGGCGCAAGGATGGCAAGACGGTCACGGTCCGCCAGACCGGCCGGGTCGTGCGCGACGCACAGGGTCGGGTGGAGTACTTCAACGTGATCGTCGAAGACATCACCGCGCATAAGCTGCTCGAGGCGCAGTTCCGGCAGGCCCAGAAGATGGAGGCGGTGGGACGGCTGGCGGGCGGCATCGCGCACGACTTCAACAACCTCCTGACCGCGATCCTGGGGTCGGCGGACCTGCTCCTCGACACGCTCGCGCCCGACGCGCCCGAGCGCGAGGACCTCGAGGATATCCGCAAGGCGGCAAAGCGCGCGGCCGACCTGACGCGGCAGCTGCTCGCCTTCAGCCGTCAGCAGGTGCTCGCCCCGCAGGTGCTCGATGTGAATGAGCTCGTCGCCAATATGGAGAAGCTGCTGCGGCGCCTGATCGGCGAAGACGTCGAGCTCCGCACGGCGCTCGCGTCCGGCCTCGGCGCGGTGAAGGCCGACCCCGGTCAGCTCGAGCAGGTGATCGTGAACCTCGCCGTGAACGCGCGGGACGCCATGCCCCAGGGCGGCCGCCTCACCATCGAGACCGGCAACGTCGAGCTCGACCAAGCCTACGCGGAGCAACACTTTCCGGCCCAGCCCGGGCCGTACGTGCTGCTGGCCGTGAGCGACACGGGCACCGGCATGGACGCCGCGACCTTGAGCCGCATCTTCGAGCCCTTCTTCACGACCAAGGAAAAGGGCAAAGGCACCGGGCTCGGCCTCGCCACCGTGTACGGCGTCGTCAAGCAGAGCGGTGGGTACATCTGGGTGTACAGCGAGCCCGGCCAGGGCACCTCGTTCAAGGTGTACCTGCCACGCGTCGCAGAGGCGCCCGAACCGGCGCGGCCGGACGTCGCGGCAGCGGCCCCGCTGCGCGGCTCCGAAACCGTGCTCCTGGTGGAGGACGACGAGATGGTGCGCAATCTCACCCGGCGGATGCTCGCAGGCCGTGGCTATACCGTGTTGACGGCGTCGCGCGGCGAGGACGCGATGGGAGTGGTCGAGCGCCACGCCGGTCCGATCGATCTGCTCGTGACCGACGTCGTCATGCCGGGTATGAGCGGGCGCGCCGTGGCGCAGCGCCTCCTGTCGATGCGGCCCGGCCTGAAGGTGCTGTATCTCTCCGGCTATACCGACGATGCCATCGTGCATCACGGCATGCTCGAGCCGGGGGTCGCGTTCCTCCAGAAGCCGTTCAGCGCGGATGTGCTGGCCCGCAAGGTGCGCGAGGTGCTGGCAGGTTCGAGTCCCGCCTCGGGAGCCTCCGACAGGTGAGGGGCCTCACCGCCAACCCCTTGCGGTTTCGAGTGTTTGCGGCATACTGGTCCGGTTGGGACGAAGGGAGAGTCAGTGTACCATCGCTGTAATCGCTAGCCTTCGAGCACGGGTTGGCCGGCCGCAAGAAGAAACCCGATCGCTCGCAAGCCACGGCCCGTGCCACCCCTGAGCCGCGCGCGACCAGCGCGCGCTCCGCCCCTCCCGCACACCAGCGCGGCCCCGCCGCCGCCGACGTCCGCCAAACCCTCGCCCACCTCGCGGAGGTCGAGCGGCTGGCGCAGATCGGCAGCTGGGAATGGGACATCGTGAACGACGTCGTCACCTGGTCCGCCGAGCTGTATCGCATGCTGGGCGTCGCCGAGGAGCTCGATGCCACATTCGCGACAGTGCTCGAGCTGGTTCATCCCGAGGATCGAGTCCGCTTGCGCGAGACCATCGACCGCGCCTACCACGATCATGGGTCGTACATGTGCGAGCATCGGATCGTGCGTCGCTCGGACGGCGCGGTGCGCTCCATACAAAGCCGCGGAGCAGTCCTGTGCGACAAGCACGGGCAGCCCATCCGGATCGTAGGCACGGCGCAGGACGTCACGGAGCGCAAGCAAGTCCAAGAAGCGCTGGCGCAGTACGTCGCGCTCATGGTCGGGTCGGAAGACGCCATCGTCACCAAGACGCTCAACGGCACGATTCTGAGCTGGAATCCGGGAGCCGAGCGGCTGTACGGCTACACGGCCGAGGAAATCGAGGGACATCCCGTCTCGGTGCTGTTCCCCCCGGACCGGCATGACGAGTGGCGAGCGATCATGAAGGAGGTCGGACGTGGCGACCACATCGAGCATTTCGAGACGGTGCGACTGCGCCGGGATGGCAGCCGCGTGGACGTATCGGTGAGCGTCTCGCCGGTCAAGGACGCGCAGGGCAAGGTGATCGGGGCCACCTCCATCGCACGCGACCTGAGCGAGCGCCGCCGGGCGGCCGAGGCCCTGGCGCTGTCCGAGGCGCAGCTGCGCGCCTTCGCCGCCCGGCTGCGCTCGGCGCGCGAGTCCGAGCGCAGCCACATCGCCCGTGAGATCCACGACGAGCTGGGCCAGGCCCTGACCGCGCTCAAGATGGACCTGTTCTCCCTCAAGCAGAGCGTACCGGAGCCGCTGCGCCATCCCTTGCGCCGCAAGACGGACCAGATGGCCGGCCTGATCGACCAGATGGTGGACAAGGTCCGCACGCTCGCCACCGAGCTCCGACCGGCCGTGCTCGACAGTCTCGGCCTGTCGGCGGCGGTCGAGTGGGCGGTGCGGCAGTTCGCGGAGCGCACCGGGATCGAGTGCACGCTCGATCTGCCGCAACCGGTGCGGATCGACGCCGAGCGCTCCACCGACGTATTCCGGATTCTCCAGGAAGCGCTCACGAACGTGGCGCGTCACGCCCGCGCCAGCCGCGTCGATGTTCACCTTCGGGCCACGCTCGAAGAGCTGGTGCTCGAGGTGCACGACAACGGCCGCGGCATCCGGGACCGCGAGATCGACGACCCGCAGGCATTCGGTCTGGTGGGCATGCGGGAGCGAGTGCTACCCTGGGGCGGAGAGGTCGGCGTGCGCACCGCACCCCAGGGCGGCACCTCAGTCACCGTGTGTATTCCCCTGGGTCACGGGAGGCCCAGCTCGGTGGGGTGATCAGGGTGGTTATCGCCGACGACCACCCCGTCGTGCGGGCAGGTCTGCGGCAGATAGTGGCGGGGCAGCCCGACATGCAGGTCGCGGGCGAGTCCGCCGACGGCGACGCGGTGCTGGCGGTGCTGGCGGGCACGCCCGCCGACGTGCTGCTGCTCGACCTCGCCATGCCGGGCGCCCCCTTCCCCGGCCTCCTCAAACAGGTGCTGTCGCGCTACCCCGGCGTGCGCGTCCTGGTGATGAGCATGCATCCGGAGGACCAGTTCGCCGGACGCGCCCTGCGGGAAGGGGCGGCGGGGTACCTCACCAAGGAGCGGACGCCGCAGGATCTGGTCGAGGCGATCCGCAAGGTCACGAGAGGCGGGACCTACGTGTCTCCCGCGCTCGCCGAACAGCTGGCCGCATCGCTCGACAAGCGCCGTCCGGCGGTGGCGCACGAGGCACTATCGGACCGCGAGCTCGAGGTGCTGCGCCTGATCGGCGCCGGCAGGACGGTAGGCGAGATCGCCGCGCAGTTGACCCTCTCCCCCAAGACGGTCAGCACCTACCGCACGCGCATTCTGCAAAAGCTCCACGTCCGCACCACTGCGGAGCTGATCCGCTACGCCCTGCAGCACCGGCTGACGACCTGACCTCCCTCTCTTCGCCTCTCCGTAGGACAAATCCCTACATCGACGTGGGCCGCCGCCCGATATCGTGAAGCCGGTCTTCGGCGCATCGTGGGTGCTGTGCACGTCCTCATCGTCGATGATTCCGCGATCGTCCGGCTGCGGCTGGCGGAAATGGTCGAGTCGGTCGAGCACGTCGCGGTGGTAGGACAGGCGCAGGGCGCCACGCAAGGGATCGTCGCACTGCGCCAGCTGCGACCGGACCTGGTGATTCTCGACATCCAGATGCCGGACGGCGACGGCGTCGCCGTGCTCGAAGCCGCCAAGCAGCTCGACCCCGCTCCGGCCGTCATGATGCTGACGAATTATGTCGACGACTATCACCGCGCGCGGTGCCGCGCGGCCGGCGCCGATTTCTTTCTCGACAAGTCGAAGCAGTTCGAGGAGATCCCGGGGATCATCCGAGGGTTGATGCGGCAAGGTGTGGCTTCCGATGGCTGACGCGGGCAGGCTTCAGCTCCGGGAAGCGCCATGATGCGGCCGCCGCGCGCGCTCGCTGGGCTCGAAATCACGCTTCCGCTCCTCATCACCGGCTTGCTCGTCCTGGTGATCGGGGGCTTCTCCTGGCAGGCCTACACGCAGGTCCGAGACGTGACGCTCGCGGCGGCGGGGCAGCACCTGGAGCGCGTGATGGCGCAATTGGCGGCCAGTTTGAAGGCCGGCGGGCCACAACGCAGCGCCGAAGTGCGCCAGCTGGCCGACCAGCCTGCAGTCCGCGCCTATCTGGCCGGCCCCGGGGGGCCGGTGCGTGCCGCGCGCTCGACGCTCGAAGGACTGACCGCGCGGGACTCGCTCAACGCGGCGGTGGAGCTCTGGGATGCCGCTGGCGGGCGCGTGCTCGCCGTGGGCCGCTCCCTGCCCCCTCTCGACCGGCAAGCGACGCGGGTTCTGACGGCCGCCGTGGCCGACACCGCCTCCGCGCTCGGCCCGTTACGCGCGATCGGCGATTCGCTCCTGTTTCCGGTCATCGCGGTCGTCAGCGTCAACGGCCGGCGAGCGGGCTACGTAGTCAACTGGCGCCGCGCCCAGACGTCGCCGGAGGCGAACCGGCGCTTCACCGAGCTGATCGGCGCCGATGCGGGCGTTCTGGTCGGCAACGTCACTGGCGACGTGTGGACCGATCTGTCCACGCGGGTGAGCGGACCGCCGCTGGACGTGAGAGGCCGCCCGGGGGTGATCGAGTACACGCGACCAGGCCGCGGGACGTCCCTCGCTCGCGCCCAAGTGATCGGTGGCACGCCATGGATCCTGGTGGCGGAGCTGCCGCGCGACCATGTCCTCGCCCCGGTGCGGAGCTTCGTCGCGCGCATGGCCGCGGTGGCGCTGGTGCTCATCGTGGCGGGCGCCGCTGGAGCGTGGGCGGTGAGCCGCCGCGCGCGGCAGCGGCTCACGCTCGACGTCACCGCGCGACGCCGGGCCGAGACCCGGTTCCAGTCGGTGGTCGAGTCGGCGCCGAGCGGGATGGTGATGATCGATCGCGGCGGCACGATCACGCTGGTGAATCGGGAGGCCGAGCGGCTGTTCGGCTTCACGCGCGAGGAGATGCTGGGCCAGCCCATCGAGCGCCTGGTCCCCGAGCGGTTCCGCCGCGGGCATCCCGTGTTTCGGACCGACTTCTTCGCCAACCCGCAAACCCGGGCCATGGGCGCGGGGCGGGAGTTGTACGGGCTCCGCAAGGACGGCGTCGAGATCCCCGTCGAGATCGGGCTGAACCCCATCGAGAGCGACGAGGGCGTCTTCGTGCTCGCCTCCGTGGTGGACATCAGCGCGCGCAAGCGAGCCGAGGCCCGGTTCCGCGCCGTCGTCGAGTCATCTCCCAACGGCATGCTCATGATCGATAAGCAGGGGACGATCGTCCTCGTCAACCGGGAGATCGAGCGGCTGTTCGGCTACACCCGCGATGAGCTCATGGGCAAGGCGATCGAGATGCTCGTGCCCGGGCGGCTGCGCGACCGGCATCCCGGGTACCGAACCGGCTTCGTGCACAATCCGCAGGCGCGGGCCATGGGCGCCGGGCGAGACCTGTTCGGACTCCGCAAGGACGGTCGTGAGGTTCCAGTGGAGATCGGACTCAACCCGCTCGAGACCGATGAAGGCTTGTTCGTGCTCGCGTCAGTCGTGGACATCACGGCTCGCAAGCAGGCCGAACAAGAGCTGCGACGCTCCAACGAGGAGCTGGAGCGGTTCGCGTACGTCGCCTCCCACGACCTGCAGGAGCCGCTCCGCATGGTGGGGAGCTACGTGCAGCTGCTGGGGAAGCGCTACAAGGGCAAGCTCGACGCCGACGCGGACGAGTTCATCGGCTACGCGCTGGACGGTGCGCTCCGGATGCAGCGGTTGATCGAAGACTTGTTGGCGTTCTCGCGGGTCGGCACGCGGGGCGCCCCGTTCGCCCCGACCGATGTGAACGTGGTGGTCGATCGGGCGCTCGAGAACGTCAAGCTCTCAATCGATGAGGCGGGGGCCACCATCACGAAAGATGGACTACCGACGGTGTTGGCGGACGCGGGCCAGCTGGAGCACTTGTTTCTGAACCTCGTCTCCAACGCGCTCAAGTTCCGGGGGACCGTGCCCCCCGAGATCCGGCTGGCGGCCGAGCAGCGCGACCGCGAGTGGCTGTTCAGCGTGCGGGACAACGGGATCGGGATCGACCCGCAGTACTTCGAGCGCATCTTCATCATTTTCCAGCGGCTGCACGGGAAGAACGACTATCCCGGGACGGGGATCGGGCTCGCGATCTGCAAGAAGATCGTGGAGCGCCACGGCGGCCGCATTTGGGTCGAGTCCCAGCCGGGCCAAGGCTCCACGTTCTTCTTCACGCTCACGGGTGTGGGAGCAGCCCCATGAGCCCCCCTTCCACGCTGGAGATGCGCTCCCGCTCGCTGAGCCGCATCCTGGCGGTCGCAGTGGCCGTGCTGGGCGCACTCGTCCTGCTGGGGTGGGTGCTCGACGTTCCCCTCCTCAAGGGCGTCCTGCCGGGGCTCGCGACGATGAAACCAAATACGGCCTGCTGCTTCGTCCTCAGTGGTGTCGCCCTCGGCCTCCGCGTTGGCCTCCGCGACTCGGCGGCCACTCGGCGGATCGCACAGGTGTGTGGCGCGGTCGTCCTCCTCATCGGCGTGACGACGCTCGCGGAATACGTCTTCCGCTTAGACCTCGGCCTCGACGCGCTGCTGTTCCGGGCGCCGCATCCGGCGCTCGGCTCGCCTTATCCGGAGCGGATGTCCCAAATGACGGCGCTGAGTTTCGCGTGCGCCGGCAGCGTGCTCTTGTTGTTGGATGCGCGCCGGGCCCGGGCCGCGACCCAGATCCTGACGCTCGTCGTGGCGCTCGTGTCCCTCACCGCCCTCGTCGGGTACGCCTACGGCGTGCGGGCGCTGTACGCCGTGGACCCGTTCAGCTCCGTCGCCCTCCACACCGGCCTTGGCCTGCTCGCCTTGGCGCTGGGGATATTGTGCGCCCGCCCCGATAGCGGCATGGTTGCGCTCTTCATCGGGGATACCGCGGGCGGCGCCATGGCACGCCGCCTCTTGCCTCCGGCGCTCGGACTGCCCCTCGCGCTCGGGTGGCTGCGGCTGGAGGGTGAGCGGGCTGGGTTGTACCCCACCGCGTTCGGCACCGGAACCTACGCGGTGGCGAACGTCATGATCTTCGTGGCCGCCATCCTGTGGTACGCCGCCACCCTGACTCGCTCCGACGCCGAGCGCCGCCGCGCGGAACTGGAGCTGAAGCGCTCGAACGAAGAACTGGAGCGCTTCGCCTACGTCGCCTCCCACGACCTGCAGGAGCCGTTGCGCATGGTCGGCAGCTACGTGCAGCTGCTCGGCAGGCGCTACAAGGGCAAGCTCGACGCCAACGCCGACGAGTTCATCGGGTACGCGCTCGACGGCGCGCACCGGATGCAGCGGCTGATCGAGGACTTGTTGACGTTTTCCCGGGTCGGCACGCGCGGTGCGCCGCTTGCGCCGACGGACGTGAGCGTCGTGCTCGACCGGGCACTCGCGAACCTCAAGCTCTCGATCGACGAGAAGGGCGCGACCATCATGCGGAACGGATTGCCGACGGTCTCCGCCGACGCGGGCCAGCTCGAGCATCTGTTCCTGAACCTGGTCTCGAACGCACTCAAGTTCCGGGGGTCCACGCCCCCGGAGATCCGGATCTCGGCCGTGCGACGCGACGGGGAGTGGCTGCTCAGCGTTCGAGACAACGGGATCGGCATCGATCCGCAGTACTTCGAGCGCATCTTCATCATCTTCCAGCGCCTGCATGGGAAGAATGAATATCCCGGCACGGGCCTGGGGTTGGCCATCTGCAAGAAGATCGTGGAGCGTCACGGCGGCCGGATCTGGGTCGAGTCCCAGCCGGGCCTGGGCGCGACGTTCTCGTTCACGCTGCCCGCAGTCAGCGAGGCCTGATATGGATACCGGCGGAGTGCCGATCGAGATCCTGTTGGTGGAGGACAATCCTGGCGACGCGCGCCTGACGCGGGAGGCGCTGCGGGACGCGAAGGTGCGGAACAACCTGCACGTCGCCGCTGACGGTGTCGAAGCGCTGGCGTTCCTGCGGCGGCAGGGGACGCACGCAGCGGTACCGATGCCCGACCTCATCCTCCTCGACCTGAACCTCCCCAAGAAGGATGGCCGGGAGGTGCTCGAGGACATCAAGCAGGACGACCAGCTGCGGCACATCCCGGTCGTCATCCTGACGACGTCCCAGGCGGAGCGCGACATCGCCGAGAGCTACCGGCTGCGGGCGAACGCGTACGTCACGAAGCCGGTCGATCTCGAGCAATTTCTCAAGGTGGTGCAGTCGATCGAGCACTTCTGGCTCGAGATCGTCAAGCTGTCGAAGATATGAGCCCCGGTGCGCGCGCCGCCCCGATCGAAGTCCTGCTCGTCGAGGACAATCCCGACGACGCCGCGCTCACCGTCCGGGCGCTCGAGCGGGCCAAGCTGCGCAACCGCGTCCGCCTCGCCGTCTCGGGCGTCGAGGCCCTGGCGATCTTGCGGCGCGAAGGCCAGTACGGCGGCGCAGCGCGCCCGGACTTGATCCTGCTGGATCTGGACCTCCCGGCCAAAGACGGGCGGGAGGTGCTGGTCGAGATCAAAGCCGACGACGACCTGCGCCACATCCCCGTAGTGGTCGTCACCGGCTCGCAGGCTCCGGCGGACCTGGTGCAAAGCTATCGCCAGCACGCCAACGCCTACGTCACCAAGCCCGTCGACACCAAGGCATTCCTCGAAGCCGTCAATTCGATCGAGCAATTCTGGCTGCAGATCGTGAGGTTGCCGTGACCACGGCGACCGCGGCGCGACCCATCACGGTCCTGCTGGTGGAGGACAACCCGGGCGACGCCCGGCTGATCCTCGAGCTGCTGGGCGAAGTACAGACGCAGGCGTTCGATCTCGAGCGCGTGGAGCGGCTCGACCACGCCTTGACCCGGCTCAGTCGGACCGGGGTGGACGTCGTGCTGCTCGATCTGGGGCTGCCCGACAGCCAGGGGCTCGAGACGTTCACGCGGGCGCGCCGCGGCGCGCCGAACGAGCCCATCGTCGTGATCTCCGGGCTCGACGACGAGCTCTTGGCGCTCGAGGCCGTGCGGTCGGGAGCCCAGGACTATCTGGTCAAGGGTCGCATCGAAGGCCATCTCCTGGCCCGCGTGCTGCGCTACGCGGTCGAGCGCAAGCGGGCGGAGCAGGACCTGGTCGCGCGCGAAGAGCGGTTTCGCGCCCTGGTCGAGCATTCGGCCGACGCGATCGCGCTGCTCGACCGCGCGGGCACGCTCATCTACGCCAGTCACTCGACGGAGCGCGTGCTCGGGCACCGTGCCGACGACGTGCTCGGGCGGTCCGCGCTGGACCTGATCCACCCGGAAGATGTCGCAGCGGTCAGCGGGCGCCTCCTCGAGCTGCAGGATCGCCCCGGCGCCGTCGTCGTGATGGAGGCGCGCTACCGTCACAAGGACGGCTCCTGGCGCTACGGAGAGTGCTCGGTTGCGAACCGCCTCTCCGATCCGGCCGTGCGGGCCCTGGTGCTGAACTATCGAGAAATCACCGAGCGGCGCCGTTTGGAGGAGCACCTGCGTCAGGCGCAGAAAATGGAGGCGGTGGGCCGGCTCGCGGGCGGTGTCGCCCACGACTTCAACAACGTCCTCACGGCCATCTTCGGATACGCCGACCTGCTGAACGAAGAGTTGCCCGAGGGGCACCAAGCCAAGCAAGACCTCGACGAGATTCGCAAGGCCGCCCAGCGCGCTTCGTCGCTCACCCGCCAGCTGCTCGCATTCAGCCGCCAACAGGTGCTCCAGCCGATGGTGCTGAGCCTCAACGACCTGGTCCAAGACATCGAGAACATGCTGGTGCGGCTCATCGGGGAGGACGTGCAGCTGCGGCTCGGCCTGAGTCCGAGCGCGGGCAATGTGCGGGCCGACGCCGGGCAAATCCAGCAGGTGCTCATGAACCTGGTCGTCAACGCGCGCGACGCGATGCCGACCGGGGGAAAACTCCTGGTCGAGACCGCCAACTCTGAGCTCACCGAGCAGTACGCCGAGTCCCACCAGCCGGTGGCACCGGGCGCCTACGTGATGCTCGCCGTGAGCGACACCGGCTCCGGGATGGATGCCGAGACGAAGCAGCGCATCTTCGAGCCGTTCTTCACCACCAAGGAAAAAGGCCGCGGCACCGGGCTCGGCCTCTCGACCGTGTACGGGATCGTCAAGCAGTCGGGCGGCTACGTGTGGGTGTACTCCGAGCCCGGCCGGGGCACGACGTTCAAGGTGTACTTCCCGCGGGTGGACGCACCCGCGGAGATCCCCGCCCCGCCCCGCGAGGCGGCGACCCTGGCCGGCACGGAAACGATCCTCCTGGCGGAGGACGACGAAATGCTCCGGCCGCTCGCGAAGGGGCTGCTCCAGAAGCTCGGCTACACCGTGCTCGACGCGGAAAACGCCGAGCGCGCGCTCGCGATTGCCGGCACGCACGCGGGCCCGATTCATCTCCTGGTGGCGGACGTAGTGATGCCGGTCGTGAGCGGGCGCGAGCTGGCGCGCCGTCTGGCCCAATCCCGTCCCGACACTCCCGTGCTCTACGTGTCCGGCTACACCGACGACGCGATCGTGCACCACGGGATGCTCGATCCGGGCCTCAACTTCCTGCAAAAGCCCTTCACTCCCACCGCCCTCGCGCGCAAGGTGCGGCAAGTGCTCGATGCACCGCTCACGTAATCTCAGACTCATGACCGGCCTGCTCCTGGTCGGCGGGGCAGCGGCCTGGCACTTCGGGCTGGCACCCCGCTGGACGCGGCGACTCCCGCCCGGCTGGACCGCGAGCTCGCGCTACGTCGGTGCGATGACCTACGCGGATGCCCGCACGGGACAGCTTCCCACTCGTGACGTCCTCAGCGAATACGAGCGAACACAGCGCGTCCTCCCGGATGCGGCGCCGCCTCAATCCGTCGTGCTCGAGGATAGATTCGTGATCCGAGACATCGCAACGGGCGCTACCACGTGGGAGTATGTCACGCGGAGCGTCGTCGACCCACGGACCGGGGCCCATCTGAACGAATCCTCGCAGGGCGACGTCGCAGTCTTCCCCCGCAACGTGCAGCGCACGACCTACCGGCTGCGCGCCAATTACGTGAAGGGTGTGCCGCTCGGCTTCGAGCGCCCGGACACCCTGGACGGCCTCCCGACCTACCTGTTCGCCTATCAGGGCCGAGGCGAGTACACCGAGTCGTACGGCGGCTCGGGCGATTTCGCGGGCGTCCGACCGCCTCCAGGGCATGAAATCCGTTGCGCCGACGATCAGTTCTACTATCGCGCCTGGATCGAGCCGATTACCGGAGAGCAGGTCAAGCTCGAAGAGGGCTGCCCATCGGGGGATTACTTCTTCGCGGTCGCGAGCGGCAAGCGCGGAGCCGCCGTGGACCGATGGATCGGAGTGACTGCCGGCGACGCCCTGATCGAGCGGATCGCCGAGGTCCGGAAGAAGCGAGCCACCTACCTGTGGGTCTCCCGTTATCTCCCCGGGTCGATGCTCATCGCGGGCGTCGCCCTGCTCGGGCTCGGGCTGCGCCGGCGGCGGAGGGGGCGTTGAGATGAGGCTTTGGCTGGCGCTCTGCTGCACCCTGGTGTCGCCTCGGCCGGGACACGGTCAAGCGTCGCATCCGTGGTCCGTGTACTTGCGGGACGGTGGCCGGTCCCCGCTGTACGCCTTCGCCGGCTACAGCCTCGGCCGACCGGTCCTGATGGCGGGAGCGATCGTGGATACTCCGAACGACTATACCGAGTACCTCGCGGGTGGCGGCGTGAACCTGTTCGCTGCGAGCGGCAACGGAGCATCGCTCCTGGCCCTCGGCTCCAAGGCCACCGACAGCTGGTACGTCGAGGTCTACGGGCTCCCGACCCTCACGGTCGGCCGGCTCAATGCAACGGGCTTCGCCGGGCTCTACATACCCGTCGAGTCACGCGGCGTCCGTCAGTATTTCCTCGATCCGGTGACGGTCCTGTGCCGGGTCGACCGGTGGCTCGCGCTGGGAGGCTCGTACACGGTCTACAAGATCGCGGGCCTGCCGGGGCGGCACGGCGCGGGGCCGGCCGTCCAGATCACCCTCCCTTCGGGCTCGGCGACCATCGACGCGCTCGCCGGTATCTCCAGCTTCACCGACGAGCTGCGGCTCACGCTGCAGTTCGTGTTCTGACGCCATGAAGCGCTGGTGGGCGTCACTCGCCACGAAGGTCCTCGGCGTGCAGCTGGCGGGGCTTCTCACGATCGCCGCGGTCGTCGGCGTCACGCGGTATTACAGCACGCGCGCCCAGCTGTACCGTGAGGTCGGAACGTCTGCCGAGAACCTCATACAGGTGATCGAAGAGACGGTCGCCGAGCGTCCGGAGCTGCTGCAGCCGGGCGTGCTGGACCCGGTGGTGGATCGGTTCACCTACAAGCTCCCCGCGGTGGCGCGCGTCAGCCTGGTCACCCCCCGGTTCACGATTGTCGCCGACTCTCGCCTGCCGGTTGGCCAGCCTTCCGACCAGACGGCGCTCTTGCCGCTGCTCCGCCGCGTTGGCCAGGAGCGATTTTACTACGTCACCGGGGGTGGCCGCTATCTCCGCCTGAGCCGGTCCCTGCGGGGTGCCTACGACCCGGCGCGTCGGAGCGACATCGTAGGCGCCGTGTCCATCGACATGGCGCTCGCGCCCGCCGATGCGGCAATCGGCCGCGAGATGGTCGGCGAAATGACGCTCGTCATGGGCCTGCTCATTCCGATCAGCGCTGTTCTCGTAGTGCTCACGCGGCACCGGCTCATCCGCCCCCTGGAGCAACTACAGGAAGCCGGCGTGCGGTTCGGCCGGGGAGAGGAGCCGGCGGCGCTCACGTTCTCGGGCAGCGATGAGCTGCAGGACGTGGGTCGCGCCTTCAACGACATGGTCGAGGCGCGCACTCGTGCGCTGCGAGAGCGCGAGCGCCAGCTCGCCGAAGCTCAGGCGATCGCCCACGTCGGCAGCTGGGAGTGGGACATCGCCTCCGGCGCCGTCACCTGGTCGGACGAGCAATGTCGGCTCTTCGGCATCCCGGTCGGCTCCCCCGCCAGCTACGAGGGATTCGTCGCGCGGGTGCACTCCGACGATCGCGACCGGGTACAGCAGATCATCGCCCGCGGTGTCGCCGAGCGGCGAACGAAGGAGTACGAGTGGCGCCTTCTACGGTCGGACGGAGCGATTCGACACATGCACACGGTCAGCATCGTGGTGACGGACACGGAGGGGAACGCTGTTCGTATGGCGGGAACGTCAGTGGACATCACCGAGCGCAAGCTTGCCGAGGAGAACCAGCAAACCCTGCTGCGCGAGCTGCAGACCGCGCTCGCCCAGGTCAAGACGCTTCAAGGGTGGATCAGGATCTGCGCCAACTGCAAACGCGTGCTGACCGACGAGGGCACTTGGCAGCAGTTCGAGTCGTACGTGCGCGCGCACAGCGACCTTGACTTCAGTCACGGCATCTGCCCGGAATGCGCCAAGGCGTGGTCCGCAGCACTGCCGGAGGGCCCGCGATGAAACCGTCCCGTCGGCGCGGAGGCTCGGGCCGCCAGAAAATCCTCGTCATTGAGGACGACCCGGTGGCTCGCGCGGACCTGAAGGCTCGCCTGGAAGCCAACGGCTATATCGTTGCCCAGGCGGCCGACGCCGCTTCGGCCCTGACCGTCGTGAACCGCGAGCGCCCTGATCTCATCCTGCTCGACTTGGGACTCCCCGCCGGCGACGGGTTTCTCGTCCTCGAGCGCCTGCGCAAGATCGAGGCGTTCGCCACCATCCCCGTGCTCGTTATTACCGGACGCGCCGATCCCGAGACCCGGAAGCGCGTCGAGGCGATGGGCGTCGCGCCCATCCTGGGGAAGCCCGTGGCCACCGAGGTGCTGCTCGCCGCCATCCGCGCGGGCCTGGAGACGAAGCCGGGATGACCCTGTCGCATCAGCACCCTCCCGTGCCGCAAAAACGCCCTATCCCGGTCCCCCTCGTGCCGCGATGTTGCGCCATAGACCGTGAGCCACGCAAATAGAGTCATGTCTCGGGACCCGGCGACGCTCGTCGCCGACGAGGAGCCGCGTGTAGCCGCCGAGGTGCGACGCGCGGCCCTGCGGCAGCTGCTCGCGGGCGGCCCGCTCGCCGAGTCGCTCCACATCGTGCTCGTCGCCGTGGTCGCCGCGCTGGTGTGGAACTCCCAGCCGGTCGGGATCACGCTCGGGTGGGTAGGCGCGGTCGCCGCCGCCGCCGGGTTGCGGACCTGGTGGCGGCTGCGCGCCGCGGGGCGGAGCCTCTCCGCCGACCAAGCCGTGCGGGGCGTGCGTCTCACCGTCGCGGGCGTCGGCCTCGCGTGGGGGTTCGGGGCCGCTTCGGCGATCCCGGCGCTGGGCCTGGACGAGGCGGCGCTCATCCTGGTGGTGCTCGCCGGAATCGTTGCTGGTGCGACCGGTACCCTGGTCGGCGATCGGCGCAGCTTCCGCTACCTCCTGATGACGGTCCTGACCCCGTTGCCGGTCGGCATCCTATTGCAGGGGCACTCCCGCCCGCACCTGATCGCGACCCTGCTGATCGGGCTGTTCGCCTGGAGCATGGACCGGGTGCATCGGCGTGCCCACCGCACGTTTGCCGAGCGTGTCCGGGCGGCGGCCTTGCTGGAGCGATCCACCCAAGAATTGGCGCGCCAGCACGCCTACCTCGACGCACTGATCGCGAGCACACCGGTCGCCATCGCCGTGTTGGACGACGAGCGCGCCGTCCGCAGCGTGAATGCGGCATTCGAGACGCTGTTCGGGTACACCGCGGCCGAGGTCGTCGGCGCCAGCATTGACGGCCTCATCGTGCCGGAATCCCTCAGGACCCAGTCCAGCGACCTCGAGGCGCGCGCCCGCAGCGGTGACATCGTGCGCGTGGAAGTGGAGCGCAGGCGCAAAGACGGCCGCCTCATCCAGGTGCGGCTCTCGGCGGCCGCGGTGAAAGCCACCGCCGAAGGCGCGCTGGTGGCGCTGTACGAGGACATCAGCGACCGCAAAGCGGCGGAACAGGCGATGCGTGCGGCGCGCGACCTGGCGGAGCGCGTGGCTCGGGCGCGCAGCGCGTTCCTGGCCAACATGAGCCACGAGATCCGCACGCCGATGAACGCGGTCCTCGGCTTTGTCGAGCTGGTGCTCGACACCGAGCTCGCGCCGGAGCAGCGGCGCGCGCTCGAGCTGGTGCGCTCGTCGTCCGAGGCGCTGCTCACCATCCTCAACGACATCCTCGACTACTCGAAGATCGAGGCCGAGCATCTCGAGCTGGAATCGATCCCGTTCGATCTGCCCAAGGTGGTCCATGCCACCGCGACGCTGCTGGCGGTGCGGGCACGCGAAAAGCATCTCGAGCTGACAGTCGACGTGCTGCCCGACGTGCCCCAGGTGGTGCGGGGTGACCCCACCCGTCTGCGCCAGGTGCTCATGAACCTGATCGGGAACGCCATCAAGTTCACGGAGCAGGGACAGGTCGACGTGTCCGCCGCCGTCGTGGGCCGCCACGGCGATCGGACGTCGGTGCGGTTCCGCGTGCACGACACGGGGATCGGCATCTCGGACGCGCAGCTGGCCACCATCTTCGACGAGTTCACCCAGGCGGACGCATCCATGACGCGTCGCTACGGCGGCACCGGACTCGGCCTCGCGATCTCGCGCCGGCTGGTGGCGCTGATGGACGGCCAGTTGACTGTGACGAGCAAAGTCGGTCACGGCAGCGAGTTCGCCTTCACCCTGACGCTCCCCGTCGAGCAGCCCGCCGTGGGCACGGCGGCACCGGGGCGCGTCGTGTCGCTCGGCGGGTGCAGGCTGCTCGTGGTGGACGACAACGAGACCAACCGGCGCATCCTGCGCGACATGCTGGGCGCCGAGGGCGTGGCGGTGCACGAGGCGGCGCGCGCAGACGCCGGACTCGAGGCGCTGCGTCGCGCCGCCGCCGCCGGAACGGCATTCGACCTCGCGATCCTCGATGCCCAGATGCCCGATCGGGACGGCTTCGAGCTCGCCACCGCCATCCGCGCCGAACCCGACCTGATGCGGACACGGCTGCTGATCCTCACCTCGGCGGGCCAGCGAGGTGACGGCGAGCGCTGCCGCCAGCTGGGCATCCAGGCCTATCTCACCAAGCCTATCGCGCGGGCGGATTTGATCGAAGCCGTCGGTACCGTGCTCGCCGGCGCGGCCACGCCCGCGGGCACGGCCGACCTCGTCACCCGCCACTCGATCGCCGAGTCACGCCACGCCCTGCGCATCCTGCTCGCCGAGGACAACCCGGTGAACCAGCAGGTGGCGACCGCGATGCTGCTGAAGCGCGGCCATCAAGTCGACGTGGCGGCGAACGGCCGCGAGGCGGTGGAGGCGGTCGCCAAAGAGCGATACGATCTGGTGCTCATGGACATCCAGATGCCCGAGATGGACGGGTTCGAGGCCACCCAGCGGATTCGCGCCTTGCCGCAGGGCGGCACGCTCCCGATCATCGCCCTGACGGCGCACGCGTTGAGCGGCGAGCGCGAGCGCTGCCTGGAGCGCGGCATGACCGGCTACCTCGCGAAGCCGTTCAAGGCCCACGAGCTGTTCGCGGTGGTGGAAGGCCGCGGCCCCGACGGCGCCGAGCCTGCCGCGCCGGCCGACCTTCCCGTGGATGTCGACGCGTTCCGGCGCAGCATGGAGGAAGCCGGCGCGGCCGAAGCGGTCGACGGGATCCTCGCGACCTTCGTCGAGACGCTGCCGGCGCGTCTCGACGCGCTGGCGGCCGCGGCCCGCGGCACCGCGGTCGAGCCGATCCACCGGGCCGCCCACGCGCTCAAGTCGGCGGCCGCCACCATCGGCGCGCGCCGCCTCGCCGCGCTGCTGGATCAGATCGAGGCCGCGGCCCGGGATGGCGACGTGACGGGGGCGCGTGACAAACTGGAGCCCGTGCGGAGCGCAGCGCAGGCCGCGCTCCAATACCTTCAGACAACGGTGAAAGGCGGTCGCGATGGCTAACGCGATTCCCGTGCTCGTGGTGGACGACGACGCCGTGTCGAGCTCGCAGCTCGGCGCATTGGCCCGGGCCGCCGGCTACGAAGTGAAGACCGCGCACGACGGCCGCGAGGCCTGGGAGCTGCTCCAGCTGGCGCGCATCCCGATCGTGATCTCCGATTGGTACATGCCGGAGATGGACGGGCCGGAGCTGTGCCGCCGCATCCGCGCACGCACGCGCGAGCCCTACGTCTACTTCATCATGGTCACCGCACGCGGCGGCAAACAGCAGTATCTGGCCGGTATGGAGGCCGGGGCGGACGACTTCATCGCGAAGCCGTTCGACCCCGACGAGCTGCGCGCCCGGCTCAAGGTAGCGGAGCGCATCCTGGGCCTCCGCAAAGAGCTGGAGCAGCTCGAGGTGCTACTCCCCATCTGCTCGTATTGCAAGCGAATTCGTAACGACCGGGAAGAATGGGAGCCGCTCGAGCGCTACATCGAAAAACACTTCGAGCGGCTCGTCACCCACAGCATCTGCCCCGACTGCTACGTGAAGCACGTGCAGCCGCAGCTCGACCGGCAGGAGGGCGGCGCCTAGCGCTCGTCCAGCACCTCGCGCACCTTGCGCGCCAGCGACTCGGGCGAAAACGGCTTCTGGAGATACGCCGTCCCCGACTCGAGAATGCCGTGCCGGACGATCGAGTCGTCCGTGTACCCGGACGCGAACAGCAGCTTGATTCCCGAGCGTGCGCGGGCGAGCCGCTCGGCCACCTCTCGCCCGCTCATTCCCGGCATCACCACGTCGGTCAGCAGCATGTGGATCTCGCCGCGGTGCTGCTGCGCCAGGTGCAGTGCCGCCTGGCCGTTGGGCGCCTCGAGCACGGTATAGCCCAGGCGCTCCAGCACCTGCTTGGCCACGGCCCGAACCGCGGCCGCGTCCTCGACCAGCAACACGGTCTCGGTGCCGCCGGGTGCGCGCGTGCTCCCCGCCGACGCCAGGTCCTCCGCGGGCGCGTCCACCTGCGGCAGGTAGATCTTGAAGCTCGTGCCGTGACCGGGCTCGGAGTAGACCCAGATGAAGCCGCCCGCCTGCCGCACGATGCCGTACACGGTCGCGAGGCCCAGACCAGTGCCTTTACCCGGCTCCTTGGTGGTGAAGAACGGCTCGAAGATCCGGGCCTTGGTCGCTTCGTCCATGCCGCAGCCCGTGTCGCTGATGGCGAGCATCACGAACCGGCGCACCGCGGCGGCCTCGCGCTCGCGGGCGTAGGCGGGGTCGTGCTCGACGTTGGCGGTCTCGATCGTGAGCTTCCCCCCCGTGGGCATTGCATCGCGCGCGTTGACGGCGAGGTTCATGAGCACTTGCTCGAGCTGCCCGACGTCGGCCCGCACCGCGCCCGGCTCCGGGGTGAGCTGCGTCGCCAGCTCGACGTCCTCCCCGATGACCCGGCGCAGGATCTTCTGGAGACTTTCGACCACCGCGTTCAGGCTGACCACGCGCGGCGCGACCACCTGCTGCCGGCTGAAGGCCAGGAGCTGGCGCGTCAGCGCCGCCGCGCCGTCAGCCGCCTTCCGAACCTGCTCGAGATCGCCGCGTTTGTGATCGTCCTGCGGGAGGTCTTCCAGCAGCAGCTCGCTGTAGCTCGTGATCACGGTGAGCAGATTGTTGAAATCGTGCGCGATCCCGCCGGCCAGCCGCCCGACGGCCTCCATCTTCTGAGACTGCAGCAGCTGCTGCTGCAGGCGTCGCTGGTCGGTCACGTCCCGGACAAAGGTCTCGTAGTACGCGACCCGCCCCGCCTCATTCCGCACCGCCCGGACGCTGAGCTGCACCGTGAGGAGCCGGCCGTCCTTGCGCTTCCAGGTCGCCTCGACGTCGTCGTACTGGCGATCGCTGTAGCTGTCCCGCTCCACGAGCCGCTGCCGCTCGGCGGCGTCGGCGTACACGTCCCGCGCCATGTCGAGCCGCAGCACATCCGAGGCAGCCTCGTAGCCGAGCATGCGGACCACGGCGGCGTTCACCGACAAGAACTGCCCTTCCGGGTTCGAGCGGTAGATCCCCACCGGGGCGTGCTCGACCAGCGTCCCGTAGCTGGCTTCGGTCGCGCGCAGCGTCGCCCGCGCCTTCGCCTCGCGCAGCTCCCGCTCGATTGCGGGGATGAGACGCTTGAGCTGCCCTTTCGTGACGTAATCGTTCGCGCCCGCCTTCATCGCCGCCACCGCGAGCTCTTCGGTGATCGTGCCGGAAACACAGATGTAGGGGATATCGAGCCCGCGCTCCCGCAGAATGGCCAGGGCGGCGGTGCCGTTGAATTGCGGCATGCTGTAGTCGCCGATCACCAGGTCCCACGCGTGCTGATCGAGCGCGGCCTGCAACGCCGCAGCCGTGTCCACCCGCTCGTGTGTCAGCTCGTAGCCGGCGCCCCGGAGCTCGCGCGCCAGCAGGCGCGCGTCGTCCTCCGAGTCTTCGACCATCAGCACACGTAACGGGATGCCCATGCTCGACTCCGCTCCTGTGGCGCCACCGGCTCCTACCAAGGTGGCGTTTCCGCAGGGTCGCGGAGTGAGCGTCATCACGTACACCCCCCCTCCGGGCCCCCTCCATCCGAGCGTTGTGGCGACCACGCCACACCACAGGGCACCTAGATTGGGGCGGAAGCCCTGGAAGAACATGCGGTTCGGGCCGCAAACACACCCTGTCATGGAACGACGGATCGAGCCATCTTCGACGGCGGCGCCGTGGACACACCGCGGTGAGAGCGCCTCCTTTTCCCTCACCCTGCCGGAGCGCGGGCGCGCATGAATCTCCCCAACGAAGTCGAAATCCTGCTGGTCGAGGACAACGCCCACGACGAGGAGCTGACGCTGCGCGCCCTCAAGGAGCGCAACATCGCGAACCAGCTGTTCGTGGCGCGCGACGGCGCCGAGGCGCTGGACTTTTTCTTCGGGGAGGGCACCCACCCCTGGCGCGAGATCGGCATCGTGCCGCGGGTGATCCTGCTCGACCTGAAGCTCCCCAAGGTGGACGGCCTCGAGGTGCTGCGGCGTCTCAAGGCCGACGAGCGCACCCGCGCCCTGCCGGTGGTCGTCCTCACGTCGTCGCGCGAAGAGCCGGACATCACGGCGGCGTATCGGCTCGGCGCCAACAGCTACATCGTCAAACCGGTCGACTTCGAATCGTTCGCGCGGGCCGTCTCCGACCTGGGGCTCTACTGGGTGCTGTTGAACGAGCTGCCCCGCTAGCGCGCATGCCCACGCTCGCGCGCATCCTCATCGTGGAGGACGTCGCGACCGACGCGGATCTCATCGAGCGCGAGATCCGTCGCGCCGGCATCGGCTGCGCCACCCGCCGCGTGGACACCGAGGACGCGGTGCGCGAGGCGCTCCGCAGCTTCGCCCCCGACCTGGTCCTCACCGATCACTCCATGCCGCGGCTCAGCGCCCGCGACACGCTGCGGCTGGTGCACCAGGAGACTCCGGACACGCCGGTGATCATCGTGACGGGGAGCCTGAACGAGGAGATCGCCGCGGAGTACATCAAGGCCGGCGCCACCGACTACGTGGTGAAGCATCACCTCGAGCGGCTCGGCCCCGCGGTGCAGCGCGCGCTCGACTTGCGGCGCGCGCGCGAGGAGCAGGCGCAGGCCGAGGAGGCGCGCCGCCAGGGCGAGGAGCGGTTCCGCGCCCTGATCGAGCACGGGGCCGACGCGATCGCGCTGCTCGGCCCCGACGGCGCGCTGCTGTTTCTCAGCCACTCGGCGGAGAAGCTGTTCGGCTTCACGCCACGCGAATTGGTCGGCCGCAGCGCCTTCGAGCTGCTGCACCCCGACGACGTACCCGGGCTGCAGGGCCTCCTGGCGGACCTGGTGGGACGCCCGGGCGCACCGGTCACGATCGAAGTCCGGCTGCTGCATCGGGACGCATCGTGGCGTGCGGTGGAAGCGGTGCTCGTCAACCGGCTGGGCGAGCCCGCCGTCGGCGCGGTGGTGGTCAACTTCCGCGACGTCTCCGAGCGCAAGCAGGCCGAGCAGGCGCTGCGCGACTCCGAGGAGCAGTACCGCTCGCTCGTGCAGGGCGTGCGGGACGTGATCTTCGCCCTCTCGCCCGATGGCATCATCGCCTCGCTCAATCCCGCCTTTGAAACGATCACCGGATCGCCTCGGAGCGCGTGGCTGGGCAAACCGTTCGACGGGCTGGTGCACGCGGAGGACCTGCCGCTCGCGCTCGAGCTGCTCGGCCGTGTGGTGCGGGGCGAGCCGCGGCCCACGGCGCAGTTCCGCATTCATACGAGCAAGGGCGACTATCGGGTGGTCGAGTTTTCCGCCACGGCCCAGCTCCGCGACGACCGGCTGATCGGCATCTTGGGCATCGGGCGAGACGTGACGGAGCGGGTCCAGCTGGAGCAGCAGCTGCGCCAGGCGCAGAAGATGGAAGCGGTCGGACGGCTGGCCGGGGGCATCGCCCACGACTTCAACAACATCCTCACCGCCATCACCGGATACGCTGACCTGCTGCTCGAGGACCTGGCGGCCAAGGACCCCCGGCGCCAGGATGCCGAAGAGATCCGCAAGGCCTCGGACCGCGCCGCAGGGCTCACCCGTCAGCTGCTGGCGTTCAGCCGCCAGCAGGTGCTGCAACCGCGGGTGGTGGATCTGAATGCCCTGGTGAGCGAGCTCGAGAAGATGCTGCGGCGCCTGCTGGGCGAAGACGTGACGCTCGCCACCGCGCTGGCCCCGACGCTGGGCCGCGTCCGGACGGACCCGGGGCAGCTCGAGCAGGTGATCATGAACCTCGCGGTCAACGCGCGCGACGCCATGCCCACCGGCGGCAGGCTCACGATCGAGACGGCCGACGTCGAGTTCGACGCCGCCTTTGCCGGGGATCACTACCCGGCCCAGCCCGGGGAATACGTCATGCTCGCCGTCACCGATACGGGCAGCGGCATGGACGCCGAGACACAGGTGCATCTGTTCGAGCCGTTCTTCACCACCAAAGAGAAGGGAAAAGGGACCGGGCTCGGGCTCGCAACGGTCTACGGCATCGTGAAGCAGAGCGGCGGGTTCATCTGGGTGTACAGCGAGCTCGGGGTCGGCAGCACGTTCAAGATCTATCTCCCGCGCGTCGAGGCGGCGGCCGAGCCGCCCAGCAGCCGCGCGGCACCCGCCCCCGTCGCCCGCGGGACCGAGACGGTGCTCGTCGCCGAAGACGAAGCGCCGGTGCGCGCCGTCGCCCGCCAGACCCTGGAGCGCTATGGCTATCGCGTGCTCGAGGCACCCAGCGCCGAAGCGGCCCTGGACGTCGCGCAGCGCTACTCGGGCCCCATCCATTTGTTGTTGACCGACGTCATCATGCCGGGGCTCTCCGGCCGTGACCTGGCGGTCCGCCTGGCTACGCTGCGGCCCGAGACCCGCGTGATCTACATGTCCGGCTACACCGACGACGCCATCACGCGCCACGGCGTGCTCGAGCCGGGCTTCGTGTTCGTGCAGAAGCCGTTCACTCCGGACAGGTTGGCACGCGCGGTGCGGGAAGTCCTGGACGGCGCCCCCGAGCGCCGCAAGCGCGCTTGACGAGGATGCGCCTGTCGCTCGAGCGCAGGATCCAGATCGGTTTTGGCATCGCCGTCGCCATCATCCTCGCCGTCGCTGCCGCCTCGCTCCGGAGCACCGCCGCCACGGTCGACAGCGCGATCTGGGTGGCCCACACGCTGCAGGCGCGCGGCGAGCTCGAGGCCACGTTCGCCGATCTGATCGAAGCCGAGACCGGGGTGCGCGGCTACGTCATCACGGGCGACACGACCTATCTCGCGCCCTACCAGGCCGCGCGGGCGACCCTGGGCACCCTGGTGGCGGGTCTCCGCACCCTGACCGCCGACAACCCGTTGCAGCAGCGCCGGCTCGATTCGCTGGAAACGCTCGTCGCCGCCCGACTCGAGCGGTTCCGCTGGACCATCGAGACGCGTCGTTCGGGGGGCGCCGCCGCGGCCGGTCGGGCGGTGGTCGGCGACAGCGGCACGGAGCCGATGCAGCTGGTGCGCGCGTCGGTCAGGGGCATGGAAGACGAGGAAGAGCGGCTCCTGGCGCAGCGGTCTGCGGCGCTCCAAGCCAGAGCCCGCGAGGCCCGGCTCGCGGCATGGACCGGTGCCCTCGTCGCGATCGCGCTCGCCAGCCTCGCGAGCGTGCTCGTGGGCCGTGAGATGGCGGGGCGCCATGGCGCGGAAGAGCGGCTCCGGCTGCTCGTCGGCAGCGTGCGCGACTACGCCATCTACATGCTCGACCCGACCGGCCGAGTCGCCAGCTGGAATCGCGGCGCGCAGCAGATCAAGGGATACGTCGAGACGGAGATCGTCGGCCAGCATTTCTCGCGCTTCTACACGCCCGAAGACGTCGCGGCCGGAAGGCCCGACGCGACCCTGCGGGCGGCCGCCGCGACAGGCCGCCACGAAGAGGAAAACTGGCGCGTCCGCAAGGACGGCTCGCGCTTCTGGGCGGACGTCGTGATCACCGCCGTGCGCGACGACCGCGGCGCGCTGGTGGGGTTCGCCAAGGTGACGCGCGATCTCACCGAGCGCAGGCGGACCGAGCAGTCGCTGCGTGCCAGCGAGGAGCGGTTCCGCATCCTCGCGGTGACGGCGAACGACGCCATCCTCTCGGCCGACCGGCAAGGGAACATCACCTACCTCAACCCGGGCGCGGAGCGGGTCTTCGGGTATAGCGCCGAGGAAGCGACCGGCCGGCCGCTCACCAGCTTGATGCCCGAGCGGTTCCGGGATGCCCATCAGGCCGGCCTGGAGCGCTACCTGGCCACCGGCGAAGCACGCGTCATCGGCAAGACGGTCGAGCTGGCCGGGCGGAGAAAGGACGGGACGGAGTTTCCGCTCGAGCTGTCGCTCGCGAGCTGGACGCAGGGAGCGGAAGTCGCCTTCACGGCGATCATCCGCGACATCACCGGCCGCAAGCAGGGAGAAGAACAGCTGCGGCGCTACGCCGCCCAGCTCGAAGCGGCCAACCAGGAGCTCGAGGCGTTTTCGTATTCGGTTTCCCACGACCTGCGGGCCCCGCTCCGCAGCCTCGACGGCTTCAGCCAGGCGCTGCTCGAAGACTATGGGGATCGGCTCGACGACACGGGCCGCGACTTCCTGCAACGCGTCCGTGCGGGAAGCCAGCGCATGGCCAGACTGATCGACGATCTGCTGAGCCTGTCGAGCGTCACCCGCAGCGAGCTGCAGATGGACGAGGTGAATCTGAGCGTGCTCGCGGCGGCGGCGGTCGTGGACCTCCAGAAGAGCGACCCGGAGCGCCACGTGACATTCGCCATCGCCCCCGACCTGGTCGCCCGGGCCGACGTGGGGCTCATGCGCATCGTGCTGCAGAACCTGCTCGGCAACGCATGGAAGTTCACGGGCAAGCGACCGGGCGCGCACGTCGAGTTCGGCGTGACGGCGCACGACGGGCGGCGTGCATATTTCGTGCGAGACGACGGCGCCGGGTTCGACATGGCCTACGCCGACAAGCTGTTCGGCGCGTTTCAGCGACTGCACGGGACGGCCGAGTTCCCGGGCTCGGGGATCGGGCTCGCCACCGTGCAGCGGATCATTCGCCGACATGGCGGCCAGGTCTGGGCCGAGGGTGCCCCCGACCGCGGCGCCACCTTCTACTTCACGCTCTGAGGCGGACCACATCATGCACGACCGCTCGATTCTGCTGGTGGAAGACAACCCCGACGACGAGGCGCTGACCCGCCGCGCGCTCGCCAAGAACAACATCCAGAACGAGATCATCGTGGCCCGCGATGGGGCCGAGGCGCTGGATTGCCTGTTCGGCACCGGCCCCCACGCGGGGCAGGCCGCCGCGCCCGAGCTCGTGCTCCTCGACTTGAAGCTCCCCAAGGTCGACGGGCTGGAGGTACTGCGGCGCATCCGCTCCCACCCGCGCACCCGCCTGCTCCCGGTCGTCATCCTCACCTCGTCCCGGGAGGAGAGGGACGTCGTGACCGGGTATGGGTTGGGCGCGAACAGCTACATCCGCAAGCCCGTGGATTTCGGTCAGTTCGTCGAGGCCGTCCGCCAGCTCGGGCTCTACTGGCTCATCCTGAACGAGCCGCCCCCCAAGCCGGACGCGGCATGACCGGCCGGCCGTGACGTCCGTCACGCCGCCTCCCCCTCGACCGGGTGGTTGCCCCGGGCACCCCACCGGGTGAGTATTGGCCCCCGGAATGACCATCGCCAAGCCTGTCACGCCCTCGCTCCGCGGCGCCGACGCGCATGCGCCGGGCGCCAGCGAGCAGCGCTTCCGCGCGCTGCTCGAGCATTCCAGCGACGTCATCATGCTGCTGGGCGCCGACGGCACGGTGCTGTACGCCAGCCAATCGACCTCCTCCGTGCTCGGCTACGGCCCGACCGACAACGTGGACCGCCATGTGTTCGAGCTCATCCACCCGGACGACCGCCCCGGCGCGCTGGAGCTGTTCGCCGAGCTGATGCAGGAGCCGGGCCGCCTGGTGCGCACCGAGCTGCGCGCGCTGCACAAAGACGGCAGCTGGCGTCGGCTCGAGGTCGTGGGCGTGAACCGGCTGAGCGAGCCCGCCATCGGGGCGATCGTCGTCAATTACCGGGACATCACCGAGCGGGAGCGCGCCGAGCGGGACCTGCGGGAGACGCTGTCGCTCCTCAACGCCACCTTCGAGTCCACCGCGGACGGGATCCTCGTGGTGGACCCCGCCGGCCGCATCGTCAGCTTCAACCGCAAGTTCGCCGGGCTGTGGCGCATCCCCGACTCGGTGCTCGAGGCCAAGGACGACGCGCAAACGCTGGCTTTCGTGCTGGAGCAGCTCACGGACCCCCAGGGGTTCCTGAACAAGGTGCGGGATCTGTACGCCCGACCCGACGCGTCGAGCTTCGACGTCCTGACGTTCAAGGACGGGCGCATTTTCGAGCGCCTGTCCCAGCCACAGCGCATCGGCGGGAAGAGCGTGGGCCGGGTGTGGAGCTTCCGGGACGTCACCGAAGCCAAGCGCGCGGAGCGGATCCAGCTCGCTACCTACCGCATCTCCGAAGCCGCCCACGCGGCGGGTAGTCTCCAGGAGCTGTTCGGCGCGATCCACGCGATCGTGGGCGAGCTCATGCCGGCCAAGAACTTCTACATCGCGCTGTACGACGCCGCGTCCGACCTCTTGACCTTCCCCTACTACGTGGACGAGTACGACAGCGACTTCCCCTCCAAGCAGCCCGGCAAGGGCCTCACCGAGTACGTGCTGCGCACCGGCGAGCCGCTGCTCGTCACGCCCGAGGTGCAGGCCGAGCTCGAGCGGCGGGGCCAGGTCGAGCTGATCGGGGCGCCGTCCATCGACTGGGTCGGCGTGCCCTTGAAGATCGGTGACCGTCCCATCGGTGTGCTGGTGGCCCAGACGTACGCGCCGGGCGTGCGCTACGGCGAGACGGAGCGCCACATCCTGCAGTTCGTCTCGACCCAGGTCGCCATGGCCATCGAGCGCAAACGCACCGAGGAGCGGCTGCACGACAGCGAGCGCAAGTACCGGCTGCTGTTCGAGACCAACCCCGAGCCGATGTTCGTGTACGACTTCGAGACGCTGCGCATTCTGGCGGTCAACGAGGCGGCGATCACCCGGTACGGATACTCCGAGCCCGAGTTTCTGGCCCTCACCATCCGCGACATCCGGCCCGTCGAGGAGCAGGCCCGCTTGGCGCAGGAGCTGGCGAAGCGCCCCGACGAGGGGGCCGTCCGTACCGGCGTGCGCCACCGCGCCAGGGACGGCCGCCTGTTCGAGGTGGACCTGGTCGCCAGGCCCCTGGAGTTCGCGGGCCGCCGGGCCCGCCTGGTGCTGGCGCGCGACGTGACGGCCCAGCGTCACCTGGAGGATCAGCTCCGCCAGTCCCAGAAGATGGAGGCGGTGGGCCAGCTGGCCGGCGGGATCGCCCACGACTTCAATAACCTGCTCACCGCCATCCTGGGCTCGACCCAGCTGCTGCTCCAGGCGACCCCGCCAGGCGACGCCCGGCGCGAGGACGTCGAGGAGATCCGCAACGCCGGGCTGCGCGCCGCGGAGCTCACCCGGCAGCTGCTCGCCTTCAGCCGCCGCCAGGTGCTCGCCCCCAAGGTGCTCGAGCTCAACGCGGTCGTGGCGAACATGGACAAGATGCTGCGCCGCCTGATCGGTGAAGACGTCGAGCTGTCCACGGCCCTCCACGCCGAGGCGGGCGCCGTCAACGCCGACCCGGGCCAGCTCGAGCAGGTGCTGCTGAATCTCGTCGTCAACGCCCGTGACGCCATGCCCGGTGGCGGGCGCGTGGTCATCGAGACCTCGCGCGTGACGCTGCGCGACGAGCTGGTCGAGCGGCGCCATCGCCTCGCGCCCGGCGACTATGTGTGCCTCGCCGTCACCGACTCGGGACTCGGGATGGACGAAGCCACCCAAGCGCACCTGTTCGAGCCGTTCTTCACGACCAAGGAGGTGGGCAAGGGCACGGGGCTCGGCCTCGCCACCGTGTACGGGATCGTGAAGCAGAGCGGCGGATACATCTGGGTGTACAGCGAGCCCGGACGCGGCACGACCGTCAAGGTCTACCTGCCCCGCGTGCCCGGGACGGCGGAGCCAGCCCTGCCCGCGCCCGAGCCGCCGGCCCTGCGGGGCGGGCACGAGACCGTCCTGCTGGTCGAGGACGCCACGCCGGTCCGCACGCTGGCGCGCCGCAGCCTCGAAGGGTGCGGCTACACGGTCCTCGACGCGGCCGACGGGCCCAGCGCCGTCGAGTTGTCCGCCCGACACGCCGGCGAGATCGACGTGCTCGTGACCGACGTCGTCATGCCGGGAATGAGCGGCCGCGAGCTCGCCGAGCGGCTCGCGCCCACGCGGCCCGGCATGAAGGTGCTCTATACCTCTGGCTACACCGACGACGCGATGGTCCGCCAGGGCGTGCTCAATGCGGGCGTCGCGTTCCTGCAGAAGCCGTTCGTGCCGGATACGCTGGCGCGAAAGGTGAGGGACGTGCTGGACGGCAAGACCGTCGCTTGACGTCCTACAACGCCGGCCGGTCCAGCACCTCTCGGACCCGCGCCAGCAGGTCCTGCGCCATCCACGGCTTGTGCAACAGCATCGAGGGGTCGAGGCTCGCCGCCCGGTCCGGGTCGGAGTAGCCGCTCGCGAACAGGAAGGGCACCGCGCAGCCCTCGCGCCGGGCCGCGTCGTACAGGGCGCGCCCGCCGAGGCGCGGCATCACCAGATCCGAGAAGACGAGCCCGACGCCCGCCGTCTGGCGCAGCGCCTCGAGCGCTTCCAGCCCATCCGCCGCCGTGACGACCTGGTAGCCCGCCTCTTCGAGAATCCGCTTGGCCGAGCGCCGCAGCTGGTCGTCGTCCTCGACCACGAGCACGATTTCGGAGCCGCCGCGCGCCTCGGGCTCCCCCGGGTGCTGCCGCGCGGGCTGCGCTGCTTCCTCGGCGAGCGGGAAGTAGACCCGGAAGCGCGTGCCCTTGCCCGGCTCGCTGTCTGCGTCGATACCGCCGCCGTGCTGCTGCACCAGTCCGTACACGGTGGCGAGCCCCAGCCCCGTCCCCTTCCCCGGTGCTTTGGTGGTGAAGAACGGCTCGAACATGCGCGCGCGCGTGGCCGCGTCCATGCCGACCCCCGTATCCCCCACCGCCAGGCACACGTGCACGCCAGCCCGCAGCGCGCCACACGCCTGGCGCTGCTCCTCGGAGAGCTGCACCCGGCTCGTCTCGAGCCGCAGTACGCCGCCGTCCGGCATCGCGTCGCGTGCGTTGGTCGCGAGATTGAACAGGATCTGCTCGGCGGCGTGCACGTCGGCCTGCACGTCGGGAACGTCCTCGCCGTCGCACGCCACGATTTCCACGTCCGCGGGCAGGATGCGGCGCAGGAATCCGGACAGATCCCGAACCAGCCCGCCCAGCGATACCGGTTGGAGCTCGAGGCGCGAGCGTCGCGCGAATCCCAGCAGCTCCTTCACCATCACCCGGCCGCGCAGCGCCGCCGACATCACGTCGCGCAGGTCGGCGTGCGCAGGCTCCAGCGTCCCGGGAATGGCCTTGGCGATGAGCTGCGCGTTGGCCAGGATGATCGTGAGCAGGTTGTTGAAGTCGTGGGCGATGCCACCCGTGAGCTGGCCGATCGCCTCCAGCTTTTGCGATTGCCGCAGCCGCTCTTCCAGGGCCCGCCGCTCGGTCACGTCCTCCGCGATCGTCTCGAAGCATTCAATGCTGCCGTCGGCGCGGCGGACCGCCCGTCCAGCGAGCCGCACCAGGATGGATTGGCCGTGGCGGCGCTTCCACGCCACCTCGACGCCGTCGATCGCGTCTCCCGATCCGTCGAACCGGGCGAGGATACGGGCACGCTCCCCGGGGTCCGCGTACACGTCGCGCGCGAGGTCGACGCCGAGCAGCTGCTCCGCTGACTCGTACCCGAGCATGGCGACCAGCGCCGGGTTGACGGTGAGGAAGCGGCCGTCGGGGGTGGAACGGTAGATCGCGTAGGAGGCGTGCTGCACCAGCGCGCGGTGGCTCTCCTCCGAGCGGCGCAGGGCCTCCTCCGCCCGGCGGCGCTCGGTGATGTCCGTGCCGACGCCGATCACGCCCGCCACCGGTCCGTCGCCGTCCCGCACCGGCGAGTACCACGTCTCGAACACGACGCCGAACACTTCCACGGTGGACGAGAAGGTCTCACCCGCCAGGGCGCGCCGCACATCGGCGAGCACATGCGGCAGGTCGGCGTACAGCTCGAACGCAGAGCGCCCGACGAGCAGCGCGGGCCGCACGCCCAGCCCGTCGAGCGCGCGCCCTTCGACCATGGTGAACACGCCGTGACGGTCCAGTGCGAACAGGACGAGCGGCGCGCCCGCGATGACCGTGCGCAGCCGCTCCTTGTTCTCGCGCAGCGCCCGCTCCTGACGCCGCCGCTCGGTCACGTCGCGCGCGTTGACGATGAGCTGGGCCGTGCCGCCGTGGTCCGCACGGGCCTGGCCGACCGCATCCAGCAGCCGCCACGAGCCGTCGTGGGCGCGGAACCGAAACTGCGCCGCTTGCGGAATCCCGGGATGCTGGATCGCGCGCGCCAATGCCTCCGCCACGTGGGCGATGTCGTCGGGATGCACGTAGTCGAAGGCGTTGTGCTCCAGCAGATCGCCCGGCCCGTAGCCGAGCACCCGCTCGACCGAGGGGCTCGCGTAGCGGAACACACCGTTGTCGCCCACCACCGTGACGATGTCCGAGGCGTTCTCGATGAGGGAGCGGAAGTGCTCTTCGCTGCGCCGCAAGGCGTCCTCGGTACGGGCGCGGTCGATCGCTGTCGCGAGCACGTTCGCGAGCGCTTGCAGGAAGTGCGTGTCGTGGAGGGTGAACTCGCGGCGAGTGGTCGTGTGTGCGCCCAGGATACCGAAGGGCCGGTCTTTGCCGGGCACCAGCACGCTGAGACTCGACACCACCCCGTGCGACGCGAGCAGCGGCGAGCTCCCGAATCGAGGATCCGTCGCCAGGTCCTCGACCACCACCTGCCCCGTCGAGCGCAGCACGTAGCCCGCATGTGAATCGGGATCGGCCGGGAGGATCGTCCGCCCCACCGCCCCGGCGCGCCACCCCACCCCGGCGCGCAGCACCAGCGTGCGGCTCTCCGGCCGCAGCTCCAGCACGCTCCCGAGCTCTACCTCGAGTGCGCGCGCCGCCAGCGCCACGGTCGCATCGATCAGCTCCGCGACCGGCGCGCCGGCGAGGGCCTGCTGCCCGAGGTGCGCCACGGCCTCCTGCTGCCGCGCCGTCACGCGCAGCTGCTCTTCGGTCCGCGACAGCTGGGCGTCGCGGGCCGAGTTCTCCTGGCGCAGCAGTCTGAACCGGTTCGTGCTCACACCAGCCATCGCACCCCGTGAAGTGGTCCGGGAATCGGGATCACGCTCGAGAATGACCTGCCAAGCTTGCATCCCACGTCCCCGCTTTCCATTATGAGCTTCACACAAAGCGTGTGCGCACCGTCACACGCGTGCCAAGTGAGGCCTCGACAATGACATATCGCGCGCCGCCATGACCCAGTACCTGCTGCTCCGGGACCTGGCGATCATCTTCGCCGGCTCGCTGCTCGTCATTCTCGGCTTCCACCGCCTCAAGCTCCCTGCCCTCCCCGGGTTCATCGTTGCCGGCGTGCTGCTCGGCCCCAACGCCCTCGGCCTGATCTCCGACGTCCGCCAGGTGGAGAACCTCGCCGAAGTGGGCGTGATCCTCCTGCTGTTCACCATCGGCCTCGAATTCTCCCTGCCCCGGCTGCGCGAGATGGGTCGCCAGGTCGTGATCGGCGGCGGGGCGCAGGTGCTCCTCACGGTAGGGCTCGGCGCGGCCCTCGCCGGCACGCTCGGCCTCCCGTGGCCCGTTGCCGTCCTGCTGGGATTCCTCGTCGCGCTGTCGAGCACCGCCATCGTCCTCAAAGGGCTGGCCGACAAGGGCGAGATCGACACTCCGCACGGTCGCCTCGCGACCGGTGTGCTGATCTTTCAGGACCTGTGCGTCGTGCCGATGATGCTGGTGCTGCCGTTTCTGGCGGGCGAATCGGGCGGGGAGGCTGCGGGCCTGGCGTTGGCGCTCGGCAAGGCCGGCCTCGTGGTCGTGGGCGTGCTCGTCCTGGCCCGCACCGTCGTGCCGCGCGTGCTCAGCGAGATCGTCAAGACCCGCAGCCGCGAGCTGTTCCTGATTGCCGTCATCCTCGTCGGCACGCTGACCGCGCTCGGCACCGCCGCGGCCGGAGCGTCGTTGGCCCTGGGAGCGTTCCTCGCCGGGCTGGTCATCTCGGAGTCCGACTACGGTCACCAGGCAATGGCGGAGCTGCTGCCGTTCCGCGACGTCTTCATCTCCTTGTTCTTCGTTACCGTGGGGATGCTGGTGCACCTGGGTTTCCTGCGCGACCACCCCGCGCTCGCGGTGCTCGGCGTGGCGGCGATCATGGGAGGAAAGAGCGTGCTCGCCGCGCTCGGCCCGGCAGCGCTGGGATACTCGGGACGCGTGGCCCTGCTTGCCGGCCTCGCAGTCTCCCAGATCGGCGAGTTCTCGTTCGTGCTGGCGCGGCAAGGCCGCGGCACGGGGCTCCTCCCGGAGGGGCTGTACCAGACCTTCCTGGCCGTGGCCGTGCTCACGATGCTGGTCACGCCGTTCGCGCTGCAGAGCGGTCCCGCGTTACTAGACTGGCTGGAGCGCTTGATCCCGCTCGACCGCCTGCTGCCAGGGTTTCGCCCGCAGGCGATCACGCCGAGCAGCGAGCCCCTCACCGACCACGTGATCGTCGCGGGGTACGGCCTGAACGGGCGCAACCTGGCGGCCGCGCTGCGCTCGATCCGCGCGCCATACTTGATCGTCGAGCTGAACGCTCAGACCGTGCGCCAAGCGCGCGCCCGCGGTGAGCCCGCCTTCTACGGCGACGCCACGCGCGAAGAGATCCTGCGCGCGCTCGGCGCCGAGCGGGCGCGGATGCTGGTGGTCGCGATCTCCGATCCGGCCGCGACGCGCCGCATGGTCCGCGTGGCGCGGGCCCTCAACCCCCGCATCCACATCATCGCGCGGACCCGCTACGTCGTGGAGATGCCGGAGCTGACACGGCTCGGCGCCAACGTCGTGATCCCCGAGGAATTCGAGACGTCCATCGAGATCTTCGCCCAGGTGCTGGCCCACTACGGCGTCCCGCGCAGCGACATCGAGCGGCTGGTGGACCAGATCCGCGGCTCCCACTACGAAGTGCTGCGCAGCGACGCAGCCGGACGCCTGAGCGTCGACGCCGTCGCCGGCGTCCCGCAGATGGCCATCGAGCGGATGCGCCTGTCTCCACAATCGGCGCTCGCCGGTCAGCGGCTTGCCACCACCGGCTTGCGCAACCAGACGGGGGCCCTGGTGCTGTCCGTGGTGCGGGGGGACGAAGAGGTCGCGACGCCGGGTCCCCAATTCCGTCTCGCTGCGGGAGACGTCCTGGTGGTTGTCGGGCAGCTGCATCAGCTGCGGGCGGCTGCCAGGCTTGTAGCGGGCGATAATGTTGCGTCGACGCAGCCACAATAATCGGTTGTGTTGCGACAACGCACCGAACAAACAGCGAAAAGTAAGGTATATTGGGCATTATCTAGCGAGTGCGCACTCACTCCAGTGCGTAATATCAGCCAGAACAATGTGTTACACTAGCACAAGACCCAGAAAGTTGCCGCAAGTAGCTGTGAAGTAAGTCGTTACGTTTTCCACATGCCCCCCATTTTCTCGCCCGCGCTAGATTCTCGCCATGCCAATACCCCCCCTGTACGGCCATGAGGGGACCCGAAACCGGCTGGTAGGCGCCATCGCCTCCGGCCGGTTGCCGCAAGCACTCCTGTTTGAAGGCCCCCGGGGAGTCGGGAAGCAGCGTCTGGCGTTATGGCTCGCACAGGCCCTCGTGTGTGAACGAGCCGGGGGAAAGGCCGGGGGTGAGGCCCGGGAAGGGTGTGGCGAGTGCCAGCCATGCAAGCTGGTCCTGAACCTCTCGCACCCCGACGTGCACTGGTTCGTGCCGCTCGAGCTCACCAAGAAGAGCGGCGATGCGGACAAGCAGGTCGACGTGGTGCAGGAAGCGCTCGCCGAGGAAATGGCGGCACGGCGGGAGCAACCGCTCTACGAGGCACCGTCCGGTTTGGCGAGCCACGGGATCGCAGCCGTGCGCCTGCTGTTACGGCGGCTGGCGCTCAAGCCGGCGCTGGGCCAGCGCAAGGTGTTCGTGATCGGCGATGCGGAGCGGTTGGTACCCCAGGTGGGAGCTGAGGCGGCTGCTAATGCGCTGCTCAAGGCGCTAGAGGAGCCCCCGGCGAATACGGTAATCGTGCTGACCGCGAGTGCGCCCGATGCGCTGTTGCCGACGATTCTGTCTCGCGTAGTGCGGGTTCGGGTGGCAAGACTTGGCGACAGCATCGTGGCAGCGTTCGTTCAGCGGGAGTTGGGCGTCACTGGACAACGTGCTGTCGCGCAACGGGTTGCAGCTGCCGACGGGTGCATCGGCAGGGTCCTTGCATCAGGGGAGCGCGGGGATCGGGGTGGGGAGGCCGCGGAGCGGTTTGCCGAGAGCATAAAAGCCGGGCCGGTGCGTCGGTACGCGTTGGCGCTCGCGCAGCAACCGTTCCAGGCGCGTGGCGGATTCACCGAGATGCTCGACGGTTTGCTCGAGCGGTTGCGCGAGCAGGCCCGTTCGGGCGAGGAGACCGGCAGGGTGGTCCGGGCGATCGCGCAGGTGCTCGAGGCCCGCAGCCTTGCCCAGGGCAACGTGAACCCGCAGCTCGTCGCGGCCGTACTGGGCGGCGACTGGGAAGGAGCGGGGGGAGCGGCGACATGAAGCTCTCGCACGTGGACGAGGCGGGCCGCGCCCGCATGGTCGATGTAGGCGACAAGCCGGTCACGGTGCGCACGGCGGTCGCCGAAGGAGCGATCCGGATGTCGCGGGAGGCGTTTCGGGTCGTCGCCGACCAGCAGGTGGCCAAAGGGGACGTGCTGGCGGTGAGCGAGGTGGCGGGGACGCTCGCGGCAAAGCGCACGGCGGAGCTGATTCCGCTGTGCCATCCCCTGGGCCTCGACCACGTGGAAGTCGCAGCGACGCTTGAGGAAGGGCTTCCGGGGGTGCGCGTCCGGGCGGCCGCCAAGGCGGTGGGCCGGACGGGGGTCGAGATGGAAGCGCTCACGGCGGTGTCGGTCGCCTTGCTGACGGTCTACGACATGGTGAAAGCCGCCGACCGCGGCATGGTGATCGAAAAGGTACAGCTGCTCGAGAAGACCGGTGGCACGCACGGCGACTGGCGTCGCGACGCCGCCGATTGATGGGGGATTGACGGGGCGGGGCCAGCTTGGGACCGCCTGGACATACAAGAGAGGTCTATGCACACGAAGACCCAGAAGTTGATGTTGCAGGGGGGGTTGATTCTGTGCTGCGCGCTGGTGTTGAGCAGTATCGGCGGGTGGGCTCGACGTGCCACCGCCGACGATCAGCCGACGCCGTTGACGGCGCCCGCGCTGATCGGCGAGCTGCGCTCGCTCGAGCAATCGCTCGAGGCGACCCGTGGTGAGCTGGCCGTCGCCCGGCTGCAGCTCGAGCGGGCCAACGCGATCATCGACTTTTCCACCCATTACAGCATCGCGGCCGACCTCGCCGCGGCGATCTACGACGTTTCCCTGGGCGAAGGGGTCGATCCGGCCCTCGCGTTCCGCCTGGTGCGGGTGGAGTCGAGCTTCAACGGCAAGGCGAAGAGCAAGGTCGGGGCGATCGGGTTTACTCAGGTCCTGCCCAGCACCGCGCGGCTGTACGAGCCGGGGCTCACCACGGCCCAGCTCTACGACCGTAACACCAATCTGCGCCTGGGTTTCCGCTACCTACGCGACCTGCTGGAGCGGTACGAGGGCAACCCCGACGCCAAGCTGCGGCTGGCGCTGCTGGCGTACAACCGCGGGCCCGGCCGGGTGCAGGAGCTGCTCGACGCGGGGAAGGATCCCCAAAACGGGTATGCCACGGCCCTTATGAAGGGATATCGTAGAAAAAGCTAGACGTCGTCACGGAAAGACGTCACGGAAGGACGTTTCAGAGAGGCGTAGGGTCAGGTCCCCCTACGCCTTTCTGCTACGCCGTCCCGTGACGCCTTTCCGTGACGTCTTTCCGTGACGTCTTATTGCTTTATTGTTTCTGAGGAATCTTCAGTAGATCCCCGACTCTCAGTAACGATCCCATCGTCAGGCCGTTGTAGTTGAGGAGCGCCGTGAGCGACACGCCGAAGCGGCGTGCGATCTCGCTCGCCGTCTCCCCCGGCCGCACGCGGTGGGCCCCGGCGCTCGCCTCCGTGCTCGACACACGGCGATAGCGCGGCTCCGGCGGGATCGACCAGGCCGACGCCGGCACCACGCGCCCGCTCATCGGGATGATGATCCGTTGGCCCACCCGCAGGGTGTGCGCCCGCAGCCGCGGGTTGGCGGTCTCGATCATCGCGACGCTGACCCGATAGCGCTTCGCGATGTCCGACAGCGTTTGCCCCCGGGCGACATAGTGGTCCACGAACGTGATCCGCTCGGTCACCGGGAGGCTGTCGAAGCGCTCCGCCACCGACGTTCCGTGGCCGCGCGGCACCCGCACCACGACGCTCCGCCCCGGCGGCGTGACCCCGCGCACGAACTGGGGGTTGAGCTCGAGCATGGCCGTAACCGACGTGTCGGCGAGGCGGGCGAGGACGTCGAGCCCGGTGGCGTCGGGCACGGTGATTTCGTCGAACACGAGCGGAGGCAGCGGCTCGGGCTGGAAGCCGTAGCGCTGCGGCTGCTTGGCGATCAGCGCCGCGGCAATGAGCTTCGGCACGTAATCGCGGGTCTCGCGCCGCAGATAGCGGCGGTCGGCGAGCTGGAAGAACGTGCGATCGTCCACCGAGTCGGGCTCGCCCGGGAGGCGGTCGATGCCGCGCTCGATCCGCCCCACCCCCGTGTTGTACGCGGCGGCCGCGAGGTACACACTGCCGAGGCGCTCCCGCAGGTCGGCCAGGTAATTCACGGCCGCCTCCGTGGCCCGAAACGGGTCGCGGCGCTCGTCCACCCACGGGTCCACCGTCAGCCCGTACAGCCGCCCCGTGCTCGCCATGAATTGCCACATCCCGACTGCTTTGGCCCGACTCACCGCGGTGTTCGAAAAACCGCTCTCGATCAGGCAGAGGTAGAGTAGATCCTCCGGGAGCCGCTTCGCCCGGAGCCGCTCGCGGATCATCCCCTCGTAGCGGCCCAGCCGGGCGAGCCAGATCTCGAACCGATCGCGCGAGTCTACCTGGAAGAACTCGAGGTACTCGAGCACCCGCCGGTTGGTGGCGAAGCTCGTGACGTCGATGTCGAAGGTGGGCGCGGCGGTGGGTGCCGCCCCGATAGCGGTGCGACCTTCGGGTCCGAACAGGCGCACGGCCTCTCGCTCTACGTCCTCCCCCTTGAGGGGCGGGGTCGGAGCCGCGTGCTGCTGCATGGTGTCGGCGGTGGGATGGGGTCGGTGCAGGCTGTCCAGCACTTTCTGATCGGCCGCGGAGTCCCGCGCCTGGCGAGCGGCCAGCGCCGTCACCGAGTCGACGCCAGCGGACGGCGCCGCCGAATCGGAGGCGGGCGCGACCAGGGCGGCATGCTCCGCGCGACTCCCCCCGCAGGCGGCGCCGAGCGCGCCGCCGAGCGCCGCGCTCAGCAGCGCGACCACGGGAGTCCCCGCGATCCTGCTCATCGCGTCGCGAAGACGTTTCCGAGCATGCGGTTCGTGGCGTTCAAGACGGCAAGCGCCGCGCCGCGGGGGGCGTCGGTCTCCGTCAGACAGGCTCCCACCAGCCGGGAGACCCGCGCCTCCTGCCGCGCCGACAGCGCCACAATCACCACCGTCGCGTCAAACGCCCGGACGGCCTTCACGCCCAGCAGCTCGAATCCGATCTGCGGCTGCACCACTCGCTCGAGCGCCCGCACGGCCGCCTCGGCACAGCACCGCAGCTCGCCCGCCTGTGAGATCACGCCGTCCGCCTCTCCCGTGAACTGCCGCCCGTCGGCCCACGTCAGCACGACCTTGGCGCGGCAGCGCCCATTCGCCAGTCGCTGGAACTCGAAGTCCTGGAAGCGGAGGCGCTCCCCCCCCGTCCCCGCCCCGCCGGCCGCCCCCGCCCCCGCCCCTGGCGTCGTCACGGTCCGGTCCGCTACTCGAACCGCACTTCGAGCTGCTGCCGGACCCCTGCCTCGGGCGGGCCGTCCACCACATCCACCTCGAGGCGCGGCCGTCCCTGCTCGTCCCGCTCCGCCGACACCACGAGGATCAACCCGCTCTCGAGCTCGACCTTGAGCTGGCGCAGGTCGGACCGCACCGTCACGTCGCGGACCGCCTCGCCGCGCAGCCGTGCCACGGCTCCCGCCACGCGGCGCAGCTGTTGGAGCTCGAGTGAGCTCACGCCAGCCGCTCAGCGAGGAGCTGGGAGATGGCCGTGTCGGGGATGCGCTCGGCTTGAATGAAGAGCGACGACTTCGACGTGGCCTCGAGCGGGTAGAGCGTCCAGAAGGAGCGTCCCGAGCGCTCGGACGCCGACCGGAATGACAGTACCAACTGCCATGCCTCGGTATTGGCCGGGCGCTCCGCTAACGCGTCCACGTGCCAAACTTGATCGCCATGGGCGATCACTCTCCATGGCATGGGTCACCTCGGGAAACTTGGGCCCGAGAATATGTGGCTAACCCCAAGTCCTGTCAATAGTTGGGGTCTCAGTCGCCGCGTATCGCGAGCGCCTTGAAACGCTTGGCGAGCTCCTTCGTGGTGGGGCCGGGCTGGCCGCTGCCGATCACGCGGCCGTCGAGCTTGGTCACCGCGACGACCTCCGCGGCGGTGCCGGTCAGGAACATCTCGTCCGCCGTGTAGAGGTCGTAGCGGTTGAGAGGAATTTCCTCGACGCCGTAGGTCGCTTCGCGCGCCAGCTCGATCACGGCGTCGCGCGTCACGCCGCGCAGGATGCCGGCGTAGGCCGGGGGCGTCTTGAGGGTGCCGTTGGTCACGGCGAACAGGTTCATGCCGCTCGCCTCGGCCACATAGCCTTGGGCGTCGAGCATGATGACCTCGTCCACGCCGGCGGCGATGCCTTCCACCTTGGCGAGGATGTGCGACAGGTAGTTGAGCGACTTGATGCGCGGTGAGAGGCTCTCACGGTGATGAATCGGTGTCGCGGCGGTGAGCGCAGTCAGTCCCTTATCGTAGCGGTCCTGCGGCCACAGCTGGATCGTGTCGACGATACAGATGACCGAAGGCTTGGGGCATTTGCGCGGATCGAGCCCCAGGTCGCCGACGCCGCGCGTAACCAGCAGGCGAATGTAGGCGTCGTCGAGCCCGCTCTTCACGACCGCTTCCTCCACCAGCCGGTGCAGCGCCGGCTTGGCGAGCGGGACCTCGAGCCACACGCCCTTCGCCGAGGCGAACAACCGGTCCAGGTGCTGGGCCAGCCGGAACACGCGGCGGTTATAGACCCGGATTCCTTCGAACACACCGTCGCCGTACAGCAGGCCGTGATCGAACACCGAGATCTTGCCCGTGGCGCGATCGTGGTACGTCCCGTCGATCCAGATGATGGGCGGCATAGTCCCCTTGACGCGTAGGCGAAGGCGTTGTCCCGCTTAGGCGAATATACCTGGCCTGCGGAGCCCCCGGCTACGGCACGGCCGGCCCAGAGCAGTGTTATCCAGATCACGGAACGGCGGGCCGAAAACCCCGATTTGTAGAGCCATGGACAAGGTGCTGGGCTGGGCGCGCGTGTGGTTCGCGGTCAAACGCGAGGACGACGAGGGACTGCTGCGCCAGGGCGCGTGGTATCCCGTCTTGAGCAGCGGTGTGACGCGGGCGGTGCTCGAGGTCTCCGGCCAGCGGGTGACCGTCCCGCAGGAAATCCTGGAAGTGCGCGACAAACGTCCCGACCGCTTCACCGTGGTGTACCGCACGTACGACGACCCCAATCCCGCTCGCGGCACGCGAGCCGACGCGGGGCGCCGCTATGGCGTGTGCCCGCAGTGCGCGACGCGACTTCCCTTCCGAGGCGGCGTCATTCCGTCGGTGGCTACCTGTCACCAGTGCAGGCACGAGGGGATCGTGGCCTGGTGGGAAACGGGGTGACGGCACTCTCGCGGCCCGTGGCGCTGCTGCAACACTTGCGCAGTTTGCGCAGTTAGCGAAAAGTTGGTGGTCCTCAAACGGCGATTCCGCCATGACCACCGGGATGAACCCGACGTTCCAGCCCCACGAGCCGCAGCCGGACCGGTCTCACCACTTCAAGCAATCCCTGCGCGAGCGGCTGCGCCTGGCGCGCGAGATCGCCGCGTTGCGCGCCAGATTCGCCGTCGTCGTCGAGGAGTACGAGCGCGTGCTGCGCACGTTGCAACTCACGGCCCCCACGCTCGGTGTGGCGGAGGACGAGGTGGGTCATCCGACGAGTCCGGAGTGGGGTGTGGCGGCGCTGCTCACGTACGCCGACGGGCACTTCCTGAAAGCGGAGCAAGACCGGATCGATCGGCTGCTGCACCTGCTGCCGTAGCGGCGTCACTACGTGACGGCTCGGCCGT
>Ga0209234_1000011_pt1 | contig 47750 bp, 72 predicted proteins | sample GraSoi013_1_20cm_2_FD_185816 | JGI IMG/M metagenome (GOLD analysis project Ga0209234, IMG submission 185816) | Grasslands soil microbial communities from the Angelo Coastal Reserve, California, USA - Sample 08_20_2013_1_20cm (SPAdes) (version 2) | ecosystem: Environmental > Terrestrial > Soil >... | reverse complement strand
GCTCGATCGCGGGCCCCGTGTCGGCGCCCAGAAAGTCGATCGTCGTGGGGCTCGTGATCTTCCCAGGGAGGCCACCCGCAGAGCCAGCGCCCACAGCACTCGGGGCGTTCGCAGGACTTGTCGCGAACGCAATGTTGCACTGGATCGCGACACGGTTGGAGTCGAGATCGGCGCCCCGCGTGATGAGCACGCGCTGGACGTCACTCAAGTGAGACGCGACGACAGTATCTGGAACTCGCGAGCGGTGGAAACTTTGATGGCGATTCCTGGCCGCCGTGATGATGTCTTGAAGTTGCGTCGCCACTAGCGGATACCCAGGTCCATCGGTACGTTCGTCATGTGAATATCGACTCGTTCTGGGACAACGTCTCGCTGACGGACGACGATCGCTGTTGGCTGTGGCGTGGGGGCACTGACGGTCACGGCTACGGATGCCTGCGTCTGCTCGGTCGGACCGCGGCTGCCCATCGCGTAGCCTGGATGCTGCAGAACGGCCCCGTCCCGGCTGGCTGTGGGGTGCTGCACCACTGTGACCAGCCGAAGTGCGTGCGGCCGGAGCACCTCTACGCCGGAACGCAGGGCGACAATATGCGTGACATGGTGGCGCACGGCCGCGCGAATCCCTGGGGTCGTTACGCGATGCACTGCAAGCACGGCCACGTCTTCGACGAGGAGAACACCCGGATCAACCGCAAAGGTGCACGGTGCTGTCGCAAGTGCGAGCGTCGCCACTGCCGCCGCTACTACTGGAGAACGGAACACGCTAGCCAGGCACCGGCCCGGTCCCGGATCGGCCGCCCACGCCTCCCGACTTGACCGCATCTGCCAGCCGCGCCACGACGTCCTCGCGCGGCTCCGCCTTCTCCTGCTCGGCCTTCAAGAGCACCCGCACCGCCGCCTTCCGAGGACCCTCGGGCCGCTCGAACTCGGCGGCGATCAGACCGTCCAGGATGAACGGGTTGTCTTCGAGCGCCTCCTTCAGCTTCTCGACGGGCAACTGCGCCCGCGTCTCCGCCGCGGCCGCCTTCGGCGCCTCCATCCCGTGCAGCTTCGCGAGCTCGGGCTGGCGTTTGAGCTGCTCCGGCGTCGGCTTCTGCGGCTCCGAATCTCCGATCACCGCGGGACCGAAGAAGGGCGCCCCGATCTCCGTCCACGCCTGCTCTTTCTCGAACTCGCCGTCCGCGACCTCGGGGCGCTCGAGCGCGGCGAGCTCGGGCTGCACCTTCAACTGCGCGGCGGTCGGCTGCTGCGGCTTCGATCCCCCGATCACGGCGGGGCCGAAGTGGCCCGGATTCCTGAGATTCTTCGGCTCTGGCACGCCTGCTCGTGTGCTCATGCGACCCTCTGTTGTTCAGGTACCATGATCGACCGTCGCCCGGCCATCGCGTACTTCCAGATCGACGGCGTCTCGAGCCGCACCGCCTCGGCGATCAAGCGCTGGCGCTCGGTGAGCGCGAGCCCGTCGTCCTGCTCCTGCTCCATCTGCTTCAGCACCTGGCGCTGCACCACCTCAAACAGGTGCCGCGCGAACCACCCCATCGCCTCATACTCGGTGACTACCGCCCAGTCCAAGTCCGTCGCCGGCCAGAAGAACTTCGGGGCGAACCCCTGGTAGCGGAGCCCAGCCAAGCGGCGTCGGTCGCGCCAGCTCTTCCGCCACTGGTCCACGTTGCCCCACGTGGGACTGGCCGCCGGGATCTTCATGCTCTCGAGCTGGCGAATCCGTCGTGCCTGACTCACTGCCCCCGGCGCCTCGCTCTTCGTCCCCACCACCCACATCGGCCGCGTCACATGCACCACCTTCTGCTGCCACGGCTTCGCGGGGTCCGGTTGCTCGATCGCGTCGGTCATCGGGCCCCACCATAGCACGTCGGTCCGGGGATCCACCGCGCGCAGCCCGCGCACCACGTAGTCGGGCGCGAGCCGCGTCGAGGCCCACTCCACGAAGCGCCCGATCAGAACGCCTCGTTGTCCATCGGAAAAGGTCTCACTGTAACGGTGACGATCAGATTCGTCAGCGTTCCCGTCCCGTTGGTCGTGCACTTGATGTTCAGCTCGTCCGACAGGTTGAACCGGCGCGACGCCGGCGCCACCAGCACCCCTTGCGTCGCCGCCCCCGCCACCGGCGTGATGAGCCCCGTCAGTACGCTCGTCGTCGATCCGTGCACGCCCCCCTGCACGTCCACCTGCGCCGTCGCCACAATCGCCGTGCAGAACACCTGCACGTTCTCGACCTGCCAGCCCTTCATCGCGTACGGGAACGGCGTCACGAAGCCCTGGTAGGGCACGATGAGCGCGAAGATGACGGCGGCCTGGCTGATGGGGACGGACCCCACGCCCAGGCCAATCGGATCGCGGGCGAAGAACGCCGCGGAGTGGACTTTGCGGTCAGTCGTAGACACGAGCAACCCTCCCCTGTCTAAGGTCCCTGCTACGCCACCAGCCGATACTCCCCAGCGGCGCGATCGAACACCACCACCCCACGCTCCATCAACGGCTTCACGAGACGAAAGAGCGAGCCTTCCGCTCGGCGATGCGCTGAACCCGTGCAGACCCACAGGTTGTCGATGTGGTTGTCGCCGTGGTCCATGTTCACATGGTGCACGTGCTCGCGACGGCGGAGCGGACGACCCAAGGCTTCGGCGGCAACCATCCGATACGGTCGCTGTTTCTCGTTCTGCCACTTCGCCATGATCGCACGGGCGCGCTCGGGGTTCTCCTTGACCCACTGCTTGTGATGTGCCGCGCTATAGCCCTTGTTCTCGTAGTACCACTTCAGCGCGTAGGCCGCCCGTTCGTTCCGATGGGCCGCGTTGTACGCGCGGGATCGCGCCGCCTCACATGCTCGACAGCGCCGCTTTTTCCGGTTCCCGCTCAACTCACTGGGCGGGAACTCACCTGGCTTCTTGTCCGTGCCGCACTTCCAACAGCGTACCGTCCCACTGCCAGCCTCGCGCTCCATGATTCCGCCTTGTTGGTGTGGCGGGTAATATGTACCACACCAACAAGGCGCGCAATCACGTGGTCACCAGGTTGTTGACTCTCACGTTCTTACGAGGAGCGAGATTCCCAAGTTGGATGTACATGTTTCCCACTGCGAAGTACGCGTCCTTGCGGCCGGTGGCGTCCGTCACTCGGTTCCACACCGCGCCGGTCGTATCGTCCCACTGCCATCCGCCCAGCGTCCAGCGCTTGAAGGTGTCGAGCTGGAGCAGGAAGGTGACGGTGAACGGGCACTTGCGGCACGCCTTGATCGGGACGTTCCGGTCGCCCAGGAGGACTTCGAGGCCGAACTTCCCGGGCCGGTCGGCGCCCTGGCCGAAGCCACCCTGGTAGCCGCCTGGCTCGTTGATCGCCTTGTTGATGACGCGATCGCCCTTCAGCGACTTCCAGTAGCCACGCGCGCCCGAGCGCGAGGTGATGATCGCGTCGGGCTTGCCCATCCCTTTCAGGAAGGCTTCGTCGTCGGCGAAGATCAGCACGTCCTCGGTGAGCACCTGCTGGTAGGGGGCGAGTGAGGCGTCTACCTGGACCGACTGCCAGAGCGGGAACGTGGCCCGGGCCAGGTTCTGGAAGGTCGCGAGGATCGTCCCGTCGTCGACCATCCCGAACAGGCCCATGCACTCGCGATCGGTGCCGGTAGCGTCCTGGCCCGAGGCGCCGGCGGCGTCGCCGGGGAAGAGGTAGTCGTTGACGGCGAGCGCCGCCTGGTTCGCGTCGGTGGTGAGCCGCCCGGCCACGCCCAGCGCCGGGTTCACCGAGATCACCTGGCAGGACTGCGAGGCGCCCGCGTTCCGGAGCGGGCTCGAGTTCGCGTTCACCGAGGCGACGAGCCGCATCCCCTCGAGGAAGTTGAGCCAGGCCGGGAGTGCGCCCGTGATGCCGAAGTTTCGGTCGACGTCGATGTGCGTCCCGTCCGGCAGCGCGTTCACGCGGGCCAAGGCCCCGTTCCCGTAGCCGAACAGCATCCGATCGAGCTCGTGGTCGACGCGCTTGACGAGGTCGGGCATCGCGCGTTCGGCCCAGTTCAAGTACGCGCCCAGGTCGCCCTTGACGCGCCGCATCACGTCGCCGGTCATCTCGAGCACGCCCTGGATCTTCTTCAGGAACACGCGGGAGTTCTGAATGACCGGCCCGTCCGGGACGGGGATGTACTCGTTCTCAGCACGGGCCCCGACACCGGCAGGGAGCTGGAAGTATTGCGCCGTCTCGATGTAGCGCCCGCCCGTCGTCTCGTCCTGCTTGACGTTGTTGTCTTCCTCGAAGAGCGACAGGAGCTCCGAGTCGTAGACGATGTCCTCGGCTACGGGCTCGTTGAAGAAGATCTTTAAGGCTTGGTTGATGTCCGACGCGCCGCCCGGGTTCAGGGCGGTGGTGGTGACGCCGGCCAGACCGAGCCACGCAAGGTCGGCCAGCCGTTCCGGCCAGAAGAGGGCCGTGATCGCGAACACGAGGAACAGGGCCAGTCGCGAACTGGCGAGTTTGAGACACTTCATACGCGTAGTCCCCCTCAGTGCGAAGGGTCCGAAGAGAGAAGGGGTGTCAGGCTACTTGCCGCCGCCGAGCATCTCTCGGATGGCAGCGATCCGGCCTTTCACGCCTTGCTTCTTGGGCAGCACCCAACCGCTTTGGGCGGGGACGCCGGCTCCCCCTCCGGGGACGGCGCCTGCGCGACGGCGGGCGTCTGCCTGTGCGACAACTCTCTCCCCGGTTCGCGCCGGTGCCGGGCGACCGTTCCGCGGCGGGGCCTGACGGCCAACACCGCGGGCAGCGACGGGCAGCGGGGGAATCGTGGTGTCCTGCAACCGCTCGGCCGCCTCGTCGGCACTCAAGCCGTACAAGGCGAGCCGTCCTGCGACGACGTCCGGCACCTGCTCGATCGGCAGGCGGCGGAGCTTGTTCTCGATGATGTAATCGGTCACGTCACGGCGCAAGTCTTTGTACAGCGCCGTGGCGGTCGGCTCGTCCAAGTCGTCCGGGATGATGCGCTGGATCGCCTGGTCGATCTCGCGCCCCTGGGTCCGGATCTGCGACCGCCGGTCGAGTTCGGCGAGCGTCTCGGAGCGTCGGCTCAACCGCTGGTTCTCGATCTTGAGCGCGACGGCCTTGATCTGCTCCGGCTCCTCGAGCCCACCGAAGGTCTCGATGACCTTGTTGAACACGGCGGGATCAGAGAGCAGCGCGAGCGCCATGTCGACCTTCGTGGTCGGGTGCGCTTTCTCCATGATGAGGTTCACGGGATCGACGCGCAGCGCGTCCTCGAACTGCGCGAGATCCTCTTTCTGGGCCTCGACCTGCGCCATTGCACGATGGAGGGTCTCGCGCCGGATGAAGCCGCGGGCGAGGCGCTGGATGTCGGCCGCGAGCTCCGGGTCTTCGACCTCGGCTTCGATCGGCGGCTGGCCGGCGTTCCGCGCCGGGATCGCCACGACGGGCCATTCCTCGGCCCCCTGGCCTTCGGCGGGCGGTTCGGCGCCTGGCGCTGCGGCGGGCGCCGGTTCCGGCTCTTGCTCGGGCACTGGCTCCGGCGGCTGGCCTTCGCGTGGCGGCGCCTCGCCACCGGCCGCGAGTTGACGCTGGATCTCGTCGTACTCGTCGTCGTCAGCGATGGTGACCGGGACTTCGGTCGGACCGGCTGGCGTGCCTGGGGCGCGCTCGCCCTCGTGGCGTCCAGCGCCCGGCTGCGGGACGATGCCGGTCCCAGCGTCGGCGATGACCGGTTCGTTCAGCCTGCCCGCGCCCTGCGGAATGGCGGCGCGCGCGGCAGAGGCGGCGGACTTGATGCTCGAGCGGGTCGCGCGCGGGTCACGCGGTGCGTTGACGGCGGCGTCCGCGCGTTGCGCCGCTTCGGTTGCGAGGTCCGCGTCAGTCTTGGCCATGAGTTACTGCCCGGGCACGGGCGGTAGGGGTTTGGAGCCGATGCGGAAGGCCCCAGGCCGCTTCCGGCGGATCCGCGGCCGCGGGATTTTCTGCTCCTGCACCATCTGGTCGACGCCGGTCGCGCGGTCCTGCATGCGCTGGGCACGACCGTGCGCGCGCGTGGTCCCCGCGTTGGCGAACGCGCCTTCCTGGCCGTCGAGTCGGTTGGTCGCCATCGGTCAACCCCCGCGGCGGGCGGTGCCCGCCATCTTGAACGCTTGCCGCTCGGTGCGCCGTGCGGGACGACCCTGGAGCGGCGCGGACGGCCCGGACCCGGGCTTCAGCCACTTGTCGCCCTTGAACTCAGGTCTAGCCATCTTGAAGGCGTGGCGCCCCTCGCGACCTGGCGGCGCCGGCGCCGGCGACGGCTTCACGCCCATGTCGATCGTGGAGGAGCCCTGCCCCGGTCGCTTCGCCGAGTACGGGTTCGCGACGCGATTCTGCGCCTCGTCCAGGTTCGCCCCGTAGTGGCTCGTCGCATCGGGCTGTTCGTCGCGGGAGGGCTTGGTGTGCACGCGGAATCCTTCGCTCGATCCACCCGAGTGCTCGCGGCTCGTCTTCCGGCGGATCCGGGGCCGGGCGCTCATGCCGTCGCTGCCCCAGTCGCCGCCCTTGGCATCGGTGGCGCAGTTGCTCGTGTAGTAGCCCTCACGACTCGTCCCAGCATTCGCGAAAGCTTTGGCATCGCGCTGGCCGACCGGGGACGGCGGCACGGTGCGGCCAGTGGCGGCGGCGCCCTGCCAGTTGACGCCCTCCTTGGTCGATCCCGCATGATCGAACGCCGCTTCGTCCTCGCGGTTCGGCGAGCCGGTGATTGTCGCGCCGGTCCGCATGGCACCGCGAAATCGCGGGCCCTCTTGCACGCTCCCCTGGTGGGCGAAACCTCCGGGTGGGGCCGTGTCATGCTTGACGGGTCCGAGGCCCTTGGTGGCGGCAAAGTCGTGCAACTGCCCCTGCGACATCTTGAGCACACCGCGATTGCGTTTCTGGACCTGCCCGGGGTTGTGCTCCGCGATCGCCATGAGCGCGCGTTGTTTGGCTGAGGTCGCCGGCATCTAGCTACCCCCGTCGAGCAGTTCCTTCATGGCGTGTTGCCCATCTGGACTTCGGGCCCACTCATCGGCCTCGGCCCGGTCGGCGTCGAACTCTCCGTTGACGGCACGTTCGGCGAGGCCATGTAACCCTGCGCGCTCGCATGCGGCGACGAGATCCATGATGGGGGTGGCTGAGGCGGACCGAAAATCATGGAACGCATCCCCCACGGCGCGAAGCACCAGGTCAGCGGGCGCGCCAGCCGCCTTAAGCGCCGCGACCAGTCGGTCCGTAGACCGAGCACCCATGCCGGACCGTCCTTTCGCTCATGCCGTTCGGTTGTGAGGACGCGCGGCGAGAGAATCGCCACCGACTCGTAGATGTTACCCTCGGCGTCGGTTGTCGTCGCCCGGTCGATCCAGGGCGCCCCACCACCCTGGTGACAGGTTGTGAAGATCAGCGGTCCGAACCGGTGTCCCACGTACACTACTGCTCCCCCTGTCCGGCGCCCTGTGGCGCGCCCTGCTGCTCCTGACTCATGGCGTCTCCAGCAACCCCCTGCGTCGGGTCCGGCACACCGGCCGCCTTCGCCGCGGCTCGCTGCACTATAGCACCGTGGGCCGCCACTCCGCCAGCAAACTCCTGGTTCTGGACCGCCATCTGCAACGCTTTGGCCTGGGCGGCGTTCTTGTGGAGTTGGCGAAGGATCGCAAACTGCTGCTGCATCACGGGGGTGAGGCGCAGGTAATAGGGCCCGGCCATGAACTCCTCGAGCACGACCAGGTGCACCGAATTGTCGTACCAGTCGAAGATCGGAATCTGGGCGGCCGCGACGCCCTGCATGAGCTTCGCGTTGTTTTGTTGCGCCATCGTCACGTGCACACCACCCGGCCAGGCGGTCCGACCGAGATGTGGGAAGCGTGCCATCTCGAGGAACTTCTGCACCGCGCCCGGCGCCCCCGGCTGGCCGAAGACGCCCATCGTGTAGAGGGTCGAGATCTGCGACTGGCGCTCCGCGCGCGACTGCGGCAGCATCGACTCGATGTCCGCGATCACATGCACCGCGCCCTTCACGAAGAGCTCCGGATAGACCGACAGGGTGCGCGGGATCGAGTCCTCGCCCACGTAGGTGACGACCTTCTCCTCGTCGTAGATGATCTTCGCCCACTCCATCCAGTCTTCGTACATGCGCGCGAGCTCCTCGACCGCTCGACGCGCCGTGGGTCCGAGGAACCGATCAGAGTTGAAGCGGAGCTCGCGGATCAGCTTGCCAGATGGGTCGGGCGTCGGGGCACGCCCTTCGGCGCCCTCGATGTGGCCCAAGTCCTGGAACTCGCGGCGCAGGATCTCGAGGGTCTGATAGACGTCGCGACCGAGCGACGGCGGCTGCACATACTCGAACGCCGGCACGTTCGGCCGCCGCATCACGGTGAAGCGCTCGCCCGGCTTGTTCGTCATCTCCACCTGGCCGAGCCCCGAGAGTTGGTCGATGATGCCGATCGGGTTCGCGTGCAACGTCGCGTTCTCGAACACCTGGGCGTAGAAGCGGTTGGTCGAGCGCTGGATCGGGTTGAGCATCTCCTGCGGCGTCGTCCCGGACGGCCGGCCCGGGACGTTGACGAACTGGAAGATGCGAATGGGCGAGCAGTAGTGGAAATCGGCCGGTCGCGTGCCGTCGCGCAGCACCTTCCGCTTTGTGGTGATGAGGAGCCGGCCGCCGGGCTCCCCGACCTCGCCGTCCGTCCCCGGCCGCCGCTCCATGCCCGGGAACGCAGACGGCACCTCCCAGCGCACGAACACTTCCACGAAGTCCTCGCGCGTGGGCATCGTCGCCCACTCCGAGCCCGGCTTGTCGGACGCGGCCCCGAAGTACCCAGAGCCGAAGAACATGCGCTGCAGGAACCCCGGGTCAGAGGTGGCGACGGAGACGGACGGCGTCTCACCCTGTTCTTCCACGCCGAAGAGCTCCCAGATCTCGGGCGGCGTCAACCAGGTCCGGACCGTGTGCCAGCGCTTCTGGTGCCACGGTGTCGGGCCCCACTCCCCGCGCACCTGCACCGGCGAGAGCACGTCGACGCGCAGATCGCCCTCGGGATAACTCTCGGGCTTCTCACGATCGAAGACCTGGCCGTTCGGCAGGACGTGGGAGACGGCGATCGGCTTGCCGCCCGGCCCACGCTTGAAGCCGATCTTGCCCTTCACATACTGCGTGGCGGGTGCGCCGCCCGCGTCGAGCACCGGCTGCCAGGATTCGGAGGCCTGGTCCATCTGCATCACGGGCACGAGCGAGTCGCCGCGCATCTCGCGCATCGGCCCCGCCTTCGCGTCGAGCACGGTCTGCAGGAACGCCTGGCCCCCCGGGATCAACCACGCGACGAGCCGGTCGATCACCTCCGTCATCCCGACCTCGCGCCACTTGGACTTGAACAGGGTGTCCAGCACCTCAGCGAGATCGGCCGAAATGCGGTCCATGTTCGACGGCTGGAACGTGAGGATCGGCGGGTTCTCGGTGAGCCGGGCGTGCGTGAGGATGTACCAGTACAGGATCCGGTTCACGACCGGCCGCTGGCGCCACCGGCGCTCGTCGTCCGTCATCCACTCGGAGACGTCCATGAACTTCTGGAGCCACGGGTTCCACACGGTCCAGTGCTGGCCCGCGAGGATGCGGATGTTCTCTTCGACCTGGCGATCGCGGCGGCGGAGCGCGTGGTCCTGCTGGCCCCACATGCGGAGCTGCCACTCGACGCGGCGGGAGTCGAACTCGTCGGGGGTGAAGGGCTCCTGGCGTAGCGGCGGAGTGTCTTTGTAGACGCGGACGAGCTGGGGAGCGGGACCGAACCGTCCGGTGACTGCGGTAGGCGCCGCCTGAATGTCGGTGGCGCCAAAGGCGCTCGTCGGCGTCGAGGTCCCTGCGACCACCTACCTAGTTCCCGACCGAGGTCATGAAGACATCGACGTAGGTCACGGTCGCCGCACCCACCCCACCATTGACGATCTGCACTTCGAGGTACGCGTGCCCAGGGTTCGCGGCGATGTCGACGAAGTTCTCCGTCCCTGCCACGAGCGCCACGTCGGCGAAGGGCAGCGCTGCCCCTGCGACCGTCTGGTCGGTGATGTTGTCCGCCAGCCGCCAGCGACCCCGGAGAGTGGTGGCCTGGCCGGCGACGTTGGCGATGATGCGGATGCGACCGGCGCCGTGCACGTTGATGAGCTCGGCGTTCGTGTCGCTCACCGCGATGACGGTGCCGGGCGCGAGTTTCTGTGAACAGCGACGCGGCTCGCGGTAGTTGACCGGCGCATCGCCCACACGCGCGGGCGAGCCACCTGTGATGTTGAACGCCACAGCCGCTCCCGAGGTTGACGGTCTAACCTACTGAAACATCGTCCTCGCTGCCACCCACCATCGCCATGTGCAGCATGTCGGCGGCCATCACCAGCGCCTGGTCGTCGGAGACTGGCATGCCGGCGGCCTGCGCCTGCTCCTTGATCGCCGCAGCGCCCTTGTCGAGCGTCTCTTTGTCCCAGCCCTTGGGCGCCATCTTTGGCTCCAGGAGCGGCGCGTTTTTCATGGTGACCCGGCTGGCCGGCTTCGCTTCGGGAGTCCCGAGCACCAGGAGCGTCTCCGCCGCCTGGCGTCGACCGCGTTCCCCGAGGTAGAGGCCCCACGCAAGACCTGCGGAGCCGAGGCAGAGCGATCCGAAGACGAAGCTCGCCAGGCCGACCCAGCCGTCCGCCGCGATCACGACCAGTAATGCCGGACCGCGATGCCGATGGCGAACCCGGCGGCCGCATCGACCGGCGGTTGCACCGCTGGCCCCACGAGGCCAGCGAGGAAGTTGACGAAGTACAAGGCCAGGAGACTACCGCCGACGATGACGACGCGACGGGTCGTGTAGGATTCCTCCATCACTCCTCCTTGCTCGGGACGTCCTGGTCCAGCGGACTGCGCCGAAGATAGCGCCACGCCTTCTGCAGCGCCCACCCAATCCGCCGGTGCAAGCTGTTCGCGCGCGCGCGGCCGCGCTCAAGCCGCGAGATGAAGTCGTAGAGCTCGCGCCGGGTCACGAGCTTCCCCGGCTCCTTGAGCCAGGTCTCGATAAAGGGGCTCTCGCGCAGTGGATCCTCGCGCGGCCGCGCCGTGGTGACAGCGCGCAGCTTCGGCCGGTTACTCACTCGAGCTCCTCGAACGTGCGGTCGGCCGTGGCGCCGGCACGCACATCGGTCCGCCGCCGGTACAGCTTCTCGCGCTCCGCCGCGAGGCTCTCTGGACTCCACGCGCTGAAGGTCCCGCGATCGGCCTCCGCACGCGCCAATGGCCGGAAGCTCGCCGCGTAGCGGCACTGGTCGTAGTCGTCGTCCGCCCCCTCCTCGTCTTCGCCCTCCCGCGGTTTCAGCACGTCCTCCGGGTCGCGGTCGGAGACGACGCAACTCTCGAGGTGCGCGAGCACCGCCCGGTTGGTCGGCGTGTCGAAGAAGACGAGATCGGGCTCGTCGCCCGGTGGTGGCCCTTCGAGCCGCGCGCGCAACTGCCGATACCCGTTCCGCCGGTTGATGTCGGCCGGCACGAGGTAGAGACTCTGGGCCGCAAACATGTCGGAGACGGTCGGCCCGGGCATCGCGACGTGGGCGCGCTGGAGCGCGAAGCAGTCATGTCCGGCGGTCACTCCGACGAGCTGGCGGTTCCCCACGAGCTCCCGGCACTCGGCCGCGATCGCGTGGTCGGGCATGTGATTCCCGCGCTTCGTCTCGACACAGAACATGCGCCCGTCCTCCGACACCGCCCAGAGCCCGAAGCTCCACCAGTGGTTGAATCCCCAGTCGAAACTCCCGAACCAGGTCCAGTAGTCGGGGATGTCGAACGGGCGCACGATGTGTTTCTTGTAGTCGAGCTGTGGGAACGCCGTCCCCGCGCCGGCCGTCCAGTCGCCGTCCCGCTGCCAGGACCGCCACGGCTCGGGTAAGCGATCGAGGCGCTTCACGTACTTCGGGTCCCGGAGCATCAGCTCCTGGTTGTCGCGCAGGTACATCTGGACGAAGGCGTAGTCGTCCGCCTCCTCGTCCTCGCGGTAGCGACGCTCGATGAACACGCGCTTGTACCAGCGATGCCCGCGATTGCCGGGGTTCGACGGATAGAGGGCGAAGGGACGCGAGCCCTTCACCGTCGCGCGCAGCCGGTTCCCCGTGAGAAACGCGATCTGAAACTCCGAGTAGGTCGTCGCTTCGTCGAAGGAGATGAGGTCGTACTCGGCGCCCAGGTAGGTGAACACGTCCTGGTCGGTGCGCAGGAACCCGAAATAGGTCTTCGAGCCGTTCTCCCAATTCACCACCATGTCTTCGCCGTTGTACTTGTACAGGAGGTCGTCGCCGATCATCTGCGGGACCTCGGCGAGGAACTTGAGCACGTGGTTGGTCTTCACCTCGCGTTCGGTACCGCGGAAGATGATCGACGAGCTCCCGGGCCACGCGATCGCGACGCCCGCGTGGACGCAGCGCGTGAGGTAGGACTTCCCGCCGCCCGCCGCGCCACCGTTCCCGATATGCGTCGGGTAGACCTGGTCGTCCCGGCGGTAGAGCGGCGTGAGTTGGAAGACTTCGTACTGCCGCGCCTGGAGCGCGTAGATAATCCTGCCGCTGTCCAAATGCACGACCGCTGGTACCTTGGCGATGGGCGCGACGACTGCGGTCACTCGCCGTCGCGCTCTTCCAGCAACGCTTCCTTCGGCGACGGCACGGCGATGTCCGCCGCCGGCTCCGTGATCGTCACCTCGAGTTTCATGCCGCCCAACCCGCGCGCGTCCGACTCGCCCCACAGGTCGATCTTCACCTCGCACTCGTGCGGCGCGCGCTGGAGCAGCAGCGCGTGCGTGAGATCGTGCAGGGTGTGCAGGGTGCGACTCGCGAGCGGGGCGCCCTCGGACCCGGAGGTCGCCAACTGCTCGAGCTCCCGGCGGACGGCGCGGTTGAACTCACCGTCGATCGCGTTGCGGTGGCCGGAGACGATGACGCGAAAGCTCATGTGCCCCCCTCGTGGCTGGTTACGTGAGCGCCTTCACGATCGCGAAGAATAACGCATCCTTGCGCCGCTGTGCCTCGGGCAACTCCCCGTACGGCAGGAAGCACGGATGCGTCTTCTGCTCCGGGTCCTTGACGGGACCGTAGCGCCAGCCGGCGTCGGTCTTCTCGCGCAGCCAGCTTTCGTGTGACTGCTCCGGGCTCTGCACCCGGCCGGCGAGGATCGCCTCGACACCGTTGCGCGCCGACTCCCGCTGCCAGTCGGGGGCGTCCTCCCACGCCGGCTGGCTGTCGTCGCCGAGGGCCGCGCAGTAGGCGCGGTTCGCCTCGTGTGCGATGCTCGCAATCTCTGTGGACGCGAGCATCAGACAATCCCCTTGAGCGCCACCGCCATGTTCGCCGTCATCACCGATTCTCGGAGCAGGCGGATCGCCGCCTGTTGATCGCCGCAGACCGGCGTGCACTCCAGGATGACTTCCGCGAGCGCGCGACCCGCCATGCGGATCTTCGCGTACTTGATCTGCTGGTCGTCGTCGGGCGCGTGGTAAGTAAACAGATCGTCGAGCTGCTCGCGCTTCACGGCCATTCAGCCCCCCTCGGGTGCAGCAGTGGGTTTCGCTCCTGGTCGGTACACATAGCGGGGCCCGCCGACCCGGACCTCGAGCGCGTAATAGTGCCGCTGGCCCTCCTCGTCCGTCCACGCGGCCCACGCCTTCCCCGGCTCGACGAGCTCGACCACATGACCGTCGATCGGGCCGCCGAAGAACTCAATCGCGAACTTGCGGCTCACGGCGGCGTCACCATGTGCCGGTGCACGCCGGTGTACTCGCTGTACTGGCGGTCTACGTAGTGGCGCGCGAGCTCGAGCAGCATGTAGGCGATCGCGCAGCCCTCCGCTTGGCCGGTGGGCGCGGTGATGTTCGGATACCCATCGTCGTTCAGGAACACGAGGATGAACGGCCGATCCTCGGGCACCAGGACGGTGCGCATCGCGCGCGGCATCGGCGGCACGGGAATCCCGTTGTGCTTACTCATCGTACCACAGGGCGAACGGGCCGAGCACGATCGTGATGTTGCGGGGCTTCCGCTGATACCAGAAGCCCACGGCCAGCCCCGCGAGGAGCTCGAGATGCCAGCGGCCCATCGTAGTGAGAATCATGTGCGAGCTAGTTTACTGTCTCACGCGTCGGGCCGCAAGGGATACGTGCTGCGGACCCCACGCGACGCGAGGAGCGCAGCCAGGCGTCCTTGGATCCCACGCCACACCCGGGCCCCCTGGCCGGAGAGCCCCAGGTCTTCCCCCCGAATGGTGCGGAGAATGCGACTGAGGTCGTGGACCGCGCCCGGCGGCGGAACACTAATCACGGGCGCCACGCCCAGCCCGGCGGGCGACGCGTCATTGGCCGGCACGCGCCGCCTCGAACGCGCGGAGGACACGCTTGGTGTCCGCCATGCAGCCCGCGCAGGGCGGTCGGCCCGGCCACTCCGAACACATCGCGCGCGCTGCGGCGATCACCGCCGGGTCCTCGGCCGACCAGTCCGGCGGCTCCTCCGGCTCCGGCTCGCCCGGGCCGAAGTAGAGCTGGTAGCCTTCGACCAGCGCGACCAGCCCGATGGCTACTGCACCAACCACCTCGAGCGTCGTCACGGCCCGATGGTGAGGACGATGGACCCGAGCCGCGCGTGCGTCGCGTTGTTGACGACGGGGTACGGCCCGCAATCCGTGGGCGCGGTCTGACTAATCACGCAGGGCGCCAGTTGCGCCGTGAGCGTCGCGACGGTCACCTTCGCGACGTTGACGCTCGCACTCGCCGTGAGTCCCCCGAACGTGGCCGTGATCCGTGCTAGGCCCGGGCCCGGGAAAAAAATCCCCACCGGCTGCGTGACCGAATCGACCTTGGCTACCGTCGTGTCGCTCGAGCTCCAGGTCGCATGTTCACCGATCGTCACCTGGCCCGTGGAGTCGCGCAGCACCGCGTAGAACGTGACGCGCGCGCCCTGGCCGGGTGTGAGGCCGGGCGGCACGATCAGCAACTGCGGCGCCAGCGCGGTCGGCGTTGGCGGTGGGACGGGCGCGAGAACGACGAGGATCGCGGACGCTGAGATCGCCCCACTCGTCGCCCACACACGGCCCGTCCCCGGCGCCAACGCCCCGACCATTCCCGTCGGCGACACCGACACCACTGCCGTCGTGTCGCTCCACGTCACCGGCCGGCCGAGCAGTTCGTGCCCCGCCGAGTCGAGCGCCGTCGCGACCAACTGCACGCTGCCCCCGACTGTGAGCGTGTCCACCGCGGGGCTCACCGTCAGCGTCCGGACCGGCACCAGTACCACCGTCACCGCGCACGTGCCGCGGATCCCGTTGGCGCTCGTCGCCGTCACACTCCCCGTCCCCGCACTCACCGCGGTGACGAGTCCCGTCCCGTCGACCGTCACGACGCCTGTCGCCGTCCACGTCACCGTGCCGGCGAGCGCCGCTCCGACCGAGTCGCGCAGCGTCACCAAGAGCCGCTGGCTCTGGCCGACGAGCAGCGTTAACTGCCCGAGCACCGTCACCGTCGCCACCGGCCGCACCGCTGCCGCCGCCGTCATCCCGTTCGCCACGTTCGACAACGGCCCGAACACCGCGTTCAGGTTCAGCGTGCCTGTGTACGGCACCAGCTCGAAGCTGTACGCGGTGCTCGGCGTCAGATGCCCCACGGTGCACGTCACGCGCTCCCCGCCCGTCGCCGATCGCCCTGGTACCCGGTTCCCGGCGCACGTCCCGCTCTTGACCGACGCCCCGTTCCCACCCCAGGGGAAGTTCGACGCGGTGAACGTCCCGGCGGCCATGCGCACATCGTAGTGCGTGAGCGTCGTATCGCCCGACGCTGCCCCCGTCCACGCGAGACTCAGCGTCGTGTCGGCGCTCGCCAGCACCACCAGGTCCGTCACCGGCCCCGGCGCCCGCGTCGCCAACAGCATGCCCGCGAAGAGCCCCGACCATGCCACCGCCGCCACGTAGTACCTCACGTGTCCTCCCTCCCGCAGACCGTCGCTGCGATGCTCGCCCCCAACACGCCGAACGAGAACACCGGGTTCGACACCTCCACCCCCACCGCCGCGCACGTCAGCCAGAACGCCACCCCCACCATCCCCGCGTACGCGACATATCCACACACGCGCGCAAGCGCCAAAACGCCGGGGGATCCGTACCGCCTCAAGACCGAATTCACGACCCCACCTCCGCCCCGCTCGCCCACGCCCGCGTCACCACTTTCCCACACCGCCCGCACGTCCCCACCCGCAGCGGATACGTCCGCACCGGCGCCCCCGCCAGCGCGTGCGCCCCCCGCGGCCGCCACCACCGCTCGACCCGATGCCCCACCATCGTGCACAGCAGTCGAAGAAAAAAAACACGGGCACCCACTTTCACGGCTCAGCCCCTGGCAGAGTTTCCACAGCCGCGGACTCTCCACCCGCAGCCGCTACCCGCGCGACCACCAGCCCGTCCTGGCCGGGGGGCCCCTTTTTCCGCTTTCGCTTTCTGGGGGCCGGGGGGGCGGTCGCCGCGGGGGTGGGCGGAGCGAGCTCGGCGGCTGGGGCGCGGACGACGCCGAAGGATGCGGGCTTCTTGCGTGCGGGAGCGGGGGCGCGGTCGATGCCGGTACAGCGGCGGATGAACTCCGCGGCGGCGAGGCGCTCCGCGGTGCGGGCCTCGGGGTTGTCCATGATCTGCTCGGCCATGCGGAGCGCTCGCTTTAGGGACGTGGTGGCCCACCCTTGGATCATGGCCAGCGTGCCCCGCGGCCCTCGCTTGCCACCCCGCAGCAGGCGCCCACCATGCCGACCAGGGAACCAGTCCCCCGACGGCTGCTTGACTACCGTAGTCGCGCCAGGTTGCCCGAGAGTGGGTGCAAGTGCCGTCGAGGCCATCCTGACCCGAACCTACGCGCCACCGCCGTCTGACGCCAGCCTCGGCCCAGCGCCACCCCGCCCCACGCCCGCGCGGCGCGTGCTCGTCACCAGAGGTCGCCGGCTGGGGGCTGGGTGTTGTCGTCGTCCTCGGGTGGCGGCTCGGGGAGTGGGGGCTGAGTGTTCTGTGGTGCCTGAGCGCGTGCGAGCTCGCGGAGCTTGGCGACGTTCAGGGGGGCGGAGGGGATGTCGCCGATGGGTGTAGGGCGCGAGCCGCCCGAAGGGCGAGCGCCCGCGCGTTCGGGCGCACGTTCGGGCGTCGTAACTTCTTTGCCTTTCGGCACGGAACGGCCCGGATCATGCGAACGGGGCTTCCCGTTCGACTGAACGTTGCCGCCGTTCGCTCGTCGTTCGCGCGAACGCTTGGCGCGAATCTTCCCCTCCGCGAGCTGCTTAAGTACTTCGGCCCGCGTAGGTTGGTACTTATTGAAGTCGTGCACGTGGTAGTAGGCGGCGCGCCCACTAGGCCCGGTTACTGCTTCCCGCACTGATCCCTCACTGACCCCCCCACTGATCCCTCGCTGACCCCCCTGCTGAGGCGCACTGACAACCTCCAATAGGCCGACACCCTGTAGGGCAGCGACCCTCGCCGTGACGTTGCTGTGGCCGTTACTGTGGCCGTGGTGCCGTCCCTTGGCATCTGGCGGACCCTGCATCGCCACATCGAGCCGGCGCACCTGGGCGGCGGTGATATAACCATCGGTGAGCTGGCGGTTGCAGTAGCACACGATCTCCACGAACAGCCATTTGGTAGCGGGTTCGAGGGCTACGAACTTGGGGTGCTCGGGCATCTCGGCGGCGAACTTCGCCCAGGTCATCAGCGCACCCTCCCGCCGGCAACCCAGATGCGTTGCCCGTCGAGCACGGCGGGGAGTTCGAGCACGTCGTTGGCGCTGTCCCGCAGTATCCGCAGCAGACCCGATCCGACCACTTCAGGCGCCCCGTCGATGTACGTCGCCTGATCGACAGGCACCTGCCCCGCTTCGTCGCCGATCAACTGACCAGGGTGGCCTTGGCGCTCAGACAGGAGCAGCGCGGCACGGTAGAACTCACGACCGACTGGAGATAGCTGGAGGTATCGGGGGTGCGAGTCTTGGAGCCACATGCGCAACCTTCCTGGGGTGAAGGGTGACCGGGCCCGTGCTGCCACCGTGAGCGCTCGCGCCTCGACCCCAGGGGCAAGAACGCGGCGGGTGTGGTCAGTCGGTACCCGGCGCCCTGGGCACGCGTCTCACGAACGCGCGAAGGGCCCGCCACGATACTGGCGAGCCCTGGACGGCGCAAGAGACCTGCCGCAGCTAACTCGGCGCTCGCTCCAGGCGCCCCACCCACGTGAATTGCTCACAGCGGCACCCCGCCTGCAGACACTGGCCGTGCCCAGGCGCGAACCGGTCGGCGTGCTTTGAGCGCAAGTGGGTGCACGCGCACACGTCCACGAAGTAGCCGGGCGGGAGCGCCTCGGTGCAGCGTAACGGCGCGCTCGGGACCTTCCGCGCGCCGCTCACGTGCCCACCTCCTGCGCGATCCGCGCGCCCTGGAGGATGCGGTCGGCGATCTCGTCAAACCAGCGCCGGTCCGCCGCCCCCGTGCCGTTCGCTCGGCCCAGGCGCTCGCGGCTATCACCCTCGACGCGGAACGCCAGCGCCAACGCCTCGATGTCGGCCGGCTCCTCGACGCGCCACAGCGCCCCACAGCCGCCGCAACGGCACACCGGCACGAGCCGCCCATCGCGGAGGTACTTCTGGGACTCCAGCAGCACCGCGCCGCGGAAGCCGTTGCGGTGAATCACGAGCCCGTGATCGCTCGGGCCTTCCGGGCACGGGAGGCACACGTTGTAGCCCGCGTGCGCGACGAACTGAACGATGCCGTGGTCTACATCGCCGGGCACCTTCCCGCCCGACACGCACACCGCCCGGTCGTACGGCTCGAACTCGCCGGGCGCCACGCTGTCCTCGTCGGGCCAGGGGAAGCGAAAGCGCAGGCTGTAGGCATCGTCGCTCGACGGATTGACGTTGCCGGAGAGATGCTGCACGGCGTGGCACTGCGCGAACCGGAGGTAATACATGCTTTCGCACGTGCCGATTTTGACCTCGACGCCATCGGCGCGGCGGCGGGCGTACTCACCCATAGCAATCACTCCACGGTAAGGGACGGCGTGAAGGTAGCAGGCAGTTTACTAGCTGTCAAGTAGGGTTTACTAGGTCGAAATATGCGAGACCGGCGGCTCAATCCACGTCGATTTGATGCTCGCACACCATCGCCCGCCTCCCCAACGCGAACCACGAGATCCCCGCGGCGAAAACGATAGCGGGGAGATCGTCCGGATGAATCTCCCACTGGTACGCCGTGCCACACACCCAGTGGTCGCTGCTCGCTGGCTGCGCCGGCAACAGGACGCGCACGCGAAGCCCGTCGAGTGCGCGCTGGACGCGCTGGTAGGCGTCCGCCGGCGGTGGTGGCTGCGACCCGTGGAAGGGGCCAGGCACCGCGCGCAACGCGACGACGGTGCTCGGCCTGTCGGTCGCGATCACGCCCGCGCTTCCTCGATCCGCGTGTACTTCTCGTCCGCGTGCTTGGTCGCCACCTCGACGAGAACGGCCCGCGCACCCATTACTCGAGCTCAAGCGGCAACGGCGAGAGCAGGAGCTCGACGCGCGGCGTGCTCCCGTCGTGCACCAGGCGGCAGGCATCGAAGCGGGCGAGGTAGCGGTCGTTCGCGATGACCTGGCGCTCGGCCAGGAGGTCGGCCAATCCCTGGAGGTAGCCGAGGAGGTCCCCGTGCTGGCGGTTCCCGAGGTAGAACGTCGCGGCGCAGTTCATCGGCACCTCGAGCGACGTCCAGAGCTGCGGCTCGCTCGCCAGCGGCACCAGCCGGGGCGTGCTTTTCTTGACGGCGACGAGCGTCACACCGTTGATGAAGATGTGGGCGACCTTGACCCACTCTCTCCACTCGGCCGCAGGGAACATGATCGCGCGCGGCTTCTTGCCAGCTTTGCCGGGGATGACGACGCCCTGGTTGGAGGTCTTCTTGGTCCGCGGGATCCCGCTGACACCAATGGCGTACGTCACGGGCCCGCCGTGGGGCCCCGGGGGCCCGCCGTCACAGGAGTCTCACGGCGAGCGCCTGCGGCCATGATGAGACCGGCGCATGCCCGAGCTCCGCCTGCGAAAGCGCCACGACGCTGATGCCGAGCTGACGCGCTTCTTCGCGCAGCGTGACGCGGCGCGCGAGACGATCCGCCCGCAACACCTTGCCCCGCTCAACCGCTTCGGCCTGCCACGGCGGCGCCCGCCCCGAGCCGCCGCATGGCGCGCACGGCATTTCGACGCGACGGAATCCAGGACACGCATAGCCGACCGTTCCACCCGCGCCACCGCAGGCCAGACAGGGCGCCGCCGTATCGTTAGGCGTGGGGCCCATGGGAATCTCCAGGCCATTTGCCCGTCCGATTGTGATACGCCACGACGGTCTCATGGTCCACATCCCGGTGCGGGAGCACGACGTACCCGCACGCACAATCAATCCGCACGCCACCCGTGATGCCGTAACACCAGTCGGTGATCCGGGCATCGTACCCCTGGTGGGGGCCCCGGGGGCCCGCACTCATGCAGTCACCTTCGCGCGCCGATGCGCCATCGTCCGCTCTTCACAGAATGCCGCGAGATCGCGCAAGCACTGCGGCTCAAACACGGTGGCGTCGAACGGAAAGAACGCATAGCGCCGCCAGCGGCCGAACCACGCGACGCGTCCCAGCGGCGTCCCGTCCAGCGTGGACACGCGCCACGTCTCCGTCTTGCCACTGTCGCTCGCCCCGGTGGAATCGAAGCGAATCCACTTCGGCTCCTGGTGGGGGCCCCGGGGGCCGGTCACGCACCCCTCACGGAACAACCCGGGGCGCCGGAAACTGCTCGCGCACGTAGAGCTTAAAAATCATCTTGCCCTTGGCCACGTCGAGAAACCATTCGTAGTGCTCAATCGGCGCGTGGTATTGCTTCGCCCAAAAGGCCGCCACGTCATCAAAACTCGCCTCCTGCCAGCGCACCGTGAGACCAGCGTCGTCAGTCATCCTGTCTCCTTGCGGGGGGCCGGTCACGGTCACGATTTCCCCTTCGCGAGCGCTGCTTTGAGCGCCGCCATCAAGTCGATAACCTGTGCGACCGGCGCGACGCCGGGGCAATCGTAATCGGCGCCCCGCGTGTTCAGCCCCCGCCACGCATGTGTCTCATGTGGCGCGCGATTGCGACAGCGGCGCGGCCGTAGCTGTGCATCGGACGTCCCCTTTTGGGGGCCCCGGGGGCCGGTCACGCCGCGCTCACGCCGAGAATCTCGGCCGCCTTGAACGTGCCGCGCATCGTCGGCGTCACAATGATCGGCAGGCCGTGCTGCTGCAGCACCGCCGACAGACAGTTGCAGACCCATTCGACCTCGCCCGCGTAACATTTGTGCCACCACGTATCCGGGGCGTCGCGGAACATCGCATCACGCTCTCGCTCGCGCGCAGCGCGTAGCAGGAGCGCCAGCTCGGCGGGCGTTTTCAGTCGGCACGCCTCGAAGCCCGCCACCGCGCCCTCGCGCATCTGGCGCCGATGCTCCGTGTCGCCCGTGTAGTCGGCGACCGCCGCCGCGATCCCGTCGTCGATCACGCGCGTCTGGAACGCTTCCCACGTGAACCCGCTACGGCTCACGGCCGGGTCTCCGCTGGGGGGCCGGTCACGCGACCCCCAGTTCGTTCAATCGGGCACGCAGTTCCGCCAACGCCGCCTCAGCGTGTTCGGCGCGCGCTTTCCAGGTGAACGTATCGCCCTCGCTCGGCGCGAACGTCGCCAGCCGCCGCTGATCGAGCGTCATCAGCGCCACGCTCAACGCCTGCAGCTTTTCGGTCAGCCCCGGCGTTGCGTGTTCCGTCATTAGCCAGGCGGCAGTCACGTCATGCGCTCGATCATAGACGGCGCGCCAGGCCGCCCCGACCCGTTCCACTTGCCACGGCGCGGGCACCACGGGGCCGACATCCGCGCCCTGCGTCGTCTCTGGGCCGGCAGGCGGTCGGGTCTCCGCTGGGGGGCCGGTCACGCGGGCCTCAACACCGTTTCCGCCGCAATCATCGCCGCGCCGAGACTCCGAAAGCGGCACCGCTCGTAAAACGCGGCGTCCCGCGACGATGGCTGCGGCTCATATTCCCACTCCCCGTACGTGCTCAAGCACATGCCGTGGCCGTCGCGCACCGCGTAGCGCTCCCCGTCGTAGAACGGGCTTACCATCAAGCCAATCGTCACGCTCGGCCACCCGTCCACGGTACAGTCTTGCGTGCGCTTCCACTCCGTCGCCTGCCAGCCCGCGAACACGTCCGACGGATTGTCGCTCATGGTACTCCTTCGACTGGTCTCAACCAACAATTCGCGATATGCGGCCGCCCACGCATTCGCCTGTCTCCCGGCATCACGAAGTCGCCTCCACAATCGCTGATGTGGAGCTGTCAGGCACGCGGCAATGAACAGTCGTGTTGTACGCGGCACTCGCCACTTGGCGCCCTCCTCCTGCACCGCTTTGTAGAACCCATCGAAGCTGTCCGCTTCGGCCTGCTCATCGTAGAGCGGTTCGTCATGTTCGTCAGGCTCTCCGGGGGGTACGGCGGCGGGCACGGGACTCACCGGTAACTATCCGCGTCACTGACGAATCGCGCGAACGAGATGCCTGCCAGCACCAAGCCGATCCCGAGCGTCAACCCGAGACGCGCGCGCCACGTCCATGCGAGCACGAAGTGCAGTAGCCACGTCACGAGCAGGACAAGCAAACCGCAGGCGACAATCTTCGCCGCCCACGCCGCCGCGCTGTCCCGCCAGAACCTCTCCGTGGGGCCGGTCACGCGGGCCCCGCCTGTGATGCAACCCATCTGTCCACCGCCTCGACGTCCACCGCGCCCTCCACGTTCAACGGCGTCACGTCCTCCACGCGCCAGCGCTGGCCGTCCGCCGTCCGTACGATCTCTGCGGTGGCGAAGTCAAACCACCAGACGCCGCGGTGCGAAACGCCCGCCGGGATGAAGACCGCGCGACTCATCACCGTGCGGCTACGACGCGGGTCGAGAACGCCTCGACACCGGGGAGGCCCAAGTTGCTCTTCGCCGACCGCGCCAGGTCTCGCAACGCGCTCATCTTGGGCTCGAGCAGGCCGGTCAAGTCGGGGTGTTGGGCCACATGTTGGATTAAGGCTGCGAGGTTCACTACACGGGCGTCCCACACGTCGCGATAGCTAATGCCTTCGGCCTTCGGGGTCGCCTTCTCCACAACGACGGGGTGAATTACGACGGGGGCTGCGATGATCTGCTCTGCCTCCGCGAGCTTCGCCTGGTCGCGCTGCGCCAGCCCCTCGGTCTCAAGCTGCACGGCGGCCGCCAGGCGCCGCTCCTCCTCCTGTCGACGCGCCTCGGCCTCTAGGCGGCGCTGCTCCTCACGCCGCCGCCGCTCCTGCGCTTCATCGTAGGCGGCGAGTGCATGCTTCGCCTGCACCTCCCACGCCTTGGACGGGGCGAGCACGGCGTTCTCCCGATCCACGAGCCCTTGCCACGCCGCGCGGGCGGATTTCTTAAGCGGGGCGAAGAAGTCGACTACCTGCCGCTCGAACCGCTTGACTTCGCGGAGCGCCTCCGAGACCCCGAGGTAGTGCTCGCTCGACTGGATAGGCAGCGACGCCTGGGGCGCTGTCCACGCGGGCTCGTCCACACTCAGATTCTCGGGCCGATTGTCAGTCAGGTCACCGTTGATGTGGTGCACGGCTTTCATACGAGGCTCCCTTGCTCGCTGAATTGGGGCAACAGTGAGGTCTCCGCTTCGACCGCTTCCGCCTCAAACTCCTCCGCGAGCGCGAACTTCCCGAGCCCGCGCACTGTCCCCTTCGCGGCCCGAAGATTCTTGAGAAAGAAGGCCAGCCCCTTCTCGATGATCCGCACCTCATGCGCCCGCAGCTTCACGCCGTCCTCGCTCGCGAGCTTGGGCACGATCTCGGCCGTGACGCCCTCGGCCTCGGTCTCGAAGCTCTTCGCGTCCGCCTCCTTGCCCAGTTCGCGGGCGCTCTTCGCGAGCGCCTGGAGGTGCTTTGCGTACAACTCGCTCGCCGCGGTCAGTTGTGAACGCTGCGTCGCGGTCAGATCGTTGAAGTCCAGCATGTGGTCCTTGGTCACAGGAGCTCCCGTTGGTGACTAGCGTTGAGTTCGCTCGCCTCCTCGGCGCCGAGTTCGGTCGCGCACTCCGTACAGATGTCCTCCTTGTACTTCCCCACGTCGACGGCCGGCCGCTTCCGGCACCGCACGCACACGATGACGGACTGGCGGACGCGGAACCGGAAGGTCGCATCCGCCTTCTCCGGCACCCGCTTCGTCTCCTCCCAGTCGCCCTCCTCGCCGGTGAGCGAACGAAGAAACACAGCCAACTCGCGACTCCAAGATTGCCACCCCTTCTCGTCGGCCGGCGGCTGCTTTCTGGCTATCCGTAGCTCCAAGAGAAAGGCCGACTCCTTGCCTTCCTCGGGCGGCACGACACGAACCGAGACGAGCGCGCCATGTGGCAGCACTCGGTAACGCCAGGCACCGCGCGCTTCCCACGCCTCTCGGCGAAGTTGGGGAAAGAGCTCGTTCAAGGGTCGCCCCCAGCGATGTGACTCGTCTACTGCCAGGTAGTCAGCGTGTAACTCGCTCACGTCGCCTCCGTCGCGCGTTCGCAGCGTCACACGCGCGGTGCTGCACCGTTGGTCCCAGTCCCGGACCGATGTAAAGGTTCGCGGGCGAGTCATACCGTCGACAGTGCCGGCAGCGGCGCCAATCGGCGTGGCCGCACTCCCGCAGCGCTCGCGCGCGTTGGTGCAAGAGCTTGTGATAGGCCGCATCCTCACACGCCACGAGATTCCCGTGGCGATTGTCCCCACGGATGCCGTTGACGTGGTGCACCTCAGCCCCAGGCGGGAGTGGGTGACCGAGCGCCGTCTCCACGATCACGCGGTGCACGCAACGCGTACCACCGGGTGTAGAGACTTGGTGGTACCGTTTCACAGTCTGCTTGCGAACGTTGTGGCCCTGAATAAACCTGCGCGGCTGTCCGCGCCTCACACCGAGGCTAGTGTACGTCCGCGGTGAGATGGGAGCGGGCGACCCGCACCCACATTCACAGAGCCTAGAAGGCTTCGAGCTGCTCATCACGCCTCAGTCTGATTCTGGCCGCGATCCGGAACGCGACCTCGCTGCCGATCAGGTCTCCCTGCTTGAGAAGGTGGTCGCCCTCCTTCTGGGCGATCTCCTCGGACACCTTGGACTCGTCGCGCCGGTACCACTTCTCCTCGCGCGACATCTTCGGCAGTGGAGCCGGTTGCGGCCCCGTCACGTGCGCGCTTCCTCGATGAGCCCCCACAGGATCTTGAGCCACCAGACGAGCAGCTCCCGCGTCCAGTCGTTCTCGATCCCGTGCAGGTCCCACTCGCCGACGTCCTTGGTCGCGTAGAACGCGCGCCCCTGCTGGTCGTCGAGCTTCGTGACGATCAGATACCGCTCTGCCTCCTCCACCTGGATCCCGTAACGGCCGAGGAACGTGCCGACGTCGATGTGCCAAGCGGGCACGATGAGGAGGTTGTAGTACGTCCCGTCGCCTGGCTCGAGCTCGACAATCACGGGGTTGGGACTGTCTTCCGCGCCCGCGAGCTCGTGGACGAGATCCTGCATCGTCATGTTCACCGGCTCGGGATGCATCGCCTTCGACCCGTAGGTCAACTGCGGCACGGTTACCACGGCGTGTCCCCGACTGGCGGCTGCTCGGCTACGGGCGCTGCAGGCTGCGCCGTGACAGGCGCGCTGGGCTCGGCCTTCGCGGGCGGCGCCATCCGCTCCCGGAGCTCGGCGAGCTGCTCCTCGGTCTTGCTCTGCATGTCCGCCGCGAGACTCTCGCTGCTATCAATGAGGGCGCTCGGCTCGTGCACCTTCCCCGTCTCGCTCCGCAGGTCCATCTCGATCGCGGCCGCCATCTCAGGACTTAGAGGAAGGTACTTACTCAGTCTTCGGACGGCAGTTTTTCTACTCATCTCCGCCGTCCATTGAGACCAAGGCGAGTCCGGCCGATCGCCGAAGCGGCTCACCTTACGCGCTGCGTCGATCTCGGCGCGCGTCATCACCTCGATAATGGGCGTCCCGCCGTCCTTGGGAAACGCGATCGCGTAGGCGTGGGTGAGAAGCTTCGCGTCCGTCGCCCCGCTCGGCTTGTGCTTCACGAACGGCTTGTCGCCGAGTTGGTAATTGAAGTCGTCGCCCTGGAAGACCGCGCGCGCCTCGATGTTGCGAATCTCGCCGCCCCGGCGCGCGAGCTCTTGATAGCCTCGGTAGCCAATCTGGAGGGTGGCTTCCTTCCCGTAGGGAATGAGCCACGCGTGCTGGAGCGGGGAGTTGAGCTCGAGCCCGATGCGCGACGCCGCCATGACGGCGAAGAGCACCGTCTTGGGGTCGCAGGCTTCGAGCGCGGGATTCTGAGCGATCGCGAGCCGCACTCCCTGCACCACCTTCGCCGCGTCCATGTGCGCGGGAAGCACCGCGGCGATCTGCGCCTGCGCGGCGATGACCATGTCCTTCACCGTCTTGGGTGGCCGACCCGCCACCGCCGTGCCCTTCGCCTTGTCCGCCATACACCCCTCCGTTCCGGTTACGCTCCGTTAGTCGCGCGGTTCAACGTCGACGTCGGTCGGCCGCGCACCGCAGCAGATTGAGAGCCACTCCCCGTCCACGAGCTCGAACCCCGTGTGATCGTGGCAACGCGAGCAGAAATCGCTGTCGCCGTCGTACACGGGCACTGGCGTGGGCGATGTCATTCGTCCTCGATGCGGAGGCCGAAGTCCTTGCGCTTCTGGGCCTGCTCGGCCACGTAGGCGACGGCATCGCGCTCATTGTCGAACGACGCGATGCTGTCCTCATTGCCACAGGTCCGGCACTTCGCGTAGACGATGAACATCACTTCTTCCTCCGCTTGAGCGCCCGACGCCACGCGGCGGTGAGCGCGCCAAACGGCGTCGCTGCAGTCGCGTTGAATCCGAACGCGAACACCTGGGCTCTCGTGAGCCGATGGACCCAGACGCCCTCGTAGAAATTGCCGTCGATCTGCCCCAGCACACAGTCGCATGGGAACTTAAGGTCGAGGCTGTCGAGGTCGATCTTCTTCCGCCACCCCGGGACGTTGGCGTCGAGCCACTTAATCCCGCGCGCCACAGCCTTGTCGGCGAGCTTCCGAGTTGTAGCCGCCGTCACTTCTCCGCCTTTGGCGGTGCGAGCCGCAGCCGCCAGTTACCGCCCGCCGCCGCATCGAGCTGGTCCACGATCCGCATGACCTGGCCGTTGTCGCCCCGCACCAGCGTGTGCGCGAGGAACGCCTCGGACACCTTCTGCAGGCCCGCAGCGACCGCCGAGAGCGATGCGTCAACCCAGAGCACCAGGTGGCGCCACGCGACGCGCTCCGCCTGCTCGGTCGGGTCTTTCGGCTCAAACGTCCGCAGCCGGCCGTCGACCCACCGCCGCCGCGAGCTCGGCTTCCGCTTGCGATCGCGGCCCAGTGCCGCCGCCATCGCCTTCACGTCCACCTCGAGCCGAATCGGGATCGACGTCGGACCGCCCACGGTGTCGGGCACCCGGAAGAAGACCCGGATGATCCCGGCTTCGTAGTCGGCCTGCGTCCCGAAGCCAGAGGCGCCATAGCGCCGCAGGATCCGCTCGAGCTCGCCCTGCGAACGCGAGACCGGCACCGACGTGTCTGCTGCCTTGACGAAGGTCATGCGTCCTTGCCTCTGGCACCCGGTGGCGCCCCCGGCGGCATCCAGGCCCAGTAGCGGCGCCAGGTGTCGATGAGCAACCGGAGATTCTCGACGCGCCTGGCAGTCAGCGCGCGGCCCGCGACGGTAGCGGCGTAGCGGCCGTCCTCCTGCTGGCGGATCTCGACGTCCCCGTAGTGCTCGATCACCGTATCAGTCATCCTCGTCACCGGTCTCTGGCCGCAGCCGAAATGCCCGGAACTCGTCAAAGTTCTTGCCCACCTTGTCGAACGCCCCCAGGTCCAGCCGGTCCTCCGCGAGCCGCAGGAGCAAGCCACCGACGTTGTAGGTCGCCTTCTCGACGTCTGGGAGTTGTTCAGCCCACGTCGCAACCGTCGTCCCCACCTTGATCGGGTCGAGCGGCTTCGCGTTCACGAGGGCCTTCTTGTCGAGCGTCTTCCGCCCCGGCATCTGGCGGTAGTAGACCCGCAGGTCTGCCCCTTCCGCGACGCCGTAGCCGCCGAGCAGTTCCTTCAACCGCCCCTTCGCCTGCTCCTCCACCAGCTCCGCCGTCTCACGCAGTGTCACGGCCTGTTTGTAGCTCTCCGCCGCTTCGGTCCATGCCACGTCGTCGCGCTGTACGACGGCCCCTTCGACCGCTGGCAACTCGACGCCCTCGGGTGCGGCCAGCGCCTTCGTGAGCGGAGGCGGCGGCACCCGACGCACGATGTGGTCGTTCCACAGCTTGATCTCCTGCTCGAACAACGACGCCACGAACGCATCGTCGCGTTTCACGTCGAACCAGAGAAGGCTCCATAATTCTGCGCTGAACACCGCGTAGCTGCCCCAGGTGTAGTCCCACACCCCGAGCGAGTGCTGGAGTTGGCAGATGTACGGCGCGGGCAGTCCTTCCCGCTTCATCCGACTGAACGCACGGAGCCCAGGGCTTTTTACCTCCAAAATGCCGGGGCCGTCGTGGTCATCGCCGTTCGCGATGATCTGTCGGTCCACCGAGCACAGGATGAAGTCGTAGGACGGGTGGCGCCGGAGCGGCTGCCGCCGGAGCTTGCGGCTCGTCAGCTTCGCGTAGAGATCGCACGCCACCGATTCGAGGAGTCGCCCGCGCTGCATCGCCGGCGTGTCGGGCTTTGGAGGCGCGAGTCCTAGTTTTTCCTCATACACGTTGAGCGGCGTGCGCCACGGATCGAGGCCGCACACGGCGGCGGCGTCACTCGCGCCCAGCCCGGTGGCTCGAGCCTTCAGCCACTCCGCCTCGTCCTTATACTGGCTGATGGAACTCATGCCGTTCTCCTCGCGCGGGTGCGCTGGTAGTTGGCCGCACAGAACTTGTGGTAAACCTGCAGCAGGCGGCCAGCCCCGTCCCTTGACACGGAAAGGCTAGCGAGATCATCCCACTGCCCGCAGTATGTGCACTTCAACCAATCGGCGTGACCACAGGCGGCTCGCGCTCGCATCCGTAGGTGCAAGAGCATGTGGTAGGCGCGGTCTTGGCAGGCGACGAGGTTGGCGTTGCGGTTGTCGTGCCGATCGCCGTTCGCGTGATGCACCTCCTCGTCGTTCCGGAGGAAGCGACCGATCACTCGCTCAACAATGAGGATGTGTTCGAGAACGCAGCCCTTGGAGTTGGCACGCGGATGGTCCGGCGCCATGCGGACCCGATAGCCCTTCGGTCGAAGCTGCCGATCTACGTTCACCGCGTCCCCTTTCACTCCGGTCCGCCTGCTATCCCTGTTCCCCCTGCGCGCTGTCACTGGTGGCCGCCTTCGCCGCCTTTGCCGCCTCGTACTCCGCGAGCGCTTGTGCGATCGACTTGGTCCTGAGGATAGCGCCCATGCCCGGTCGCACAGTTCGGCCTGTGCCATGCGGGTACCGACGAATGAGCGCCTGTTCGGCGACCCACTTGAGGGCGCGATATTCCTTCTGGCTCACCGCCACACTGACACGTCTCGGTAGCATGAGTGTTAACGTAGTTTACTGGATGGAAAAGTCAAGAGGCGGGGAGCTCCAGCGTTGTCGGGACGCGGTGACGTGACCGACTCGGCCTTCACTCCCCGCCTCGGTGCTGGCCTGTTGTGCCGTCAGACCAGCCGCCCGGAAAGACCGCCGGGCTTCTGCGCCGCGCGCCGGCACTGCACGTCGCCGGGCCGTGAACACCCCGGAGACCAGCGGCTAACTCACCATCGGGGATTTACTGGGCGGAGCGCCGTCTCCTTCACGGATCATTGCGCCCCAACGACGCGGCCTTTGGCTCCGTTCCCCAGGCACCCCATCATGTAGGCGCCGTGCGCCTTTTGATTGATCCGGTAGGTCCACCCAGGTCGGACCGGTGACGCGCTCATCCGGCGTCGATGCAAGCGCGGCGATGGCTGGCTGCGCGACCTACCGAGAGCGCCGCCCCCGGATTGAACGGGGATCTCCGCGCTGGTGGCGCGGCGTCCTACTTGGACTATCGGCGCGAATACGGGCCCCGGTGCCGGTTGTCTCCTTACGTGGCTCCTACCCTGGGTCTGCCCGGCCCTTCGAGCCCGCGTGACGCAGTTTACTAGGTGGCGTTCAGCGCGTCAAGGCAACCCCGGCGCCGACGCCGATGACGAAGAACACCTCGGCCACGCGCGATCGCGACGGGCACTTGAAGACCAGGAACCGGCACTGCCCGGCCTTCTGGTTGGCGGCGATGATCGAATCCGCCTGGGCAAGCCGGGGTGCGGCGCCCTCATAGAGCTGGAAGTTCAGCGCGCCCCACTGTTGGAGGGAATCCCCGCGTTGGGCGCAGAGCTGAAGGGTCCGTTGTAGACCGGCCAGCGCATCGTCACATCGCTCCTTGAGCACGAGAATCTCGCGCCCCGGCGTCCCCTGCGGGAGTGCGGCGATCGCGTCGTGATACGCCTGCGTGGTCGAATCGCTGTGACGCTGCGCCTGCACGTACAGGGCGGTCACGCGCTTCGTGGCGGCATCCGCCGTCGCCCGCTGCCCTAAGAGGCCACGGACCGTCCACCGGTACTTGTCACCGACCTTGAGCCAGGCGTCCGCCTTGTCCGGTTGGGTGGGCGAGAAGGCGCGCCACGCGGCGGACGCGAGGACGAGCCCCGCGACGAGCCAGAGGAGCCGCCCCGTGATATGCTGGGGCCAGGTCACGAGTGGTGGTCCTTGTCGTCGTGGTGCTTGGGTTTCTTCCCGTGATCCTTGTCGTGGTCACCGTGATGCTCGCTGTCCGGCTTCGCCACGGTGGTGTCGGCCGCCGGCGGAACGGCCGCCGGTCGATCGCTGCAGGCCACGACGAGCAACAGTAAAAACACAGTAAAAACAGTGTGCCTCATGGGTGCCGTCCTTTCATGGCGCGGTAGAGTACCACCCAGTCGTCTGCAATCTGGCGCTGGACGTACCAAAGAGCCAGCCGGCCGTTACAGACCTGGCGGTGTGCCCAGTTCTCCACGGAGTCCTTCGAGTGGGCCTGCGGGTAGGGCTGCGGGAAGCGGTTGGCGTTCACATTCATCCCCCCGAGCTCGAGGCTGATGATGTGATCGTCCTCGTAGCCGGCGTGCTTTGCCCACGGGATTCCGTACTCGGCGAAGATTGCGTGGTGCATCGCCGCCGTCACGTGGCGCAGCGCCTTCGTGGTGCGGTGGCACACGATGGCGGTGTCCGAGGTCTCGATCGCACCGGGCGTGAGCAGGGAATCGGGAAGCACCCACACCCCGTCGTGGCGGTAGTGCGCACGAGGCGCCTGACCGAGGAGGCACTGCGCGATGAGCATGAAGACCAGGAGGACAGACATAGCGAGGCAGAGGCGGAGGAACAGCTCGGAGGGCGTTTTCATGGCACGGACTCCCCTTTCCAAAGGGCGATCTCGCGCTCACGCCGCGCCGCGAGGACGGGCAGCCGCTGACCCTTCGAGTAGACCCAGCGCCGGAGCTGGCCCGGCACCGCGGCGTAGTCGCCCTGGTTCAAGAGCTTCAGGAGTGTGGAGTGCATGAAGGCGTCTACCCCACAGTTGAACGTGAAGTCACAGAGGACGTCGAACTGGGCCTGCGTGAGCGGTACCTTCACCGCCGCCGTTACCGCCGCAGCCACGGCGCTCATGTCCTGCTCGAACAGTGCGGCGATCGCTGCCGGCGACAGCCCTTCCTCCCAGGGGAACAGGATGTTGCGAATGTTGATCTTGCCGGACGTGAGTTCGCTCTTGGTGAGCAGATGACCCACTCCCACCGTTGGCAGCGCCGATTGGTCGTGGTAGACCGTCGCGAAGCCGCCGCCCTCTTCGGCCGTGGTGAACGCGGCGCCCGCCTGGCTCAGGTCCACGTCAGGGGCCCTTCGTCCACGGCAGGAGCGAGCGCACCGCGGCCACCACCTGGCCGAACGCGGTCGGGCTGAAGAGCTGCACCCCCATCACGACGATAAACAGCGGCACCCCCACGGGGATGATGAGGTCGTAGGTCGCCTGGAGTGTGCTAGGAAGTACCGTCGCCGGCGTCGGGCACCCCTTCGCGAGGAGCGCGGCGGCCGTCGTCGACCGGAGCTCCTGAATCAGCACAAAGAGCGCGATCCCGGCGATCATGCCGCATACCCCGGTGATCGTCCGGACGTGCCGGTAGTGGAGTGCCGCAGGGCCGTTCGCAGGCAGGTTGGGATCTGTCATTTGATGTCCTTGACCTCCGGCCAGCGCTGGTAGAAATCCTCGATCAGTGCACGGCCGCGGTCGGCGGCCAGGTCAACTTCGCCCTTGATGACAGCCAAGACGTTCAAGAGCTCGTGGATCGTTCGCGCGATTCGCTGCTGCTCGGCAAGGAGCGCGGCGCGCAGGGCGACGAGTTCCTGGAGTGCTGCATCACGTTCGGCCTCCGTCATCCTACTGCCTGTATGCTTTCATTCGCCGCTCCACGTAGGGGCCGAACATCTCACGCTCCCGTTCGTTCGCCGCCGCGTAGACCTGGTGGCGCTGGTCGGGGGACAATTTACGGAACATGCCCACGAGCCGCTGCTCAGGCGACAACCCCTGACGCTCCTCACGCTTCGCGAGCGCCGCTTCCTGCTCCTCGGGCGTCCGGGCCGGGGTCCGCTCCCGCAGCATCTGGATCATCAGGTTCTGCGCCTTCGTTCGGACCGCCTCGCGCGACGCTGGGGTGATACCCACCATCGGCAGGAGACTGCCGCCGCCGGTGACGCCCCGCCGGCGCTCCTCCTGCACGTTCTTCACTGAGATCGGGGCCCACTCGTCGCGTACGAACTTCCACGACTGCTTGAGCTGGTCGGTCACAGGGTCGTTCTCGTTCCGCCACTTGTTGCCGTAGAAGTCGCGGTTCGAGAGCAGCCGGCCCAGGAAGCCGATCAGCGGGTTGAGCTTGTTGACCGCAGTATTCACCGGGTGGCGTATGAAGCCCAGGATGTCCTTCATGTACGTGGCCGGCGTCACCCGCTCCGGGTTCCCGAACTCGTCCACCTTGCCGTTGCGGGGCTCGAAGACATCCTGCACGCTCGACGGCCCCTCGCCAGTGAGGGCATACTGGGTCAGGATCCCGATCAGCGCCACGGTGAGCGGCAGGGCGAGCAGGAAGTCGAGCCGCGGTGACGGCTTGCCGCCGAGCCCGTCCTTCAACCCACCCACGAGCTCGTCCACCGTCCCGGCGTCCCAGCCAACCGCCTGGATCGTCCCCATCATCACGTGCTTCAGGGCGTTGTTCCAGAAGCGCGTGTCGTAGGAGACCTGACCGAAGCGGTTGTCGATCGAGTGCCAGACCCTCTGCGCCGCGGCGTCGACCTGCGCCTCGGTCGCGAGCGGCCCCAGCCGTTCCGCCTCCGCCTGCATCAGATCGGAGAAGGCACCCATCTTGATGAGCGGGACGTAGAACTGCATCGTCGGCCAGGCAAGGCTCTGCAGTGCGAGCGCCAGCGTGTGAGCCACAGCTTTCGGGAGGTTCCCACTCCGCGCCGCCGCCTTGAGCGCCTGCACCGTCGCCGTCCGGTACTCGCCCGGCATCTCCGCCTGCCCGCCGGCGCGGGCCATGAGGTCGGCGAGTCGCTGCTCGAGCAGGGTGCCGGCGCCGGGATCCAGGTACACCGCCTTGAGCGCGAGTCCCTTCTGGAGCAGGCGGCCCGCCGCACCCCCGAGGATCAGCCCGAGGCCCGCGCCACCGGGGCCACCGAGTACGATCCCGGCTGCGGCACCCGCGGCACCGCCGAGGACGTCGCCCTTTGTTGGTGGACCAGCCGGGGCCCGACCGGTACGCATCTTCCCGATCGCGAGCGCGACGCGCGAGATTGCCCCGGTGTAGGTCGAGAAGCCCGCGTGGAACCCGGAGGCGCCGAGCTTCCACTGGACCATGCTGTTCGCCGCGCCGAGCCAGGCGTTGGCGATGGGGTTGCCGCGGAGTCCTGGCGACAGGTAGTTCATCACGAGGTCGCGGGCCGTCGTCGGCATTCCCCAGTGGCCGCGCAGGACGAGCTCACCGGCCTCGGTTCGGCCATAGACGGCGAACGTCGGGTCTTCGACGCGGCCCCAGCCGTCCGGGAGGTTCTCACCGACCCGGAAGAAGCGCGCGATCCCTTCGCCCTTCGCGTCCTGCATGAACCGCTGCGCGAAGAGGTACTTCCGCATCTGGTCCATCTTCCAGAGGTTCAGATCAACGCCGTTCTTCGTGATCGGTTCGAGACCGCGGCGCAGGCCGTCGACGAGCCGCGGGATCGTCCGCTCCTTCAGGAACGCCTTGGAGCCGGCGAGCGGGCGACGCGCCTGGGACTGTGACAGCTCGCGGTAGACCTTCTTCGCCGCCTCTGGATCCTTCCACCCGTGCCCCATGTAGTTCTCGATCGGCATTTCGAGCTTGCCGGTACCGAGCGCCTGGATGTCGCGGATCAATCCGGCGTAGAGGCTGCGGATCACTCGCGTCGCTTCCTGGAGCTTGGGGTCGAGCTTCGTCAATCCTGCTACGTCTGGCGTCCCCGGTCGTTCGGAGAGGTCGTACCACTCGATCCCGGCGGGAGTAGAGAGGTCGACACCGGGCAACCGCCGCGCGTCCTTGAGCTCCTGGCGGTAGATCGCCTTGTCGCGCCGCATCTCACCGATCGCTCGGCGCAGGAGTCGGCCGGCGACCTGCGCTTCCGGCCCCCGCTTCTCCGGATAGAGCTGCTTGCGGAACTCGTCGCGGACGGAGCGCTGGGGCACGGTGACCTGCGGAATCGGCGCGCCCTTGCGCCGGGCACGGAGCAGCGCGCCCATGTCGGGCCACACGGCGTCGAGCAGCCGCGTCTCTTCGGATGGCGAGAGGACCTCGCGCTCGAGCGCTCGGTTCGCGAGCTCGAGTGGCGGCAGACCGTCCAGCTCCTCCTTGGTGTCCCCGTACTCGATGAGCCGCTGGTGGATGAGATCCTTCATGGCCGGCGGGATCGGGCCCGCCTGCTTGGCGGCGAGCGCCTCGTAGTCCGGCTTCTCGCCCTCGGACTCCCGCTCGATGCCTTCGCGCTCGAGCTGAGCTGAGGTTTTGCCTCCCTGCGCGATTCTCTCGGACGTCTCCTGCGCCACCGTGGCTCCGGCTTCGGTCGCTGCTGCGCGCGCCTGCGCGAGCTCGTCCGGCGCCATCGTCTTCTCGAGATCGGCGAGCCGCTTCCGCGCCTGGGCGAGACGGCCGCGCGCCGCGTAGGCCGGGCCCTTGGCGAACGTGCGCGTGAACTTCTGGCCCGGCTGCCCGATGTGACCGCCCACGTCTGTGAAGGTGCTCTGCGAGGTGCCGGCGCCCGTGATCTGCTCGTCGCGTGCGATCTGTGCCGTGAGCTCGGCGTGACGGGCGACGTTCTTACTCTTCGGTAAGCTGCTCGGCTCAAGGTCCACCGCGTCGAGTCCCGCACGCTTGGTTAGAGCTCGAGCCTCTTCTCCTTCGCGCGTGAGTTGGTCGGCGCGCTCCGCGATCTTACCGGCCTCTTCGCGATCGACCACTCGCCCCCTCGAAGTGCGGAACCCGGCGCGGTCTTCAAGGGCGAGCCCTGCGTCCTGGTCGGGTTCCTCGCGGTCGATCTCCGGGTAGCCGTGAAGCTCCGGCTCGCCTGCGGCGGCGCCTTTTGCGAACGCCTGGTCGTGTGTCTGTCCCTCGTAGACCTTCCCACTCTTCGCCGTGTAGGTCGCCGCAGTGATGCGCTCGGGCCGCCGCTTCCCGATGACCTTGGTCTTAGCGAGGTCTTCGGGCGTGACGCTCTCGGGGCCGGTACCGATGAAGCCCTCAAGTCCACGCGCGGCGGCTTCCCATCGACCGCCCGGCTTCCCGGGCATCCGCACTGGCCCCAAGACTGGCTTGCGCTCTGGGCCTACGTTCTCGCCGCGCTGGAACGCCTCGCCGAGGGCACGCTGCGCGTCCTGGTGCTGCCGCGTTAGATCGGGTGGTAGTTGGGCGCCAGCCTCCAGTCTGGACTCGATCTGCTGGCGGAGCGCCGTCTCACGATTCAGGAGTTCCATGTAGGCGCTGGGCGTCCGGGTCCCGTGGCTGTACGCCTCGTCAGGCAACCGAGCCTCACCGGGTCTGCCTTCCAGCGGCAGCGCCGCTGGCCGCTCGCCCGCGGGCTCGGCGCCTTCGCGCTGTACGCGGCCGACTTCCTCGGGCGCGATCTTCTCGGCCTTGAGCTTCGCGGTCGGCTGCCCCGCCGTCTCTGGTAAGAGCTCCGCCTGCTCCTTTCCAGCGAGCGTCTGCTCGCCGAACAGACCCTCCTGCACAGCCGCCTGGTCGTGCGGGGCGCCTGCTGGAACCGCCTCAGACGAGGCGGCCTCGGCCGACTCACGCCGCATGAGTTCGCGAGCCGCGAAGTCCGGTGCCCCGCGGTCGTCGTTGGGCGTGATGGACCGGCCCTCAGCACGCGACTCACGGTTCGTCCCGGACAACAGCTGCTCCAACTCCGCGTCGTTCAGGTCCCTCAGCACGGCGTCGACCTTCGCCTCATGCTGCACGTCGTAGGCCCGATGCTGCTCGGGCGTCATGCCAAGGTTCCGGCCGGTCTTCATGTGGATCTTCTGGGAGGTCGCCACGACGTACTCACTCGCCAACCGGCGGAGCGCAGCCCGCGCCCGGTCGACCGATGATGGTTCGGCGGACCGAGGTTCCGGGGCGCGCGAAGCGCCGATCGCCTCGCCTGGGGCTTCCTGGGCGCGGGGCGACCCCTCCATCGCCTCCGGCGCCGTACGCTCGAGCTCCCGCTTGATGATGTCCAGCGGCAGCGGTGCAGGAACTCCGGGACGCGCGGCGGCAGAGGCCTCCGGTGGCGGCGTCGAGCCGAGCGGCCCCTGGGCGGCGAGCTCCTCGTCAGACATCGTCCGCAACACGTCCGCACCACGGCCGGGCGGCGGCGTGACCACAGGGGCCGCCGTCTCCGTCTGGGCTGGGGGCGCTGGCCTCTGGGCCTGGCGCGCGCGGAACTGCGTCTCTTCGGCCCCGGGCGCCTGGAACCCTTGGGCCGGCCGGTCCCGTCCCAGCGCCGCCAGCGCGGCCGCGCGCGCCTCCATCGCCGCGTTGAACTCCTGGGCGGCAACGATGGGATCCGCCGGGCCCCCACGAGCCACTCGATCGGCGGGCGCGACGTCGGGATGGGTGCGCTGCGCCGCCTCGCGCGCGGCCGCCATGACATCGGCTTCCGTGGCGGTTCTGGGGTCGAGGCCCAGCGTCCGGAACGCGGCGGCCGCCCCGACTTCTCCTTCGGCCCCGCGGACCAGCGCCGTGCCCGGTCCGGGGCGGAGCACTTCGCCCTGGAGCACCATGCCGGCCAGGCCGCCGTACGCCTCCGGCTCGCGCCGCAACAGGCCCGGCACGATGCCGAGCGGACTCGCCTCGAACAGTCGGCGCGCAAGACTCGGTCGGTCGCCCGCCGGCGTCCCGGGCTGGGCCGCCAGGCGCTGCACGCGCTCGACAGCGGCGGGACCGTACCGGGTTGCCGCGGCCTGCGTCGCCGGCGCACGGGCCTCCTCCGGCGAGAGCGGCTGGAAGGGCAGGCCCATCGAGAGTACTGCGCCCTGGCCGAATCGCCGCGCCCGCTCCGCCGTCGAGCTGGTGTCCGTAGCCACACCGCCGCGCGCGGTCTCGATGTCGCGCGCGGCTTCGTTCATCGGCTCGCCGAGCCGATCGTAGCGCGGCGAAATGTCAGGGAATTGTCGACCACGCGCGGGACTGACACTTGGGCTGGCGGGCAGCGGCGGCGCAGTGGCGGGGTGCGCGCCCTTCAGGTCCTCAGCGAGCGCGACAAGGTCAATCGGCTGACTCTGTTTGCGCGGGCGCGGCGCCGCGGGTTCCTGCGTGAGGCCGGACAGGTCCTCACGCAGCGCGTCGAAGTCGATCGGCGGTCCGGTCAGAACCGGCTCCCCGCGCCAGGCGCCCGCGGCGCCTTGGGCGCGGCCGGTGGGTTCAGGATCCCGGCGGCCTCCTCGTCCGTGACGCCGTGCTGGCGGAGGATCTCGCGCACCCGCGTGGGATCTGCGCCCTTCGGGATCATGCTCCGGATCGCGCCGAGTTGCCGTGCGCGGGCCGCGCCCTGGGTGTCCTGCGTCTGCTCCTCGGGCGACGGCGTCGGCAACGTACGACCCGTGCGAGCCTGGAAGCGGGCGTTGCGATCGCCGATCCCGGACAGTGGCATCCGCGCGGCTGGGAACCCGCGCCGCGTCATCTGCTGCGCGAGCTCCATCCGGCGGTCGGCGCCGAGCGTCTCGGCCGCGCCGCCCGGCATCCCCTTGCCATACAGCCGGTCGACCTCCTGCAGCGCGCCAGCCAAGCTGATCTCCGGCTGATCGCGCAGCGGGTGCTCCGCATCGAACACGCGCATGTGCTCGTGGAAGGCGGTGGACTCCGGCCCGTATGGATCGTTGCTGCTGCGACTGTGCGCCTGCGCCAGCATCGGCCCTACGTGCTCCGGGTGCTCGGACAGGTAGAGCGCGAGCCCCGGCGTCATGTTCGGAATCCCGGACTCCATGAGCTGCTGCGCGGAGAGTGCCTGGCGTGCTTCGGGTGTCGCACTGTACGGCATCGAATACCCGCCGCCCAGGTCGATGTCGGCCGGGTTGTGCGCGCCGGTAACGGGATTGAAGGCGCCCGGCAAGGTGTGCGCGGTGCCAGCGAGCCGCGGGTCCTGCGTGGTGCCAGCGAGACCGGGCGAGCCTCCGCCGAGCGTAGGACGCTGCATGGAGGGATCCTGCGCCGTACCAGCAAGACCACCGCCCCCGTGGGCGCCGAACTGCCCGGCTGGCGGCAATCCGCCCTGCGTGTCCGTCCGCATCGCCGGGCCCTCGGGCATCTCTCCGGGCATGCGAACGCCCATCCCGCGCAGCCGCGCGCGAGCGACCGCCTCGTTCAAGGGGTCCATCCGGCTCTCGCGGTCGGCTTGCGCCTGCCGCCACGCCGCCATCGCCTGCCGCTCTTTTTCCAGGGACGCCGCTTCTTCGTCCTGCCGCTTCGCGGCGCGCGCCCCGAGCACCGCCTGCGCCAGCTCGTGGCCGGGATTGGTGGGGCCGTAATACCCGATTTCGGGGACCTCGCGCTCACCGTAGGTGCCCCCGAACTGCCACGGCCGCCCCGGCAGCGTCACGGGCTACTGGCTCCCGATCGCGCTACCAGCCATGCCGCCGACCTCTGCGCCAACCGGGCCGCCGATCGCGAAACCACCGATCGCCCCGAGCGTCCCGTAGAGCCCCGCCTTGCGCCGCTTCTGGGCGTCCGCTGCGTTCGTGAGCTGGTTCATGTACTGGTTGCGACCGAACATGGACGCCTCGGTGTCGACGCCGTAGAGCTGGCTCGCACCACCTAGGCGTTGCCCGTAGAGCCCGAGCGCCTGCGACCCCGCAGCATTCGCGATGTTGCGCTGGAACGCCGACTCGAGATCGCCTTCGTAGGAGGTGCCGAGGCCGCCGCCGCCAACGCCGCGCGCGATCTCCGTCTCCTGCACGTCCTGCATGCCCTTGCGGAACCCGGGCATTGCCGACGACACCGCTGACGAGACGGACGTCTCGAGCGCGCTCTGCCCCTCGCCGAGGATGTCGCTGAACTGTGTGCGGGCGCGCCGGCGGTTCCCCTGCGCTTCGGTGTCGAGCGCGGCCGACGTGTCGATCTCGCTGCTCAGTTGCTTCGAGCGATCGGGCCCGCTGCTTTTGTTGCCGAAGATGCCGGTGACCGGGTTCCAGATCGCCATGTCAGCTCCCTCGCGCCCAGTAGAAGACGCTGAGCTTGTCCGTGCCGACGAGCGCGGCGGCCAACGTCACCACCTTGCCCGCGATCGTGTAGTCGGCGCCTGCAATATTATGGACCAGCAGGCCGTTCTTCCAGCAGAACACGTACTGACTCGTCCCTGGCGCCGCCGCCGCTTCAATCGGATCCTGGCTGAGAGTCACCACGGTGCCGGTGATGCCGGTGAAGTCCTCCCGTTCGACCCGGGCGAGTACCCGAACGTTGAGCGAGTCTTCGGGCTGTGGGAGTGGGAGCATTAGGGCCCTGGCCGAATCGGCGTATAGCTGTACGCGATGTCGACCACCTCAATCGGTCCGAGCAGTGTGACCGTCTTCACAATCGCCGAGATCCGGTTCCCGCGCGTCATCGGCCAGGTGCGCAACCGTGCGACCTGCTCGAGCTGGCCCGCGGCCGGTGGCCCGTCACCGAAACTGGCCGCGTTCAGTGGCGTCCCATCGACCACCGGCGTCACGGTCACGTTGTAGCCCATCGTGTGACGCAGCAGGACAGTGAGCCAGCGGAACACCACCTCACCGTCGTCGCCCGCCGGTCGATCGTCCCACGGATAGAGCTCGAGCTCGTAGGGATCGCCGATCTGCGAGACACCGACGTTCGTGCGGATGATGCGACCGCCCGCCGCCTCGGCCAGGTAGAGGTAGCCGGCCGGCATTAGTGGAAGACCTGGTTCGAGATGGCGAACGTGGACGACGTTGAACCGGCGCGCACGTGCCGCACCTTCGCGTCGTAGGTACCGCCTCCACCCGCGAAGGGATTGATGACGTAGTAGCTGGAGATGCCAGGGGACGACGTCCCCACCAGCACCTCGAGCCCTTGCTTGCCCCACCAGACCTCGGTCGAGACGCCGCTCTCCCCCGAGTTGGTCCAGGTCACCTTCTCGTAGGGTCCAGCCGCCGATGCGACGCAGTTCGTCGGCGGATTCAACTGGGCGATCGTCGTAAACTGCGTGCCGGCGACCGGCCCGAGGTAGGCGCTCGAAATGCCGTTCCGGATGTGCTTCGCGCGCCACTCATAGGGCGTCGTCCCGGCAAGGCCCGTGATCTGGAAGCTGGTGGTTCCGCTTGGGATCGTGGCGCTCGCGACCGTCCAGGCTCCCGATCCCTGCGGCGTCCGATACTCCACTTGCGTCAGCGTCTCCGGCGACGTGTCCCCGTTCACCCAGTGGGCGGTAGCGACCGTCGTGCCGACGCCGTCCGTTGTTGGCGTGGTAGGCGCCCCTACCGGTCCGGCCGCGAGCGTTCCAAAGACGGGCGCAATGAACGCCATCGCGGCGACGCCGAGCCCGACATCCCCATCCGGCCCGAGGATCGCTTCGCGAATCACATCGTACGCACAGAGGCGCGACACCCGCCCGCTCGTCCCGTCCTGGTAGAGCCACACCACTTGATCGACGTTCGGATCGTAGGCCGCGACGATCGTCTGCTCGTTCACCACCCCGACGATGGTCGCTGCCACCCGGGGCCAGAGTGGCTCCGGCGGGCCGTAGCCGAGCACGCGCATGGGCCCGCGGTGCGACCAGTAGTACAGGTAGCCGTTCGGGCCGGCGCAAGCCGAGAAGAGACCGGCGAACCCGTACGCTTCGTCGATCGGTCGCGACTTGTCCCACGAATTGCGCCCGAACCCCACCACCGGCCAGATCGAGAAGTTGGTGCCCACGTAGAGCGTCGACCCCGAGACCACGGCGGCGACGACGCGCTCGCGCACGCTCCGTACCTCGTGCCCGACCGCGAAGTTGTCCGTCTGCGCCATCGCACCGAAGAAGGGCGTCGAGAACCGCAGGAGCTCCGGTCGATCGTTGTCACCCGCGGTCGCCGACCCGAAGCCCCAGGCCCACAGATGCTGTTGGAAGCTCACCACGCCACGGAAGTAGGTGTCGGCCACACCGGCACCGTCGAGGTTCGCTTGGAAGGCCGTGAGCGTCGCGGGCGTCACCGTCGTGTCGAACTTCATCGTCTTGAAGCTCGTGCCCGCGTTGTTGTGCGCGATGAATCCCAGGTTCAAGCCTTCGGCGATCGTGACGGGCGCGGGCGTTGCCGTCCCGGTCCAGAGCACACCCACCGGCAGGACGTTCGTCGTCCCCTGGAGGACTTTCGAGCTGTTGTACCAGTCGGTGAGGTCGGCCTTCAACCAGTACAAGTAGAACTTGGACGTGATCGTCGAGTGCCCGACCGCGAGCGCGCCATCGGAGAACTGGGCCAGCGCAACGACGCTGGTGATCGTCGCAGGAGACCCCTGGTCGTCCTTGAGCGTGAGGGCGACCTGCGTGCCCGCGCGCGCCACGAGACGGCCCACCCCGTCGAGTAGCGCATTCCTGGCGTAGCGGACGACGCGCTTGCCTTCGACGAGGAGTGGCGACGCCGCGTCCGTGACGCCGCCCGCGAAGGGGCCGAGCGTCTTGGTTGGGAGCGGCACGTTACGCCTTCTCCTCGGGGACGGGCACCGGGAGCGCGAAGCGCCGTTGGACAGACCCGTGCAGGTGGGCCACGTAGATCAGGAGGTTCTTGTAGGCCGTCTCCTGCATCGCAACCAGGCGCTGGAGTTCGGTCGGATCCGCCACGTTCCGACCGAGGTCTTTGCCATTGAAGTAAATCCCGAGCTCGAAGTCGAAGTAGGGCGCGAACTCGTCGGGGATCTGCAAGGTCTGCGTGAGATCGCCCGCGAGATTCAGGGCGACTTGTTTGTATATATACCAAATCGTGAGCGTGACCGCGCCAGATGCGGGCGACCAGTCGTTCCCCACTTCCACGAGTTTCGTCCCGGATCCGTAGCAGCGCGGGGCCAGCTCCGCCCCTTGGTCCTGGACGTCCACGAGCGAGACCTCGGTCCCGCTGGGGAGGAAGAGGAGGATGACGCGCTCGACCGGGAGGACGAACGGCGGGCTCGCCGCCAGGTCGATCGTCCGCCCGCTCGCGCCGACCGTCGATGGGGCACTCACGGTCGTCAGGTAGAAGAGCCGGTGTTCCTGTGCGAGCCGCGCGTTGAGGGTGCGCTGCGCGAGGTTCAGGCGAGCCAGAATCTCAGCCGCGGGGAGTGTCGTGAAGGCTTGGTTCGCATCCGAGAGCGCGATCGCGCGCGTCAGGACGTCCTGTGCGGTGACTGCCATCAGTACGCGCTCATGGGATGACCCCGGCGGCCATGCTCTCCAACACCACGTCGCCGGCGGCGACCTGCGTGCAGTCGAGCGCGATCGTCTGGTTCACAGAGAAGTCCAGCACGGTCGTCCCCTGGACGACGAATTGTGTCGAGGTGGTCGGGGCTTGAATGATCCAGGCGCCGAACGGCTGCGCGGATGCGCCGGCCGCGCGGTAGGCAATCTGAAAGTCGATCCACCAGCGGTTGTTGCTGCTGGCGGTGGCGCTCAGGGTAAAGAGTGCGCCCCCGATGTTCACCCGCACCGCCTTCGCGTTCGCATTGTTCGCGAACGTCCCCCAGGCGCGAATCCAGAGCGCCTGCCCGTCTTGGGCGAGCGTCCCACCACCTAGAACGAAGCTGGTGATGGTCGCGGGCGAGCCCGCAGGACTCGCAATCGACTGACCGGTGCGATACAGCACACCCCCAACGGCGGCGCCCGAGCGCAGCGTCACGCGCCCGGCGTCCGTGATGAGGAGATTGTCGGCAGAATCGGCGTTGTTCCGCAGGGAAAGACTGGTCGCGCCGGGCACCAACTTCGAGGCCGCCAGGGCCAGGAGGAGACGGTTCCGCACCGTCGCGTCCCCGTTGTTCGCGAGGAGGAGGTTGTTGAAGGCGTCGGTGGAATCGCGGAACGCTAGGCTGGTCGCGCCGGGGACGATCTTGCCCACAGCGGCGGTGAAGAGCAGTCGGGCTTGCGTGGTCAGATCGCCCACGACGCTCACGTTCCCCGGCAGCACTACGTCCGGCCCAGCACTGAGCGGAATCTCCTGTACCCAGACCGATCCGTTCCAGCGCTCGATCCAGCTTGTGCCCTTGTTGTAGACCCGCTGGTCGACGGCGGGCGTCGGGAACCGGGTCGCGCGGTCGCTGGTCGATTGGACGACCGGGACCGCGTCGAGCAACGCGGCCAGGTTCATCTACTGGTCCGCTTCGATCCCGAGGACGTAGATGTCGGCGGTGGCCGCGACACCCTGCGCGGTGGTGAGCGCGAAGAAGATCTGGGCGGTGGTGACGCGCACGGGCGCCGCGATCACGGCCTTCAGGGCGAGCCCCGCAGCGGTCAGAGCGGCGTAGAGCTGCGTCGCGGCGACGATGATCGTCCCAGTCTTCCCAGCGCCCGTGTAGAGGCCGCCGGCCGCAAGCGTGAGCGAGACCGAGGGATTCGTGACCACGATATCCGTCACGATTGCGTGGCCGTAGCCGAGCGGGATCGCCTGGTCGGTCGTGATGTTCATGTTGGCGCCGAGGAGCTTGCCGAGGACGCGAGGTTGGGCCATTAGACGGCCGCTCCTCTCGACACTTCGATGTAGCGACTGCGTGCCTGGTCCCACCGGAACTTGACTTCGATCGTCAGCCCGTTCGCAGGAGAAACACCACCGCTCGCCAGGAACGCCCCGGCCCCAGTCGCAAAGGCCACAGGTGTGGTGAGGGCGCCACCTGAATTGTTGAAAATCTCGATGGTGAGATCCTGACTCTGGCCCGCCGCTGGCGGGTTCGTGGGCGCGCTGACCGTCGCCGCGATGTTCGACGTGGCGGTCAACCGCTGGTGATTGCCGTTCTGCGCATTGACGGCCACCGATGCGCCCCATGTCAGCGCAAAGTCGCCGTCCGTCGTTCCCAGGCTCGCGAAGACGTTGCTAAACGGGAGCGCCGACGTCCCAAGCTGCTTGCCGCCCGAAGTCGAGGGCGCGAGGGCATTGGTCGTCATCGTCAGTTGCGTCGTGCCGCTCAGTGCCCAAATGAACTTCGGTGTCCCATCAATCTGCAAATAGTTGTTGTTGGGAGACCCCCACGATAGCGCGGACGACGCAGCGAGTTGGAGCGCTGCGTTCGAGATCGCGTGGGCCCCCGTAATGAACCAGTTCGCCCCATCGGTCTGCAGCTCAAAGGCTTGATTGCGCGTCGCCAGCACCAAGCTATTGCCCGAGCCATCAATGTTTAGGCCGCTGGGAGTAATCGTGACCGTGTTCACGCTCGCGTCGATTTTCTTGATGTAGAACTTCGAGTTCCCGACAGCGGCGCTAGGGGTCGGCAGTGTGATGGTCACGTTGCCGCTCGTCGCGTCCACGAGCACGGTGTGGTCGTTCTGAGTGAGGCTGGTGTTACCCGACACGGTCCGCAGCGCAGTCTGGAGGCCAAGCACCTGGAATAGCATTCCGTTGGTCGCGCCGTTTAGGTCGTTCGTACGCCGCGAGAGTACTGGGCCGTTATCAATCCAGGTAAATCCACCAACTCCTGGCGCGAACGTACCTGAATCAAAAATTGCGGCGGGTTGGGGGCCGAAGCCGTTCAGCGTGATCTGTATTCCGCCAGTACCCGTGTTCTCAAGACGGTAGTCAGTGAAATAGACCGGACCTGAGCCCGCAGGATCGAAGGTAATGTCCGCTAGGGCGCTGCCGCCGGGACTCTCACACCGCAACCCAATCCAACTATCCGTCCCTGCGCCTGGACGGCCGCCAACACAGGCATATTTGATCCACGTACCTTGCGCACTGCTAATGAACACGTTCGTCATCGTCATGCCATCGGGCTGATCGACGGCGGAGCTGGAACTCAGGAAGGCGTAGGTGCCCGTAGTGCTATTGACGATGGCGACACGGGTCAGATTGCCAAATCCCGCATCTCCGATCGTAGACCCACCGACCACGCGGAATCCGTAAGTCGAACACGTCGAGATCGTCACCCGATTGATCGTGAAGTAAGCGCAGCCTGTGCAGTCGATGCCCCCGAGGTTGGACGCATTGTTGCCAGCATAGATCGCGAAGTCCTCGAAGAGAAACGACTGGGTGCGCACGGCTGGCGTATTCGGCTGCAGCATGGGTGCCGCAGTGCCATTGATCTGAATGAGTTGCGTCCCGCCAGCGCCGGCCTGCGTCGCCCCGTGGCCTCGGAGAATTGTGTTGGTGTAATACCGGAGGGTCGTGATGGCGTAGGCTGGCCCCGGGAGGCGGACGGTGCCGTAGCCAAACGCGGTCTGCGCATCGAGCGCCCTCTGCAGACTCACCGTCGAATCCACCGCCGATGTCGGCGTCGCCCCATAGGCTTCGACGTCGAACTCGGTGGGGTTGCCGCCTTCGCGGGTCAGCCGAACGGTCGTACTGACCGGTACGTTCGCCGCAGTGTACGGCAGATGCGCCGCAACGACGTTGACAATCGTCGCACCGAGGCCGGGGGCCGCCGTCATTGCCGCAGCCACTGCAACGGCGTTGTCGTTCGGCACGTTGCCGCTCGTCCCGCGCGCGTAGAGCGCGGTGCTCACCGTCTTGCTCGTCCCCGGTACCCCGGCACCGGTCGGCCCAACGCCCAACACCTCCGTCACCCAGCCGATCGCCGGGTCGAACCGCTCCATGTTCCCGGTGCCCTTGTTGAACACGTGCTGGTTCGGCAAGGGGCTCGGATAGTGCGCGTTCCGATCGGCGGTGCTCTCGACGACGGGCAGGGTGTCCGCGCCGAGGCCCAGCGTCGCCATGCCGAAGAGCGGCAGCATGAGTGCGCCCGGCACGAATCCCGAGACGTGCCACAGGAGCACCGCCCCCAGGCTCGCCGCCACCGCGGCCAGCGCCTGCCAGGACCACCGGGGCGCCGCAGGCACCAGCGAGCGCAGCCCAGGCATCTCCAGCCGCCACAAGCCGCGCTTCGGCTGCCGGAAGCCATTGACGGTCACCACGCGCTGCGGCAACGATCGCTCACGCGCCTCCTCCAGGGCTTCATCCCAGGCTCGCACCAGCCAGCGTGGCGTCATGGCTACCAAACCTCTCTGGGATATGTGGCGTGGGCCCGCGCTGTTGCACCGATCGCCTGCAGGAAATGATCGTTCGCGCGCTGCCGCTCCTGGTCGAAGTACGTGATCGGGACAGGCGGCGCATCCGTCATCCCCTGCAGCCGCATCGCCATGAACCACGCCGCTTCCGCGATCAGCACCGGACGCGCGAGGTCCGGCAGGACGAAGTAGTCCGACCGTGCGACGAAGTCCCCCGGCACTGGCACGAGCCGGAGGTCGATCGACGTCACGGCCGCCCAGTCCTGTAGCTGGCCGGCGAGGAAGACCTGCTCGTTCTCAAGCCACACCGTGTAAGTCGGCCCCCACAGATAGCGGTCCCGATAGGGCCGGATCGTCAGCGGACTTGAGGTCGGCGACAGCGGCGTGCTCGTCTTGAAGCGCACCGAGCCCCCGAGGATCCGCTCGTAGGGGGGAATCGGGATTCCGGCGTCGATGTTGACCACGATCGGGTTCGCGATGTCCAGGTACGGCTTCCCGGTCGCGTCGAGCTTCACCAAGTAGCCGGACCGCTGCTGCGTCGGCGGCAGCTCCGTCACGAGGCTCACGAGTTCGTCCGCCACGAGCTTCGTCATCACGACCCGGATAAGCGACGTCGCGTCGGGCACCGTCTGCCACTGCTGGCCGTCCGACCCGTTCGAGATCACGAGCTTCCCGCCAGTGGTGTTCGAGAGGATGGTGCGCTTCTGGCCGAGCCCGGTGCCCGCTACGACCACCGCCGTCTGGTTCACGAACTGGTTCAGCGTCCATACCGGCGGTCCAGCGAGTGTGACGTCGTTCGCCGTCGCGCTCGCGACCACGGTCTCGGCCACGAGCACCGCCGCGGTATCCGTGTCGAGCTCGATCGCGGGCCCCGTGTCGGCGCCCAGAAAGTCGATCGTCGTGGGGCTCGTGATCTTCCCAGGGAGGCCACCCGCAGAGCCAGCGCCCACAGCAC
>Ga0209234_1000010_pt1 | contig 51632 bp, 50 predicted proteins | sample GraSoi013_1_20cm_2_FD_185816 | JGI IMG/M metagenome (GOLD analysis project Ga0209234, IMG submission 185816) | Grasslands soil microbial communities from the Angelo Coastal Reserve, California, USA - Sample 08_20_2013_1_20cm (SPAdes) (version 2) | ecosystem: Environmental > Terrestrial > Soil >... | reverse complement strand
CCGGTCCAGTTGTCCGGAATTCAGCAAACTCAGTCGTGTTGCTTATTTTCGTGACAACCCAGGGCTCTGGTCCCAGCGTAGCCGTTGGCTGTTCTATGACGCCTCGGCCGATTGGCGTCGGCCCAAAGGCGATCGAGTGACCGGCCTTTGCCACGGTAATGAAGTTTTGTCCCCTGTTTTGGCAGAGGAAAAACCCTTCTTCACCCTGAAGCAAGTTTGCCAAGTCCAGGCCGCTGACCGGCACATTGATTTGAAGTTTCATCGTTTGCCTTTTCTCCTTTCTTTTTTAGCGTTGACCTACAATTTCGCGCATCGGTTGATGATCGCCAGGTAACTTAGGTTGCCTTTTTGATTTCCCGATTATTGAGCGTTCCGGAATGAGCGCAGCCTTCGCCTGGGTAAAGAATGCGGGCTGCGCGAGCATGAGGCGCAGGGACAGGCTAATGAGGCGAACCTCCAGGGTTGACATGAAACGCGAGGCGGTGATCGATCCGTCGCTGGAAAAGACTTTGCTCAGCCTCCACGCAGCCATGAACCTCGGTTCGTTCTGGAAAGCCATTCAGCAATTGCTCTCCGTCGCGATCCCAAATCGCTTGATCGGTCTCATGCTTCAGCCCAATCCAATTTTGCCAATGATCGCGAGATGGACATCACCCATGCGTGATGGGTTTTTCGCCGCTGATCCGCTCAAGAGTTACATCGCTGCGCGACCCCGTCATCGATTTGTGCGGATTACCGACCTCTTTTCAAATCGAAACAGCCTGATAAAATCGGCCTTCTATCGCCGTTACATGGCGCCTCAAAAATGCGCGCACGGGGTCTGCCTCTTTTTTTGGAAAGACCAGAGACTCATTTGTATGATTACAATCATGCGCACGGCGAAGCAGGGCAATCTGTCTCCTGCGGAGATGAAGTTGCTCCAGCAGCTTTACCCGCAGTTCTTGACCGCGCTTTGTCGGCTCAGGTCGCTCGAGCGCGAGCACTCGTTGCGAATGGATCTTGAAGAATTCCTGAGTCGGCTGCCACTGCCGACGATTCTCTTGCGGTGGAACTTGAAGCCGATTTATCAAAACCGGGCCGCGCGCGACTTCTGCGCGGTATGGGAAAAAGGACCCGAGGAGGCGCAACTGACGAAAGCGGCCTCCCCGATTCCTTCCGAGATTTTGGATCGATGCCGTTTGCTCAAACAACAATGGGCGGCGGCACAACGCCCCGTTGCGCCGGAAACAGGCTTTAAAGAAGAACGAGTGCGTCATCCGCGATCGCCGCATTTGCGAGCAACACTCCATTTGAGACAACTCAGCTCAGTCGGCGTGGCGCAGCCGCATTTTCTTATCGAGTGCGAAGACTTGCGCCGTCAGACTGCTCCGCGTGGCGGTCCGGCGAGCTCCCGTTTGCCGCATCTTGTCCGACTCACCAGGCGCGAACAGGAAGTTGCGCGACTTGTCTGCGAGGGGCGGACGAATCAGGAAATCGCCGATGACGCCTGCCTGAGTTTGCCGATGGTGAAAAAGCACCTCCACGCCATCTTTCGCAAGCTCGAAGTCACCAGCCGTAGCCGCCTTATTGCGCTGATGCGATGAAGCATCGTGCGCAATTTACTCGACTCGGCTCTTGCGTTAAGATCGGCATCTAACATCCGATCTCTAAAGTGTTCCCGTAGTTCAACGGATAGAACGGAGGTTTCCTAATGGCAAAACCGCGTTTTTGCTGGAATCCGCTGAGTTCGTCAGCAGTTAGCAAACAGCTCTGATTATAGACTTTAAATAATTGTCACGTTCCTCACAAGTAATCAGCAATCTGCCCATTTTTAGGCATCCGGGTGACACAAAGCGTGACACAAAATCCAGCACGATTTTGGTTAGCACTTAGCCTATGAACCCGGATGTCACGGACCTCCGGGTTCAACTCGGCGCCGAGAATTGCTGACCTCCACATGGCGTTATTTGTCCGCTGATTTCGGCGATTCCGAAGCGGCGAGTTTCTGGAAGCGCGGATCATTCCGCAGCGGATCGAACATTGGGTCGAGCCGGAGTAGCGCAAGAGTGAGCGGCACGTTTGCGGCATTAAGTGGGCTTTCGTACGGTGTCGAGAGCAGTTTCTGCAAAGCGTCCACTGCACGCTCGGGCTCGCCCATTTTCGCGGATACGCGGGCAAGGATCTCGATTGAACCAGGGCCATCCATCGGGTCTTTCTCGATCGGATTCACGGTTATCGCCTTCTCGACGAAAGCGAATGCGGCGGTTTTATCTCCAAGACCCATATTGACCAGCGCGAGATCGCCAATAAGAACCCAATTCTCCGGTTGTTGCCTGAGGAAAGGTTCCAGTTCGCTGCGCGCTTGTTTCCAACTTTCCTGGGCGGCAGCATGGTCACCGGCAACTTCCTGCGCCCAGCCTAACCAAAAGCGCAGTTCGCCATTGAGGTAACCCAACGCCGGGTCAGGCTTGGCCAGTATCTCCTTTAGCCGAGCGATGATTGGTGCAGGGCGGCGTTCCAGGATCGCCTGGTCAACCTGTGTTTCCAACGCCAGTGTCTGGTCGGCGTTCGGATGCAGGGGAGCGAGGAGAGCCGCAGCACGTGGCAGATCGCCTTCGGCTTGGAAGGTAGCTGCCTTATAGACGAGCGTGTCGATGTCGTCAGGTGTGATATTGAGAACCTCATCAAGCTTTCGCAGCGCTTCGGGGAAACGACGCAGGCTTTGGTAGGAAAGCGCGTGCTGGATGAGTAGGAAGGCGTTGCGTGGGTCGAGCCGCTCGGCTTCGTTGAAGTACGACTCGCTCCGTTCCCACTGGCCTCGCCTCCGCTCGAGATAAGCCATGTATTCAGGAATCCGGCTGCTATTGGGCAGAAGCGGTCGGGCTTGCTCAAAGTAGCGCATCGCCATGTCGTAATCCTTTAGGCAGGAGTAGTGATAATACCCCTTGGCCAAGATGGCCTCGCCAAGATTAGGCTGAAGAGTGAGCGCGGTTTGGGCTGCCTGTCGTGCCTCTTCACGGAGAGCGACCGTTGGTTGAAGATTCTGTGTTAGATAGCCGAGCGCATCCACGTACGAGAGAAGCGCCCAGGCAAGGGCGAACTTTGGGTCAAGGCGCACCGCTTCCTTGAGATATTTCTGCGCACCAAGGGCGTTAACAGGGTCGTTGGCACCAGCTTTCAGCGTATAAGCCACGCCGCGAAGGTAGGCATCGTATGCCTCAGGATTGTCCGTCGGTTTAGCGGCGATGACTTGCTCTTCCCGATCGGTTAGGTGCGCTCGCAACTGCTCGGCGATGGCTTTGGCCACCTCGCTCTCAACGGAAAAGATGTCGGTCAGTTTGCGATCAAGGGTATCAGCCCAAAGATGCGAATCGGTAGCTGCTTTGATTAACTGCACGTTCACACGGACGGCGTCGCCGCTCCTCTGCACGCTTCCTTCCAGAATATGGGCAACGCCAAGTTGCTTTGCGATCTCAGGCAGGTTGTCCGGCGCGCTCTTGTAATGCTGCGTCGAGGTACGCGAGATCACCTTCAAATCTGCGATCTTCGATAAGCGTGTCAGAATCTCATCCTGGATGCCTTCGGCAAAATAGGCGTTGGCTTTGTCTTCGCTCCGGTTTTCAAACGGCAGCACCGCGATGCTCTTCTCCGGAACCGCTGATCCGGGTGCGCTCGGCGGTTTTTTGTAACGCAAGAGAAGAAAACTGATCGCAGCGACCGTAGCGAATAGGGCCAGTGTTCCTAACGACAACCGTCGAAGAGCGGTCCGTTTTTTTCGTGCAGCAGCAGCGACACGCGCCGCCTTCAGCTTTTCCGGCACTCCCGGGTTCCCAAGCTCCGCGGTGTACAGATTCACCACGGAGACGCGAACGCCATGCTTTACTTCACACTCGCCAAGTTCATGCAGGTGCGGCTGCCAGTGAGGGTATTCCTCGAGATCTTCAGCGACATGCTTCGACAGCAAGATGTGTCCGGCATCGCCGCAGTCCATGACCCGCTGTGCGATATTGATGCCAGCGCCAGCCACGTTCGCTTTTCCGGTTGCGTCGATGACGCCGCTAACAGGTCCACTGTGTATGCCCATTCGGAGCTGAAGTTCGGGATGCTTCTTGAGAGCGCGGCTGATTTCCAGCGCGCATTCGGCTGGCGTTTCCGGATTATCATAAAAAACCAGCGTGATGCCGTCGCCTGTCGGGATTGTGATCAAGCGCCCTGCCGCTTCCGCAGCTTGGTACTCATCCGTACCCCGGACAATCTCGTTTAACCGCTCGACTAACGCTCGTTGCTGATTGATAGGCAGCTTGGAGTACCCGACGATGTCTGTGAACAACACATGCGCGATTTCCAGCTGAATTTCCTTTTTAACCTCGGCAGCCATACGGCTTCACATGGAACGCCCGTTGCAAGGATGCTCTCAATTAGGCTACCGAGAGTCGAGCGCAAAGCTGCCCTTCAAGATTGGCCTCGCACCGCAACGGTGTCTTGCCCATCTCCATTCAATCCGTTTATTCTTTCCAAATCATTGTTCCCGTAGTTCAACGGATAGAACGGCGGTTTCCTAATGGCAAAGTGGCGTTTTTGCTCGACTTCGCTGATGTCCTCAGCAAAATTCTCCCGCGCGCCAGCGGCAGCGATGGCGGATACGTCGGGCCGCATGGGATATTTCTTAATCCCGGCGACACGATCGAACTTCCGCGTCAATTATTGTATGCAATTTGTGGCGGACGGATCCGCGGTTTTCGTGCTGAATTCCCAGACCTCGAAAGAGGAAAAATTGATCGCGGAGCTCGAGGCGAGAGGATACCAATTCGCCATTAACTCGAAGCCTGCGCGCGAGAGAGAAGAATTCCAGAGCGTGATCGCGCGAAAGAAGAGTCGCAGTCCCTGGATGGCGGGCGTGATAACGCCATCGCCCGGGACGGCGTAAAAGACTTTATTCGGTGAAGGCCATGCGGCACTCGAAGTTTCAGCTGTCGCCGGATCCAGCGCCGCAAAGATCCGGCATTTAATTTATGGAAGTGATTCACGACTCCGCCTTCTGGCGTGATCTTTCCCATGCGCGCCCTGCTGAAAAGGACGGCGGCGCCGAGTATCGCGTCGAGAAAACCAATTCAGGCTTCGCTGTTAGCGGCCCGGCATTGGGCAAGCGATCGTATTTCAAGACTGAAAATAAAGCGATGAGTCTGGCGCGCCACATCATTGGCCCTAAAGGGGGCTCTATCACTCGCGTCGCGGCGAACGGCAAAACAACCCGCCAACGCGTGCCAGCGAAACTCGGATATACGCCCGCCGGCGGACATCAGCGGGATGCCGAACTCGAATATGACCCCACATTTCCATTGTCGGTGCCAGACGAATCAGCACGCCAGGCACTCCTTGAATTCATTCAGCGTCGAGACCAGGAAGTCGCGCGGCGCGTCACGGACGCGCTACTTAAAGCGGGATACCATCGGTAGCGCGCGCAATGCTGCTCCCGTTATTAGTTCAAAATTTAGGGCAACCGGTCCCGCCAATACCGGTCTCATTTTTTAAATCAAGGGGCGGCCATTGGACGATCTGGGATTGCGGCAGTTATTTCGAAATTCAGGAAAGCGGGGCGCACTACCCAGCCGGATCAGCCACGCTAGTTAACCTACTTTCTCGGGCCAAAGCCAATGGCATATCGGTTACACTGAGGTGCGTCTGACGAATCGATTTTGAAGAATAGATAAAATGGCAACGGCAACAGAAGAGTTGGCGCAGGAACTACTCGGCGGCGCACGCGGGGCAAATTCTTTTCTCTTCCAGCACTCCTACTTGGCAGCGTATGATTTTGATTCCGCGCGGAAAATTTTGCTGCACAGCAATTATGAAGGGACAGAACTCGAAGAACTGGCGCGCGATATTGGTTTCCGTCCTGTGGACCAGACTGACGCTGGAAAACTGGCGCGCGAAGTTGATCAGCCTCCTGCTTGCGACAACGGTATGGTATCTAATCAAAAAGAACATAGAGACCACACCCTCGCCGTCTGGAAAGTCCTTCCCGGAGCGAGTTACGGAAACGCGCTAAAGGGCGACTTATAAACTCGACGCGGCGACCGGCGAGATTAGGTCCTCGCACCTTCGCTTGCTCTTAGACATGACGCCCAGCCTTAAAGGGTGGCGGCCGAGGGGGGGCCCGAGCGCCTTCCACAAGTCGAGGGACTTTTTGAAAACGGCCTCGCGTCTGAGTGCCGTGCACCCGTTTGAGACAGGCATACAGAATCCAGAAGGTCCAATTTTCATCGCCCTTTCTCCTTAAACACGGATCTCTTTTCCTTGTGATCGAAAATGGCCGCGAAATACCGGTCTCCAGGGAACGCGCCTAACTGACGAAGCATCCAATTCCGCGCGTCGGTGAGATCGTCTGTCCAATTTTTTAGTTTCCTGTTTGTGGTCGGCACCGCACAATCGTCGATCAAAATCACAGTGGTCTCGTAACGTTTCTTTTCCTGGACTTTTGTCTGTGGTGGCGCTGGCGGTGGGGGAGATAACGTAGAGGTCTTCGGAACGGTGACCGTCGCATTGCAGTTTGGGCACGGAGCTGTTACGCCGATTTGGGCACGTGTCGCGGAGATGTGTTGACCGCAGCTTGGACATGCGAACCTAAGCATAGAGAACCGGGGCGTTTCCCGCAACATACTACACTTCCATGGTCATGCCGTTAAGCACGAAATCTGTTGCGAATTTGTTGAGAAATCTCAGAATGCTCTCAAATACACAGAACGGAGCGTACGGGCCTCAAATCCGGTCGACCCAAAGGTAAACACCTGTAATTTTACTTTTACTTTTGCTCGGCGCCTTCATAGGTGAACGGTGAGGGAGGGATTCGAACCCTCGGATATTCCCGATCGCCTTCAGACCCCGCGTTTTTTTAATCGCGCCGGAGGAGGCCGCCGTTTCATTTCGTCCGCCACACTCGCCTCGCGCGGATTCGCACCTTCATTCCGAGCAGATAGGCCGTGCTATAGATGACGTGCTTCGGCGTCGTCTCGTGCACGATACAGAATGAATCGCCGACTTTCATTTTCTCGAGCACCGCGGCGATCTCGCGCTTCGACTTAGGGATCGGCACGCCGTGCTCGATGCCGTAGCGCTGCTCAGGGATCGGCTCTCTTTTCGACATTGCCTCTAAAGAATTTGGGCGTGCCCACCTACAAAAGAAAGTCTTAAATAAAGCCCACTACTTGCTTAACACCGCCGCGCCGCGGAGCGGAGATCACGCAAGTTGAGGCGCTCGACCCCGCTTGACCGTTGTCCGGCTATTTTGTAACTGGGAAGTCATCGCTGACAATCTCAGCCAAGCCGGTTGGAGTTGGGGCTGTCTTACGGCGGTGGATCGGGACGGGCGATTGATCTGGATTGTTGACGCACACCGTGACGATGGACAGCGGTTCGTTGTGCACGCTGATGAAAAGCGGACTGCGTTTCTGGAATTGGAAAGGGCGGTTTGTATTCACCTATTGAGCGAACAAATTTAGAGAAATGAAAATGGCTACGCCGGGCAATCTTGTGTCTTCATCACGGACAATGAATGGGTGTTGCCCCGCAAAAGAGGCTGGTCATTTCCATAGAGTAGGCGCTATTGTCTCTCATCCGCGAATCAGCGCACTGTCGCAATGAAAATCAACCAGCTAATTTTCACTGTGCTGGGCAGCCTTTGCCTAGCGAGTCACGCGTCCTCTTCCCAGATTGAGCAACAGGACCTCAACGAGATCAAAGCCGGCATTACGACCGAAATCGATCTTGCCCATAGGTTTGGCCCCCCCGACACGCGTGTAGTCGACACACGCGGCAATCGGTTGCTCCATTGGACTAAGTTGGGTGCCCCACCACTTCGAGGCTATTTACCGATTATCGGCCCATGGCTCGGCGTGCAGGACGTATCTTGGCTGGATCTTTGGGTGCAGGTCAGAGCAAATGGAAGAGTCGAGGATTACATGTACAAAATTCATCAACGCTGACATTGCCTTGGTGATTTGCGCAGACTGAACGTGGGGCAGTTTCGCCCAACTTTGCTCATTTGCTCTCACGCGAATGATTGTCGGGTTGTGAGCGGCTGGAGAACTTCGCGACCGGCCGCGGCCCGAACGAAAAGCGGCGGGCTTAGAGCTTAGCGAAACCCGCAAGTGACCGCTGAAAACGCCGTAGGAAGCTAGGTTGACGGTGGCCGCCTGCGTGTCCGAGGGCGAAATAATGCGTTACGGACAGCATTAATATACGCGCGGAATGCTGGGAAGCGCAGGTCAGGATGATATGGGTTAACGAATGAATCTACAGTGCCGCCGTGAAGCAGAGCATCACGGGCGTGGTCCTGCCGCAAAATTTGTGTTTCAGATTTTCTTTTCATGCTGCAAGTCTCAGTGCCGTTCCCATACCTGCGAATGTAGCGCCAGCGGGATTTATTTCGCAAGACAATTTCGCTTTACAGCAACCGTGGAGCAATTCCTGGCGATCGGGGAAGATGTCGGGAGATTCAGGGCGTTCCTGGAGCGCGGCGGAGGCGCGCTGAGTTAAAACAAAGCCAGTATCGCCGGCAGTGCCTGGAAGAAAATCGCCAATCCAATAAGGACGGCGGCGATCGCATTCAGCTTGATTTGCTTCTTCGCCGTTGCGTTAATGTAAATCTCGCGCCCTTTTTTATCTTTGTAGCGCGATTCGATACCAATACTGTCGTCTGGCTTGGTGGCCTTTGTAATGCTCGCCGCAAACCAGAAGCAGGCAGAAGCGAAGCTCAAGGCTATCGAAGCCCATGGACTGAAATCAGCGAGGCAGTGCAGTGACATTTACGGTCTGTTCCGATTTCGTTCTGACTATCTGATATCTCTGCCGCTTTTTACCTATATGACCGTCCCCGGCGGGAATCGAACCCACATCTAAGGTTTAGGAAACCCTTGTTCTATCCGTTGAACTACGGGGACGGCTGACATTTTCGATTTTAGATTTTCGATTGCCGATTGCAAAGAGGTTAGCGCATGCTCGCGCTTCGTTCTTTCACGATGTGCACATAGGCTTTGAGCGCAGCAGAACGATTTTCGGCTTTCCATGCGATGCACGATTCTGTCACGACTGTCGGACTTAATGGCCGGAACACGACATTCTCGTAGGGCAGTTTTTTGACCTGATCGGGTAAAAGAGCGACACCCAAGCCCGCTGCCACCGCTTGAATGAGTGCTCGTTCAATATCGGCATCCTGGAGAACTTTGGGCGTAAAGCCAACCTGCTGGCAGGTCGTGGTTAACCAATGGCGATAACCCGGATAAGCTCTCTCCGACATACCGATGAAGAACGTGGGTTCCAGGTCTCGGAGTTTAATAATTGGTTTCTTTGCCAAGGGATTGCTTCTTGCCAACGCCGCGACGGTTTTATACGAGGCAATCGATCGAAATTGCAATCCGCGCTCTTCGATCGGCTCTCGTAATCCCACAAAACCCAGATCAATCTTACCATTCTCGAGCGCACGAAATTGATCGCCGCATGTCATTTCGAAGAGATTAATCGAGACCGTTGGGAATGAGCGTTGAAACGTGGCGAGAGTGATCGGAAGCAAGGTGTAAAAAAGGTCCGCGACGTATCCAATATTGAGCGCAGCAACTTCGTGGCGACTTAAGCGCTGGACCGATTCAATAATCTCCGCGCTGTGCGCGAGAACGCGTCTCGCATCGGCCAAGAACGATTTCCCTTCCTCGGTCAAGCGGACCTCCCGCTTTGTGCGATCAAGAAGCCGCACGCCGATCTCCTCTTCGAGATCTTTGATCTGGCGGGTGAGCGAGGGCTGCGCGAGATGCAACTTTCCCGCGCCTTTTGTAAAGCTAAGTGCGTCCGCGACCGCGACGAAGTATCGAAGGTGACGCAGTTCCATACGCCAGAGTAAGTATGCCGCCGCCTCTACATTATAGGTAAAAAGCATCACTGACCAAGAAACAAAGTATTGGCCGATCCGAGCCGGGAAGACGACAGGGGCAAGCAGAAGGGAAGAAAATTAACATGCAAACGAAATTACCGATAAATGGGACAATTCAACATCCCGACTTGGCGGAGGCGTTGCGCGGAGAGAGCGGCACATTCTTCTGCCAGCAAGGTGGCCAAGGCTACATTGTGACAGCAGCGGAAGGCTTCTCCATTAAATCATTGCGGCCAGTCGGTCGCAAGATCGTGGAAGCCAATGTGGTCCTGCAGGCTACTCCAGAACCCTGGGCGATGACGAAAATCTCCGAGGATGTTCTTGAGTTTGGCGCGGTACCACAACCCTCTCGTCAACAGCGAGCCGCCTAAAGGCTGAATGAGTTCCCCGCGTGTTTGTGCACGCGGGGCGACTTGTTTTAAGGCAAACACACTACGAACCATCCTCGCAGGCCATGTCAACGCGGGGATTCAGGGGGCGTTATAAAAATCGTGGCGTGAATCTCCGCGGAGGAATTGTTCACCGTCACTCTCCCTGACTGTTCCTGCTTCTGTTTCTGCGGATCGTTTGTGGTCAGATCGCGGAGATGGGATCCCAAGCCTGATCTATTCGTTGAACTACGGGGACTGCTTCAGGAAGTCAGAACGTAGAAGTTAGAAGGGTGAGGGAGAAAATCCAGAAGTCAGGTTTCGCGCAAAACAGTGCAGCTTGAATCCGACCCGATTCTCTCTGGATGATCGCGGCGAAACCGGCTGCCTTGGGGCGCAAAATTAGTCGCTAACCCAATTTTCGAGACCCTGAGCGTCGACGCTGACCTGGGCGTCTGGCAGATGGGGCTACCATTGCCACTTTTGCCGTGAAGCTCACCATAGCCGCCATATAAGCTCGGAACGCTGTGAACCTCACTTCGGGATGAAAAAGGGCAACGAACGAGTCGACGGTTGTATGGCCGTCCCGTATTGCGTCGGTTGCTAATTCAACCCACTGATCCGGAACAACTTGCCTGCGAGAGAGTCGCTTTCTTCCAACGGCGGATAACCGCTTTGATTTTCCCTTTCCGCGTCGGGAGGAGGCGCGAGAGTGCTTATCCATTCTTGTTTTATGACAGCGCCCCGGCCAAAATGGCAAGCTTAAATTCGCCGGGCTTCTTTCCCGCCGCGAACGATTTACCACGCGTCTCCAAGGAACTGCCGGAACGTCGGCGGCAACTCGCTTGATGTTCACTGAGCTTTCGGCGCAGACATTTCATCGAAGAACGCCTTTTTCGGATCGACATCTGGAACACGGAAAAAATAGGTGCTCGCCTCGCCGATGTTCGACATAGTTGCCGAAATTATGCATTTCAGATTTTTGGCGCTCGTGGCTGCCGTGCTGTTGACGCTCGCTCAAAACACGGCTGCGCAATTCAAATATCCCGCCGCGCCCACAAGCAATCAGGTCGACGATTACAACGGGGTAAAAGTCGCAGATCCTTACCGGCCACTGGAAAATCCCGACTCGCCCGAGTCGCGAGCGTGGATCGAAGCGGAAAACAAGATCACATTCGATTTTCTGAAAACGATCCCGGAACGCGACGGAATCAAGAAACGGCTGACCGAAGTATGGGATTACGAGCGCTTTGGCGTGCCGTTCAAGGACGGTGGACGTTATTTCTTCTCGAAGAACGCCGGTTTGCAAAACCAGAATGTAATCTATACCACAACGAATTTTTCCGGGACGTCACGCGAGTTGCTCGATCCAAATTTGCTGGCCAAGGACGGCACCATCGCGTTGGGCGGACTTGATGTGACTGACGACGCCAGGCTGATGGCTTATGGCCTCGCCACCGCCGGCTCCGATTGGCAGCAATGGAAAGTGCGCGATGTGGAAACCGGCAAAGATCGGCAAGATCTTGTGGATTGGGTCAAATTCTCTAACGGGTCGTGGAAAAAAGACGGCAGCGGATTTTTCTACAGCCGTTACGACAAACCCGAAAACAAACTCCGCGCTCAGGTTTACAATCACAAACTTTTCTTCCACCAACTCGGCACCCCGCAGTCACACGACAAACTGATCTACGAGCGGCCTGATCAGAAGGAATGGCTTTTCAATGCTGAAGTCACCGACGACGGCCACTATCTCGTGATTACCGTGCAGCGCGGTACCGATCCGAAGAACCGCATTTTTTACAAAAATCTGGCCGATCCGAATTCCAAAGTCGTTGAGCTGTTGGATACAGCCGACGCCGAATACAATTTCATCGATAACGAAGGGCCGGTGTTTGTCTTCCGGACGAATCTGGACGCGCCGCTGGGCCGCATGATTTCCATCGACACCAGCAAACCCCTGAAGGTTGACGAGCTCGTGCCGGAATCGAGAGACAAACTCGAAGCGGTCAGTTCGGTCGGCGAGCGCTTCATTGCCGTTTACTTGAAGGACGCGCACAGCGCAGTGAAATTGTTTAAACGCGACGGATCGTCTGACGGCGAGATCGCGTTGCCGGGGCTTGGCACCGTCGCCGGATTCACCGGAAAACGCAAAGACCGTGAAACGTTTTACTCATTCACGAGTTTCACCACGCCTACGGAAATCTTTCGCTACGATTTCGACAAGCGCGCAAGCGAGCTGTTGTTCAAGCCGAACGTGAAATTTAATCCTGATGATTACACGACCGAACAGGTCTTTTACCAGAGCGCCGATGGCACACGCGTGCCGATGTTTATCTCATACAAAAAAGGAATGAAACGAGATGGCCAGACGCCGGCTTTCCTTTATGGCTATGGCGGCTTCGATGTTTCCAGCACGCCGTCGTTCGCGCCGGCTAATCTGGTCTGGATGGAAATGGGCGGCATTTACGCCGTCGCGAACCTGCGCGGCGGCGGCGAGTACGGGGAGAAATGGCACGAGGCCGGAATGCTGCACACGAAACAAAACGTGTTCGATGATTTCATCGCGGCCGCGCAGTATTTAATTGATAACAGGTTTACATCGGCATCGAAGCTCGCGATTGGCGGTGGCAGCAACGGTGGATTGCTCGTCGGCGCGTGCATGACGCAACGTCCCGACCTTTTCGGCGCGGCTTTGCCAAATGTTGGCGTCATGGACATGCTGCGTTTCCAGAAATTTACCATCGGCTGGGCATGGACCTCCGATTATGGGACTGCCGACAAGCCGGATGACTTCAGGTATCTTTACGCATACTCGCCGCTCCACCACATCGCGAAAGGTTGTTGTTATCCGGCGACGTTCATCACGACCGCCGATCACGACGATCGGGTAGTCCCGGCGCACAGTTTCAAATTCGCCGCGACACTCCAGGCAGCACAGGGCTGCGACAAACCGACTTTGATTCGAATCGAAACCAAAGCCGGGCACGGCGCTGGCAAACCGACAACGAAAATTATTGAAGAAACCGCCGATCGCTGGGCGTTCCTCGTCAAGGAACTCGGGATGAAAGTCTCGAAGTGACCAGCGCTTTAATAGGGAGTTTTCGCGAGGGATCGCTACGCGGCGATCTGGCCGAGAACGGCGCGCAGTTCGTGAAAATCCACTGGCTTGGTCAAATGAAAATCAAAACCAGCTTCTTTGCCGCGTTCAATATCGTCAGGTGCTCCAAATCCAGTGAGCGCCACGGCTTTAACCGGTCGTTTTCTTTTGACCTCGGCGATTACATCGTAGCCGCTGCCGTCCGGCAAGGCGATATCGCAAAGGACAACATCGAATTCTTTTGAACCAATGATTTTCCGAGCGCTCTGTGCATCGTCGGCAACGGAAATTTCATGCCCGAAATGTGTGAGAAGACGGGACAAAGCGTCCAGCGTATCGCCGTGATCTTCGACGACCAGAATACGCAAGCTTTTACCGGGATATGAATCTCTCGTTCGATCCTCGCTCATCTTCGCCGTTGCGGGGGAACCCGTACACCGGAATCGTTCCGCCGTCCAATTTCTTTGAGAAATCATGGATCGGTTGTCAGGCTTCTCGCGGTCGTATGACGGAGTAAGATCGACAGCTATGGCCGACAAGGAAACTGCTGCGTTAAGGGATGCACTGTGTGGCACGAAGTTCGTTTACATCGCAGCATCGTTCGCTGCATTGGGCGGCCTCCTGTTTGGATACGACACGGGCGTCATTTCCGGCGCGCTCATTTTTATCAAGCGCGAATTTGGCCTAACGACTGTAGCCGAGGAAATTGTTGTCAGCGGGGTTTTATTGGGAGCGACTCTTGGCGCAATCGTCGGTGGCAAAGCCGCCGATCTCTTCGGCAGGCGAAGAGTTTTGCTTGTGACGGCTGCAATTTTCGGTATTGGCGCGCTCGCCAGCGCAATGGCGCCATCGCCGACCGTCCTGATCGTCAGCCGAGTCGTTCTCGGTTTGGCCATTGGTCTCGCATCGACAAACGTTCCGGTTTATCTATCCGAAGTTGCGCCTCCGCACGCGCGGGGCTGGGTCGTATCGCTTTTTCAACTCGCTGTTACCGTTGGCATCGTCGTTGCATATCTGACCGATTACGCTTTTGCCGGCGTTGAAGGTTGGAGATGGATGCTCGGTCTCGCCGTCGCTCCGGCACTGATCTTCGGAACCGGCATGTTTTTTCTGCCGGAAACTCCGCGCTGGCTCATTCGTGGGGGGCATCATGAGGTCGCGCACCGCGTTCTCGTTCGCATCCGTGAGCTTGGCGATGTCAACGTCGAGATCGAAGAGATCAAGGCGAGCCTGGCGCAACAAACCGAGGGCGGACACTGGACCGATTTGCTGCGTCGGCAGGTTCGCCCAGCTCTCGTCGTTGGATTAGGTCTCGCCGTCTTCCAACAAATTACCGGCATCAACACGGTGATTTATTATGCACCGAAAATTCTGCAGACTGCCGGATTCAATTCCGCTTCCGGCGCGATCCTGGCGACCGTGGGCGTCGGCGTTGTAAATGTTGGCATGACAATCATCGCGATGTTCTTAGTTGACCGCGCGGGCCGCCGGCCATTGTTGCTCGTCGGTATCGCCGGGATGATCATCACGCTTGGCGTGCTTGGCCTGAGTTTCCGCATCTCAAATCCGTCAGGACAGCTCGCGTGGATCGCTGTGATTTGCCTGATGGGTTATGTCGCTTCATTTGCGATCAGCCTCGGGCCGATCTTCTGGCTCTTAATCGCCGAGATTTATCCGCTGAAAATTCGCGGCCTCGCCGAGGGCACGGCGGCTACGTTCAACTGGGCCTCGAACCTGATCGTTTCGCTCACGTTTCTGACATTGGTCGAGAAACTCGGTGCCAGTTCGACATTCCTGCTCTATGCGTTTGCCTCGGTGGCGTCGTGGCTATTCGCCTATTATTTTGTTCCGGAAACTAGAGGACGCACGTTGGAACAGATCGAAGCCTTCTGGAGAGCAAGGCATCGCGCTCGCAATGCGGACAGCGGAATCTCGTAGACGAGTTGCCACTGTAGCCACCGGCCTGTGGCCGGTCACCTCAACGCTGCTTTTCACACTAGGAATACGGCCCACAGGGCCGTGGCTACAGCATTTGTGAAATCGCTCTAGGCTAATCGTCCGCGATTGTGCGGTTTCCTCAGGTCAAGCACGGGGCCGATGGGAACGATGCGAGTTGGATTGATTTGAGTGTGCGTCATGTAGTAGTGGCGCTTGATGTGATCGAAATTGACGGTGTCGGTGATACCTGGCTGCTGATATAAATCCATCAGGTAACCCTGAAGATTCGAGTATTCGACAATGCGTCGCAGATTGCACTTGAAATGGCCGTGATAAACCACGTCGAATCGGATCAACGTGCAGAAAAATCTCCAATCTGCTTCCACGATTTGGTTGTCGAATAGAAAGCGGCTTTTCGACAAGCGCTCTTCCAGGTCATCGAGCGCTTCAAATATTCTTCGGCAGGCGATTTCGTAGGGCCGCTGACGCGTGGCAAAACCGGCTCTGTAAACGCCGTTGTTCACGTTGTCGTATAGAAAACTAGAGAGCTTCGCGTGCTCCTTTTCGATCTCTCGCGGGAAAAAATCGACGTCTTTGTTGCGGGAAAAGTCATTGAACCGATCGTTGAACATGCGACAGATGTCGTCCTCGCAATTGTTCACAATCTTCTTTGTTTGTTTGTCCCAGAGAACCGGCACAGTGACGCGCTCGTTGTAATCTGGACTGGTTGCCTTGTACGCTTCGCTCAAAAACTGGAACCCGTTGATTGAATCAGTGGATTCAAACGGCGCACCGGGTAGAATTTTGCCGCTTGGTTCGCGAAACGCCCAGCCCTCCTCGTCGCGAATTGGATCGACAACGGTCATACCGATTGCTTCTTCCAGTCCTTTCAATTTCCGGAAAATGACCGTGCGGCTAGCCCATGGACAGGCTAGCGAAACATAAAGATGATACCGACCTGCCGCAGTGGGGTAGGAGGTAGATCCGTCGTTAGAGACCCATTCGCGAAACGCGTCGGGCTGCCGCTCGAATTCGCCGGACTTGGTCTGCTCGTCAGGAAATTGCGCTGTCATTCAACGAAGAACCCTAACCAGGCGGGTGTTAATTAGTGGTTGACCTATTAGCGCGGCTTAAAAAGTGCAGCGTCGAGGATGGACCAGAGATGGATGACCCATCCCAGCAAGAAAAACCAAAGAATCGCCGCCAAACAAAACTGGATAATCGCCATCAGCAACCGGCCTTGGAGCAATTGTCCGAGTCCGGGAATAAAGAAACTGCAGAGCGCCGCGAGAACATTGCCGGCTGAACCTTGGCCTGCCATACTCCCGACGTTATGAGCAGATGCAAAATCAACAAGGTCATTTTGTGGAAATACGTCGCATCAGCCACATCAGTCTCAATTTCCCATGAAATTTGCGCTCGAAGATCGCGAGCTTCAGTGGTGCTCCTACCGTTGACAGCGAAAAACCCGAATGCTACCGTCGCGCGAATTTACGTGGAAGTCTGCAAAATGCGGTCCCCGTAGAGATGTGCATACTGTGTTAAACAGTCAGGTCTTGGTGCTTAACCGCCTGTGGCAGGCGGTGAACATCTGCTCGGCGCGTCGCGCCTTCGCGCTGGTGTACGCGGGGCACGCCCAAATTGTTTCATCGGACGACGCGAACAATTTCATGACACATGATTTCGAAAGCTGGCGTGACTTGTCGGCAAACGCTCCGGATCACGAGGTAGTCACGACGATTTCTTTCAAAATTCGTATCCCGCGGGTGATTGTGCTTCTGGTTTTCGATCGGCTTCCAAAGAAGGAAGTGAAATTTACCCGGCACAACGTGTTTGAGCGCGACAAGAACACCTGCCAGTACTGCGGCGAGATTTTTGACCGCAGCGAGCTCAATCTCGATCACGTCGTGCCGCGCGATCGCGGAGGGACGACTACATGGGAGAACGTGGTTTGCTCGTGCATTCCCTGCAACACGCGCAAAGGCAACCGGCTGCCGCGTGAAGCGCACATGAGCCTGATCCGCAAGCCGAAGCGGCCAAAATGGCGTCCCTTCGTCCACGTCACTTTTGCCGCGCCGCAGCACGATCTCTGGAAGCACTTCGTCGATCTCGCGTACTGGAACGTTGAACTGAGCGATTAACATCGCATTGTAGGGCGTTTCCGTGAAACGCCGGCGTCTGACACAGACGCCCTACAGCGGCTCGACGGCTGCCCAAGCCGTCGTTCCTTGTTAACGCGGCGTGGAATCGTTAAAGCGGAGCCGCCGCTCCATCGGTTTAACCCTTTATCACTTCAACGCATCCAGAATCGGCTGCGGGTAAACGCCCAGCCAGATCGTGGCGATGATCAACAGGCTTATCGCCAGACGTGACAGCCCGTTCACAGGAATCTTGTCGAGTTTGGCAGAGGACTCCCAATACATCGCGCGAACGACTTTAAGATAATAGTAAAACCCGCAGCCAACGGTGATCACTCCGACGACCACCAGCGCTGTTTGATGATGGGCGATCGCCGCGTAGAAGATTAAAAATTTTCCCAGGAATCCTGCCGTGAACGGAACTCCTGCTAGCGAGATCATCCCAACCAACATCGCGAATGCCAGAAAGGGCGAGCGTTTAGCCAAACCATCGAAATCCGCAATCTGCTCGCCGGTTTGCTGGGCCACGATTATCAAAACCGCAAAGCTTAACAAGGTCATGAGCAGGTAAGCAGCGAGATAAAAGCTAATCGCTGACACGTCGAAACACGCTACACCGATCAGCAGATAGCCGGCGTGCGCAATGCTCGAGTAGGCCAGTAGTCGTTTCAAATTCGCCTGCGGCAAGGCAGCGAGATTTCCGTAGATCAAAGTAAGCAGCGCGATCACGACGATCAGGCGCTGCGTTTGAGGCAGCGCCAGGAATGGCTGCAAGACCCGAAGCAATACGACGAATCCTGCCGCCTTCGAACCGACCGAAAGATACGCAGTCACAGGTGTAGGTGCGCCTTGGTAAACATCCGGCACCCAGATCTGGAAGGGCACCGCCGCGATCTTGAAACCGAGCGCCACCAAGACAAGTACCATACCTAACAGCGCTGCGTTACGGTCAGTCGTTGGATTCGCTAAGGCGTCTGCGATTTGCTGGAGATTTGTCTGACCGGTCGCGCCAAAAATCCACGCGATCCCATACACGAGAAAACCTGTCGAAAGCGCGCTTAGCACGAGATATTTTGTTCCCGCCTCGAGAGTGATCGGATTGCGCCGGGTGAAACTGACCAGCACGTAAAACGAGATCGTCACCAGCTCCAGCGAAACAAAGATGAAGACGAAATCGATTGCTGATACCAGGTACATCAGACCGACGCAGGTGAAAATGGGGAGCGCGAAAAATTCGCCAAGACCCGCCTGTGGTGTGCCGCCAGGAAAGGAATCGCGTACCACCGGCGCGTAGTCGATCATCAGAATTAACACGAAGATTGTGGTGAGCAGTGAGAATTGTTTGAAGAACATCGAAAGGCGATCTGCGGTGTAAAAACTCCAGAAGCCCGTCGCCTGACTGGGGGATGCACTGGGGGCTACGAAGAAACTCGCCACGAGGACCACCGCGAGCCCGGCAATTGCCACGAATGCCAGTACGCGTTTATCGATTTTCGTGGCAAACGCTTCTACTAACAGGATCGCCATCCCAAGTACCAGCACCGCGATCTCAAGTTCTGGCGCCGTGATCATGGTCATTTGTCCACGACTTTGTAGCCATTCCCCTGTGGGGCGTTTCTGTACTCTGGATCCATAGCCGGCGGACGGCGCACAGCGCCGTGGCTACAGCGCTCCTCATCTGTGAGATGGCGATCGCTGGTAACATAACTGTGCAGGACCGGTGTTACCATTCGCACAAGCGATTGCGGAAAAAATCCATAACAAAGAAGTCCTCCAACGACTAAGACGACAGGGACTCGCTGCGCGGGACGAAGATCGGCAATCTCTTTCCATCGCTCACTCATTGTGCCCATGAATGTCTTGCGGTAGGCCCGCAGCATATAAACCGTGGAGATGACTACTCCCCATAGCGCAAGCACCGTCGCAATTTGGAAGAGATGAAAGTGAGCCATCTCCCAGCCGTTCTTGAACGCGCCGAAAAAGATCATGATTTCCCCGGCAAAATTCGCAAGACCAGGCAGGCCGATCGCAGCAAATACACCGAAGCCAAAAGCGAGGCTGGCAAAGGGCATCACTTTGCCAAGCCCGCCCAGCTCATCGAAAACCAACGTGCCCGTTTGCTTGCGCAGTTCTCCTGCCAAGGCAAACAGGAGGGCAATCGAAAGTCCATGAGCAAACATCAACACAACGGCGCCGGTCGTGGAGAGAATAGTGGCGCTCGCAATTCCCAGGAAAATATAACCCATATGCATTACGCTCGAGTAACCAAGCATCCAATCGAGCCGTTTCTGCGCGATGGTGACCAGACCAACGTAGATAATGTTACCAAGCAGCAGCACCACGAGCAGATTGGCCCAGTGATGTGTGCCTTCGGGGAGTAGGGGAATCGCCAGCCGCAACAGACCGTACAAGCCAAATTTTTTTAGTACTCCGGCATGCAGCATTGCCGCGGGCGCTGGAGCCGACGCGTACGCTTCCGGCGCCCACGTGTGAAATGGAAAAAGCGAAATAAGAATTCCAAAACCGATAAGCAACAGCAGGTAAACATGACGTTGTGCGTCCGCCGAAATCTGACCGAGGCCGGCGGCAGCCTTCAGCGCGCGAATGTCAAAACTGCGTGCCGCGACGGGAAAACTTTGATAAAGGAGAATCAGGCCGAGGAGCAGAATGAAGCTGCCAATTGCCAGGTAAATAGTGATCTTCCACGCTGCCGCGACACGATTTCCGCTGCCCCAGATCCCGATCAGCAAAAATGTGGGGATTAGCGCGAGCTCATGAAAGGCATAAAAGAAAAATAAATCGATCGAGGCAAAAGCGCCGATAGCGCCGCCTGAAATGAACAAGAGGCATGCATAGAACGCATTTTCATACTTCTCAATCGTTCCGGTAAACCATACGGCGGCCAGCGTGACGATCGTGGCCAGTAAAATCATTACGAGACTCAAGCCATCGATTCCCGTCGTGAAGCTCAGGTGCCATTCCGGAGATATCGTAAACGAGGTTACATGCTGAAAATCACGTTGGCTCTGGTCGAAAAACGCCAGGAGAAACAACGCCGCCGCAAATGCCAAAACCGATGCGACTAACGCCGCCTTGCGGGCAGGTGCGCCGGCCATGATCAAAATGGCGGCGATGATTGGGCAGAAGATTACGAAAAGAACCATTAGCGGAGGATGAATAGCTTAGAAATCCATTTGCCCACGAAACACATGAAAAGACACGAAATTTTCAGAGACGAAGATCGATAGGTTCAAGAGTTCTAGGCAAGAGGCGCTCGTATTCCATTCTCGGGTAATGGCCGAAGTTCACGAGCAGACCCAGCCTGCAGGCCGTTGCGGCGAGGTAGTTCAAAACTTGCGCGCGATGCTCATCAATCGATTCAGAAACTGCTTTAATCTCAAGGATGATCTTGTCGTAGCAAATGAAGTCCGGACTGAATGTTTGGGCCAAAGTATGACCACGGTATTGCAATGTTTGCGGCAGCTTTGGGAGAAATGGAATCCCTTGGAATTCCAACTTAGTTTCCAGGCCTTCGTGATAAACTGGCTCGTGGAAACCGCACCCCTTGTCCTTGTAGACGGCAAAACAGGCCCCGATGATGGAGTAGCTTTCCTCCTTATAAATCAATTCTGCTTTTTCTTCTTTTCGTGTCATTTCGCGTGTTTCGTGGGTGTAAATCTAAGATCGAAAGACGGCGAAGTAGATGACGGCGACAACACCTAGCCCGAACAGGAACACGTAGGCTTGCAGATTCCCCACCTGAATCAGTCGAAGGAGTGCCCCGATTCCCCAGGTTCCGCGACTGCTTCCATCGACTGCGGCAGTATCAATAATCCATCGATCAAAGAAGGCCGAGACGCGCGCGAGCAGTTCCTGTGTCCAATTGATCAGCCAGGCGTAAATCTCGTCGAAATAAAACTTCTGGCGTAGAACCTCGACATCGATTGGTTCGCCTGTTCGGTTGCGGTAAATCGCAATCGCCAACCCGCTCCCCACGACCAGCGCACCGAACGCCAGCGCAGGAACAAAGAAAGCGACTCCCTTCTCCATCGGGAGTGCAAGAAAATTTCGCGCGAAAAATCCAAACCCGCCTAGCGCCGCGAGAATTGCGAGCACGATCAGCGGTCCCGTCATCACCAGCGGTGATTCCTTGCTTTGGCGTGCGACTTCGCTGCGTGTGTCTCCGAAAAAGACGATGACCAGTAAACGCACAACGTAGAAGGCTGTTAGAAACGCTGTGAACAATCCTACGATGAAGATCGGGAGGTTGCGTTCGTAGGCGAGTGCGAGGATTGCGTCCTTGCTGAAAAATCCGCTAAAAGGTGGACAGCCTATCAAGGCCAGCGCGCCAATCGTGAAAGTGAAAAATGTCACAGGGAGCTTCCGGGAAAGCCCTCCCATTTTCCAGATGTTCTGCTCGTGATGAAGCATTAGGATGATTGAGCCGGCGCCGAGAAATAGAAGCGCTTTGAAAAACGCATGGGTGAACAGATGAAACATCGCAGCGTCATTCGAGGCGAGACCGACTGCCATGATCATGTAACCAAGTTGCGAGAGCGTTGAGTAAGCCAGGATGCGTTTAATGTCGTTCTGCTGTGTTGCAATCAACGCGGCCATCGCCGCAGTGATCGCGCCGATCCATGCAACGACCAAAAGCGCAGTTTGTGACGCTTGAATGACGAACGCGACACGGACCAGCATGTAAACGCCAGCAGCGACCATCGTCGCGGCATGGATCAAAGCGGAAATTGGCGTCGGACCTTCCATCGCGTCTGGCAACCAAACATGCAGCGGAAACTGCGCCGACTTGCCGACCGCCCCGCAGAAGATCAAAAGCGCGGCGATTGTGACAAATGCCGGGTGACTCGCCAGGCTCGGCATCCGTGGCGCGATTTCCGAAAAAACGATCGAGCCAGTCGCCATCCAAACCATCAGGATTCCGATCATGAATCCAAAATCACCTATGCGAGTGGTGATGAAGGCCTTGTTGCCCGCATCGGCGGCTGCGTCGCGATAGAACCAGTGGCCGATCAGAACGTAAGACGTAAAGCCGACTAATTCCCAAAAGATGAAGAGCATGACGAAATTATTCGCGAGAACAATTCCAAGCATTGCGAACACGAAGAGCGAAAGCGCAGCGAAATAACGGGATTTCCCTTCGTCGTCCCGCATATAACCCAGCGAATAGATATGAATGGTTGCTCCGACCCCGGAAACCAGAACGAGCATCGTCTTGCTCAGTTGATCCAAGGTAAAGCCGAACGGCACCTTAAAGGCGCCGCTAATATCGATCCAGGCGAACTCAGCAGCGGCAATGCCGGACTGCGTGAAGATCAAACAACTACACGTAAAACTGACGAGCACTGCCCCAATCGAAATAAAACTGCTCACCGCTTTCCATCGGAGTGTGAAAAGCGTTATTACGACCGCGCTAAATAGCGGGGCTAGGAGAGTGATCCATGGCAACAATGAGTTCATAGGATTAGTCGCCTGCGAATCACGCGAATTGACGCGAATGGTTCAGAGAGACACATCTGCGAAATGACGAATGACGAATATCGAATGTCGAAGGAATGACCAAATCCAAATGCCAAAAAGATGCACTGTGCGCCTTCGTCATTTGAACATTCAGGCTTCTTTCGTCATTCGTCATTCGTGCTTCGTCATTGTGATCATTCGCGTTAATTCGCGTGATTCGCGGGCTTAAAATTTCAGGCTGGTGATATCTTTCACATCCGTCGTTTGGCGTGCCCGGTAGAGAGCAACGAGAATTGCCAGGCCCACAGCAACTTCGGCCGCCGCCACAGTGATGATAAAGAAGACAAACACTTGTGCGTTGTAATCCGGCAGTCCGGTCGGACCGACGCGGAATCGCGAAAACGCAACGAGCGACAGATTTGCCGCGTTCAACATCAGCTCAAGCGACATGAAGATGATGATGAGATTGCGGCGCAGCATCACTCCGGCGAACCCGATCGCGAAGAGAATGCCGCTCACCATGAGGTAATCGCCGAGTGTAATCATACTAGCGAGGCTCGCGTTTGCTCAAAAGCACCACACCAACCGTCGCCACCAAGACGAGAACGCCGACGATTTGAAATGGCAGATTGTAATTCCTAAAGAGGACTGCGCCGATGTTCCGAACATCGTCGACTGTCAATCCAGCCAATGGCGGAAAGGGATTTTGCGCGAATTTAAGATGGCTGATAACGGAAAAGATCTGACCCAATAGAATCAGAGCGACGGCAACTCCGCCCGCTGTTGCCAGCCAATTGATCCGGCGCGCTTCTTCGGCGCGCAGATTGAGAAGCATGATGATGAAAAGAAAAAGCACCATCACGGCGCCGGCGTAAACCAGCACCTGAATGATCCCGATGAAATAGGCGTTGAGCGACATGAAGAGCGCTGCGAGACCCAGAAATGACACCACCAAGCTCAGGGCGCTCGCCACGGGATTGCGGTTTATGACAACAGCTGCACCGAAGATCAACGTCAGCAAAGCAAAGATCCAAAACAGGAACGGCGACATCGGTTATTGGAGTAGTGGAGTAGTGGAGTAAAGGAGCGATGAACTCCTGTCCCCGAGCAGCACCCCACTACTCCAACACTCCATTAACCAGGTACTGCTCATTTCTTCTTGTTCCATTTCAGTACGACGCCATGCATCACTCCACCGATCTCGAGCAGCTTTTCCTTGTGATGCACCATGTCGGCTCGCGTAAAACCGGTGATCGCGTAGTCCTTGCGCAGAAAAATCGCCTGCTCGGGGCAAACTTCTTCGCACATTCCGCAAAAAATGCAGCGGATCATGTCGATATCGAACGCCTCAGGGTACTTCTCGACTTTGGCGAACCGATCGGTTGAGTCGATTTCGCCCGGAATAATCTTAATCGCGCGTGGCGGGCAAATGAATTCGCAGAGCTGGCATGCCACGCAACGCACGCGCCCATCTTCATCGCGGACAAGCGCGGGTGCACCGCGATAATAGTCCGGCAGGTTGCCGTCCCATTTTTGTTCAGGGTACTGCATCGTAACCTTGGTGCGTCCCAGCAGCAGGTTTTTGAAATGCTTAAATGTGATCGCCAGCCCAGCGACAATAGCAGGCAAATACAATCGCTCGCGCCAGTTAAGCTTTGGTCGTGAAACGGTGATGGCCATGATTAAGGGTGCCCGCGAATCACACGAATTGACGCGAAAAGTTTATGAAACAGAAGCCTCAAAAAATATTCGCGGGATTTGCGTGATTCGCGGGTGAAGTTATTTGGCGTGGCTACTGAATGAAAGGCACAATTGCTGCGACAACGAAAATGTTAACCAGCGCGATCTCGAAGAAGAAGAGCCAGCCGAGACGCATAAGTTGATCGTAGCGAAACCTGGGCAGGGTCCATCGCACCCACATAAAGAAGAAAATGATGATGGCGACCTTTGCGAAGAAGACCGCGATATTGATCAGGCCGAAGATCCATCCGTGCGATCCATCGGGAATTCCCGGCAGATGCCAGCCGCCAAAAAATAAAGTCACGATCACAGCGGATCCAGTGATCATGGCTGCGTATTCGCCCAGGAAATAAAGAGAGAACTTCATCGAGCTGTATTCGGTGTTATAACCGCCCGCCAGCTCCTGCTCGGCCTCGGGAAGATCAAATGGCAGCCGGTTCGTCTCGGCAAAAATTGCGATCGTGAAAACGATAAATGAAACAATCATCGGAATGGTGAGCAACCATTTCCATGGGTTCGTCCAGTCCCCGATGAACGGTGCGATGAACCAGCCGTGCTCAATTTGATAACGCACCACACTGGTCAGACGCAAATTGCCCACCAGCAGAAAAACGGGAATAACAGCAAGACCGAGCGAGAGTTCGTAAGAGAGCATTTGTGCACTGGAACGAATCCCTCCTAGAAACGGATACTTGGAATTCGACGCCCAACCGCCAATGACGATCCCGTAAACGCCAAGCGAAGCGATGGCGAAGACAAACAGAATTCCGACGTTCACATCGGCGATCACCATCGGGACTCCGAAGAGCGTGCTACCAAAAGGAACAACGGCGATGGTGATGATGGCCGGCATCACCGCCAGACAGGGCGCCAGCCAGTAATAAAATGTGTTTGCGGCGCGTGGCGTGAAATCTTCTTTCAGCAACAATTTGAACATATCGGCAATTGGCTGAAGAAGACCGGCCGGTCCGACGCGATTCGGTCCCAGCCGATCCTGAATTGCCGCGCTGACCTTCCGCTCGGCGTAAACCGCATAGGAAACCATTGGCAGGATCACGATAAAGAGGATCCCGACGATCTTGAGCAGGGAAGTGATGATGAGAAAGGATTCCGGAGTCATGGCGATCTTGGCGGGACTGCGCGGCGTCTTGCCTGCATTGCGACGGCTTGCTCGATTTTCTCATCGTCGCTGGGATGGGCCGGCGGCAATTCGTCCATTTGCAGGATGTGCGTGCCGAGGTCGCCGATTTTACTCAATGTCAACCCGGCAAATTGCGGGACCGTCTCGCTGATTCGGCGAAAAACATCGTCGATGGAGAGAAGAGAGTCCCCTCCGCCGATTGCCTGGAGCAAGTCCCGTAAAATTTCCCAATCGTCGCGCGCGTTACCGGGCGGCCGTACCGCGCGATTTAGTCGTTGCAGCCGGCCTTTGCCATTGACCATCGAACCGCGTTTTTCGGCGAACCCGCACCCAGGCAGAAGCACCGTCGCTTTTTCGGTCGCCTCATTCGGCAAAACATTCATCATGATCAACACAGGGAGCTGCGCGAGTTCTTCAACGGGTATGCCCAAATGCATTGTGTTCTCTTTCAGAATCACCAGCGCCTTGATTCTTCCACTTCTCACGGCATCGGCGATCGCAAGCAGGTTCGCGCCCGGCTCAGATTTCGATCCAAGAATGAGCCGCGCGCCATTTGTATTTGGATTACGGTCTTCGCTGAGCAGGATGTTATCACCAGGCTCGCGGCGCGGGACAATGTCGATTCGCTGCGTATCTAACGACTTCGCTAACTGCAATGTGAGCCAAAGCTCTTCATTCGTCATCCGGCCAGAAGCAATGATGGCAATTTCCGAACCGGAGAACCCTTTTAGCTGAAGCGCAGCTTGCGCGATCGCGGTGGACCAGTCAGTGGGGATGAGTTTTTCCCCGAAACGAATCTGCGGTTCGAGCAAACGGTTTTCAGCTTCGAGATACTTAAAGTTCAGCCGTCCGTAATCACACATCCAACATGAATTGACGTGATCGTTCTCACGTGGCGTCTGTCGATGGATCACATCTTCACGGCTGCCGATAACCGTGTTGCAACCCGTCGCGCAACTAGTGCAGATGCTCTTGGTTTCCTTCAGGAACCAGACACGCATCTTGAAACGGAAATCGGTGGAAGTGAGCGCGCCGACCGGACAAATATCGACCGTGTTAAGCGAATAATTATTTTCCAGCCGCTTGCCGGGATACGCGGTCAGCACCGTATAACTACCGCGATCGACAAACCCGAGTACATCATCGTGCGCGATCTCCTGACAAAAACGAATGCAGCGCGAACAGAGAATGCAGCGCTCATCATCGAGCCTAACGCGCGGCCCGAGCACAACGTTTTTCGGTTTCTTGACTTTGTTTTCGAGGAAACGCGATTTGCTCGTGCCGAAATCGACACTGAACTCCTGTAACCGGCATTCTCCCGCTTGATCGCATATGGGACAATCAAGTGGATGATTGATGAGTAGAAACTCCATCACGCCGCGCTGGCATTCCTTCACTAAGGGAGAATTAGTCCTGACGCCCATTCCCTCGGCGACATCCTGGGCGCAGGAAATTTGCGGTCGCGGCATCCAGTTGATGATCGGTTTGTTATCCGGACCAAGCTCCGGTTTGCGGTCAGGGCCGAGTTTTGGAAATCCCATTTCTGTAAGGCACATCCGGCAATTGCCCGGCGAGCTCAATTTCTTGTGATAACAATAACGTGGCACATAACTGCCAACCTGTTCGCACGCTTCGATTACGCGCGTTCCCTTTGGAAATTGATGCCACACGCCATCGATCTGGACGTTTAGCATCTGCGATGATGGCGCTTGATCCGACATTATCTTTTCGTAATCGTGCTCATGCTCATGATCGAAAAGGCCCGATTAGGATTACGATCACGAGCAGGAGCATGAGATTTCACTCTAAATCATTCCTGCGGCTCCCGCTTTTTCCCAGCCTGGATCATGGGCCATGGGAACTGTAGGAATCGACTCCTCTTTAACGAGCTCGTCCGACGTATATTCAGGCGGCAGCGGCGGCGGCATTGGCTTTTGAGCGCGCGCGGCGAATTCTTCGGGAAATTTCTGGACAAAACTTTGCGTCGGCCAGGCGCAAGCTTCGCCAAACGCACAGATGGTACGACCGGCGATATTATCGCCGATGGTCTTTAGCGTGTCTGGATCTTCTGTTACACCACCGCCGCGCAACATGCGGTCGGTGATTTTCTTCATCCAAAGCGAGCCCTCACGGCAAGGTGTGCACTGACCGCAGCTTTCGTGAGCATAGAATTCGTTGATGTTATTGAGCACCCAAACCACGTCGCGGGAGTCATCCAGCACGATGACACCTCCGGAACCGGCCATTGAACCGGCTGCAGTTAGCGAATCGAAATCCATTGGGATTTCGTTAATCGACATCTCGCGTTCGGTCATTGATCCGTCGGGCTGGCGCTGTTTCAGTTTGAATCGCTCATCAGCCCGAAGAACCTTCGCGGAGCTGCCACCCGGAATGACTGCCTTGAGTTTTCGGCCCGGTCTCAATCCGCCGGCCATTTCGTAAATAAGCTGACCCATGGTCACTGTGCCCACTTCAATTTCGAAATAACCGGGTCGCTGCACGTCTCCGCTCACACAGACGATTCTTGTGCCGGTGTTATTAGGCCGGCCTAGCCGGGCATACTCCGCGCCGCCCATGGCGATGATGTGTTTCACATGGCAAAGTGTTTCCACGTTGTTCACGATTGTTGGGCACATGTAGAGACCCAGCACGGCCGGGAAGTACGGCGGCTTGATTCGCGGATAGCCGCGTTTGCCCTCAAGCGATTCGATCAGGCCAGTCTCTTCGCCACAGATATAAGCGCCTGCTCCGCGGTGGATGTAAACCTCGGCGTCGAATCCGCAGCCGAGAATATTTTTTCCAAGAAAATTGTGTTCCCGCGCTTCTTCGATGGCGCGTTCAAGGATTTTTGCGCCTTCCGGGAATTCACCTCTGATATAGATGTAGGCGGTGCGCGCATTCAACGCGAAACAGGAGATTAGAATTCCTTCGAGTAGCTGATGCGGATCTTCGTGGATGATGTAGCGGTCCTTGAACGTGCCTGGCTCGGACTCGTCGGCGTTACAGATTAGGTATACCGGTCGTTTTTCGTCCGGTTTGATGAAACTCCACTTCAGGCCGCATGAAAAACCCGCGCCACCGCGACCGCGTAACCCCGAGTTCTTGACTTTATTGACAATCTCCGCGCGCGACATCGTTAGCGCTTGCTTCAATTGCTCGTAGCCGCCGCCGCGCAGGTAACAATCGATGTCGGTTGTCCAATCTTCGCGTCCGATGTTCTTAAAAATCAATCGACGCTCCAGAGAGTGAGGGGATGAAGCCCAAGGAGCGGCGGTCTCCAGTCCGCCGCTTGTGGTGGGGCGGACCAGAGACCGCCCTTCCTTGAGAAGATCGGTCGCGGAATTTGGATTTACGTTTTCGTGCAGATCCTCATTCACCATGCAAACGGGCGCCGTGCCGCAGCTCGCGAGGCATTCAACAAACTCGACGCTGTAATTGCCATCGGCACTAACGGAAATGGGATTATGCATTCCTTCACCCTGTCGTTCGCGGTCAATTCCAGTCGCCGCGCATAGATTTTCCATTAATTGATAGCTGCCGGCCATTGCGCAGCTGAGCGTTCGGCAAACACGGATGTGTGTCTTGCCCGCCGGTTCCTGACGAAACATCGGGTAGAAGGTGACCAGCTCGAGAATGTTAATTGGCTCGAGGCTGAGCTTCGCTGCGATCCAGATTACTGCCTCATCGCTGATAAAACCGAAGTGTTCCTGCCACAAATGGAGCAGCGGCATCGCCGCGCTCCGCTGGTGATCGTGCGGATATCGCGCGATTGCCGCATCCATTTTCCGCTCTAACTCGGCGGGAACACGCGTGTTCGTCGAGTCCACGATGGTGTCAGATTTAACGGGACAATGTGCTCTCCTTCGATTGCACTTTGTCGTCTTTGAAAACAATCGTCACCGAATCTTTACCCTGCCGGTAAACGTAAGTCGTTTTTTTCATGATACCGAGATCTTCACTGGGACTGGAGGTGGGGTGTCCCAGGATTGATTCCACTTGTTTTTTCGACATTCCCTCTTCTACCTCCTCCACGTTCGCCTTCGTGATGCGTTTGCCCGGACTGCACGAAACTCCAAGCGCAAGCAGGAGGACGAGCAAAAATCGAGAAATGGATCGCAGCATGTTCATCTGTCGCATTCTCCCATGACGAAGTCCAGACTGCCCAGCACAGCTGGCACGTCGCTGACCATGCAACCCGGCAAGAGATCCGGGAGGATACTTAGGTTCACAAATGACGGCGCGCGAATCTTCAAGCGATAAGGTACGCCGCCACCTCTGCTGTTGATATAAAAGCCCAGCTCGCCCTTTGGATTTTCCGCTGCGAAGTAAATCTCGCCTGGCGGCGCGTCGAGTCCCTCCGTCACCACAATAAAATGATGGATTAACTCTTCCATCTTCGTCATGACCCGCGATTTGGGAGGCGCCATGTTTTTCCAATCGGCTACATTGATGGGCCCATCCGGCAATTTATCGATTACCTGACGCAGGATGCGCACGCTTTGGCGCATCTCCTCGATTCGCACCAAATAGCGATCGTAACAGTCTCCGGCACTGCCTATCACCACGTCAAAATCGTATTGTGCGTAATCGAGGTAGGGATGTTTGCGCCGCAAATCGTGCTCGATGCCGCTGCCTCGCAGGTTTGGACCCGAAAGCGCGTACGCCATGGCCTGCTCTTTTGAGATCACCCCGACGTCCCTTGTCCGATCGACAAAAATGCGATTACGCGTGAGCAACTTGTCGCATTCGTCCAGACTCGGAATGAATTCATCGAGGAATTTCTTGAGCTGCGGAATGAAGCTCTCCGGAAGATCCCGTATCTGTCCGCCCACCCGCGTGTAAGACGTGGTGAAACGCGCTCCAGTCAACAGCTCGAAAAGGTCATAAAGTTTCTCGCGCTCGGTGAACGTGTACAAAAAGACCGTCATCGCGCCCAGATCGAGAGCCATGGCGCCGAGACCCATTAAGTGCGAGGAGATGCGCGACGTTTCGCAACAAATAGTGCGAATGGCTTTGCCGCGCGGCGGGACGTCCCAGTCCATCAATTTTTCCACGGCCAGCGCGTAAGCTACATTATTTGAAAGTGGGGCAAGATAATCGAGCCGATCGGTGTAGGGGACGAACTGGTTGTATTGCATGTTCTCGGCGATTTTCTCGTCGCCTCGATGCAGGAAACCGATATCTGGTGTCGCCTTGGTAATAATCTCGCCATCGAGTTCGAGCACGAGTCGCAACACGCCATGCGTAGCCGGGTGCGACGGGCCCATATTGAGAACCATTTTTTCGCCGATATCGTCATCGGTGTGGTGCAGTTCCGCTGCCACCACTCGCGTCACCGGGTCAGTCGATTCAATCTCACGCGTTGTGAAAGGCATGAAAAAACTTACAAAGTTAAAAGGTTACAAGGTTCAAAAAGGATAACATTTACGCTGGCGAGTGGACCAGCGCATGCAAGCAATTTCGGTTGGGTAGCGCACGCGTCCCGCGTGTCTGGCGACGGTGTCTCGCCGTCGCGAACTTTTCCGCCGCTCGGGATTCTGGTGCCAAGCTAAACATTATGAAAAGTCCGTTTCGGCGCGACGCCGAAACCAACACGCGGATCGCGTGTGCTACCCCGCAGAACGCGCTCGCGCTGATGATAGAACACGATTAACTAGACGCTATGCCAAAAAAAGTCGCGCTACTTTTTGCAGGACAGGGTGCACAAACTGTAGGGATGGGACGCGACCTAGTGGAGCAGTTTCTTACCGCAGCCGAACTATTTCAGAACGCAGATGACGTTCTTGGTCGCAAGCTAAGCGAGGTTGCATGGAATGGGCCGATCGAAGATCTGACCAAGACGTCGAACTGTCAGCCTGCGCTTTTCGTCCACGGGCTGGCGTGTTTGGCGATCTTGCGCGAGCTTGCTGGCAATTTTCCAATCGGTGGCGCGGCCGGCTTATCGTTAGGCGAAATGACGGCACACGCGGCGGCGGGCACATTCGATTTTGCGACGGGACTCAGACTTGTGCAAAGGCGGGGCGAATTGATGGATGAAGCCTGCGCCATGACCAACGGCACGATGGCGGCGATGATCGGTGGGGCCGAAAATGATGTCCGCCAACTCGCGGCTGATGAGGATGTCGATGTTGCGAATATTAACGCACCTGGACAGATCGTCATTTCGGGCGAACGCGCGAAAGTAGAAGCAGCGGTCGGGGTTGCCAGAGAGTACGGAATTCGTCGCGCGACATTACTCAACGTGGCGGGCGCGTATCATTCGCGTTTGATGGAAAGCGCTTATGAACAACTTGGCGCGGCGCTTCAACACGTTCCGATGCAACCCCTGCGTTTTCCCGTCATCAGCAACGTTACCGGTGCCGAAGTGCGGACTCCGATAGAAATTCGTCGCACGCTTCAAGACCAGGTTACCGGCACGGTGCGCTGGCTCGATTGCATCGAGCGCCTGGCGAAACTCGGTTGCGATTTCTTTATTGAACTGGGGCCCGGCGGCGTACTCGCAGGATTGTTGCGGCGTAATAGAGGAGACGTCAGTGTGATTTCGGTAGCTGACGCAGACTCGGTTCGCAAGTGCGCCAAGCTATTGTAGCCTCGCTGCATGGAGGCGTTTTCCGTGGCGGTATCAAAGCACGGCTCACAGAGCCGCTGCTACAACGTCGACAACTGCGTTTTGTCGCCATAACTTTGAGGAATGATACTGCAAGAACGTGTGGATTCCGATTTGAAAGAGGCGATGCGCGCCAAGGACACGACAAAACTTGGCGTCTTGCGAATGCTCAAGTCGGCCTTGAAATACGCGGCCATCGCAAAATCAGGCGCCGAAGCGGAGCTGAACGACGCTGAGGCCGCGCAAGTCATCCGTAAGCAGGCGAAGCAACGCCAGGATTCCATCGAGAGTTTCGAGAAAGGCGGGCGGGCCGAACTGGCAGAAAAAGAGAAGGAGGAACTCTCGATCTTAAACGGATATTTGCCGCAGCCGATGAGCGCGGATGAAATTTCGAAAGTTGTGCGCGAAACGATTGCCGAAGCAGGCGCGACCTCGCGAGCACAAATGGGCGCGGTGATGAAAGCGTTGCAGGCGAAAGTAGCAGGCCGCGTTGACGGCAAAGCCCTGAGCGCGGAAGTGCAAAAGCAGTTGGGGTCGTGATCCGAGAACCGAGATTCGTGAATCGGCATCCGATTTAACGACTTAACGATTCAACGAATTACGTCGCGATCATGCTGAGCGCCATTCTCGTCGCCGCCGGTGACAGTCGCCGCATGGGTTTCGACAAACTGTTTGCGACGATCGCCGGCCGACCGGTCATCGCGTATACCATCCACGCATTTGAGCGGGCCGACTGTGTCGGCGAAATCATTGTCGTCGCACGCAAAGATCGACTCGATGAGATCAAAGCAATCGTTCGCGATGGAAATTTCAAAAAAGTTCGGTCGATCATTCCCGGCGGCAAACATCGTCAGGATTCCGTTCGCGCCGGTCTGAATCATCTCGAGGCTGGTGCGAAATACGTAGCTGTTCACGATGCTGCTCGCCCCTTGATCACGACGGAACAGATCGAGCGCGTCTTCGAGCAATGCCGGATGCACGCCGCTGCCAGTCTGGCTGAGCCGATCAGTGACACTCTCAAATATGCTGACTCCGAATTTTTCGTCGCCGGTCCAGTCGATCGACATCAGCTCTATGCCATGCAGACCCCGCAGGTTTTTGAGCGGCGTTTAATCGAGGATGCGTATCAAGCTGTCTACGCAGAGAACGCTTCGGTTACCGACGAGGTTTCAGCGGTTGAACGGCTCGGTCGCAAAGTTATTCTGGTTCCAAACCAAGACTTAAATTTCAAAATCACTTATCCGCGGGATTTGGCGCTTGCCGAATTTGTTCTAACGCAACGAATCCGGGCTAACGCAAGTTGAGCTGCACACCCGTGGGCGCCCTGAAAGCTTAAGCGACCATCGGATCGATAGGCACCCGCGGACGAATCAAATCGACCACGGATGCGACATCTTTACGTCTGAAACCACGGCCCCGTTTTCGAATTTTCGCAGTTTCAAGGTCGCCAACGCGGTAGAGTTGACCGTGTTTCCAAACCCAGGCGTCGGGATTGTAGGGGCCGATGCGCAGCGGATCGCTCCAGGTATGGATCGACAACGTATTGGGCGTCACAGCCGCGGCAATGTGCATTGGGCCGCTCTCCACGCTTACGACAAATCTTGCGACCCGAATAAGCCAGGTTAACTGAAGCAGTGAAGTTTGCCTGGTCAGATCAATGCAATTTTCCGGTGTGTTGATTCTGTTGTGCGCTTGTCCCACCACGACCACGCGAGTTGGCGCGAGCAACTGGCAAAATTCCTCGATCACTGCATTTGAGAGCGATTTGTCATGCCCGCGAGCAAAGGGGTGAAGAAGAACGAATGGCGGGTGAGCATCGAAGCGCGGCAGCGGATCGCCACTTGGAACCGAGCATCGAAGCGATTCGCCGATCGTGGCGCCGGCGCATTCCACCAGTTTTAGATAGCGCTCAACAGGGTGACTACGGCGATTGACCTGGGCGACGCGATCGTAGAACCACGCCTTCCCTGCGAGCGAATTGCTCATTCCATAAATCTCTTTTGCTCCGCTGATTTTTGCGATGAGAACGCTTCGTAGCGAACCATGGAAGTCCATCGCAAGATCGGGATGGATCTGACCGCTCTTCTTTAACCACGGAAGCAAACTCGTCGGCGCGCCGAGGGTTCGAAGTTTCCCGCGTGGAAGGAAGTGAACATGATTAATGTCAGGATTTCCGCGGAGAAGTGGAGCGAGCTCAGCGTCAATAACCCACGTAATCTCCGCGTGCGGATGCGCTTCACGAAGCAGCGCGGCTGCTGGCAGCGTATGAACAATGTCACCGAGTGAGCCCGGCTTGATGATTAGTATCGATTTTGGATTCAGGTTGAAACGTTGAAACGTTAAAGTATTGAAGCGGCAGTGGTCTGTTGTCTTTTGTCAGTGGTCTCGCGTTAACGTCCAATCGCCAACCTCTCGGCGAGGAGCCGGGGCAAACCCGCTTCTGCAATCTTCTTTTGCACGGCCGCCAGATCATATTTTATGCGAAACTGTTGGACCAAGTTGTTCTCCGTATCGTAAATGCAGTACGCTGCGCGCCAGTTTCCATCACGCGGTTGACCCACACTGCCCATGTTGATGAAATACTTTTTGGCCGGCTCGATGCGAACATGCTCGATCCTTTCCCGCCTGACGTTTTCATCCCGAACAAACACCATGGGCACATGTGTGTGCCCAAAGAAACAAACGTTCGTGCGTTGATAGGTAAAGCTCGCGGCCGCATCGAGGTTGTTAAACACATAGCCCCACTGCTCCGGTGTATCGAGCGTGGCGTGCACGATGGTGAAATCGTGCACACGGGTCTGCAGCGGTAACCCGCGCAACCACTCCTTGTGCTCGTCACTCAAGTGCTCACGCGTCCACGCGATGGCACGCTCTGCGATTTCATTAAAATCGCCAGGAGGCGAGAGCCGCGACGCCGCCTCGTCGTGATTGCCTTTCACGACCGGGCAATCCAGCTCGCGAACGCGTTCCACGCATTCTCTCGGGTTGGCGTTGTAGCCAACCACATCGCCCAGGCAGACGAAACGCGTGCATTTACGCGCGCGTGCGTCAGCCAGCACGGCTTCTAATGCCTCGAGATTACCGTGTACATCGCTGAAAATTGCGAAGCGCATGGAGCTTGTTCAACCGTTAAAAAGCTGCAACTTTACCACGGAAGCGCTCCGACGCTCGAAAGATTTAATATTTCAAGGACCTAAAACGTGATTATTTGCCTTTTTTACCCGGAATTCGCTGATCCTGCGGGATCTTGAGTTTGTCTTCGAGAAATCTCAGGCGCGTGATCAAAGTGGGCAGCCGTTCCTGCTCGCCCTCGTCATAAAGCCCCCGTAAACGCTCATAGGCCTCCCGCTCGCGTCCTTCGCAGTAGGAAAGCTCATAGGCTGAAAAACGCCGGTCGAACGTCGCGGCATCGGGCAGTGCCGCTGCCTTGGCGTAAAACTCCGCAGCGCGCTCGTGATCCTTGTACTTCTCCTTGTAAAGGCGGGCCAGCGCTTCATAGAGCTGAGGGCGATCGGGATTATTTTGGATTCCATGTTCGAGGAAATCCTTACCCAGGGCAAAATATTCGCGCTGCGCTTTGACTCGCAGTGCAAGACGCGGCTGGGACCGGTCGTTCATCGCTGCCACGCTTGCGTTCCAAGCCATGTGCCACGCGGCCGTGTCCCAAAACAGAAGCACCCGCGGCTGTAGTGTTGTGATGTGCCGGAACAATAACAATATCCGGCCCCATTCTGTGCGTTCCCATGCGACGTGTGCCTGAATGAAAAGGGCGTCAGCGACGATCGCCCGAAATCCGCTCAACGCGGCAATGAAACCGAGTTGCCCAAGTTTTTCGCGAAGATCGAGATTAAATTCGACGCCACGAAAATGTTCGTGGCGATGCTGCGCCGCCAGATCGTGCTCAATCGGCAATTTGAGCGCGCCGAGCGAAACCAAAATCGCCAGCACGACAAGAACCCGAATCATAATTCTTTCCCGTAGAACACGAACGCCGCCAGCAGCGTGTAGATCGTCGTATAGAAAATGCCAAGCGCTGCCGTCTTTGTGAAGAGCGCCAATGAAATGGCCGTACCGGCGACGATATCATCGACCAGGTTGAACGCCTGCAAGTCCGGAAACAGCAAGGCGACGATTGCGAGAAAGACCCGGGTAAGCAGTCCGCTACTGTGTTCCTGGAGCCAATATTCACGCGCAGTGGCCTGCAAATGACCAATGAAATAAATGAAGGCCATTACCACAATCGTGAAAATGTTTGTGGTTGCGAATGTGGAAACGAAGAGCGTGAGCGCGGCAAGCAAACATGCTTTGAGATAGATGATGATGATTCCGGGAAAGATGTCGATGTTAAGGGCCGAAGATCGAATTGCCCGGAGCGCATCGGCAATTTGTTCAGGCGGTGCGCCGGACATTTGTCCCAACGTGGCATGGATCACGGCTTGTTCGCGCAAGTACAAAACCAGCAGAAACGCCGCGCTCATCACCAGCGTGCTGATTGCGAGCAGTAGAAGAACTCCCGCAATTTTCCCGAGCACGTATTCGAAGCGGGGCACGGGCTTGGCGAGGATCGTGTAAACCGTGCGGTCTTCGAGGTCTTGCGGAAGCAGACGGGCAGTCGCAACGATTGCCAGCAGCGACGTAAAGATCGAGATCGCGCCGAGCGAAACATCTTTTAGGATTTGGAATTCCTGCTGAAAAGAGAACTGCGCCATGAAGATGGAGCTGCCGATCAAAAGGAGAGCAAACACAAGCAGCACATAAAAGACTCTCAGGCGCGTCAGCTCGGTGAGCGTATTGAATGTGATGGCGAGGATCCGGGAGATAGAGAAAGGGCGATGCGGCCTTGCCAACGTTGAAGCGTTGAGAGGTTGAAGCATCAAATCGTTTCCGTCATTCGTCATTTCTGCTTCTTAGTTCTTTCGTCATTCGACATTCGTGCTTCGTCATTTTTAGCCGTCGCCTCCAGGAACAACCTCTCCAGCGTCGTCGTCGATTTTCGACGTTCGATCAGCTTTGCGTTTGACCGGCTGATGACCGATTCGATTTCATTGACGAGCTGAACGGACGCGTCGGCAATGACGAGCTCGGTTTGATTTTCGATTGCGATCAACTCCTGCAGATATCCTTCACGTACCAGCACGCCATCCGCGAGAATGCCAACACGGTCACAAATTTCCTGTGCCTGCGCGAGCAAATGCGAGGAGAGCAGCACGGTGATTCCGCGACGTTTCAGATCGAGAATCAAATCGCGAATCTCCCTTGAACCCGCCGGATCGACTCCTGCAGTCGGTTCATCCAGCACTACCAGTCTGGGGTCATGGATCAATGCCTGTGCAAGGCCAATGCGTTGCAACATGCCTTTGGAATAAACGCCCAGCCGTCGTTTACGCGCTTTCGTCAAACCGACGAGTTCTAGCAATTCGTCTATGCGTTCCTTTAATCGAGCGCCCCGCAGCCCGCAGAGACGCCCAAAGAAACGCAGCGTTTCTTCACCGGTAAGATACTTGTAGAAGTACGGATTTTCGGGCAGAAAACCGACCGCTTCCCGGCTTTCCACGAGACGACTGTCGCGCCCAAAAATTTCCGTTCGCCCCCGCGTTGGGGAAACCAACCCCAGAATTATTTTGAGGGTTGTGCTTTTGCCGGAGCCATTCGGCCCAAGCAACCCGTACACTTCGCCCGGTTCGATGCGAAGGTTGAGGTCCTTCACGGCGACAATCCCGCGAGCGGGATGTAAAGGAACAGAAAATGTTTTTGTTAGTCCGTGAACGGCGACTGCTGGACCCGCCTCCGTGCGGCTACGGCGCGGCGAGTCAGTCATGGCGAATTTCAAAGCCGCGGGCGGCAACTGGTTTTTCCAATTTGTTTTCGGTTTGCTTATGAATTAGCGAGTGAAGCTCGCCTCGCGCAATGCAGTCAAGCAACGCGCGCACTTCATCTTCCTCTCCTGTAACCTGAAGTTCCACGCGCCCATCAGGCAGGTTGCGAACCCATCCGGTTACGTCGAAGCCTTTGGCCGCATGAAGCACGGTCCAGCGAAACCCGACGCCCTGAACATTTCCTTCATAGAAAACCTGGAGCGAAATCATCGGCCTGCTGGGGAGCTGCTGATGTTTACTACTTGATGGCAACGCAGCGCGTGCGAACACGCATCATCGGTTCACTTGTATGAATAAACGAGGCAAAAGCTGCCCTCCCCGCCTTCGAGCAAATCGACCGAAACAAAGTACTGACCGCTGCTCGATGGCGTAAAACCGGCCGCAGCTTTTTCCCCGTTATCGTAACTTTCCGTGGTCACCTGTTTTCCCGTCTCATCATAGACGCTGACCGCAACCTTCTTTGCCGGTTCCGTCGCGCCGACGGAGAACCAATACTGGTTTCCTGCGTACAGGTTCACCGCGACCAGGGAATGATCATGCGGTTTGACGATTCCACACCAATGTCCGTCTCGGATTTTGAAACCGTCGTTTGAAAACGCCGCGGCAACGTCGAGGGCGTCTTTGCGCGCTTGCACCTCGGCATCTGTATCTCCGCGCGCAGGGACGCTGACAGCCAGCACAAGAACCGATAATGGAATCAGCAAACTGCGTTTCATTTTGGCGCTTCTTTGTTTTCTATTTCCTGCATCATCTTGCCGACCGCTTCGTTAACTTTGCGCACTTCTTCAATATCAGGTGTCTTGCCTGGAGGGGAGGAAACCAGCTTTTCAATTTTGCCGAGCTCATTACTGACGTCTTTGACCAGCGGTTCATTGCGCAATTCGGGCGAGATTTCGTTGATTTTCGACTGCATGAAATGAACGAGCGCCGGCTGCCGCAGAACTTTTGCGCTCTGTTCGTTATAGTTCTGCACAATCGCCGAGGTGACTACCTGCGTGCCTCGAATCCAACCACCGAGTGTTACCAAAATTACCAGGTCCTGATCGGCGTGCGATTGCATTGAGGCTTTTACTTCGTTCTGCGTCGCTTCGAGTTCTTCCTGCAGCGTGTCCCATTCGTTATTTTCGGCAAATTCGTTGATACTGCTGCCGCGACCAAGCAACTTTTCGCTGACGCCGAGCGCCTTTGCGAGTTTGATGATGTCTGATCCAATATTCTTGACCTGCTGACCATCCTTTGCTTCCACGGCGATAAAGCCATCAGCAATCAAACCGCCGAGGTTCAGGGCGATCTGCGCGCGGTTACTGTACGTCACCGGTATCGGTCCGCGATATTGACCCGCCCAGTTTGTTTTGCCTGATTTTTCGAGCGCTGCGAAAAGTTCACCGGGGGTAGGAATGCTCATCGAATCGGTAATAGAAGCTTTTGCCAGTTGGTCGGCAGGAATATGCCCAGTCTCCGCGCCAACCGTAACCAAGATACCGCCCGCCAACACAATCGCGCCTAATCCGGCTAAACGAATCATCGCTGAGATTATGCGTGTCCCAGCGAAATTGCCAATATGAATCTCGCACGCCTTGATCAAGGCTCCCTGGGCCCCTCTTTTGATTCCCATCCTGGTGAGTTCCTTGTTACATATTGTACAAGAAAGGAATGAAGGTGATTTGCCTCATTCGGGCAAAGCTGTTCTAATCCGCGCAGAGAGTATGGCACGCACCAGCATTAGCCGAATTCACGCGCGCGAAATTTTGGATTCACGCGGCAATCCGACCATTGAAGTCGATGTATGTCTTGAAAGCGGCGCACTCGGACGCGCGGCGATACCGAGCGGAGCGAGCACGGGCGAACATGAAGCATGGGAATTGCGCGACGGGAACAAGAATCGGTTCGGCGGGAAAGGCGTTAAGAAAGCGGTCGCCAACGTTAACGAGAAGATCGCACCGGCGCTCAAAGGATGGGACGCGTTGGATCAGGCGAAGATCGACAAGAAGCTGATTGAACTCGATGGCACGCCTAACAAACGTAACCTGGGCGCAAACGCGCTGCTCGGGGTCTCGCTGGCAGTGGCGCACGCTGCCGCCGCCGCGGAAAATCTGCCGCTGTTCCGCTATCTCGGCGGACTTGAGGCGCGAGTCTTGCCCGTGCCGATGATGAACATCTTGAACGGAGGCGCGCACTCTGATGCGCCGATCGATTTTCAGGAATTCATGATCATGCCGCGTGGCGCTCCAAGTTTTTCAGAAGCGGTGCGTTATGGCGCGGAAGTCTTCCATGCGCTCAAATCTGTCTTGAAAGACCGAGGCCTTTCCACTGCGGTTGGCGATGAAGGTGGATTTGCGCCCCATCTCAGTTCCGCCGAGGACGCGCTCGAATCGATTTCGACAGCTGTCGAGAGAGCGGGTTACAAGCTGGGTGAACAGATATTTATCGCTCTCGATCCGGCTGCCTCCGAATTCTACGATAGCAAAAACAACGTTTACGTTTTCAAAAAATCGGACGGCTCAAGGAAAACTGCCGACGAACTGGTCGAGTACTATGCCGGGCTTTGCGCACGGTTTCCCATTATTTCGATCGAGGACGGTTGCGCCGAAAATGATTGGGCCGGTTGGAAAAAACTGACCGCAAAACTAGGCAAGAAGATCCAACTCGTAGGCGACGATCTTTTTGTCACGAATGTAGAATTTCTTCGGAGAGGAATTGCCGAGCACGTCGCGAATTCCATTTTGATCAAGGTAAATCAGATCGGCACACTAACTGAGACGCTGGCCACAATCGATTTGGCGAAGAAAAACCACTACACAACCGTCATCAGTCATCGCTCCGGCGAAACGGAAGATTCCACGATCGCCGACATCGCGGTGGCGACCAACGCTGGTCAAATTAAAACCGGTTCGCTCTCCCGCAGCGATCGGATCGCCAAGTACAATCAGCTCCTGCGAATTGAAGAAGAACTTGGTGACAAAGCGGTGTACGGCGCTACAATGCGCTAAGTGGATCAGACTTACGCCGATTTCCGCGCGCGCCGTGAAACCACCGTGTGGCAGCGGCTAAACCGAACTCTGCGCGTTCTGCTGGTCCTGGCGATCTGGTTGGTGATCGTGAGCTTGTTCGTTCCGCCGTACAAGAAACTAACGCAGAGCCGTGCGGAGATCGATAATCTGCAACAACAGGTAAACGAACAACAAAATCTGCTCGCACATCAGACCCGCGAGATCAATCTGCTCAAGACTGACTCAACCTATCTGGAAACAGTTGCGCGAGATCGTCTCGATCTGATGAAAGATGGCGAAACAATTTTCCGTCTCGAGCCCCCGCGCGCCGCGAAATCAAAAACTGGCAACTCGCACAGATAAGGGTCACGCCCTTTGCGATTCGCTGGGAATTGAATTATTTTTTGCGCATGTCAACTGAAGTCTCCATCCCCGATGCCGAGGATTTGAAATCGCGTGCCCGCGAATTGCGGAGGTTTCTTTGACGTCGAAAAGCTGCAGAAAGATCTAGCTGCAATCGAAGGGCGCATGGCCGCGCCCGATTTCTGGTCGAATCGCGAGCGCGCTCAGGCCGATGTCGAGGAAGTTTCCCGACTGCGCTCGCTGATCAATCCATTTCAAGAACTGGAACGCGAGATCGAGGACTTCGGTGCGTTACATGAGTTGGCTGCGGAAGAAGGCGAGCCCACGGCTCGCGCTAACGCGGAGAGGGAGGTCGCGACCGAACATGATCGTTTGGTTCACAAACTCGATGAATTTGAGTTGCGCCAGTTTCTTTCAGGCGAAAACGATCGCGCGAATGCATTTCTCACGATTCACTCTGGCGCAGGCGGCACCGAATCGTGTGATTGGGCCGATATGTTGCTTCGTATGTACCAGCGCTGGATCGAACGAAGCGGGCTCACATCTCAGACCGTGGACATTCAACAGGGCGAAGAAGTCGGCATCAAATCCGTCACTCTGCTCGTGACCGGCGAGTATGCGTACGGATATCTTCAGGCCGAGCGCGGCGTGCACCGGTTGGTGCGTATTTCTCCGTTCGACGCAAACAAACGGCGCCACACTTCGTTCGCGAGCGTCGATGTTGTTCCCGAAATTGCTGATACCGCTCCGATAGAAATTAATCCTGCCGATCTTGAGATTGACACGTTTCGCAGCGGCGGAAAAGGCGGCCAGAACGTTAACAAAGTGGAAACTGCCGTTCGGATTTTTCACAAGCCGAGCGGAATCGTGGTCGCCTGTCAGGCCGAGCGTAGCCAGGGACGCAATCGCGAGTTGGCGATAAAAATGTTGAAAGCGAAGCTTTACGAGATCGAGCAGGATAAAAAGCGCGCGGAAATCGACCGGCAATATGGAGAGAAAGGCGATATCGCCTGGGGCAGCCAAATTCGCTCCTACGTTTTTCAGCCGTATCAAATGGTGAAAGATCACCGCACCGGAGCGGAAACGAGCAACGTGCAAGCCGTGATGGATGGCGACATCGACATGTTCATCCAGGCGAAATTGCGTGGGGAGAAAGCGGCTAAGAACGATACCGACATTTAGCGCATGTCCCTCTTTTGCAGTGTTGCTGTTATTCGCGTTGGTCGGATGTGCGACCCGTTACGCTGGGCGAGTAATCGACGTGCACGGTCGCCCAGTTCCATACGCACGAGTTGAGGGTCACGGGATGCGTGGCGGCATGATCACTGGCGAAGGCCCGTTTACAGTTTGCGCGATTGCCGATGCCGATGGTCATTTTCGTTGGTCGCGTCGGAGTGGCCCGAAACTATCACAGCCAGTTCCCCGGATTCGAAACGGCAGACGCTGTCAATTTAGTGTGTCGAAGCCGCCGCTTCTAATTGCTATACGATAGAGTCCTAACGCTCCCAAATCATTCAACTGTAGCGACACTTTTCAAATTTTGTCATTCCGAGCGGAGTCGAGGAATCTCTAATTATTTCTGATCACGCTGCGGTCGGAAACATCGAGAGATGTCTCGACTTCGCTCGACATGACAAGCTAACAGGAGCGCAGGATTCTTAACCGAAAACGCAGATCGAACTCGCCGCCGTTGTGTTTGCGGCAGCAGGCAAGACAGGCGACCGCCCTGCGCATGCGGCGGACCCGCGGGAACTCCTGACGGCAATTCGGACAGCGATAGACGAATCGCGCGGCGTAAATTTGCGCAGGAAACGGCAGATTGTGACAGCGTTTTTCGTCGGCGATCCCTAAGTCCACACAGGCCTGCCGCCACTCGCCGCCGTGTGGTGGAATCCTCCTTCGGCCAGCCCGAAACTGGGCGAGAATATGCGCTAGCTCATGCCGCAAAGTGCGATCGATTTCGGTGGGATGCTCGACTAGCCGCGGATTTAGCGAAATGAGTCTCTGTCGGCAATCAGCGCGTCCGGCAGCAGTTTTGAGACGTGGATTCCATTCAACGTGAAGGTCGGCAGCGATATGCGCTGCGCCGAGTGAGCGTAATAATTCCCGCGCTGTCTCTTCAAGATTGAGATTTCGGTCGGCGTCGTTGTAGCCGGGGTCGGTGACCCCGGCATCCAGGAACGCGTCAAAGCGGCCGGGATCAGCGATCCCGGCTACAGTACGAAACGCGAATTCCAGCTGCCTAAGCAACGGCATACGCGCTCTTTCGCGTGTTCAGGCGATCGACAATTTTCCGCACCGCGTCTCCAGCCGCTTTGATTTCGTCAGCAGTTGTCCATTTACCAAATGAGAATCGAACTGCAGAACGCGCGCTCTCCATCGCCAGACCCATGGCGAGCAGAACGTGCGACGCAACGACTGATCCCACCATGCAGGCCGAGCCACTGGAGGCGCACACGCTTTCCAAATCGAGTGCGATGAGCAGCATTTCGGAGTCGATTCCGAGCAGACTCACGTTCAGTGTGTTTGCCAGGCGCGGCGCGGCCGCGCCGTTTTCTTTTGCATCCGGTACGTTTTGCGCAATTCGCGTCCAAAGTTCGTCCCGCAATTTTCCTTCGCGCTGCTGTTCCGTCTCGAGATCGCGCAATGTCCATTCTGCGGCCGCTGCCATTCCCACAATTGCGGCAACGTTTTCTGTTCCGGGCCGTCGCTCGTTTTCGTGGGCGCCACCAAACATGATCGGCTGGATCGAGAGACCACTGCGCAGGAAAAGAAATCCGACGCCTTTGGGTCCGTAAAACTTGTGCGCAGCGAAACTGGCGGCATCGACGAGGGATAAGTCGGTATCGATCTTGCCGAACGATTGCACCATATCGCTGTGCAATAGGACACCGCGTTCGCGACATATTCTCGAAATTTCTCGCATCGGCTGAATTACACCTGTCTCGTTGTTAGCGGTCATGATCGAAACGAGTCTCGTCTCGGGCCGAATCGCGCCCGCAAGTTGATCAACGTCGATGATTCCATCACGCGAAACATCCAGCCACGTCACTTCAAAGCCTTCACGCTTTTCCAAATATTCCAGCGCGTTTAGGACGGCGTGATGCTCCGCTTTGTTCGAGATAATGTGACCGCCGAGCGAAGATGGACACCGGGCGAGACCGAGCACGGCGAGGTTGCACGATTCCGTGCCACCACCCGTGAAAATCAGTTCGTGCGGTTTTACGCGCAGGAACCCGGCCAGCTTGTCGCGCGCGTTATCGATGGCCGCCCGCGTCTCGCGACCGGCTGCATGCACGCTTGATGGATTTCCAAAGAATCGGTCGAGATAAGGCAGCATCGTCTCACGCGCCGCGTCGCAAAGCGGCGTAGTTGCGTTGTAATCGAGGTAAATCATAAATTTTTTCCCTACCTCTACCTCTTATTCTTGCTCATGCTCATGCTCATGCTTGTAATCGCGGATACACGCCCTTGCCCCGGCGCGCCCGGCGGTCGCGCCCTACCAACTGATACACGCCCTTGCCCCGGCTACAGGATTGGCGTCCTTCATTCGCGAAATTCATCTCGGGTTGTAGCTGGTTTGTGTTTTCGTTTCGGCACAATTCGCAATTGTTTCTCTTCGTAATACACGAGCGAGTCCGGGGGCACGCTTTGGACCAGGAAAACGTTGCCACCAATTGTCGATCTTGCACCAATGACAGTTTCGCCGCCCAGAATCGTTGATCCCGGGTAAATCGTCACGTCATCTTCGACGGTTGGATGGCGTTTTCCGCCTTTTTTGATTTTGCCGTGTTCGTCTTTCTGAAAGCTGCGCGCGCCCAGCGTGACGGCATGATAAAGTTTCACACGCGAACCAATCTCAGTGCTCTCACCGATTACCACACCGGTGCCGTGATCGATAAAAAAATGCGAGCCGATTTCCGCCCCGGGATGAATATCGATCCCGGTGCGGCTATGCGCCCATTCGGTCATGATGCGCGGAATCAGCGGCACCTTGCCGTAAAGCAGGTGTGCCATTCGATGAATGGCGATAGCCTCGAGCGAGGGATAAGCGAGTATGATCTCTTCATAACTTCTCGCAGCTGGGTCGCCCTCATATGCGGCGTCGATGTCTGTCCAAAGAAGTCGGCGCACAGATGGGAGATCCCTTAGAAATGCAGTCAACACCTCGTCCGCTTTTGCTTCTATCGCTTCGTTCGGCGGGATTTTTCCCAGGCTTCTGCAAATTTCTGTTTTCAATCGCGCGTGCAGATTTCTTATGCGAGTTCGAGTGGTGTCGGCGAGATCTTCCGAGCTCACCAGCGCTTCGCTGCGAAATCCGGGAAACATCAGGCTCATCAATTCGGCACACGCCGCCTCAATGGCGAGACGCGAGGGGAGGGTGGCAGCAGCGTCGAGGTAGTTGATGCCGCCCGTTTCGCCGTAGGTCTGAAGTAGTTCGTCAACCGCATCGCGGTTCGGTGAGTCCATCCTAGGAAATATGCGCCTCCTTGTGAGTTAAAAAAAGCGAAACTATGGGGGACCAGTTGTCATCGCGGGAAGGTTCGCCAGGAGGGGAGCGAAGGGATCGCTCTCGTGCAACAAATTGAGCGTTACAGTAACCTCAAAGCCACCAGATGAGCGCCCACCTGAAGGATTACGATTACGATTTGCCAAGGGAGTTGATCGCACAGCGGCCGCCCGAGCATCGTGATGACTCGCGAATGATGGTGTTGCACCGTGATACGCAAGCGATTGAGCACCGACAGTTCCGCGAACTGAAAACATTTTTACAGCAGGGTGATCTTCTTGTTTTGAACGATACCCAAGTGCTGCCTGCCCGGCGATTCTCCAACGATGGCGCAATTGAGTTTTTGTTTCTAGAACGGCTCGGCCCCAGGCGATGGAAATGTCTCGTCAACCCAGGCCGAAAAATGCGGGTAGGAACGACAGCAGAAATCGGTGATGTCATTTTGTGCGTCGAGGAAATCACCTCCGATGGCGAACGCATCGTAGTGTTAAACGAAGATATCGATCTTTATTCTGGCGGATCGATGCCTTTGCCCCCCTACATTCGACGCGAATCCAACATCGACGATGCAACGCGTTATCAAACTGTTTTTGCCTATACGCCTGGTGCACTGGCAGCGCCAACGGCAGGTCTTCACTTTACTCCAGAGATTTTAAGCGAGATTCCGCACACATTTGTGACGTTGCATGTCGGGACAGGAACGTTTTTGCCTGTGCGCTCAGAGAACATTGCCGATCATCGCATGCATGCTGAGCGCTTTTCCATTTCGCATTCTGCTGCCGACCGGATCAATGAGGCCGAGCGAATCGTGGCGGTGGGTACGACCGTGGTCCGGGTGTTGGAAGCGGCCGGGCGCGAAAGTGGAAAGCTGAGGGTACAGGAAGATGCCACAAACATTTTCATTTATCCGCCATACCGATTTCACGCCGTTGACGTTCTGCTAACCAATTTTCATTTGCCGCGTTCGACTTTGCTTATGCTGGTAAGTGCGTTTGCTGGCCGCGAGTTTTTACTTGGCGCTTACCAGGAGGCAATTCGCGAACGTTACCGTTTTTACAGCTACGGCGATTGCATGCTCATCTTGTAAGAGAAGTTAAACACGAATGGACACGAATTAACACGAATCACTAAAATGACGAAAGAATGACTAAAAAGAAGCCTGTGAATCACCGGAACGAGACAGGACGTCGGGAAACAGAAGAGAATTCGTGTTATTCGCGGGTAAATCCGTTTCTGTTTTCTTATTAGTGTTTATTCGTGTTCATTCGTGGTTAAAAGATTCCAAATGCCCGAGCAACCCAGAGGCGAATTGGTTATTCAAACGATTGCCATGCCTAAGGACACCAATCCGAATGGAGATATTTTCGGCGGATGGTTGACCTCGCAAATGGACCTGGGCAGTGCAATTCTTGCGGCGAAAACCGCGCAAGCACGAGTTGTTACGGTGGCAATGGAAGGAATGTCGTTTCTCCAACCGGTGCGTGTAGGGGACACAGTTAGATGTTATGCGCGGGTAGATAGAATCGGACGAACCTCGATGACAATCCCGGTAGAGGTATGGGTAACACGTTTCATGACCGGTGAGGATCATCGCGTCACACATGGTGTCTTTACTCTCGTCGCTGTTGACGAGACCGGGAAACCGATTCCGGTGAAGAGAAATCAACCACGAATGGACACGAATTGACGCGAATGAAGGTGGAGGTCGTGGGACCGAGGTTACCGATGAATTCGTGTTTATTAGTGTTGATTCGTGGTTAAAAGAACCTCTTCATTTCCTGATGACGCCCTTCGCTTATCTCTTTGAGCGGTTTCCCTCTTTCGGACAAACATTTTGCTATCGCGAGGTCGCAGAGCTTTATCGACAAGGCTTTACGCCGCCAATTTTCTCAATCCGGAATCCGAAAGACGAGCCAGCTCAGGATTGGGACGCGCGCATCGTGCGGTGTGTGCATTATCTACCCGAGGAAAAGGAGCTACTGGATGACGTCCGGAGAGCTTCGAAAAAAGGAAGATTAGCTCCAGAAATTGTCGCTTCTCTCGATGAGTGGGGCCGCCGCACCGATTTTCTACGCCTTTATCAGGCTGTTCATGTCGGGCTGCGCTTGCAGGAGGCGGGGATCGGTCATGTTCATGCGCACTTCGCGGGCATGGCAGCGCGCACGGCTTTCTGGATCGCCAAGTTTTTTCCAATCACCTTTAGTTTCACCGCACACGCCAACGACATTTTTGCGCCAAGTAAGTTTGAGATCGGCTTGGACAAAATGGTTGGGGCAGCGCGCGTAGTAGTTACTGAAACGGATTACGCGGAGAAATTCCTACGGGAGCGTTTTCCAGAGCGCGCCGATCGAATCCATCGCGTTTATAATGGTTTGAACCTTGCCGAATTCGGACGCGCAACTTTTTTCTCCGATCCGCCGTCGATTGTCGCGATTGGTCGTTTGATCATCAAAAAAGGCTTTGCCAATTTGATTCGCGCCTGCGCACTGCTCGTTGAACGCGGAAGATCGTTTCAGTGCGACATCTTCGGCGAGGGTCCGCTCGAGAATCAGTTACGTGCGCAGATCGAGGAGTTGGCTTTGCAAAAGCGTATTCAACTGCCTGGCCCGAAACCGCAACATGAACTCCGGGCACATCTCGCCAACGCGAGTGCTTTTGTACTGCCGAGCGTACCCGAGCCCGACGGTGGCATGGACAATTTGCCCACAGTCATCATGGAAGCGATGGCGAGCGGGTTGCCGGTCGTTTCAACCAGGGTCGGCGGGATTCCAGAGATGGTCATTGATAACCAGACGGGTTTTCTGGTGCAACCGGAGGATGCAGTGGCGCTCGCTGGCGCGATTGAAAAGGTGACTAACGACCGGTCGCTAGCGCGAAAACTTGGCCAGGCGGGCTACGAGCGCTCGCAAGAGCTCTTTTCGATTGAGAAGAACGTACGCGAGTTGTGTGCGTTGCTTCTGTAGCGGCGCTCTATGAGCGCCGACGCCTTCTCGGCCCATAAGCCGGCGGTCACAGACCGCCGCTACAGCAAATCGCGGACGCGATTGACTGCGTGCAGATAAACGTGATGCGGGCCGCCGCGCATCAGTTCTTCGCTCATCAAACTCACTGGATCATTTTTCGCTGCAGGCATCAATTGAGGTGTGCGTTTTTCGCCCGGGTTTCCGCGTGACACTTCAAGGAGGTCTCCGCATTTGGCGTGAGCCACCAGAAATTCCACTTCGGGCGTTGCTAAGGCAACTTCGCCAATCGGTTCTCCAGGCCGTTCATGCAGCTCAACATCGAGTTTTCGGCCAGAGGAACTGACAAATGAAAACTTATTCGCCGCTTCTGTTTTCTCACCTTGCCAGTTTAGTTGCGCTGCAAGCCAGCCGGCAAAGAGGACGGCCGTCGATCGGAACCCAGGCGCAAAATCAATTCGAACGCTGTTAATCTTGGCAAAATGGTGATGCGAGGCGGGATGATCAAAGAATTGTGCCAGCGCGAAACGAACATTATCAAGGCGCGTCCAATTCAGGTCGCAAAGCACGATCCGCTGATTGGCTTCTTGTTCCGCAGATTCTAACAAATGCATTTGCGCGCTAAAATCTTCCCAGCCCTGACTATCATAGATGACTCGATCGACCCACGCCCAAAGTTGCGGATCCATCGGATCACAGAATTCCTCCTGCCACCAGAGATAAAACGGCAGGTCGGAATCCAGATGCGAGAAAACTATGCTTGGCAGCAAGGTCGTACAACCGCCCCTAAGCAGAAATGAAATTTGTTCCGAGCAAACCTGCTTGCTCCCGGCGCGGCTAACATGACAGTGCGCGCTGATCCAGGATTCCACCCGGTTTTCTTGTGCCTTGCAATCGGCTTCGATCACGATGGCGCGGCAGGCGTGGTTCTCAGTAATCTTCGCCATCAACTGCGTATTCTTGTTTAGAGAGCCTGCGTTCTCGCTGTAAACAGCAAGGTTAACGAGTGAAGCGCGGGTCGCTGCGCCTTGACTTTCTTGCCAAAGTTTTTTGAGCTCCTGGTCTATTTTGCTTACCTCGACCGGAAGGCCTAACGAGTATGTTTCGGCGATAGCAGGCATGGGTTAGAGCCTCCTCCACGCGCGGCCGTCACCGGCAAGTAAATCATCCGCGGCTTCCGGTCCCCACGAGCCGGCGGGATAGAAGAATAACTCGGGCGCATCCTTCTTTGCGTGCCAGGCTTCTTCGATGGGATCGATGAAAGCCCACGCTTGTTCGACCTCGTCCCGGCGCGCAAAGAGCGTGGCATCGCCGCTCATCGCATCGAGCAGTAAACGTTCGTACGCTTCAGGACTCGCTTTCCCGAAAGAGGTTCCGTAATGAAAATCCATCTTTACGGGTTCGATGCGAAAACTTGTACCAGGAACCTTGGCGTGAATCGTTAACGAGATTCCCTCGTCCGGTTGAATCCGGATCACCAGCACGTTCAAAGCACGCAAATCTTTGTTAAACAGAACCGCCGGCGCCTCTTTAAAATGAATGGAAATGTCCGTCGCCGATTTTGGAAGCCGTTTCCCAACGCGCATGTAAATCGGCACGTCTGCCCAGCGCCAGTTATCGATGTAAAGCCGCAACGCCACGAACGTCTCGGTTTGTGAATCCGGGTTGACGTTTTTTTCCTGCCGATAACCTACGACCGGCTCACCGTTAATAGCCCCCTTAGAGTATTGAGCGCGCACCACGTTGGCGGCGATTTCGTTGCGCGACCAATGACGCAGGGATCGCACGACCTTAACTTTTTCATCGCGAATACTGTCGGCGCTTAGGTCCGTAGGCGGTTCCATTGCAACAAGGCAAAGAAGCTGCAGCAGATGATTCTGAACCATGTCGCGCAGTGCACCCGCATGTTCATAATACCCGGCGCGATTCTCTACTCCGAGCGTTTCCGCTGCAGTAATCTGGACGTGATCGACGTAGTGCCTGTTCCAGAGCGGCGCGAAGATCGCGTTTGCAAAGCGCAGCACAAGAATGTTCTGCGCTGTTTCCTTCCCCAGAAAGTGATCGATTCGGTAGGTCTGTTCTTCGCTAAAGGAATTGCGAATGATGCGATTGAGCTCTCGCGCTGAGGCGAGATCCGTCCCGAACGGTTTTTCAACGATTACTCGAGCCCAACTTCCTTTGCGGGTTTGGTTCAAGTCGGCGGCCTTAAGATGCTTGAGAATCGGCTCGAACTGATCGGGAGAAGCCGCAAAATAAAAAAGGCGATTGCCGCGGGTGCCGTGGTTTTTATCGATTTCATCGAGACGTTTAGCCAACGCTTTGTAACCGGATTCGTCTTCGAACTCGCTCTGATGGTAAAAGATCGATTGCGCAAAGTTTTTCCAGATTTCATCGCGCACGGTCTGTCGCGAAAAATTGCGCGTGGCTTCTTCGAGTTCGCGCCGGAATTCGTCGTCATTTTTTGGTCGGCGGGCGAAGCCGACAATCTCGACGGCTGGCGGGAGATCGCCATCGGCGGCGAGGTT
>Ga0209234_1000008_pt1 | contig 53143 bp, 41 predicted proteins | sample GraSoi013_1_20cm_2_FD_185816 | JGI IMG/M metagenome (GOLD analysis project Ga0209234, IMG submission 185816) | Grasslands soil microbial communities from the Angelo Coastal Reserve, California, USA - Sample 08_20_2013_1_20cm (SPAdes) (version 2) | ecosystem: Environmental > Terrestrial > Soil >... | reverse complement strand
CGCTCGCACGCGATCGCCGATCACCTCCGGAAACAGCTTCCCGAGCCACGGCCCGCAGGCGAATACGTACGCGTCTCCGGCCAGCGTGCTGCCATCGCTGCAGCGCAGGGCCTCGCCGGGCGAGGGTGGTTGGACCGCGACCTGACGATACATGCCGCCGGCGGCCAGCAATGCCTCGAGTACCGCGGCACAGGCGCGGCGCGCCGTGAGATAGCCACCGTCCCGCTCGAAGATCGCCCAGCGCACGCGCGCGCAGTTGATTTGCGGGTAGCGTTTCGCGGTCTCGGCACCGCTCAGCTCCTCGAAGCGACATCCGGCCTCCTTGAGCAGCGGCAGCGCGGCCTTCTCGTACGAATCGTCGTCCTCGACGAGCCACAGCACGCCGATCGGATGGAGGAGACGCTGCTTCCAGCCTCGCTCGTGCTCCCGCCACAGCGCGAGCGCGCGCACCGCCATGTGCGTGTAGACCGCCCGCGGGCCATAGGTAGCGCGGATCACGCGCGTCTCGCCGCCCGAGCTCGCGCGGGCGTTGCCCGGTCCCCAGGCGTCGACCAGCGTCACGCGGGCGCCGCCGCGCCGGAGGTACAGGGCGGTCCAGCCGCCGAACGCCCCTGCGCCGACCACCACGACGTGCGGTTTCTGCTTCATGGGAACGAACCCTTTGAAGAGAGGGAGTGCCGCTCCCGCGGCGCATGCCTCGAGAAACGAGCGCCGGGGAACGCGCTTCACGGCCGGCTGACGCGCGCGCCCCGCGCCTCGCGCACGGCCCGGCGCACCGCGTCCCGCTCCGCGGGCGGCAGGCTCGGCCCCCACGGGTCGTCGCAGGCATCTTGCGGGATCACGCCGTCGGCCGCCAGGGCCCACAGCATGCGGCGCACGTAGCCCTCCATGGGCGGAATGAAGGTCGCCTCGGCGAACCGGTCGCACAGGCCCGACAGCCGGACGAATTGTGCAAAGTTCCCTACACGGAACGATTCGAGCAGCGCGCTCTGCAGGTCCGTGAGCGCCGCGCCCATACCGACCAGCGCCGCCCGCGCCCCCATGGTGAGCGAATACCCCAAGAAGCGATCCTCTCCAGTGATGAGCAGCTTGTCGGGGTGGTCGCGCATCAGACCCGCGATCCGCTGGAAGGTGACGACCGAATCGAGCGTCGCCACCTTGATCCCGAGCACGGCCGGCAGCGCGAGCAGCGCGTGTAGCGTCGGGTTGTCGTACGCCACACCCCCCGCCGCCTCGTACAGATAGAAGGCGATCACCGGCAGCTCGCGCCCGAGGGCCTCGTGGTAGCGCACCGGATCGTCGGCATGCGGGAACGCCAAGATCGCGTCGGCCCCGCCGGCTCTCGCCTCTGCCGCCATTCCGACGCTCGTGGCTCCGGCGACGATCGTGCTCATGGGCAGCGCCGCGCGCCACGCGGCGAGCACGCGGCGGCGCTGGTCGGCCGAGAGATGCGGCCCGCGTCCCGTGTGCGCCCACACCGCCACACCAGCCACCTGCTGCGCCGCCATCCAGCTCGCGTACGCCCGCAGCGCGTCTTCCGCCACCTCGTTCCCCCGGAACGGGACTGGAACGGCGGGGATGAGACTCCATTCGAGGGCGGCGGTCAGGCGGTCGGGTGGGCCGGTCAGTGAAGCAACCCCGTGCGGGTGTTCTCCGATTCGATTGCGGTACGCCGCTCCGCGCCGAGCTCGAGGAGATCGAGCTTCGCGACGGCGTTTTCCGGAAGGCGGAGCGGCTGCCCGGTGCCGAACACGAAGCGCTCCACGCCCAGCGTTTCCACCAGCGTCCCGAGGTGATCCTCCGGCGGGCCCCAGACCCAGCTGATGTCCCACCAGATCCGCGCGGCCTCTTGAGGTGTCGACCCGAAGTGCACCTCCTCGATGAACCCGCGATCCGCGTGCGTGATGAGCAGCCGGACGTTCTCGTCGCTCCGGATCAGCGCGCGCACCGCCGCGGCTGGGAGCTCACCCGCGCCGTCGTTCGGATGACGTTGGCGGGCGTCCTCGAGTCGCACGGCCATCACGAGGGGGAGCTTGGCCGCAGCGCAAGCCACGGCGAGCACTCGAACCTCGGGACCCGCCGGGTCGAGGCCGTAATGCGGTGGATCGCACCGGACAGCCGGTGCGCCGCGGTCGGCCGCTTCCCCCAGGGTCGCCTCCCAGCCGGCGAGCCCCGGGTGTACCGCCGGCACGGGCCGAAGCCGCCGCTCCCGGGCGACGGTGTCGTACAGCCAGGCGTTCCCCTCCATCGGCTGGCGCCAGAAGAGACTCGGCAGATGGCTCACCCACGCCTCGTCGATCGCGGTGCGCTCCAGGGCCTGAATCAGCCGGTCGGGAGAAGTGCCCGGTACCCGGCGGTAGGGGTAGGCGCCGACGAAGGCGTTGACGTCGATCCGCATCAATCGGTGGGGAACGTGCCGCGCGGAAAGATGCGCGCGGCGTTCTTCCACTTCACGAGCTCGAGCTGCGCGGGCGCCAAGAGACGCGTGAGATAGCGCAGCTTGGCCCACCCGGTATCCATGGTCAGGTCGGTGCCCCAGAGCAGCCGCTCCACCCCCACCGATTCCAGGCACGCTTCGAGCATGCCGCCGTCCACACCGCTCCCCGAGAGATCGACGTACAGGTTCGGCGCCATCCGGAGCGCGGCGAGCGAGTGCTGCCAATCGCCGCCACCCGCGATGTGGGCGAGAATGAACCGTACGTCCGGATGGCGCGCGGCCAGCGCGGCGAGCTCGGCGCCGTCCGAGGCCTCCTGCCCCGGCCAGTCGCGCCGCCGGTGCTGCCACACGTGCTGGAGCACCGGAACGCCCCGCTCGCGGGCCAGCTCGCAGATCGGGTCGAGCAGCGGATCGGTGGCGCGGCGGCTCGCCGCGAGCTTGATCCCCACCATCCCGGCACCGAGGCAGCGCGCGATCTCCGCGCGCGCGTGCGTGGTGTAGTTCGGGTTGACGGTGACGTAGCCGCGGATGCGCTCGGGGTAGTGCCGCTGGAGGGCGAGCAGCGCGTCGTTGCCGTACTCGAGGTCCCGCGGCGAGGGAAAGTAGATCGGCGACGTCAGGCCGTAGCTGCCGAGGATCGACGCCACGTGGTGGGTCACGCCGATCTTGTCCCCGGCGGAGAGGCGGCTGGCGTTGCGCTCGCGCCAGTCGGCGCGCGGCGTCCGGTCGTGGTAGAAGTGGGCGTGGACGTCGATCAGCATGGCTTGAATCTGAGTCGGTGTTGTATCTTGTGCCATCATGCCAACGCCCCCCCCGCCTCCACGTGGGCCCACCCCGCCGCGCGGACCCACCCAACCCAAAGCTGGACCGCCGCCGCGTCCCACGGTCAAGCCCGCCGGCAAGGCCCGGTCGTCGCGCAAGCTGCCGGCGTGGCTCATGCGCGCGCAGCGCTTGCTGTTTCAGCCGACCGAGGAGTGGGCCACCATCGCGGGAGAGTTCAGCGCCGCCGGCCCGATCTACCGCCGTTTCCTCATGCCCATGGCGGCGATCGGTCCGCTCGCCGCAACGATCGGCACGATCCTGTTTGGTGTGCGCTCGAGCCTGGCAGGAACCTACGAGGTGTCGATCGGCGACGCCGTGACGAGCGGTGTCCTCGAGTACGGCCTCAACCTCGCGGGGGTGTACGCACTCGCGGTGATCATCGACACCCTCGCCGCGATGCTCGGCAGCCAGAAGAACCGGGTGCAGGCGCTCAAGGTGGCGGCGTACGGGTGCACGCCCTACTGGCTCGGCGGCGTGGTCGCCCTGTTCCCGAAGCTTTCCCCCATCGGGATGCTGTTCGGGCTCTACAGCATCTGGCTGTTCAAGCTCGGTCTGGTCCCAGTGATGAAGGTGCCGCGCGACAAGGGCGCGGCGTATACGCTGCTGGTCACGGTCGGTGCCGTGCTCGTCGTACTCGTCATCGGCGCGGTGTCTCGCATCTTCGTCTAGCGCCGCTCCCGGAACGCCGTGCGCGTCACCCCGCCCTCCCGGGCCAGGAGCGGCGCCGCGGCAACGAGACCCACCACCGCGAACGCCGCCAGCGCCGCCACGTCGAGCGACGGCGACAGCTCCCCGCCGTACCCCGCGCCCGCCCACGCTCCCAGCAGCGCGTGCTTGAGGAGATCCACGCCGTAGGCCAGCGGGTTCGCGTAGGCGACGAGACGCAGCACCGGCCCGAGGTGCCGCACCGGATACAGGGCACCCGACAGGAACAGCATCGGAAAGACGACGAAGTTCATCACCCCGGCGAAGTTCTCCAACGACCGGATGCTCGCCGCGAGCACGAGTCCCAGCGCCCCGATCGCGAAACTCGAGAGCACCAGCGCGAGCCCCGCGCGCAGAACGTCGCCGAAGCCGGGCCGCAGATGCACGAGCGGCAGCAGCAACACCGCGACCGCCACCGCCTGGGTTGTGCCGAGCAACGTCGCTCCCAACGTCTTGCCGAGCGCGATCGCGCTGCGCCGGATCGGCGCGACCAGAACCATCCGGAGGACTCCCGCGTCGCGGTCGGTCACGGTCGATAGCGCGGCCAGCAGCGCGCCGAACATCACCACCATGCCGAGCAGCCCCGGCGCCATGTAGACCCGGTAGTCGATCTCGTTGCGCCCCGCGAAGACGGCCGCGTACCCCGCGCCCGCGAAGATCAGCCACACGAACGGCCGCCCGACGCTCGCGATCACCCGCCCGGGCTGCCGCAGGAAGCGGACGAGCTCGCGCACGACGATCCCGTACACCGCGCGCATGCTCACCTGACTCCCGTGTCGGCCAGCGGGTGGCCGGTGCGCGCCAGGAACACTTCCTCGAGCGAAGCGACGCCCGTGATACGCTTCAAGTCGGCCGGCGTGCCGAGGGCCGCCAATCGCCCGTGGTCCATCACGGCCACGCGGTCGCACGGCTCCGCCTCCTCCACGTAATGCGTCGTGAGAAACACCGTGAGGCCGGAGGCCTGGCGCAGCCGTCCGATGAGGTCCCACAGCGAGCGGCGGGCGCGCGGGTCGAGGCCGGCGGTCGGCTCGTCCAGAAACAGCACGCGCGGCTCGTGCAGCATGCCGCGGGCGACGTCGGCGGCGCGGCGCATGCCCCCCGACAGCGCGCGCACCGGATCGTCGCGGCGCTCGAACAGCCCGAACTGGCGGACGAGCGCCTCGATGCGCGGCACGGCGAGTCTCGAGGGCAGGTTCCATAAGCGGGCGGCGAAGCGGAGGTTCTCCTGGACGGTGAGGTCGCGGTCGAGCGTGGTGTCCTGGAACACGAGGCCGATGGCGCGCCGCACCGCCAGGCCGTCCCGCGCCACGTCGTGTCCCGCGACGCGCGCCGCCCCCCTGGTCGCCGCCAGCAGCGTGGCGAGCAGATGGACCATGGTGGTCTTGCCTGCGCCGTTCGGCCCGAGCAGGCCGAAGAACTCTCCCTCGCGCACGTCGAGGTCGAGCTGATCGAGCGCGCGGATCGAGCCGAAATCCTTGCCGAGCCCGCGCGCCTCGATGGCGTTCACCTCACTCCGTTCCCCCTCTCCGCACTGCGGAGAGGGGGTCAGGGGGTGAGGCAGCTAGCGTGCGCGACGCAGGGGCCGCGCGGTAGGTCCACTCCTCGGGCTCGCGCTCGGCCGCGAGGGCGGCGTCGATCAGATGGCGATGCGGCGAGAGCGAGCACACCGGGTCGGTGAGCGCCGCATCGCCCGCGACCAGGAAGGCCTGGCAGCGACACCCACCGAAGTCCTGGGCCTTGCGCGGGCACGAGCGGCACGGCTCCGGCATCCACTGGTCGCCGCGGAACCGGTTGAACGCCTCGGAGCGCTCCCAGATCCAGTCGAGCGGGTGCTCGCGCACGTTCTCGAATGTGAGTGTGGTGATCCGGCCCGCCGCATGGCAGGGCCACACTTCGCCCGCCGGCGTGACCGTCATGTAGGCGCGCGCCCAGCCGCCCATGCAGGGCTTGGGGAATTGCTCGTGATAGTCGGGGAGGACCCAGACGATCTCGAGCGTGGTGCCGAGGCGGGCCCGCTCCCGCTCGACCACCTGCCAGGCGGCGGCGAGCTGGGCCTTGGTCGGCATGAGCGCGTCGCGGTTGTGGAGCGCCCAGCCGTAGAACTGGGTGTTGGCGAGCTCGATCCGTTCGGCACCGAGCGATTCGGCGAGCCGGATCATCGCCTCGACCTGATGGAGGTTGCGGCGGTGCAGCACCACGTTGACGGTCAACGGAAAGCCCAGCTCCCGCGTGTAATGGTACGCCGCGATCTTGTCCCGGTACGACGCCGTGCCGGCGATCTCATCCGACAGGTCGGCGTCGGCGCCCTGGATGCTGATCTGCACGTGATCGAGCCCCGCGGCCTTGAGGGCGGCGAGACGCTCCCTCGTGAGCCGGTAGGCCGACGTGATCAGCGACGTGTACAGCCCCAGTTCGTGCGCGGTGCGGACCAGCTGTTCCAGGTCCGGCCGCAGCGTGGGCTCGCCGCCGGAGAGCCCGAGCTGCAGCACGCCGAGCGCCTTGGCTTCGCGGAACACCCGGCACCATTCATCGGTCGAGAGCTCCCGCTTGAAACGCGGGCCGGCGAAGTCCAGCGGGTTCGAGCAATAGGGACATTGGAGCGGACACTTGTACGTGAGCTCGGCGAGCAGCCAGAGCGGTTTAGGGTCCATACAGCACCAGGCCCTTCGCGGCGAGGCCGTCGAGGAACGCCGCGACGTCCGGCTCCAGACCGCTCACGCCGTAACGCCGCTCCAGCGTCGCCACGATCTCGGCGAGCGAGCGAGCTCCATCGCACAACGCGAGGATTTCCGCACCCGTGGGGTTGAGCCCCACGAGTCCTTCGGGATAGAGCAGCACTTCACGCCCGCGCACTTCGTCTCGCTGCAGGCGCGCCTTGGGATGGAGACGCACGGACCGGTTCACGGAAGCGGGCCCCGCTCCACCGCGTCCAGGAGGCACCACAGGACGTCGCACTTGAACTGGAGCGCGGCCACCGCGCGGTCCTGCTCCGCGGGACTGCGGAGCCGCTCGGTGACGAGACCGAGCGCGTACTCCGCGTCGCGCGGCGCCTGCTGCAGACGGTTCTTGAAGTACTGCAGGCCGTCGGGATCCACCCACTTGTAGTGCCCGAGCATCGCGGCGAGCCGCTCCTTGACGATCAGCGGGGCGAACATCTCGGTGAGCGACGCGGCCACCGCCTCGAGCCACGGTTTCGACCGGCAGAAGTTCACGTACGCGTCCACCGCGAAGCGAACGCCGGGGAGGAGCCACCGCTGCTCGAGCAGCTCGGAGCGCTTCACCCCCATCGCTTCGCCCAGCCGCAGCCAGGCTTCGATGCCGCCTTCTTCGCCCGGCCGCCCGTCGTGGTCGATGATGCGCTGAATCCACTGCTGGCGCACCTCGCGCTCGGGGCAATTGGCGAGGATCAGAGCGTCCTTCACCGGAATGTTGATCTGGTAGTAGAAGCGGTTCGCCACCCACCGCTGCAGCTCCTCGCGCGACAGCTCGCCGCGGTGCATCCGCTGGTTGAACGGGTGCAGGTGGTGATAGCGGCGCTCCAGCAGCTCACGCAGCCTGTGCGCTAGCGCGTCGACCGACGCTTGCGAGCGCAGCGGTGCGCTCACAGCTCGAACTCCATCGCGTCTTCTCCCACCGTGATCCCCGCGGCCTCGACCTGCGCTCGCTCGGCCGAGCTGCGGCACAGCAGCGGATTGGTGTTGTTGATATGTACCAGTACCGTGCGCTTGGCGCCGAGTCCAGGCAGCAGCTCCAGGCTGCCCCCCGGCTCGCCAACGGGCAGGTGACCCATCTCCCGCGCCGTCGGGGCGCCACTGCCGCCCACCGCGCGCAGCTCGTCGTCCGACCAGAACGTGCCGTCGAACAACAGGAGATCCCTGCCGCCCGCGACCCGCCGCACCGCGTCGTCGATCGCGCCGGCCGTCGGCACGTAGGCAAGCGTGCCGCCGGTACGCTCATCTTCCAGGAGCAGGCCGGCGTCGAACATGGCGGTCGGCGCGGCGTGCGCGTAGCGCGGCGGACGCCGGGCGACGGCCGTGGCGGAGCAGCAAATTCCCAGCGCGGCGCCCGCATGATCGGTGAGTGAAATCGGTCGACCTTCCTCGAGCACGCGCGGTTCCACCCCCGAGTAGGCCGAGAGCACCCGAAACAGCGGCCACGCGTCGCCGAGCAGCGCCGTGACGCCCGCCGGCGCGTACACGGGCAGCCTGGTGGCGCTCTCGCGCATCAGCAGGAGGCCGAGGGTGTGATCGATCTCGCCGTCGGTCAGGATCACCGCGGCGATGCCCGAACCGCGTCGCCCCCGAGGCCACAGCTCGTGGTGGGCGGCGAGCTGCGTGCGGAGGTCTGGCGAGGCGTTGAGCAGAATCCAGCGCTCGCCGTCCGCGCTCACGGCCACGGACGACTGGGAGCGGCTGCGGTTGTCGTGCCGGGCGTCGGTGCAGTTGGGGCAGGCGCAGTTCCACTGGGGCACTCCACCACCCGCCGCCGACCCGAGAATGATCACGCGCATTGAACAAAGGGGCCGGGTTTGTCACCCGGCCCCTCTTCAGCTGTCCCGGCCTGGTTCAGGCGTTGCCGGCGTACGCGCCGACTTCCATCCCCAGCTCGACGACCTCGAATTCGGGTTTGGTCCACTTCATTTGAAATCCTCCAGAAACGATGGGGGGTCATCACTAGGAACCGCTTGGCCTCTGAGCCGTCGCAGACCCCGTGCCAGGCGGGCCCAGCCGGGACGGACGGGGCAACTCTGTTTCTTGCAGGCGATTGGGCCGCCGGAACGAGCCGGGCCAACGCGCCGACCGGGTTTCCGGATGAGTCTTTTCACCCAAACGTGGGTGTAATCACCCACTCAGGATTGCAGGCCGAACTTCTTCAGGCGATAACGCAGCGTGTCGCGCGAGATGCCGAGGCGCTGTGCCGCCTTGGTCTGATTCCCGCCTGCCTCGCGCAACGCCTGCTCGATCATCGTTCGCTCCCACTGCGGGAGCGTGGCCGCGTCCACCGGCTTCGGGGCATCACCGTGGTCGGTCCCGCCCACGGGCCGGGTCAGCGACAGGTGCTCGACATCGAGCGTGGGACCGCGACTCCACAACACGGCGCGCTCGATCACATGGCTCAGCTCGCGCACGTTCCCCGGCCAGGGATAGGAGAGCAGCAGGTCGCGCGCGGCGGGGCTCAGGTCCCGCACGACCTTTCCGTACTTGGCGTTGAATGCTCTCAAGAAGTGCTCGGTGAGGAGCAACGCATCTTCGCCCCGGTCTCGCAGGGGGGGTACGTCGAGCACGATCACGGCGAGGCGGAAGTAGAGATCCTTGCGGAACCGCTCCTGGTCCACCGCGCGCTCGAGATCGCGATTCGTGGCGGCGATGATGCGGACGTCGATCTTGCGCTCGCGGACCGAGCCCACGCGCCGTACCGCGCGCTCCTCGATCGCCCGCAACAGTTTTCCCTGGACCGCGAGGTCCACGTCGCCGATTTCGTCCAGGAAGAGGAAGCCTCCCTCGGCGGCCTCGACCAGGCCGGGCTTGGATTCCTTGGCATCGGTGAACGCGCCGCGCTCGTGGCCGAACAGCTCGGCTTCCATGAGGGTGGCGGGTAGCGCCGTGCAATTCACCTCGATGAACGGCTTGCTCGCGCGCGGACCCGCGACGTGGATCGCGCGGGCCAGCAGACCCTTGCCGGTGCCGGTCTCGCCGGTGAGCAGCACGGGCGGCATCTCGTCGAGCGCGGCGATCTGCCGGGCCCGCTCGAGCACTCCCCGCACCGCCTGCGACTCGCCCACCAGCCCCTCGAAGCCGACGTCGGTCGTGGCGCGACGGCGGTAGTAGGACAGCTCCTGTTTGAGCTGGCGCGTCTCGCGGGCGCGGTCGGCGAGCAGCTTCAGCTCCTCCAGGTCCACCGGCTTCTTGACGTAGTCGAAGGCGCCGAGCTTCACCGCTTCCACGGCGCCCTCGATCGAGCCGTAGGCCGTCACCATGATGACCGGGATCACGGGATCGAAGGCGCGGATCCGCTTGAGCAGATCGAGGCCGCTCATGCCGGGCAGCCGGACGTCGGCGAAGACGACGTCCGGCTGCAGGGTGGCGAGCAGCTCCAGCGCCCTCTCCCCGGTGCCCGCCACCTCCGCCTCGTAGCCGTGGTCGGCCAGGAACGCCTTGGCGGACCGGGCCAGCGACTGCTCGTCGTCCACGATGAGCACGGTCGAGCCGCTCACGCGATGCTCCGTGCCGGCTCCGGCGCGACGTCGCCGCTCGAGACGGGGAGCCAGATGCGTACCGTGGTGCCCCGGCCGAGGGCGCTGGTGATGTCGAGCCGCCCGCCCGCTTCCTCGATGTAGCGCTTGGCGATCGCGAGCCCGAGGCCGGTGCCCTCGGGTCGCGTCGTGAAAAAGGGCTCGCACAGGTTGGGGAGAATCTCCGGAGCGATGCCGCGGCCGGTGTCCGTGATCTCGACGACGATCCCGCCCGCGCCGCCCGCGCCGGGCTCGGCCCGCGTGGTCACGTCCAGCCGCCCGCCCTCAGGCATAGCGTCGAGCGCGTTCGACACGAGCTCGGTCAGGGCCTGCTCCAGGCGCATCGGGTCCACCTGGATCTCGGGAAGGACGGCGGGCGCCCGCACGGCGAGCTCCACCTTCCGCTGGCGCAGCAGCTCCGAAAAGCCGGAGAGGGCGCCATCGACGAGCGCCCGCGCGCTCTCGCGCAGCGGGTGAAACGGCGCGGGCCGGGAGAACTGCAACAGGTGGGCGATACGGAGATCGAGGCGATCGACCTGCTCCACGATGGCATCGAGCTGCTCGCGCGCGACCGGGGCGTCGACGCGGTGCCGGGCGAGCTGGGCGGCGGCGCGCAGACTGGCGAGCGGGTTCCGCAGCCCATGAGCCACCGCGGCCGCCATCTGGCCGATCGACGCCAGCTTCTCGGACTGTACCAGCTGCGCGCGCGATTGGCGCAGCCGCTCGGTCATCTGGGCAAAGGCCCGCGCCAGCTCGCCGATCTCGTCCGACGAGCGGGGCACGATGGCGTGGTCCAGGTCGCCCGCACCGACGACGGCCATCGCGTGGCGCAGCTCGTTGAGCGGGCGCGCCAGGCCGCGCGAGATGAGCCATGACGCCAGCAGGCCGGCCACGAGGGCGAGAAACACGGTCGCCCAGAGAACCCGGCGTTTCGCCTCGACGATCGCCTGCATCTGGGCGACGGCGCCCTGCACGCTGAGCTCGCGCGCCTGGCGGTAGATCTCACGGTTCACGCGGGCGAGCGTCGGCTGCAGCCGCTCGACCAGCTCCCGCCGCGCGATGAGGGCCGCGGCGTCGCGCTGCCCGGCATCGTGCAGCGTGAAGACGCGCGCGGCGACCGTCCGGATGTCGGCCTCGATATGCCGGACGCCGTCCACGAGCTTGACCTCGTCCGCAGGGAGCCCGACGGCCCAACGGTCGAGCCAGAAATCCACGACTTGCTCGGTGAGCGGGAATTCCTGTTTGGCGGCGGGATCACCGCTCAAGTAGCGCCAGATGACCTGCGTCTGGTTGAACATCGCGTCTTCGACGTCCGCGTACGTGCGCGAGCGCGCCAGCCGCTGCCCCAGAGCCTCCAGCGTGGCGCGCTCCAGGGCGTTGGTCCGGATCGCCTGGACCCCGACGAACAGGGTCGGGACGACCATCAGGGCGAAACCCAGGAGCAGCTTGCGTTGCAGGGTCACAGCTCGATCGCTCTGAGCACGTCCTCCAAGATATCCAGCGTCCGGTCCACGGTAACCTCCTCGTGCGCCATGGACACGAAATTGTACGCCGTGCGCTTGAACAGCAGCCCCCGCGCCGCGCAGCCCCGTGCCACATCCCGCGAAATATTCTCGCTCGCGAAGTGGAGAAAACACATCTCCGCGATCCCGCCCACGCCGGTCACCAGCTCGGCGTGCTTCCGCTGCAAGCGATGGAGCCCATGCAGCAACCGGGTGCCCATGCGGTGCAGGTGGCCGCACACGTCCTCATGCGCAAATATCTCCAGCGTCGCTTGCGCCGCCGCGAGCGCCACACTCTCGGTCGCCAGCGTGGAGGAGATCCACGTGCGGGCGACTCCGGACATCAGGTCCCCCCTGCCACCGACCACGGCCAGCGGAAAGCCGTTCGCGATCGCCTTGCCCAGCACCGCGAGGTCGGGGCGCACGCCATAGCGCTCGGCCGCCCCGCCAATCGCCAGCCGGAACGCCGTCTTGATTTCGTCGAACACGAGCACCGCGCCCACCCGGGTCGTCTCCTCGCGCAACAGCTCGAGCCATTCGCGCGTGGGCTCGATCACGACGACCGGCTCGATGACGACCACCGCGAGGCGATCGCCGGCTTCGCGAATCAAGCGTCGGGCCGCTTCCACGTCGTTGAACGGTATCTCCGCATACAAGCCCCGAGTCGCCGCGGGGATTCCTTCCCCTCCCTGGGACCAGTCGAGCCAGCCGTGGTAGCCGCAGCCGAGCACGCGCTCGCGCCCGGTCGCCACCCGGGCCAGCCGTACCGCCGCGGCCACTGCCTCGGCGCCGGTCTTCAGGAAGCGCATCTGCTCGAGCCATGGGATCCGCATGGCGAGCGCGTCGGCCAGCTCTTCCTCGAGCACGGGCGGCAGCGGGCCCGCGACGCCGGCGGCAATCGCCCGCTCGGCGGCGCGGTTGATCTCGGGATGGCCGTATCCGAGCGCGACCGCGCCGAGTGCCATGACGTAGTCGATGTACTCGCGACCCTCGGCATCCCACACGCGACACCCGGCCGCGCGGGTCATGCGCGTGGGCACCCCGTCGATCGCACCGGGCGCCGCGCCGAACAGCGCGTCGGGGCGCTTGCTACCGGTCGACGTGAACCCGGGAACGCGCCAGTCGCTCACCATATTTCACCACCTCGATGGCCATCGCCCGGACGAGCTTCGCCTCGCGCTCGTCCAGCGGTGTCCGATGCATCACCTCGCGCACCGTGCGCATCACGCCTTCGGCCTGACGGGTCTTGAAGAACTCGATCACGCGGAGCGCCGCTTCGACGTCCGCGAACAGGCGCTCGAGATCGCCGGCGGTAGCGGGGGGACCCTCGCGCCGCGGCGCCTTGAACGGCCGCGTCTCATCGCCGCGCGCCAGGGCCAGCTCGTACAGCATCAGCACGACGGCGTGGGCCAGATTGAGAGAAGGATACGCCGGGTTCGTGGGAATCGTGACGACGCGGTGGCACAAGTCGAGCGCCTCGTTGGGGAGGCCCTTGTCCTCGCGTCCGAAGAGCAACGCCGTCGGACCGGCATTCGCCTGCCCGAGGATCTCCGCGGCCGCCTCCCGCGGCCGCTGCAGATTGCGCTTTGCGGTGCGGCCCCGCGCCGTGAACCCGACGACGTGCACGCAGTCCGCCAGCGCGTCTTCCAACCGATCGAACCGAGCCACCCGGGCCAGCACGTCCTGCGTCTGGTGCGCGATCCCGGCGACACGATAGGCGTCGTACTCTCGAGGGTTGACGAGCCGCAGATCGCGCAGCTCGAAATTCTTGAGGGCGCGCACGACGTGCGCGACGTTGACGAGGTCCTGGGGCTCGTGGAGCACCACGACGATACTCATGGGACCGAGGAACCCAACGCGGAAGTCGGAACGCGGAACGCGGAACAGCACGGCGAGCGCCGCCCAGCGAACGACCTGTCACTGCCGTTCCACGTTCCGCGTTCCGCGTTTTGCGTTCGCCTCATCCCACCAGCTCCAGCACACCCATACGTCCGACGTCCTGCCGATCCCCCCGCAGCCATACCCAGCCGTTGCCGCCACTCCACACGAGCTGCCCGGCACGCCGCAGACGTCCGGGAAGCATCTCGTTCACGAGCAGGTCGAACCGCACCCGCGCACCCACGTGTGCGCGCTGCCACTCGGGCCACGGGATGCCGAGCGTCACGCGAAACCCGCGGTCAATCCGCTGCCACGCGCCGCGCACGCCGTGCGGATCGGCCGACGTATCGCTGGTGGCGCGCACGCGCAGCCCCCGGCCCTCGGCCTCCGGCACAATCACGAATCCGACACCCTCGTCCCCCTTCCCCTCTCCCTCGTCCCTCGCCAGATACACCTGCACGCCGTCTGAATGGATGTCGTCCGGCTCGTTGTCGAGCCGGAGCGGAGACGCGCTCGCCGGCCGGAAACACAGGTCGGGCTTCGTGACCTCCACCGCGACGTAGAGGGCGGCGTCATCCCAAGCAGCGTAGGCGACGGCCGAGAAGTCTTGCGGACCGGAGTAGGGCTCCTCGCTGCGACGGTACTGGTCCTCCAACTCGAGGCCGAGCGGCTCGCTGGTGTCGAACCCGCCGAGCGTGCCGTCGAGCGGGGGCGGCTGGGTGACGCGCAGCGCGGCTGCGATCGCGGGCTTGGGGCGGTCCAGGTCGAGCAGCGGCGCGAACGGTGGCTCGGGCTCGCGCCCGCCGCCGAGCCGCACGCGGCTCGAATCCACGGCAACCTCCCAACCGGCCGGGGTCGCAGTGTGGCGGTGCGTGCCCTGGGCCGTGTCCACCTCGATCACACCGCCGTGCGCGCGCACGTCCCGAACGGTGGCGGTGTCGCCCAGCGGCTCGAGCACGGCGACGAAGCGTGTACCCCGCCCCGTGGCTCGCGTGACGTAGAAGGTCGCCCGCTCTTTCGCTCGCGGCCGTCCTGGCCCTTCGGCCCGCACCAGCTCCCCGTCAAAGTGCAAGAACGCCTTCAATCGCTTGGGACCCTCGGCGAACTCGAGAACGACGGGACCGGGCCCGTCGGGGGCGAAGCGCTCGACGCGCGAGACGAACTCGTCCACCAGCTCACCAGCCATCCACGTCCCCCGTCCCCCGTTCCCGGTCCCTGCGAAGTGCCAGGGCAGCTCGAGCAGGTGATCGCTGCGGCTCCCGAGCTCGACCACGTCGAGCACGTATGCCGGGCCCGAGATCACGTTGCGGGTGAGGTCGCCGTAGCGCCCGCGTACCCAGGCCCACCCACCGGGGGCGTCGAAGGCCTCGCACACCGCATCGCCCAGCTGCGACGCGCCGTCGAGCCGGGGCGCGTTGTGCGCGAGGGTCGAGCGATACCAGAACAGATCGCGTGAGACGTAGCTCCCGGTGCCGGGGTCGGCGAGCCAGTGCACCCCGCCGGCGTGCAGCGTGAGATGCAGGCGGTCGGGATGCCCGTGCCCGCCGCCGAGCTGGCCGCACTCGAGACTCACGTAGCGATCGTCGGTCCGCATGACAGCGAGCCCCTGGGACTCGAGCAGGACGCTGCGGGGAGACCAGGCGGGCACGTCGCTCGGGAGCTCGGGGGTCATGAAGAGCAGCGCCCACCACGAGAGCTGAGTGCGGGATGGCGGGCGGGGAGCGGGGAGCGGCTCCAGCGTTGCGTCGTGCAGGTACGATTCGAACAGCTCCGCCTTCACGACGATCCCGTTGGTATAGAGGGCAGCGAGCCAGCTCGCGAGCTCAGACGTACCGCTCCCCGCTGCCCGCTCCCCAAGGTTCGCGAGCCCGATCTCCCACAGCTCCACGTAGACCGGCTGCGCGAGGGAGACTCCGAAGGGTGAGTCCTTCCGCGCTGGAAACGTGAAATCCGGCAGCGCCGTGCGGGTCGGGGCGAGCAGGGCCGCTTGGACGCGCCCGGCCAGCCGTTGGTCCCCATAGATGTCCACGCCAGCCTCGCGCGCCCAGGCCGCTCCGGTCAAGAGCGCACGCAGCGCGAACAAGTGGTAGTTCTCCCCCTCGTACCACATGCCGTCCCGCCCGAAGCCGCGCATCAGGTGCTCGAGCAGGCCGGTGGGGCCCTCCAGGGCGCGGCGGGCAAGCTCCTCGTCTTCGAACCACACGGCGATGGCGGCGAGCGCCGCGTTGTTCCACGTCTGGCGGTTCGAGAACGACTCGTCGAACTCGCCGATCAGGTTCGCCGCCTCGTCGGCCACCTGGCCGACGCCCCGCATGGTGGCGTCGTCGAGCTTGCCCGCTGCGCGCAGCAGCACGCCCGCTGCCAGGTAATTGCAGATCCAGATGGATTCGAGATAGGTCGAGAAGAACAGCCGGCTCGGCCCCAGCACGTTGTCCTTGTTCGGGTATTGCCAATAGCTCCCGGCGTAGCCGCGCAGGATCTCCGCGGCCCGGGCGCCCGCTGCCGCATCACCGTCGAGCGCGGCGAGCGCCGCGAGGTGCGCTGCGCGCTCGGCCAGCCACAGATGCTGATAGCGGGCCCAGTTGCGGTCGTGCCGCTCGCCGCTCTGGACCTTGCCGCAGCGCGGGCAGCGGTGCGCCCCGGGGCTCCACGGGTCGAACACGAGCGTCGCTCCATCGTCAGGGCAGACGCCACCGTCCACCGACATTAGAGCCTTGGCCTGGGGCAGCGGCGGCATCCGTGCAAGCACCGGGGCGGCACGCTCGCGCAGATGGGTGAGCAATGCCTTGAGGTCGGGCGCGCCCGCGATCACCGCCCGCCGCGCCGCCAGGTCTTCCGCGGTCACCACGCGCGCACTCCTTCGCGCACCCAGCGCACCGGGAGCACGCTGGCGCCCGCCGCGCGGGCCGCGGCGATCACCGGTCCGGGACGGTCCCCGGTCACGAAAAACATGCAGCCCCCTGCCCCGGAGCCGGCGGCCTTGCCGCCGAGCGCGCCCCCGGCGACGACCGCCTGCTCCAGCCGAGTCATTTCGGGCGTGCACATCTCGGGATCGAGCGCGCGCTGGTGTTTCCAGTTCTCGGTCAGGAGCTCCGCCACGCGCGCCAGGCTCCCGGCGCGCAGCGCCTCCGCCATGCTCGCGGCCACCTCCTTCATGGCCCGCAGCGCACCCGTCACGCCGGGATCGCCCCGCTCGTACGCCGACATCACCCGCGAGATGGTCGCGCCCGACGTGCGCGACCGCCCCGTGTAACACAGCACGGTCCGGCGCTCCAGCTCGGCTGCGAAGGCGGGGTCGAGCGTGATTGGCTCACAGCCGACGTCGGGGTCGCGGAACGTGAAGCGTTGGAACCCGCCCAGCGCCGCGGCGAACTGGTCCTGCTTCCCGCCGGGGATCCTGGCCTCGACGGTCTCGAGGTACCACGCCTGCTCGGCGATCTCGCGCTCCGACAAGCGGTCGGCGCGCGCCAAGGCCAGCGCGGCGACCAGGGCGACGTCCAGCGCGCCCGAGCTGCCGAGGCCCGACCCCGGCGGCGCGTCCGAGCGCGTAGTGAGGGTGCAGGGGCTCTGAACCGGGAACATCCGCAAGGCCGCCTTCAGCAGGTCGAGCCTGCCGTCCAGCACCAGCCCTCCCGAATCGACGCATTCCACCTCCTGCCCCAGGTCTTCCGACACGAGGCGGATGCGCGGGCCGCCGAGCTTCAGCTCGACGTGGGCCGAGAGACCGATCGCCGCACTCACGACCACGCCGCCTTCACGCGCGGAAAACGGCGGGACGTCGGTCCAACCACCGGCGCAGTCTAGGCGGACGGGTGCAGCGGCGTGGAAGGCGCCGGGCAGGTCGCGCCGCCTCACGGCGCGGTCCGCCACGCGGTGACGGTGGGCAGCTCCCCGCGCAGGTCCATCCGCACCCCCTGTACGCGGCGGCTCATCCCCTGCAACCCGCGCGTGTGATACAGGAATGCGACGGGGAGCGAGTCGCGAAACATGCGCTGCGCCAGCAGCGGATCGGGAGGCACGCGCATGCCCGCCTGGTCGGCGAGGGTCGTCAAGTACCCGAGTCCTAGATCGCCCGCCGTGCCGGTCACCGCGCCCTGAAAGTCGCGCCGCCGCGGGTTCACCCGATCGAGGAATGCCGTGTTCTCGAGCTGCCGGATCGCGACGTCGAAGCCCACGGCGGCGAGGCGGGCCTGGATCATCTGCTCGAGAGGCGCCTCGCCGCTCCCCACGGCGAGGAGCTCGAACGCGATGCGCCGGCCGCCCAACAGCCGGCGCGCCGAGTCGGGATCGAAGGGCAACGGGCGCACCGCGACGTACCCAGGAACGCCGGGCGGCACCGGGCCGTCGGCGACGGCGCCGAAGCCGTACAGATACCCGTCCACGATCTCGCGGCGATCGAGGGCGAGCGCCGCGGCGAGCCGCACGCGGGGGTCATCGAAGGGAGGACGGCGCACGTTGAACACGATGCCGTACGGGAAGATGAGCGGGTAGTCGAGCACCGTCAGGGCGGTGTCCCGGCGCACGAACGCGGCGTGCGCCGGCTGGATGCCCGCGAAGTCGATCTCGCCCGCCGTGAGGGCGGCGAGCTTTGCGGTCGGCTCGTCGACCACGACGATGATGAGCCGCGCCAGCGCGGGCGGCCCGCCGAGCGCGGTGGGGAACCCGGAGTCGGCGGCGAAGACCCAGCGGTGGTTCGGTTCATGGGCCACGAAGCGGAACGGACCGTTCCCGACCGGCCGCTGGTTCCACGCGGCGCGGCGCAGCTCCGCGCGGGGAACCGAGTCGAGCAGGTGCGCGGGAAGAATCGCCAAGTCCGTGAGTACGTCCGGGATGCCGCCTTGCGCGTGGCCGAACCGGATCACCACGGTCGAGTCGTTGGGATCGTTGACGAACGCCACGTCGGCGAAGTCGCTGGTGCGGGCGTACCCGGTCGCGGGATCGCGCGCCGCCGACAGCGTCCACACGACGTCGCGCGCGGTGGTGGGCGTGCCGTCGTGCCAGCGCACGCCCCGCTGCAGCCGGAACACGAGGCTCTTGCGGTCGGCCGACCACACCCAGGCCCGCGCGAGGTAGGGCTGCGGGACCAGGGCCGAGTCGTAGCGCGCCAGCGTGGTGAGGAGCACGTACCGCTCCACCTGCTTGGCGAGCGCATGGGTGGTAAGCAGCGGGTTGACGCTCTGGAGCTCCGCGCCCGATGTGAACACGACGGTGCGGCCCCGGCGCGCGGCCCTGCCGCCGCACGCCGCGGCAACGGTCGCCACCGTCCCCAAGGTCACGAGCCCGGTCACCCGTCGCAGCACGCCCGCATTCTAGCGGGCCTCGGGTGGTCGCGCGAGATTCGGCGCATGGTTCTCCCGCTCGCGCGGCGCGCCCTGGCGGGCACCGCCGTAGTGGCCGGCGTGGTCGCCCTGACGTTCTTCCTGCTGCAGCTCGCACCGGGCGATCCCGTTGAGCGCCTGCTCGGGCCCGCGGCCACGACCGAGCAGGTGGCGCTCCAGCGCCACGCCCTGGGCCTCGACCGCCCCCTGCCCGCGCAATTCGCCGCCTGGCTCGGCCGGTTCGCGCGCGGGGATTGGGGACGGAGTATCGTGACGGGCGGCGCCGTTCGCGGCCTACTCGGCGACGCCGTGCCCGCGACCCTCGAGCTCGCCGGGCTGTCGCTCGTCCTGACCTACCTCTTCGGCCTCGCCGTCGGCGCCGTCCAGGCGAGCGCCGGTCCCCGACTGGACACGGCGCTGTCCGTCACGACCGTGACGCTGTTCGCGCTGCCGGGGTATTGGCTCGGCCTCGCGCTGATCATCGTCTTCACCTACTGGGGACGCGCCCTTCCCGCGTTCGGCGCGGCCGGGCTCGACGCGGACGCACTCGCGGGGTGGAGCCGGCTCGTCGACCGGCTGCGGCATCTCGCACTCCCGCTCGCCACGCTCACCTTGATCGGCGTCGGCGGCACCGCCCGGTTCGTGCGCGGCGCCATGCGCGACGTCCTGAGTCAGCCGTTCGTGCGGACGGCGCGGGCGAAGGGGCTTTCTCCGTTCCAGGTCACACGACGCCACGTTACGAGAAACGCCATGATCCCGGTGGTGACCCTGCTCGGACTGTCCGTGCCGGCCCTGTTCTCTGGCGCGGTGTTCGTTGAGGCGGTGTTTGCCTGGCCCGGCGTGGGACGCCGGCTGGTCGAAGCGGTGCAGGCGCGTGACTACCCCGTGGTGATGGGCGCGACCGTGGTGAGCGCCGTGCTCGTGGTCGTCGGAAATTTCCTGGCCGATGTCGCGACGGCGTGGATCGATCCACGCCTCCGTCAGCGCGCGCCGGGAGACGTGCCGTGAGGCCGTTGCTGGGGGACCGCCGGGCGGCGTTCGGCGTGGCGGTGCTCGCGATCGTCGCCAGCACGGCGGTCGCGGCGCCGCTCGTGACGGGCGGCCGGCCGACGGCGCAGAGCGACATCGTCGCCACGCGGTTCCTGCCGCCGCTCGCGAACGATCGCGCTGGCGGCTTCCACGTCTTGGGCACCGACCGGTTCGGCAGGGACGTCTGGACGCGCCTCGTCTATGGCGCACGCGTGTCACTCGCGGTGGGGGCCCTCGCCGTGATGTTGTCGATCGCGCTCGGCGTCGCCGTCGGCGGGGCGGCCGGGTTCGGGCCCGGTCCGGTGCAGCTGCCGCTGCGCGCGCTCACGGACTTCGCGCTCGCGCTGCCGCGCGTGGTGCTGCTCCTCCTGCTCGCCGCCCTGTGGCAACCGAGCGCCGTGCTCGTGATCGTGGTGCTGGGCCTCACCGGCTGGATGCCCGTCGCCCGGCTGGTGCAGGTCGAGGTGCGCTCCCTCGCCGCGCGGCCGTTCGTCGAAAGCGCCGTCGCGCTGGGTCTGTCGCGCGGTCGCGTGCTGTGGCGTCACGTCCTCCCCAACGCGCTCACGCCGGTGATCGTGGCTGCCGCGCTGGGGCTGGGCAATGCGATCATGCTCGAGGCCGGCCTGTCGTTCCTCGGGCTCGGCGTCCAGCCGCCCGCCCCGTCCTGGGGCAACATGATCGCCTCGGGACGGGACACGCTCGTCAACGCGCCCTGGGTCGCTGCGGCACCGGGCATCGCGCTCGTGCTGGTCGTCGTGGCGTGCACGCTGCTGGGGGACGCGCTGCAGGATGCCTGGGACCCCGCAGGACGTCGTCCGTAGCGTCACCCCTCGGCGAGGTCTTGCAGCACGTTCTCCTTCAGCTCGTGCCCTCCGGCGAAGGAGACTTCCCGGTACGGGATGTCGTGCGCCGCGAGTCGCTCGGTGACCCCCGCGACGACTTTTGCGGTGATGTACTCGTCGGAGTCACCGTACACGAGCGTGAGACGCGCGGCGCGCAGGCGCCCGGCGAAGACGCCGCGCGTGAGATCCAGATCGGGCGGGAATTCGCCGCCCCACAGCACCAGCCGGTCGATCCGCGCCTTTCCCATGGCGGTCCAGCGGCTGACGGTCGCGGCGCCCTGAGAGAATCCCAGGGCGTGCACGGTCACACGCGCGCGATCGACGACACGGAAGACCTCGTCGTAGACGGCGTCGAGGTATTGCACGTAATCCTCGATCTCGGCGAAACGGTCTTCGCGCGTCATCCAGCTGGCGCCGACGCGACGCTCGGCCGCGTGCTCGCTCAGATAGAACCGCGACAGGCCCTCGGGTGCGACGAGATAGCGCCGTCCGTCGTCGAGCGGGCGCAGCTTTTCCAGGAACCGGGCCGCCAGTTGCCCATAGCCATGGCATCCAAACCACACCTCGCGCGGCTCGGTGCCGCCGAGCGTGAAGTACCGGGCCATGCGGGAGACCGCCAGTCGATGCTCCTGCATGCTCACGTCACGAGTATGGTGACGATCTCGTGCGGCTCCGCCGTAAACCGCACGACCTTCCCCCGGCCCTCGAGGACCAGCGCCGTCGACTCGCGCTCGTCGGCCCGCACGCGATGCGCGCTCTTGACCCCCTCGCCGAAGCGCCACGCACCCGCCGCGGTCCTGCCGGTGGCATTGTAGCAGCGCAGCACTAGCGGCGAGCCCTGCTGCGCCGGCTTCACCGCCGAGAGCACGAGTCCCGATCCTTCGAGCGCGATGTCCACCGGGGTCACCGCGAGGTCCCCGGCGTCCCGCAGCCAGAAGCCGCGCACCGGCAGGAATGCGTCCTCCCACAGCTCGGGGAGTACGTCGCCGCGCTCCAGCTCGGCCTCGGAGACGGGCACGAGCGCCAGGTCCACGCGACTCAGGCCCGGGCATTGCGCGAGCGGCGTCGCGGTCGGCCAGCCGGCGTGCCCCGGACGAGTCGGCAGGTCGCCGCGCGACAGCTCGCCAACCGAGCGCAGCAGCGTCGCGAGCAGGTCGCCGCCCGGCGTCCACTCGTACTCGAAGAAGCCGGGAGCGAGCAGCGCGAGCCCGCGCGGTCCGCCGGCCGCCGCCACGAATCCGTGGGCGGGCGCCGTACGCACCGGCGTCTCGATCGGATAGTCCGCCCCGGGAACGGCGACTGCCGGCCGGGCGATGGTGCCGAACGCCGTCCCCGCGACGGCGGCCGTGCCCGCGAGGCCCGTGGGTACGCGGGCGCGCAGCCGGTGCCAGCCCGCGCGATTGTCGATCTCCAGGATGCAGCGTACCAGGGGGCTGTCGGCGTGGAGCATCACCACGAGTCGCAGCCCCGTCCGGGGGCGCAGCTCGAAGCGCGCTTCGAGCGCGGCGACGAGCGGCCCGCTCGCGAGCCGCCGCACTTTGATCGGCCCGCCGGCGCGCAGCACGCGGTCGCGCGCCGGCGGGCAATAGCTGTAGGTGTCGCCGGCGTCACCCCCGTCTTCGATCCGCAGCACATCCGCGAACCGCTGCCCGCTGCACCGATCGTGCAGCGCGAGCGCGCCCGTGGGCTCGAGCGCCACCTCGATCCAGTGATTGACGAGCGACCGCCCCTTGACCACCACCCCCTCGCCGCTCGGTCGGGCAGCGCGCGCGGTGGCGGTCGTGATCCGCACCGTAGCGAGCCCCAGCCCGGGCAGGGCGGGCGCGCGGAAGGCGATGCGCACCTGGTCCACCTCGTCCAGGTCAGGGTAATGGCGCAACGCATCGATCCGCTCGCTCGCGATCCGCCGGTCGAGCACCTGCACCGGGATCGCGCGGCCGTCCGCGGTCGCGAGCAGGTGGGGGCGGTACCCTTCCCCCTCGCGCGGGACGCGGCTGTCGGGCGGCCCGACCAGCATGTCGCGCCGAAACAGCGTCACGTCGGCGAGCATCACGCCGCGGCGCGAACGCGCCGCCGGATTCCACAGCACCAGCGTGGGCTGCGCGTCCGGCAGGGGGCGCGAGCGCGCCTCATCGGGATCGTGATGCACCAGATCGTGCACGCTGCCGCGCACGATCTCGCCCGCCACGGCGTCCACGCCCCCGAGGCGCGTCTCGAGCGCGCGCGCCACGTCGTCGCTCACGCAGCCGCCGAGAGTGTCGTGGGGCTGGCACCGTGCCAGCGTGCGCCAGGCGAGCTCGAGCAGCGGCCGGCGGTCCCTGCCGCCCGCGCGGCGTGCCAGGGCCGCGAGCGGCTCGGCCAGCCGCGTCAGCGCGAGCTCCGCCGCGCCGTAGCGTCGCTTGAGCGGCGCCCGGGTCGCATGCACGCCCTGGAGGGTCCACGTGTAGCGGTACGACCATCGCAGCTCGCCCGCGAGCGGCGCCGGCTTCGCACCCTCGGCCGCGGCCTGGAAGAACTCGTCGAGGCGCGAGACGCGGAACGCGCTCTGGGGATCGAGCTCGGCCAGGAGATCGCGCAGGCGGGACACTTCGGGATACGCCGCGTGATGATCGGCCCCGATGAAGACGGGAATGTGCTTTCCGGCGGCACGCGCCACGAGCGTGCCGCGCACCGGCGCCCACGCGGCGAACACGCGCGCCGCGTCGGTCGAGAGCGCCGCGCCGATCTCGTATCCGGCGGGCGGCAGGTGCCACAGGAGCACCTCCTTGCCGTCGAGGCCACGCCAGCGGTACAGGTCGCGCTCCTGCCCGGGCTCGCCCCCCAGGCCGCGCCACACCAGGCCGTAGCGGATCCCGAACTCCCGCGCCAGCGTCGGCCACGCAGCCGGGTGGCCGAAGGTGTCGGGCGAGTACAGCACGTCGAGCCGGCCGCCCCAGCGCTCCGCGTCCGCCGCGCCCAGCAGCAGGTTGCGCACCAGCCCTTCGCCGGTGGGAATCTGCTCGTCGGCGGGGACGTACCACGGCCCGACCTGGAGCCGGCCCGTCTTGACCAGCGCCTTGATGTCGGTCTCTCGCTCGGGGCGCGCGCGCAGGTAGTCCTCGAGCAGCACGGTCTGCCCGTCGAGCAGGAAGCTCCGGTACCCCGGGTCCGCCTGCAGCCGCTCGATCAGGTCGTCCATCACCGTGACGAGACGGGCCTGGAACGCGGCGCGCGGCAGATACCACTCGCGGTCCCAGTGCGTGTGGGGGATGAGGTGGAAGATCAGTCCCGTCATGGCGGCTAAGCCTAAGGGGATGACGTCTGGCTCGCGAGCGGCGATATTGGCGCCATGCGCATCCGATCCTTGCTCGCCCTGCCAACGCTCGCCGGCCTCGCCTTCCTCGCCACGCGCGTCGTGCCCGGGCGACAGCGCGACGGCTCGACGCTCTTGCCGTCGGGCTGGCGCATCCGGCCCGCCGGCCGGCTCGTGACCGTGGGCACGCTGCCCCTGGGTCTCGTCACGCTGTCCGACGGTTCGCTGATGGTCGCGAACAGCGGCTACGGGCCGAACGGACTGATGCGGATCGACCCGGTGAAGGGAGCGGTCGTGTGGCAGACTAAGGTCCCGGCGTGGCTCGGACTGGCGCGCTCCGGCGGTGACTGGCGCGACACGGTGTGGCTGAGTGGCGCCGGAACGAACCGGGTGTACCGCTTCGCCTGGGAAGGCGGAATGAGGTGGACGCTCGACAGCGTCTCGCTCGCCGACGCCAGCGCCCGCTTGTTTCCCGCCGGGATCGCGCTCGTCCCGCGACGCGGTCTGGTGGCCGTCGTGGGGAACTCGAGCGACTCGGTTTACCTGATCGATGCCGCGACGCTGGCGCGCCGGGGCGTCGTGGCGGTGGGGCGCCGGCCTTACACCGCGGTCGCGGACTCCACCCACCTGTACGTCAGCGATTGGGGTGACTCGACGGTGAGCGTGATCGATCTGTCCGCCAGTCCGCCCGTGCGCCGCACCACGCTGCCCGTCGGCCCCCATCCCTCGGCGCTCGCGCTGCGCGGCTCGGACCTGTACGTCGCGCTCGCGGGGGCGAACGGCGTCGCGCGCGTGGACCTGCGGACCGGGACCGTCGTCGAGCAGGTCACGGTGGCGCTCTCACCCCGCGCGCCGACCGGCAGCGATCCCAACGCGCTGGCGCTCTCGCCGGACGGCCGCACGCTGTACGTCGCGATGGCCGGGAACAACGCGGTCGCCGTGGTCCGGATCGACCGGACGGGCATGCGGGTGGCGGGGCTGATCCCCGCGGGCTGGTACCCGACCGCCGTCGCGACGTCATCCGACGGCCACACCCTGTTCATCGCCAACGGCAAGGGCAACGGCTCCGGCGCGAATCGCGACGGCACCTACATCGGCAACGTGATTACGGGCTCGGTGTCGATCGTCCCCGTGCCGGACGCCGCGACGCTCGCGCGCTCCACGCGGGACGTGTACGCCTTGAGCCCCTACTCGAATCCGCGACTGCGCGACGTCGCGGCGGACCGGCCGTCCGCCCGTCCGCCCATCCGCCACGTGGTCTACATCATCCGCGAGAACCGCACCTACGATCAGGTGTTGGGCGACGTGCGCGGCGCCAACGGCGATCCAGACCTCGCCATCTTCAACGACTCCATCACGCCCAATGCGCACGCGATCGCGCGCCGCTGGGTGCTGTTCGACAACTTCTACGTGAACGGCGAGGTCTCGGCGGACGGGCACGAGTGGTCCGACCGCGCCTTCGCCGGCGACTACAACGAAAAGACGTGGCCCCAGATCTACGGGCACGGGCGCAAGTGGGACTTGGAAGACGGCGACGACCTGGTGAACCCGCACGGCGCCTACCTGTGGGACGCGGCGCGGCGCCGGGGGTTGTGGGTGGTGAATTTCGGTGAGCGCGCGGAAACCGACTCGGGTCCCAGCGGCTCGACGCACACGACGCTGTCCGGTCTCGACAGCATCACGGCGCCGAGCTATCCCGCGTTCCGCCTCGAGATCCGCGACACCACCCGGGCGCGGCTCTTCGCCGACTCGATTACGAGCTGGGATCGTCAGGGACGCTTTCCCGACCTCGTCTTCCTGTGGCTGCCGCGAGACCACACCTACGGCCGCGCCGGTGGGAAGCCGACCCCACGCGCGATGGTGGCCGACAACGACCTCGCGCTGGGCCAGGTCATCGAGCGTCTCTCGCTGTCGCCCGCCTGGACGTCGCTCGCCGCGTTCGTGCTGGAGGATGACGCCCAGAACGGGCCGGACCACGTGGACGCCCATCGCTCGGTGCTGCTCGTCGCCTCGCCGTACGCCAAGAGCGGCGTCGTGGACAGCACGTTCTACACGACCAGCTCCGTGGTGCGCTCGATCGGGCAAATCCTCGGCTTGCCGCCGCTCAGCCAGTACGATTCCGCCGCAACGCCTCTGTGGAACGCCTTCGCGCCACGCCTGAACTCGACGCCGTTCACGGCCCTCCCGAACACCTGGTCGCTCGACGAGATGAGCCCCGAGGCGTACCGCTCGCCCATTCCGGCCGGCGATTTCGCCGTCGCGGACCGGGCGGACGAAGTCCTGTTGAATCGCGAGATCTGGGAGAGCGTGCATCCGCGCTCGGCAGCGCCACCCGTGCGACGGGCTTGGGTCGTCCGAGAGCCGGGACAAAACAAGTAAAGAGTCTCCGCACTCCCTCGCGGTAACGCCTGCGGCTGCACGTGTTACAGCGGTGATGCGTGCGCGCCACGGCGGGCATCCCACACATTCGTTCACGTCGTCGCGCAGTTTGCGCATCTCGCTTGTCACGGTCTGGTCACGACTTGGCACGTGTGTTGCGCTAGGCCCCCTTGATCGACTTCGATCCCCCGCGCTGCGCGCATCCCGCAGTGGGGCCGTGGGCCCGACTCGGGGCCCGCCGATACCCGGTGAGGGGAGGGTCACCTGGGCCGCACCGACCGGTTACGCGCTCGCGGCGCCAGCGCGACCACGAGCCCGAACCAACCCACGTCCGCCACCGCCGGCGCACTCGCCGCGCGAGCCAGCCCCGCTTCGGGTTCCACCGCCGACCTGCCGGCGGAGCTCGTCCAGCGACCCACGGTTCGCGGGAAGTTCTTGTTCGTGGGCGACGCCAAGCTGCACGTCCGGGGCGTCACCTACGGCGCCTTCGAGCCGGACGCGGAAGGGCGCGAGTACCAGGACCTCGAGAAGGTCGAGCGGGACTTCGCCCAGATGGCCGCGCACGGGATCACCGCGGTCCGGATCCCCCACACGACGCCACCGCGCGCGCTGCTCGACGCCGCCGCCCGACACGGCCTGCATGTCATGGTCGGGCTCAGCGCGGAGCAGTACCTCGGCTTTCTCATCGATCGTCGCCAGGCGCCCGACGTCGCCGCGCTGATCCGCGCCAAGGTCCGCGCCTGCGCCGGTCACCCCGCTTTGCTGTGCTACGCGCTGGGGAACGAGATCCCGGCTCCCATCGCCCGCTGGCTGGGCCGCCGCAGGGTCGAACGCTATCTCGAGCGGATGTACCGCGTGGTGAAAGAGGCAGACCCGGATGGGCTCGTGACGTACGTGAATTACCCCACCACCGAATACCTCCGGCTCCCGTTCCTGGACCTGCTGTGCTTCAACGTCTACCTCGAGTCGCAGGAGCGCTTCGACGCCTACGTTGCCCGGCTTCAGAACCTCGCGGGCGACCGACCGCTCGTGATGAGCGAGCTCGGGCTCGACAGCCTGCGGAACGGCGAGGACGTCCAGGCGCGGTCGCTCGATTGGCAGGTCCGGACGGCGTTCGCGGCCGGCTGTGCCGGGGTGTTCGTGTTTTCGTGGACGGACGAGTGGTACCGTCACGGGCAGGGGGTGGGAGACTGGGCGTTCGGGCTCACGCGGGCCGACCGCTCGCCCAAACCGGCGCTCACAGCGGTGCGCGAGGCGTTCGCGGAGGTTCCGCTCCCGCCGGGTCTGCCCTGGCCCCGCGTGTCGGTGGTCGTGTGCACCTACAACGGCGCGCGCACCATCCGCGATTGCCTCGATGGATTGAGCCGCCTCGCCTACCCCGACTACGAAGTGATCGTCGTGGACGATGGGTCGTCCGACGCGAGCGCCGTCATCGCGCGGCAATACGACTGCCGCCTGATCCAGACCGAGAATCGCGGCCTCGCCAACGCGCGCAACTCGGGGCTCGCCGCGGCCACCGGGGAGATCATCGTGTACCTGGACGACGACGCGTACCCCGACCCGCACTGGCTCACGTACCTCGCGGCCACGTTCCTGGGCACCGCGTACGCGGGAGTGGGCGGGCCCAACATCGCCCCCGCCGGCGACGGTCCCATCGCCGAGTGCGTGGCGCGCGCGCCCGGGGGGCCGGTGCACGTGCTCGTGACGGATCGCGAGGCGGAGCACATCCCCGGGTGCAACATGGCGTTCCGGAAGTCCTGCCTCGAAGCGATCGGCGGATTCGACCCGCAGTTCCGCACCGCCGGCGACGACGTGGACGTGTGCTGGCGGCTGCAGGAGCGGGGCTGGAAACTGGGGTTCCACCCCGCCGCCATGGTCTGGCACCACCGCCGTAACTCGGTGCGCACCTACTGGCGGCAGCAGATCGGCTACGGTCGGGCGGAAGCGCTGCTCGAGCGCAAATGGCCCGAGAAGTACAACGGGCCCGGGCACGTGCGCTGGGTGGGCCGCATGTACGGCGACGGACTCACCCACGCGCTCGGGTGGCGTCGGCCGCGTGTGTACCACGGCGTCTGGGGCGCGGCTCCGTTCCAATCCTTGTACCAGCCGGCGCCCAGCCTGCTCGGCTCGCTGCCGCAAATGCCCGAGTGGCACCTGATGACGGCGACGCTCGCGGGGATCGCGGCATTGAGCGCCGCCTGGCGGCCGTTCAGGCTCGCGCTGCCCATGCTCGCCGTGGCGATCGTGCCGCCCGTGGCCCAGGCCTGGCTGAGCGCGGCGCGCGCGGCATTCCCCGACGGACCGGCCGACTGGTCCACGCGGCTGCGGCGGCGGTTGCTGACGGCGGCACTGCACCTCATCCAGCCCCTGGCCCGGCTGCGGGGGCGTTTGAACGAGGGCCTGACGCCCTGGCGGCGCCGGGGAACGCCGGGACCGACGCCGCTCTGGCCGGTCACGACTTCCATCTGGACCGACCGGGTACAGGAGCAGGACCAGCGGTTGCGCGCCATGGAAGCGGGCCTGCGGGCCGAGGGCGCTTCCGTGCTGCGCGGCGGCCGGCACGACCCCTGGGACCTGGAGGTGCGGGGCGGATTCTTCGGGGCCGCCCGCCTCATTCTGGGCGTGGAAGACCATCCGGGCGGTCACCAGATGCTTCGGTTACGCTGGTGGCCGGACGTGCCCGTGCGAGGCCCGATCCTCACGTTTCTCTTCGCCGCGCTCACCTACAGCGCCGCGCACGACCGTGCCTGGGTGGCCGCGGGCGTCGTGGGGCTGGGCGCCGCCTTCTTCGCCTGGCGCGTGCTCGAGCAGTGCACGGCGGCCATGGCGACGGTGCGCGACGCCGTCGCGCGGCTGCGGGAGCCGGCGTCGTGATGCGCGACGCCACCTTGTATCGACGCGTGTTCCGCCAGGCGCGGCCGTACTGGCCGCACGTCCTGGGGGTGTTCGTGCTCGGCTTGCTCGCGAGTCCGATCGCGCTCCTGACTCCGGTGCCGCTCAAGATCGTGGTCGATTCGGTGCTCGGCACGCGGCCGCTCCCACCCGTGCTGCGAGCACTCGTGCCGGCGTCGGTCGGCTCGAGCGCCGCCGCCACGCTCGCGGTTGCCATCGCGCTGCTGCTCGCCGTCACCGCGCTCGGCCAGGTGCAGAGTCTCGCGACCACCCTGCTGCGTACGTCCATCGGCGAGCGGCTGGTGCTGGACTTCCGCTCCCTCCTCGTTCAGCAGGTCCAGCGCCTGTCGTTGTCCTATCACGACTCCCGCGGCACTGCCGACTCCGTGTACCGCATCCAGTACGACGCCCCCGCCATTCAGAACATCCTCGTGGATGGGGCCATCCCGTTCGTCTCGGCCGCGATCACTGTGGTCACGATGTGGATCGTCACGGCGGAGCTCGATCGACAGCTCGCCCTGGTGGCGCTGGCGATCTCCCCGCCGCTGTTCTTCCTCTCCCGCTTGTACCGCCCGCGCATGCGCCGCCAATCGCGCCAGGTGAAGAAACTCGAGAGCTCGGCGCTGGCCGTCGTGCAGGAGACCCTCGGGGCGCTGCGCGTGGTCAAGGCGTTCGGCCAGGAAGCGCGGGAAACGGGCCGCTTCGTCCATCGCTCCCGGGAGGGCGTGGCCGCGCGCATCCGATTGGCGGTGCTCGAGGGAGGCTACGGCCTGCTCATCGGCCTGGTGACGGCGCTGGGGATGGCGGCGGTGCTGCTCATCGGGGTCGGGCACGTCCGCGCGGGCACGCTCACGCTGGGACAGCTCTTGATGGTGCTCGGCTACCTGGGGCAGCTGTACGAGCCCCTGAAGACCATGAGCCGAAAGGCGACCGGGCTGCAGGGGTACCTCGCGAGCGCCGAGCGGGCGTTCGCGCTCCTGGACGAGCAGCCCGACGTACCGGAGCGGCCGCACGCCCGGCCGGTGACGCGCGCGACCGGCGCTGTGGAGTTCCGAGGCGTGTCGTTCGCCTACGGGCCGGAGCGCCCGGTGCTGCAGGACGTTTCCTTCGCGATCGCGCCGGGGACGCGGCTCGGAGTCGTCGGGGCGACCGGCGCCGGCAAGACCACGCTGATCAGCCTGCTCACGCGCTTCTACGACCCGACCGGCGGGCAAATCCTGCTCGATGGCGTGGACCTGCGCGACTACAAGCTCGACGACCTGCGCCGCCAGTTCGCCGTCGTGCTGCAGGAGACGGTGCTCTTTTCGGCCAGCATCTCCGAGAACATTGCGTACGCCGCGCCCGGCGCGAGCCGGGAGCAGATCGTCGCCGCCGCGCACGCCGCGAATGCGCACGAGTTCATCGTACGGCTGCCGCGCGGCTACGACACCCACGTCGGGGAGCGCGGCGCGCAGCTCTCGGGGGGCCAGCGACAGCGCATCGCGCTCGCCCGTGCCTTCCTGAAGGACAGCCCCGTGCTCATCCTCGACGAGCCGACGAGCGCGGTGGACGCCGAGACGGAAGGTGCGATTCTCGGAGCGATGCGCCACCTAATGCGCGGCCGCACCGTGCTGGTGATCTCCCATCGACCGAGCACACTGGAGCATTGCGCGGGGCTCCTCGTGCTCGACAGCGGCCGCGTCGTCGCCGATACCATCCGACCCGTCACGAGCCCGCCGCCGCGCGTCGCGCCGGCCGCCGTGGGCGAGCCGCGGTCGAATCTCAAGCGCCATCCGGCGGTGCGCGTCTGGTGCGAGCTGCATCCACATGCCGAGCCGGTGTCGATCACGCCGCTGCGGGTCCGCAAGCGGAAGAGCAGTGTGTACCGGCTCGGCGGCGCCGGTCAGGGCGGCGCCGCCGTGATCGCCAAACGGTGTCCGCGAGCCGTCGCCCTCGTCGAGCGCACCGTCTACGAGGACATTCTCGCCCGTCTCACCGTCCCGTCGCTGCGCTATTACGGATTCGTCGACGAGCCCGACGCGGCCGCCGGCTGGCTCTTCATGGAGGAAGCCAGCGGTCCCGACTACTCGAATCTGGTCCCCGAACACCGTGCCCGCGCCGGTCGCTGGTTGGGGCTGCTCCATGCCGCGGCGGCCGGCGCGCCCGCCGGTCAGCGGCTCCCCGACGGCGGACCGGGCCGATATCTGGCGCGAGTGCGGACCCTGCGCGAAACGCTGCAGCGCCATCTCGACAATCCCGTCCTATCGTCCGCGGACGTGGCCTTTCTGGACGAGCTCCTGGCCCGGCTCGACACACTGACCGCGCGCTGGCACCTGCTGGACGACGTCTGTCACGGCGTGCCGCCCACCCTGGTGCATGGCGACTTCAACGGCAGAAACATGCGACTGCGAAGCCCGCTCGACGACGCGACCATCAGCGTGTTCGACTGGGAAGACGCCGGCTGGGGCATCCCGGCCGTCGACCTGGCCCAGCAGCTGACCGTGCCGTCGGGACAGCTGTCCGCCAACCCCGACATTCCGAGCTACTGGTCCGCCGGCCGGGACCGCTGGCCGGACCTGAGCAGCGAGGCGTGCCTGCGGCTGGCCTATTGCGGGACGGTGTTCCGGACGCTGTCCGCCATGTCATGGATCGCGGATGATCTCGCGAACGACTGGGCGCACGCGTCGCTGCACGACATGCGCCTGTACGCCGCCGAGCTGGACGGGGCTCTCGAGCGGCTCGACTGGGCGCGGCCGGCGTCGCCGCCGCGGCGCGAGGTGGGCGCGTCATGAAGCGACTCCGGATCGGCTTCCTGGCGACGGCCCGCGCCGGTCAGGGCTCGAGCCACGTCCCCGCGGTGATGCGAGCGCTGTCGGACGCCGGCGTGATCGTCGACGTCATCGACCCCGCGAAGCAGCTGCTCCATCTCTCCGACGTGCGGGTCGATCACGATCTATACCTCTTGAAGAAAACCAGCGCCTTCGCCTTGAGCATCGCCGCCGCGCTGCATGCCCAAGGCGCCGCGATCGTGAATCCGTATCCGGTGAGCGTGGCGCTGCGCGACAAGATCGTGACGTCGAGAATGCTGCAGCTGGCCGGCGTGCCCACGCCCGCCAGCTACGTCGTGTCGCACCCACAGCAGCTCGCGCCGCTCCTCGACGAAGGACCACTCGTCGTCAAGCCGTATCAGGGCTCGGATGGCGCCGGCGTCCGGGTCGTACGTAGCGTGGCCGAGCTGGCGACCGTGCCGGTCGGCAGGGAGCCCGTGTTCGCGCAGCGCTACCACCCGCCCCAGGGCCGGGACCGGAAGATCTACGCCGTTGGCGGCCGGCTGTTCGGCGTCAAGAAGGTCTTTCCGACGAAGACCGAGGACGAAAAACACGGCGAGCCGTTCACGCCTTCGGAGGAGCTGTGCGACATCGCGCGGCGCTGCGGCCGGGCGTTCGGCATCGATCTCTACAGCGTCGACATCATCGAAAGCAACGGGAAGCCGTACGTCGTAGACATGTGCAGCATCCCGGGGTGCGGAGGCGTCCCGGACGCGCCGCGACATCTCGCCTCGTACCTGCTCGCGGCGGCCGAGCGCGCCACCCGGGGAGAGCGGCTGCCGATGGCCGGAGCCCACGCCTGATGGCGAGCCACGTGAGCGAGACCAGCGCGCTGCGCGAGCGACTCTGCCGCTGCCTCGAAGAGCGGCGGGAGCCCGGGGCGGCCGAGTTGTGTGACGCCCTGGAAGGCATGCTGGACGAGACCGCGGCCTCGGCGGACGCAATCCGTGTCGACCGCCTGCAAAAGGGCGTCTACCGGCTCGGCGTCGGCGGCGCATCCGGCCGCACGCTGGTGCTCAAACGGCACACGCCGCCCATCGCGCACACCGATCGCCTCGTCGTGGAGCGCTGGCTGCCGGCGCTCGGCCTCGGCGACCGCTGCCCGCGGCTCCTCGCCGCCGCGGCGCAGCGCGAAGGGCGCTGGGTGTGGCACATCTACGAGGACCTCCATTGCGAGACGCTCGCCGATCGGCGGGAGCGGCCCCGCCTGGAGGCGGCGGTCGAGCTCATCGCCCAGCTCCACACCCGAGGCGAGGGCCACCCCCTCCTGCCCGAGATCCGCTGGCACGGCCGCGACCATGGCGCGCGGTCGGTGATCGCGAACCTGCGCGATGGCATCGCCGCGCTGGAAGCCCTCGCGACCGTTCGCACGCCGCCGAGGTTCGCGAGAGCTCACAGGCGTCTGCTGGACCGACTGCACCGGCTGCTCGAAGAGGCGCCTCGGCAGGTCCGCCTCGTGGACGAGGCCGGCGGGCCCGATACGCTGTTGCACGGCGATCTCTGGCCGAAAAACGTCTTCGTCGCCATCGCGGGCGACCGTCCGTGGGCCCGGCTCATCGATTGGGACCACGTCGGCGTTGGCCCCGCGAGTTACGACCTGTCGACATTCCTCTACCAGTCGTCGCCCGACGAGCGGCCCTGGCTGCTGCGCCACTATCGCGCGGCCGTCGAGCAGGCAGGCCACCGTTTGGCGGGGGATGGCGAGCTGAATCTGCTGTTCCACACGGCCGAGACCGCGCGCGGGGTCAGCTGCGTCGTCTGGCCCGCGATGGCCGTGTTGCACGATGGCGCCGAGTGGGGCCGCAGCGGCCTCGTGGACCTCGAGGACTGGTTCGAGACGCTCCGCCCGCCGCTGCCGGATGGCGTCGGGGGTGCCGCGTGAGCCGCACCGTCTGCCTCGCGCCAGCCAACACCATCGGCTACCCCCAGGGAGGCGGGCACCTCTGGGTGTACCTGAACTGGGCCCTGGCCCTGCGCGCCGCCGGCTGCCGGGTGATCTGGCTCGAGGGCGTGGAGGACGATCCGGGCGACGCGTCGGTGGCGCGCCGCCGTCGCTGGCGCGGCCGTGACGTGCGCGAGTGCGTCGCCACCTTGAAGGCACATCTCGGACGCTACGGGTTCACCGATGCGCTCGCGCTCTACTCGATCGACGGCGGGCCTCTCCCCGATGACCTAGCGGCCGCCGGCCTGGACCTGGACGCCGCGGCCGATGCCGACCTGCTGCTGAACCTGTCGCACGCGCTGCCCGGGTCGGTGGTGCGCCGGTTCCGCCGCTCCGCCTTCGTCGACACCGATCCCGGCCTGTTCCAGGTGTGGATGACGACGGGCGACATCTGCGTCGCCCCCCACGACGTGTACTTCACGATCGGCGAGACGGTGGGCACGCCGGCGGCGCGCTTTCCGGACTGCGGGCTCCGCTGGCACTACACCCCGCCTCCCGTGTTCCTCGGCGAGTGGCCCGTGGTCCGCGCGGATGCCACGTCGCGCTACACGACCATCACACACTGGTGGGGTGGGACTTTCGAGTTCGCGGGCACGACGTTCTCCAACGACAAGCGGACGGCCTACCTCGAGTACGCCGACCTGCCGTCCCGGACGCCCGCACGCCTCGAGCTGGCCGCGTGCCTGGGCCAGCACTACGACGAATGGCGCGAGCGGCTCGGGGCCCTGGGCTGGGGCGTGCGTGAGGCCTGGGAGGTCAGCGCGACGCCGGAAGCGTACCGCGCCTACATCCAGGCGTCGCGGGGCGAATTCAGCTGCGTCAAGCCCTACTGCGTCCAGTTCGTGAACAGCTGGACCAGCGACCGGACGATCTGCTACCTGGCCAGCGGGAAGCCGGCGGTGGTGCAGCACACCGGGCCCAGCCGGCTGCCCGACGCGGCGGGACTGTTCCGCTTCCGGTCGATGGACGAAGCGGTGCGCGCGCTGGCGGCCATCGAGGCCGATTACGAAACACACTGTCGCCTCGCGCGCAACCTCGCCGAAGAGCACTTCGACGGTTGCCGGGTCGTGACCCGGGTCCTGGAGCGCGCCCTCACATGACGCCGCGCGACGGAGCAGCCGTGCGCGAGCGTCTCGAGCGCTCGCTCGAGCGATGGCAGGAGCCGGGCGCGGCGGAGTTGTGCGAAGCCCTCGAGGAATTGGTGGGCAGCGCCGCGCGACCGGGAGAGCCGCTGCATCTCGAGCGACTGAAGCCGGCCGTGTATCGCCTCAAGGTCGGGCGCGCCGCCGGCCGGGCCCTCGTGCTCAAGCGCCACCCGCCGGCCGTCGCCCAAGCGGACCGCATGGTGGTCGAGCGCTGGCTGCCCGCGCTCGAGCTCGGCGACGGTTGCCCGCAGCTGCTCGCGGCCGTGGCGGAGCGCGAGGGGAGCTGGGTGTGGCACGTGTACGAGGACTTGGGCGACGACAATCTCGCCCGAGAGCGCTTGCCGTGGCGCCTCGACGCGGCGGTGGATTTCATGGCGGAGCTGCATGCGCGAGCCGCGCGTCATCCGCTGGTTCCCGAGGTGCGCTGGCGTGCACGCGACCACGGCGTGCCCTTCTTCACGTCCAACCTGCGCGATGCCGTCGCGGCGCTCGAAGCGCTCGCCACCCCTCCCCGTGATGTGCCTGCAGCGTTCGCCGGCGCGCGGGAGCGCCTGTTGCAGTGCCTGTACGCCCTGCGCGACGATGCGCCGCGGCGCGTGCGTCTCATGGAGGAGGCGGGAGGGCCGGACACGCTGCTGCACGGCGACCTCTGGCCGAAGAACGTGTTCGTGTCGATGACGTCGGCCGGCGCGCGGGCCCGGCTCATCGACTGGGATCATGTCGGTGTGGGCCCGGCGAGCTACGACGTTTCCACGTTCCTCTATCAGTCCGCGCCCGAGGAGCGGCCGGCCATTCTGCGGCGCTATCGCGAGGCCGTCGAGCGGAACGGCTGGCGGCTTCCAGACCACGGCACGCTGAACCTGCTGTTTCACACGGCGGAGTGTGCGCGCTACGCCCACTGCGTGGTCTGGGCGGCGATGGCGCTGCAGCACGACGGCGCCGAGTGGGGCATCGGCGAGCTCATGGATTTCGAGCCCTGGTTCCGGGCGCTGCGACCGCCCTTCGCAGAATGACCGCCCCCGTGAAGCTGCTCGTGGTCACCGCCGACGATTTCGGCATCAGCCGCGGGGTCAACCGCGGGATCGTGCAGGCGCATCGCGAGGGGATCCTCACGAGCACGAGCCTGATGGTGCGGCGGCCGGCAGCGGTGGAGGCGGCCGCCCTCAGCCGCGAATGCCCCGCCTTGAGCGTCGGGTTGCATCTCGAGCTCGACCCCGACCCCCGGGAAGACGTGCCCGCGGAGCTGCAGCGTCTGCTCGACCGCTTTCTGCAGTTGGTCGGTGCGCCACCGACGCACGCGGACTCCCATCACGACGTCCACCGCAACCCGCGCGTCCAGCCGTACGTGCAGGCGTGGGCCCGGCGCTTGGGCGTGCCGCTACGTGGCTACTCCCCCGTCCGCCACCTCCCGAAATTTTACGGGCAGTGGGGCGGCGAGACCCATCTGGAGCAGATCAGCGTCGAGGGACTGCTGCGGCTGCTCGATGCGGAGCTCGGCCCCGGAGTGACGGAGCTGACCTGCCATCCCGGCTACGTGGACGAGGGACTCGCCTCGAGCTACACGCTCGAGCGAGAAGCCGAGGTGCGAACCCTGTGCGACCCACGCGTGCGCCCGGCACTCGCGGAGCGGGGCATTCGCCTGGCGGGGTTTCGAGACCTCCCGGCGCTCGCGGCTGCTCCCCCGGTCGCGGAGGGCGCAGCGTGATCGTCGTCATCTCGGTCTACAAGGTCGCGAACTTCCCGGACGGCGGGGGTCATTTCTGGGTGTACATGCAATACGCCCAGGGGCTGCGCCGCCTGGGGTGCGACGTGTACTGGTTGGAGCAGTTCCGCCCACCGGCTTCTGGCGACGACGCCCAGGAGGCGGCGCTCTTGGCCCCCTTCTTCGAGCGGATGAAGCGCTTCGGGCTCGAAGGGAAGACGCTGCTGTATGCGAAAGCGGGCGACGACTTCCGGTTCGTGGGCTGCAACTGGGCCGACGTGGAGCGCGTGCTGAAGCGGGCCGACCTGTTGCTGAATTTCCACTACGCCATCGACCCACGCCTGCTCGCCCGCGCCCGGCGCACGGCGCTCGTCGACATCGACCCGGGGCTGCTCCAGTTCTGGATCAGCACGAGTCAGCTCAGCGTCGCGGCCCACGATTGCTACCTGACCACCGGCGAAACGGTGGGCACGCCCTCGGCCCGGTTCTCCGACTGCGGGCTGCAGTGGCACCGCATCCGGCCCCCGGTGTGCCTCGATCTCTGGCCCTTCACATACGATCCCAACGCCGAGGCGTTCACGACGGTCTCGAGCTGGTCGACGACCGACTGGCTCAAGATCACCGAGAACGGCAAGACGGTGTTGCGGGAGAACACGAAGCGGGTGGCGTTCCTCGAGTTCGCCGAGCTGCCGCGGCGTACGCGCCAGCCGCTCGAGCTCGCCCTCTACACGGACGAGCGCGACGCGGCGGATCTCACCCGTCTCTCGGAGAACGGCTGGCGTGTGCGCCACTCGTCCGAAGTCGCCGGCAGCCCCGACGCCTACCGCTCCTACGTGCAGCGCTCGCGCGGCGAGTTCAGCTGCGCCAAGGCGTCGTGCATGGAGTTCCAGAACGCCTGGGTCAGCGATCGGACGCTGTGCTACCTGGCCAGCGGCAAGCCGGTCGTCGTGCAGCATACCGGCCCGAGCTCGTATCTGGCCAACGGAGAAGGCATGTTCCGCTTCACCTCGCTCGACGCGGCCGCCGCCGCGCTCGACGAGATCAATCGCGACTACGAGCGCCACTGCCGCGCGGCGCGCGCCATCGCCGAGACGCACTTCGATTCGAACCGCATCCTCGAGCACGTATTGAACGTCACGCTGACCACGGACCCGGTGGCCCCATGATCCCTGCGCTCGCCGTCCTGCTGCTCCAGTCCGCCACAATGGACTCCGCCCTGCTCCACCCCGCCGGAGAACGCCCGGCCCTCGTCACGGCGAACCGCGTACCCGCCGCCGCCCGGCTGACCATCGACGGGCGGCTGGACGAGCCCGCCTGGGCATCCGGGACCCCGATCACCCAGCTGATCCAGCGCGACCCCGACGAAGGGGCGGCCCCGTCCGAAATGACGGAGGTGCGCATCCTGTACGACGGCGACGCGCTGTACGTCGGCGCGCGGCTGTTCGACTCCGCGCCCCGAGGGATCGTCGCCCGGCTGGGCCGCCGCGATGTCTCCACGCACAGCGACGAGTTCCGCGTGCTGCTCGACAGCTACCACGACCGCCGCACGGCGTTCGAGTTCGCGGTCAACGCCGCCGGCGTGAAGCGGGACATGCTGCTCGGCGACGACGGGGGCTACGACGACCCGTCCTGGGATCCCGTGTGGCGCGTCGCGACCTCGGTCGACTCGCTCGGGTGGACGGTGGAGATGGAGATCCCCTTCTCCCAATTACGGTTCTCCCAAGCGCCGGTCCAGGTGTGGGGCGTGCGCTTCGAGCGCTGGATCGAGCGCAAGAATGAGCTCGCCCTGTTCCCCTTCGTCCCGAAGACCGAAAGCGGGATCGCGTCGCACTTCGCCGATCTGGTCGGGGTCCAGAACATCCCGCCGTCGCGCCACGTGGAAGTGCTGCCCTACGCCCTCGCCCGCAGCCAGTACGACACGCCCGAGTCAGGCAACCCCTTCGACCACGGGAGCGGCTACTTGGGCGGCATGGGCGCCGATCTCAAGTACGGCGTCAGCTCGAACCTCACGCTCGACGCGACGATCAACCCCGATTTCGGGCAGGTCGAGCTCGATCCCGCCATCGTGAACCTCACCGCCTTCGAGGTGAAGCTCGAGGAGCGGCGGCCGTTTTTCGTGGAGGGTGGGGACATCTTCGGGTTCTCCGGCGCGGGCGCGGGTCTGGCGAAGCTCGCCGACCGACCGCAGTACTTCTACTCGCGCCGCATCGGCCGGGCGCCTGAAGGACCGACCACCTCGCCCGACGACTTCGTCGACATGCCGACGAGCAGCACGATTCTCGGCGCGGCCAAGCTCAGCGGCAAACGGGCGAACGGGTGGTCCGTCGGCGTGCTCGACGCCACGACTGCACGCGAGTGGGCCACGGCGGCCGGTACGACGGGTCTGTCGCACCGCGACGAGGTGGAGCCGCTCACGAATTACTTCGTCGGACGGCTGAAGCGCGACCTGCGCCACGGGAACACCACGGTGGGCGTGATCGCCACGGCGGTGAATCGCGATCTCGACACGCCGACCCTGGCCGGCATGCCCGCCGCGGCGTACGCGGGCGGGGTGGACCTGTTCCACCGCTGGCACCAGAACACCTACGCCGTGGCGGCGAGCCTCGGCGCGTCATACGTGCGCGGAGACACCGTCGCCCTGCAGGACGTCCAACAGTCGTCGAGCCGCTACTACCAGCGGCCCGACGCCGCGAGCTTCCGCTACGACCCGCGCCGCACGTCGCTCGCGGGAGTCACCGGGGACGCGTTTGTGAGCAAGATCGCCGGCCGGTGGCGCTGGAGCGTCGCCGGCGAGTTCGTCTCGCCCGGCTTCGAAGTGAACGACCTGGGATTCCAGGAGCGAGTGGACCGGATCTCGACAGCCGTCGCCGGGCAGCGGCGCTGGACCCGGCCCGATAAGGTCTTCCTCCAGCACACCCTGGCCCTCTCGCTCGATAACGCCTGGAACTACGACCGTGACCTGATCGAGCGCAAGGTCGCCGCGTACGCGTTCGGGCAGTTTCGCAACTTCTGGACGACGGCCGTGAACCTGAGCTACGCGGCCGGAGTGATCGACGATCGCCTCACGCGGGGGGGACCGCTCGCGCGCACACCGCCCGGCTGGCAAGGCAGCATCGAGGCCTACACCGACGATCGCAAGCGGACGAGCGGCTACGTGTTTACCGCCTACGGCCGGGACAGCGCGGGCGGGTGGTCGTTCGAGTTCCTGCCAAAACTCACGCTGCGCCGCGGCACCGCAGTGTCGTTGAGCCTCGCGCCCGACTACTTCACCGGCCGCTTCGCGGCCCAATACGTCGCACCCGTCGCGGGACACTACGTGTTCGCCGAGCTGATCGAGCACCAGGTGAGCGCAACGCTGCGCCTCAACACCACATTTTCGCCGACCCTCAGCTTCCAGCTGTACGCACAGCCGTTCACGTTCACGGGCGCGTATCGCGGGTTCAAGGAGCTCGCGGCGCGCAAAACATTCGACTTCAACACGTACGGCCGCGACAACGGCTCGACCATCGCGCGCAACGGTAACACGTACACGATCGACCCCGACGGATCCGGTCCCGACTCGTTGTTCACCGTCGACAACCCCGACTTCCGTCAGCGCTCGTTGAGCGTCAAGGCCGTGTGGCGCTGGGAGTACCGGCCGGGCTCGACGATTTTTCTCGCCTGGACGCACAGTCGCTCGGGATTCTTCCCCTACGACGCGAGCTTCAACGTGACGCGCGACCTGGGCCGTGAGCTGTTCCTCGACCGGCCCACCAACGTGCTGCTCGTGAAATTCAACTACTGGCTGAGCCTATAGGGTCGCCAGCCCGCTGACGTCCTCGGGCCGCTGCAGGTGCACGTGGGCGACGCGGCGCCCGCGCGCCAGCAGCGCCCGGATGTCCCCCCGAGCCTGCGCGCGCTTGAGCCGGCCAAACGTGAACCCCGTCTCGGGGATCTCGGCATCTTCGGCGTCGTCCGTCGTGATCACCAGGAACAGGCCGGTCTTGGGACCGCCTTTGTGTAGCTGGCCCGTGGAGTGGAGGTAGCGCGGGCCGAAGCCGAGCGTGGTGGCGCAACCGAGGGCCCGTCCCCAGGCCGCACGCACCGCCTGGACTTTGGCCGTGACGTCGGGCGTGGGCGCCAGATACGCCAGGATCGCAAGGTAGTCGCCCGGGCGGGCGCTCCGGCGTAGAACCTCAGGAGTCAGGGTAGGTAGGGGCGCAGCATGCTGCGCCCCTACGCCGCCGCCCTGTGCCTCCGCCAGCTCGGCGCGCGCCAGCGCTTTCGCCTCCTCCACGTCCGGCTGATCGAACGCGTTCACTCCCAGGCGCTCGCACAGCTCCCACGTTGCGTACTCCCACGTGACGAACGCCGCGCCCAGAGCGAGCGGCGCGGCCGAGAAGTCGGTGACGGTCTCGCCGTCGGGGTACGGCGCGGCGACGGGGTCGTCGACCACAGGAATGACGCCACGTCCGCCCTTCCCCGTGCTCTCGGCGACCAACTGCTCGATCCAGTCCGCGAGCCGTGCTACCGCCGGCGGCGGCCGCAGCACCAGCTTGTCCCGCCCCGCGAGCGCCGCGGCAGCGACCCGCGCGCCCAGCGCGCGGGCCGCCGGCGGGTCCACCGTGAGGGCGCGCTCGAGCAGGACGCGACCGTCGATCCCGGAGAGCGCGGCAGGCAGCATCCCCACGACCGTCAGCGCGGCATAGCGTCCGCCCACGTCCGGGGGGTGCGGAAACACCGCGCGGAAGCGACGCTCGTGCGCCAGGGCCTCGAGCGGGCTGCCCGGATCGGTGATCGCCACGAAGCGGCCCGGCTCCGCACGGGTCGCCAGATACCGATAGAACGAGAGCGTCTCGACCGTGCTCCCGGACTTGCTCGAGATCACGAACAGGGTGCGGTCGAAATCCGGCGCGCGCGCCACGGCGAGCACGGCGGCCGGGTCGGTGCTGTCGAGCACGGACAGGCCGACGTGTCCGAAGCTCGCCGCGAGCACCAGCGGCGCCAGGCTCGAGCCCCCCATCCCACACACGACGGTACGCGTCAACCCGTCGCGTCGCGCCGCGTCGGCGAAGCGCGTGAGGTCGTTCCACTGCGCCAGTGACGCGCGGGGCGCGTCCTTCCATCCCAGGAGGTCCATACGGCCGCGAAACATAACGAACCCTCCCGGCCGCCGGGGCCGGCCGTTAGGTTAGCGCGGAGGCCGCCCGTGCCCCCTCTCAGCCGGCTCACGCGCATGCTGGTGGCGATCGCCGCCGTCTCGTTCCTGGTGATCGTGCTGGCTTATCTCTTCGCCCCCGCCGATCGCGCGGGGCGAGCGCTCGTTGCCGATCTATCCTGGACCTGGGCCGCCCTCTACGCGTTCATTTGTTCGGCCGCGGCGGCCCGCCGTCACGCCGGCCCCGACCAGCGGCGGGCATGGGCGTGGATCAGCGCCGGGTGCGCGCTGTTTCTCGGCGGCCAGCTGGTGTGGAACCACTACGAGCTGGTGCGCGGTGTCACGCCCCCCTTTCCGTCCCTCGCGGACGTCGGATTCCTGGGCGTCTACGTGTGCTTCCTCGTCGGGCTCGCGAAGCTGGTACGGACCTCGCGCGTGCGGCCGTTCGAGGTGGAGCTGCTGCTCGACACGACGCTCGTCACGCTCACGGCCGGGGCGCTGGCGTACGCGTTCCTGCTGAAACCGCTGTTCGAAGCCGGCGGCACGCTCCCCGCCCTGTTCACGAGCGTCGGCTGGTCGGTGGGTGGCATCGCCGTACTGTGGCTCATCCTCGTCGAGCTGCTGCGCTACAGTCCGGTCCCGCTCGCGCCCACCGGCGTCGTGATCGCCAGCCTGGTCATCCTGTGCGCCTCGAACGTCGCGTACGCAGTCGCCTCGCTCCGCGGGACCTTCCGTTCCGGAGGCGCACTCGATCTCGGCTGGGACGCGGCCTTCCTCCTGCTCGCCGGCGCCGCGGCCCTCGCACCGGCGCGGGTCGCGGCGACCGACGGGACGACGCGGATGATCTCCGATCACGCCGCGCGCGTCGCGGCGGTCGTCATCGGACTGGCCGGCATCGCCGCCGTCGCGGTGGCCCAGACCCTGTCGCCCGAGCCCGACGCGGGCGCCGCCGTGCTGATCGGCGTCGCCGTGGCGATCATCGGCGTCCGCTTCACGCATTCGTTGCGCGCGAACCGACGCTACGCGGCGCTGCTCGAGAACGAGGTCGCGAGTCAGACCCGATCGCTCATGGATTCGCTCGCCGCGACCGCGGCCGCCGAGCGCAACCTGCGGCTGGTCATGGACGCCGTACCCGATGCGATCGTCGTGGTCGACCGCGCCGGCCGCATCCTTGAGGCGAACGAGCCGGCGCGCGGCATGGGGGCCATCCCCGGGACCACGCAGCGGCCCACCCTGTTCGCCTTCGTGAGCGCCGACGCCGTCGGCGTCGTCCAGGAGCGGCTCGCGACGGCGTTCCAGGGCGATGTCCAGCGCCTGGAGATCCCGCTGATCCGCGCCGACGGCAGCCACGGCATCGCGGCCTTGCTGTACGCGCCGGTGCGGGAGGGGAGCGCGATCACCCGCGTGCTGATTCTCGCTCGGGACGTCACCGACCAGCGACGCAGCGAGTCGCAATACCAGCAGGCGGAGAAGCTGGCCGCCCTTGGCCAGCTGGTGAGCGGCGTCGCCCACGAGATCAACAACCCGGCGGCGATCATCTCGGGCTTCGCCCAGACCCTGCTGCTCGACGAGCTCAAGCCCGAGCACCGCGAAATGCTCCAGATGATGTACGATGAAGCCACCCGGATCGGCCGGATCACGTCCAGCCTCCTGGCATTCGCCCGGGCGGGTGGCAAGCAGCGGGCCCTGGTGGACCTGAACGACATCGCGCGCCGTACGTTCGCGCTGCGCTCCTACCACCTCTCGACGCTGAACATCACGGTCGCGCTCGACCTCGATCCCAGCGAGCCCAAGATCTGGGCCGACGCGTCCGAGCTGCAGCAGCTGCTGCTCAACCTGCTGATCAACGCGGAGCAGGCGCTCGTGACCGTCGAGCGGGCCCGCACGATCACCGTGCGCACCCGCGCCGAGGAGAGCGACACGTGGCTCGAGATCGCCGACTCGGGCCCGGGAATCCCCGCCGAGCTGCGCGCCCGGATCTTCGATCCCTTCTTCACCACGAAGCCCGAGGGCGTTGGCACCGGGCTGGGGCTGTCGATCTGCTACGGCATCGCGCGGGATCACGGCGGCCGCATCTGGGTGGAGGGGGAGCCCGGCGGGGGCGCCCGGTTCTGCGTGGTGCTGCCGCGCGACCAGCGCGAGGAAGCCCGGGCGCCCACGGCCACCCCGGAGCCGGCCCCCGCCGCCACGACCGGCCGGCTCGCCGTGCTCGTCGTGGACGACGAGGTGGCGTTGCGCGAGGCGCTGCTCCGCTTCTTGCAGCGCCGTGACATCCACGTCGAGGGCGTCGCCGACGGCTGGGAGGCGATCCGCCTGCTCGAGCAGCGCGATTTCGACGTGATCATTTCCGACGTGCGGATGCCCGGGATGAGCGGACGGGAGTTCCTGGAGCGGCTGCGCCGCGATCGGCCCGATCTCGTGGCGCGCCTGGTGTTCAGCACCGGCGACGCCTTCACGCCGGAAACAGCCACGCTGCTCAAGCAGTCCGGCGTGCCCACCGTGGCCAAGCCGTTCGACTTCGCCGTCCTCGAGCGGGTCGTCCGCGAGGTGGCCGGGCGCGCTACGGCCTCGGCCTGACCTCCACCTCGAGACCCGACGCTCCCACGCCGCTCGGCGTGGGCGCGAGTGTCACGCGCAGCGGCGCGGCGGTCGCCTGCAGCGCGTCCAACACGGCGGCGTCGACCGTCAGATCGTAGTCCCCCGGCTTCACCCCCAGGACATAGAACGCCCCGTCGCTGAACGTAGTAAAGCGCTGCCCGGCTCCCCCTCTCCCTCCCGGGCGCCGGTCGGTGAGCCGCAGCGTCACGCCGGGCACGCCCACGCGCCGACCACCCACGTCGCGGCTCACACGGCCCTCGACCACGCCGGCCGCCACGACGGGGATGTTCAGGCCGCGGAAACGGTTGGGGCCGGGCTCGAGCAGCGCGCTGGCGAACGCCGGCACGAGCAGCGGGGAGGACAAAGACAGCGAGTCGACTTGTACGCTAACGGGCTCGAACGGCACGATGTCCCACACCCGGAACTCGCCGTCCGAGTCCGAGACGGCCGTGCTCGTGCCCACCCGGACGCGCACACCCGGAATGCCCCGCTCGCCGGGGTTCTGCACGCCGTCCGCGTCCTCATCGAGGAAGACACGGCCGGAGACGCCCGAGCGCTCGAGCGACGGGCCGGGGGCGGTCGTGAGCCGACCGGTCGCGCGGTCCCACAGCACCGACCCCTGCACGTACTGCGTTCCGCTGACGGTCCCGCCGGCGGGGGCACTCACCGTGGTATACGACCGCACGGCCGAGAGGTAGGAGGTGAACGAGAGCGAGAGCACCGGCCCGGCCGATCCGCGGAGCCATGTGACCCCCGCCTCGATCCGTAGCCCCGCACCCACGGGACGCGCCGCGGCCAGCGAATACGACGCCAGGCGGAGCGGACCGTCCGTCTCGATCTCGCCACCGCCACGCAGCCAGATCGGCCCCAAGACGGGGCCGAGCGCGGGGCGCGGCAGGACGAAGGCGTTGGCGCCGGCGAACGACCGGGTCGCCGCCCGCACGCCGGCCGGCGCGTCGCGCTCGAACCGGACGAACGGCAAGGCGCGGATCGCCTGCCCTTCGGTCGAGCTCTCGATGCGCACCAGCGTCGTCGTGCCGGTCAGGCTGGTCATGCGGTCCAGGGTGCCGTCGAAGAAAAAGAAACCGGCCCGACGGATGGGCCGCCAAAAACCGAACAGCATCAGGCGCGAGCGCGTCCCGAGCAGCGTGAGGATGGGCGCGACCGTCCCGTCGGCGTACCGGGTGTATTCCGCCGTCACCCGCCGGTCGATGGACGGCTCGTAGCGCAGTCCCGCGCGCGCGAACGCGGCGGTCACGCCGTCGAGGGTGACGGTCCACGTGGTCGACGGGCTGCCCACGATGGAGGCGTAGGCGTGGTTCAGATCGGGCAGCGTGTCGCGCCAGAACCGATCGAGACCGCCGCGCACCGTCCAGCGCCCGCTCACGCCGTAGTGCAGGTCGACGTTGGCGGTGGCGCCGCACGACGTGCCGGGGCACGAGCCAGCCGAGATCCCGTACTCGAACCGCCTGGCCGGCAGCAACTCGTCGGTGACGCGGAAGGTCTGGTTGAACTCGCGGATCTCCCCCAGCGGCCCGTAGGCCACGAAGTCCACCGGGTTCTCCCCGTACCGCACGGGAACCTGGACGCCGAATCGACCCGCGGCATCGGCCGAATCGAACCCCAGGAGCTCACCGCCGCGATACGCCTCGACCGACCACCCGCCCCCCGGCTCGAGCGCGCCCTCGTAGCGCTGGATGCCGACGAAGGACGGACGCACGAACGGTGAGTTGGTGATCGTGATGCCGCGGAGCGAGCGCGGCGCCGGCCCCGAAGACACGCCGTCACCCAGACGCAGCTGTTCGAGCCAGCGGTGGTCGCGCCACACGCCGGTCCACGACCCGGCGACATGCACCACGCCGTCCGCCGCCCGCCCCACGCTCGACGCGCTCAGCTCGAGTGAGCCGCCGAACGCATCCGCGCCCAACGCCCCCGTGTAGCCGCTGCCCGCAAGCGGCTCGCTCGAGGGCGCGAGCAGCGTGTAGTCGAACACCAGGCCATCCCAGCGCGGGTGCTCCGCCGCGAGCAGCAGATCCGGATGCACCGTCTCGCGCGGCCGCAGCAGCGTCGCCCGGGCCGCCTCGCGACGCAGCCGGCGGGCCACCGGCAGGTCGCTCGGATCGGCCATCGTCACCGTGAGGTCGGAGAAATCGACCACGAACGGCGATCCCAGCAAATCGCCCAGGCGCTCGGCGCCGACGTACAGCTCGCCGTCGCGGAAGCTTCGGTACTCGGGCTCCAACCGCACACGGCGCGGGCCGTAGCTCATCGTGTCGGCGCGCGCGTCGATCACCAGCCGCCGACCTCCGGGGTCCACGATCGCGTCGATCCGCCCCGTCGCGCTCAAGCGGTAGCGGATCTCGGCGAGCTGCAGCAACTGGGTGAGCGGCAGGAGGACTTCGGTACGCACTCGAAACGCCGCGACGGTGCGACCGGCGACATGCCCGAGGCGCAGCTCCACGAGGATGGGCTCCGCCGTGTCGGCCGGGGCGGGACGCTGGGCGGCCGCCACGGCGGCGCCGGCCACCGCGAGCCACAGGGCGACCCGCGTCGCGCGCCAAACCGGTGCCATCGTGTTACAGGTAGGCGATCGTGACGATGATCGTGCCCGTGTAAACGCCGGGCTTGGCCGTAGCGGCCGGGCTCACGGTGCCGCCGATCCACAGGTAGAGGTACGGGTTGGCGGTAGGCCCGAGCTTGGCCGTGGTGCCGGCGCTCGGGTTGAAGGCCGTCGCGCCCGCCACGTTGTTCGTCGCCCGGTTCCAGCGACCCGACGTGGCTCCGAACGAGAGCGGTATCGTGCTGCCCGGCAGCGCCTGCACGTTGATCAACAGCGTGGGCAGCACGAAGCCGATGCTCACGTCGGCGTTCTTGGTGCCCTGGATCTGCCACGCTCCGGCGCCGGCAGCCGTCGGTTGTACGGTCGTCGCGATGCCCTTCGGCACGCTTCCAAAGTTCAGGTTGCTCAAGGTGGTGACGGTTAACGCCTGACCGATGACGTTCGCGTCGATGCCGACCGATCCGCCCACGCCCTGCGACAGGCCGGGGCGCGGCACGAGCAGCCCCAGCAGCAGCAGACCCGCGCGAGCCCTTCGAGCCGTCACGGGACCCGGACCTCGACCGAATCGCGCACCGGCGGGCTCGGCAGGACCAGTTCCGGAGCCAGATCCTCGCGTCCCGTCGACAGGTCGAAGCGCAGCCGGTACCGGCCGGGAGCGAGTGCGCCGATCGAAAGCGCGTAGCGCGGCTCCATCGTGTAATAGACGCCGATCGGCGCTTTCATCTCGCCGAGCGTCCTGCCGGTCGAGTCCACCAGGGCGGCATGGACGCTGCCGATGTAGGCGGCGTTCCCCTGCTGCGTCAGGCGAGCCCAGACGGCGAGCGAATCGCCCACCACCGCCGTGCGCAGCCCCGACACGGTGACGCCTGTGTGCACCGCGCCCTTCCGGTAGAACACGCCGATGATCGTTCGCACCTCGAGCGTGAGGCCGACCTTCACCTTCGCCGTGTCGGCCACGCCCGTGACCGGCAGCTGGCCACCCTTGGCCGAGATCACGAGACGCGCCCAGTATTCCCCGTCGACTAGTCCAGCGGGGGGGGTCGCAAGCAGGCGGATGGTCTGGCGCTCGAGCGGTGGAACCGTCAACCGGCGCGGAAACGCCTGAATCCAGCCCGCGGCGGAAGAGCTCGTCGAATCGGGACGCTCGACGGTCCGTACCACGATCCTCCCCGCGGAATCCGTCGCCGGATAGCCGTAGAAGAATGAAATGGCTACCTCGGCAGGCTCGGCGTTCGGGTTGTACAAGAGCACCGCACCGCTGCGCGTCCGGGCGTCTATAAACACCGCATGGGGGGCGATCACGACGCCCTGCGCCCCGAGGCGTCCGGCGCACAGCAGCAGCGCCACCCACAGGCCGGTCGGCTTCATGGGAAGGTGGCCACGTTGAGGGTGATGATCGCCGTGTAGGCGCCGGCGCGTTGCGTCGGCGCCGGGCGCGCCGTGCCGCCGAGGAAGACCGACCCGCGCCCTTGCTGACTGAAGGTGATGACGAACGACTGCTTGGGATCGAACCCGACCTGGCTGCCGATGTTCTGCGACTGCGAGTACCCGGCGTCACTACCCCCGAACGTGAGGGGCAGCGTGGCGCCGCCCGGCCCGGTGAGCACCGCGGGCAGGGTGAAGGTCACTTGCGCCTGAGCGTCGTGGGGTCCGTTGATGCTGAATTGCCCGCTCTTCACCGCGTCGGTCCGCACCACGATCGTCGGTACCCCCGGGAGCAGCGTTCCGAAGGCCAGCGACTGGACGCCCGTGACCGTGATGGGACGCTGCCCCACGAGCGGCACAACGACCGCCGCCATGAGCACAAACGCCAGACGAAGAGATTTCATGGTGCTCGGTCCTCGGGCTTATGGCAGCGCCGGCAGAGAACTCGAGAGCCCCCTGCCGGCGCACCGCCAACTGACCTACCCGGAGCTCCTGCTTAGTACGCCACCGTGAGGGTCACCGTACCAGTGTAGCTGCCGGCCGGCAAGTTGCTCGGGGGCGTCACCGTGCCGCCAACATAGAGGTACAGCGCGCCACCGGCGCTCAACGTCGCGCCCGCGGGCGTCGCCGAGGGCGTGATGGCCAAGCCACCCGACGTAGTGCTGGTCGTGTTCACGTAGCCGGTCCACGAGCCGATCGGCAAGTTGTTGCCGCCGCCCGTCAGGTTGGTGGGGAGCGAGAAGGAATAAGTGACCGGCGTGCTCGCCTGCCCAGTCACGCTGAACTGGCCGGCGTTGGTGGCGTCGTTGTACGCAACGGTCTTCGCCACACCGGGGAAGACGTTGCCGAACGCCAGGTTCTGAGCCCCGGTAACCGTGATGGGCGACTGCACCGTCGCCGTCGCCGAGATGCTGCCGTTCACGCCCTGCGCGCGCGCCGCGACGGCCGCGCCCAGCGCGAGGACGAGAGTGGCAAGCGCGGCTTTGGAAGCAGTGTACATACGGCGTCTCCCCCTATCTGTCGTGTGGTACAGCGCTTAAAGCCAAGAGGCGCATGCGCCTCGAAGCGTTGCGTCTACGCAACACGCAAATGGCATGCCGTACTGCTCGTTTTCTTGACGATCGTCAATGTTTTATACATGCAGACGGTCTCATGCTAGGTAAAGACGCTCAAGCGTTTAGGTGCCCTGGCAACTCGAGTCGTCATGATATTTGACAACAATCCGGCCAGTCAGCGACAGCGTGATCACATGTAAGGCATTGTCGCATAAATGCTTGGCACGATGAGCCCTGGGGTACGGAGCGTGCCTTACGGGAAGGCACGATCCATGGCTCGGACCCGAGGAGCTTAAGTATGACAAGCCGACGTCGTTCCGCCTTCACTCGCACCCTCGTGGCCTGCCTGGTGTTTGCAGCGGCTTGGTTCGTACGGCCGATCAATGCAGAAGCCCAAGCTCGTGGCACGCTGCAAGTGACGGCGCAAGTGATTGACACCAAGCCAAGCTCCGATGGTCTCCAGGCGGCCCGCGTGGCCGTGCGGCAGGAAACCATGGGCGCACAGGCCTCCCGTCTCGATACTGTCACAACACTGGCGCAAATCAGCGTCGCCCAGCCTTCACAGGGCCGCTCGGATCTGGTGGTTACAATCGACTATTCGAAGAACTAGCCTTGCGGGTGAGGTAAGGGCCTAGGCGGGGAGCGGATGCCCCTTGGCGCGGCGGTCCGGGGTGAGGCGGCGGGGCGTGAGTGAGCGGCGCGGGGCCCGACGACGCTCCCCGCTCGAGCGCCGCTCCGGTTGCGAGCGGCGCTCCTTCGGCACCGGCGTCTTCTCCCGACGCCGCTCCGAGCGCGAGCGACGGTCGACACCGGAGCGCCGGTCGTCGAGCTGACGTCGATCGCCGCGGGTGCGGCGGTCGGGCAGTGGTTCGTAGCCGATGAGGTCCTCTCCAGCACCGCTGGTCGGGGGCCAAACCTACTGGCCAGGCGACCGGCCGGCTAGGGCGCCAGCGAGCGCCGCGCACGTTGTGGTGCGCTAGATTGCGCCACGCGATGACCTCTGCCACACCCCCAGCCGACCTGCTCGAAGGCGTCGTGCGGGCGCTCGAGCCGGCGTTCCGCATGGACGGGCTCGTCGCCGTGACAGCCGAGCGCCTGGTGTACCACGCCTGGGACCGGGTGCTCAAGCGGCACGTCGCGCTGCACGCGCATCTCGCGCCCGACGTACCAGGGCGCGCCTGGTTCCTGCGGGAGACGGAGACCCTCGCCGCGCTCGACCACCCCACGATCCGCCACGTGTACTCCGCGGCCATCCTGGGAAGCTTCGCGTACCGGACGACGAACTGGGTGGAAGGTGAAAGTCTCGCCAACGCGCTGCGGCGCGGCCCGCGGCCGATCCCGACCGCGCATATGCTGGTGCGCGACCTGCTGGGCGCGGTCGAGCACGCGCACGCCCGGGGCGTGATCCTGCGCCGTATCGTGCCGCTGACCCTCATGCTCGAGCTCTCGGGGCGGGCCGTGATCACGGACCTGCGTTACGCCAACTGGTGCCTCCCCAACGTCCCCGCCGAAGAGCGGGGGGCGGGAGGGGCCTTCGTCGCGCCGGAAGTACGCGCCGGGGGGCTCGGCGAGCCGGCGAGCGACGTGTACGCCGTGGCGGCCCTGGTTTACTACGTGCTCACCGGCCAGGAGCCGGACGCCGACCCGGCGCGGGTCGCGCCCCCGCGGCAGCTCCGGCCCGCAGTGCCGGCCGCCCTCGAGCGGGTGCTGCTGCGCGCGCTTCAGGCCGCGCCGGACAGCCGCTACTACACGGCGACGGAGATGCTCGAGGACTTCGTGAGCGACGCCGGCGTGTTTCAGGAGCCCGCGGCGACGCCGCAGCTGGCGGAGGCGGGCTTCGAGCGACGGCTGCGACGCGCCCTGGGAGACGACTATGAGCTGCTCGAGGAGATCGGCACGGGCGGATTCGGGCGGGTGTATCGGGCCCGCGACCTCGGGCTCGAGCGCGACGTGGCGATCAAGGTCCTGCATCCGTCGCTCACGACCGACGCCGCGGTGACGGAGCGGTTCCGCCGCGAGGCGCAGCTCGCGGCGCGGCTGCGGCACCCCAGCATCGTGAGCATCTACGACATCATGGGGCGGGCCGGACTCGAGTGGTACACGATGGAGCTCGTACCCGGCACGAACCTGGCACAGCTGGTCCAGACACAGGGACCGCTCTCGGTGGATCAGGCCGTGCGGGTGCTCGACCAGGGCCTCTCGGCGCTCGAGCACGCGCACGCGCTCGGGCTGGTGCACCGCGACCTGAAACCGGAGAACATGCTGATCGAGCCCGACGGGCGGCTGCGCATCACCGATTTCGGGCTGGCCCTGGCGCTCCGCGGCGACGGGCGGTTCGGCGGCGCCACCTCGCGCAGCGGCACACCCCAATACGCGGCACCGGAGCAGCTCCTGGGCGAACGGGTGGACCAGCGCACGGACCTGTACTCGCTCGCCGCGACGACCTACTTCGCGCTGCTCGGCCGTGCTCCCTTCGACGGGCGCACGCCCGAGGCGATCCTCGCCCGCCAGACCACCGACGATATCCCACCGCTCACCGCCGCCCGGCGCGACGTGCCGCGCGACCTGGAAGAGGTGCTACGCCGGGCGCTGACGAGCGACCCGGGCGCCCGGTTCCAGACGGCGACCGCCTTCCGGGACGCGGTGCGGCGGTCGCGCGGCTTCCTGCGGCGGCTCGCGGCGGTGCTGCGGGGAGACTGAACCGGGGGCGCTGACACCAGCCTGACAACATCCGGATTGCGACGTGGGGACGTCTCCTACACACTACCTCGAAGCCACTGAGGAGGGAGCCATGCGGATGCGGTGTGCGGTAGCTGTCACGGTGCTGGCGGCGGCGTGCGGTGGGTCGAGCCCCACGAGCACGGGCGGGGGCGGAAATCCGCCGCCGCCGACGGCCACGGTGTCGATGTCCGAGTACCGATTCGCACCCGAGACCCTGAGGGTCGCGGTGGGCAGCGTGGTGGGCTGGAGCAACAGTGGAACGATGAGCCACACGTCCACGAGCGACGCCGCCGTATGGAACAGCGCTGCGATCGCTCCGCCTGGCCCTCCTCCTCAGACGTGTCCGTACCCTCCCTGCGATGGCACGCCGGGCGGAAGCTTTCAGCACGCGTTCACGACGGCGGGGACCTATCCGTATCACTGCACGTTTCACGAATCGCTGGGCATGAAGGGCGTCGTGATCGTGACGCCCTGAGCTAGCGCCACCGGAAGATCTGCAGCGCGACCACGAAGCTGGCGACGCCCCACGCCGTCACGATCGCGAGCGGCGTGCCGAGCCGCGCGAGCGGGCTGCCGTCGATCATGACGGCCCGCAGCGCATCGTTCAGCGCGGTGAGCGGCAGGGCTCTCACGAACGGCTGCATCGCCTCTGGGAAACGGGCATACGAGAAGAACGTGCCCGACAGGATCCACATCGGCAGCATCACGAGATTCATGAGACCG
>Ga0209234_1000004_pt1 | contig 59062 bp, 63 predicted proteins | sample GraSoi013_1_20cm_2_FD_185816 | JGI IMG/M metagenome (GOLD analysis project Ga0209234, IMG submission 185816) | Grasslands soil microbial communities from the Angelo Coastal Reserve, California, USA - Sample 08_20_2013_1_20cm (SPAdes) (version 2) | ecosystem: Environmental > Terrestrial > Soil >... | reverse complement strand
CCGCCGCCGCTTTCTCGCTTTGCCCTAAAGGTTGGCTGATCGGTTTCGGGCTGCGGTTCGTCTGGCCTCGCTGCTGTCCCAAAACTGATCCTTAGAAGGCCGTCGCGGGGCCCTGCCACGGCTTTCTCGAACTAGCTCATCGAAGGCCTGGGCAATATCTCCTTTGAACACTAACTCTGCCTTAGTGCGCGGGCGTCCGCGTGGCCGATTTGGTTTTTGTTTTCGCGGGTATGGCTTTCGTTTGCGGCCGCGTTGATCTTTAGCCAACCGAATACCCAGCTTCCTTGTAAGTCTCCTAACTTCTTTCGCGTGCCTGTCTACCGGCGCATCCGCAAGACGTGACTGAATCTCTCTAGCTGTTAAAAGTCCTTGCCAAGCTTTATCAGATAACGGCCGGGAGCCGCCCCGGGCGGATTCCAAGTATATGGCATTTGCTCCATCTTTCGCCATTGCTGCTTTGATTGCCTCATCGCGAAGCATTTTCAGTATTTCAAGGGTGCGGCGATCGCTGTCGCCTAAGAACGCTTTTTTGTCGTTCCATCGCTTCCTTACTCGTTGGAGCGCCTTGCGAGCTTTAGTGTCCCCCTTCGCCGCCACACGTTCGCGTTCAAATTGCACAGCAGCCAGCTCTCGCCATTCGTCGTAATGTAACCAAAGTTTAGCTGTTGCTTGGAAGCACTTCTGCACTTCCGGTAACAGTTTGTCCACGTTGCGCAAAATCGCAGAAGCTTGGGGCACCTCTTTCTGTTTTTGTTCTTTGTAAAGTTGATCGATCAACCATATCGCTTCCTTCCTTTGCTGTTTGACGCTGTTTACAAGTTCCCAGGCCTGCGCAACCTTCTTCGTCTGCTCAGACAACTCGGCGTCCAGCCGCCAAAGTCCCAACGCTGCCAGACAGAGAGGATACCGCGCAGCTTTGCCATACTGGGCAATGAATTGCTGTGTGTGTACCGTGTTGGCCTTCGAGTATTTCACGCAGTTGCCCTCTCCGGCGGTTGTGCGGGCATCATGCCGTAGCAGTGAATGGAATAACGTCAGGTTTCTTTGTTACATCCGGTGCAAAGCTTACCTTCTGTGCTTGCGCAATGCTGTGCTCACGCCTCAAGTGTCCGTACGTTTTCATTGCCAGTGTGCCGCCATCCTTGTGGCCTAGCCAGCGCGAAACGGTCGGAATATCCACACCACTTTCGATGCAGCGCGTCGCAAACAGGTGGCGCAAATCGTGATGGGTGATTCGATCTGCGCCGATTTTTTTGCACGCACGATCAAGCGCCTTCTGGCATTCGCCTACACGAAAAACTTTCGTGTCCAAAGGTTCGCGAGAACGCTCAGCACGCATGCGTTCAAACAGTAGGCGAGCATCGGGGATCAGCGGGACCCGGCGCACTGTCCAATTCTTTGTGGCCGTTTCGGGATCACCGCGCACAACAATCTCGCCAGCATCAAAGTCCACATCGCGCCATGTGATCTGACCCGTTTCACCTTTTCTGCAGCCCGTGAATGCCAATCCGCGCACGAAGTCCGCGCAATCTCGCGAGCACCACGCGCCCGCATGGTCTACCTCATCGACAAGTTGCAGAAACTGGTCACCGCTTGGCAGAGTGAGTTGCTTCGCGCGTACTGGCACGCGCTCTAGGTGTTCCGCCGGGTTGCTGTAGATAACCCCTGCATCCTTCGCCACGTCGAACACATGCCGTAGTCCCGAAATCGTGTTGTTGTATCGTGTCGGAGACGCAACCTTTCGAAACGCGCGCGCCCACTTCTTGCAATCTGTTTTGGTTACACGCCGAATTTCCAGATTGTCCAAGCCCGGCCAGCTTTTCAGCAGGGCAACAAAAATCTGATTCCAGTAGTGCCGGGTTGCGGGTTTGATCGTCACGTCGTCCGCCTGGTTCTGTTGATGGATTTCGAGGGCTTCGCCAAAAGTCATTTTGGCGGAGACTTCGCCGTTGCCATTGCTGACGCGCTCGCGATGCTCTTTCATAAATTCCGCGAGCTTGGCCTGCGCTACGCTGTAATGAGATGTCTTGAGCGATTTCCAAACTTCTTTGCCGCCTGCAAAAGCTCTGGCATAGTAGCTGCCAGACTTATGTCGAAGAAGATTTGGCTTTCGGGTTTTTTGCCATGTTTTCGTGGATTTGCGCGGTTTCATAAGGTTGACCGTAGAATAGCACCGTGAAAATCGAAGGCAAATTCTTTTTTGCCATATCGATTTACCTATGAAAATGGGCCTGTAGCTCAGCGGTTAGAGCAGGGGACTCATAATCCCTTGGTCCCAGGTTCGAATCCTGGCGGGCCCAGCCCGGAAGGCTTTCGGGCTGCGACGCAGCGTCCTTCGGGCAGGCCCATACGGGCCCTCAGAAACGAATTATTTAGTACTATGAAAGCGTTGTTTTCGATAATTCTCGCGTTTGCGGTTTCCGTCGGCACGATGCAGGCGGGACCTGTGAGAACAGCGAAAAACGTGGCGAAAAGTAGTGTACACACGGCCAAGAATGTCGGCCATAGTGTGGTCAAAGGGACAAGGAGAGCCGTGCACACTGTAGTTAATACATTTACGCCATAGGCGCGCCAGTTCTCACGGTCTCCGAACTTGCCAGCGTATTCGGGGGTCACAGACGGTGAGCGACTGCGCGGAGTGTTCCGCCCCGAGGCAGGGTCACTGCGGTGCGGTTTACAAATACCGCCCCAGTGACGAATGCGTTTACGCGCTTACCGGCGCGGCTGCGCTTTCTTGAATAAGTAAATCGAGCTTGTTCAAATCAATCGGCTTGACGAGATGGTGCTGGAATCCTGCCTCCCGACACTTGCGAATATCGTCTTCCATTCCGAAACCCGTGAGAGCAATGCCAAGAAGCGGGCGCGTGGACTGCAGCGTCTGCATCAGATCAATGCCGTTGCCATCGGGCAAAGCCAGATCGCTAATGAGTACGTCAAATTCGTGCTTTGTGCCGAGATCGAGCGCAGACTGGAAATTCAGAGCTGACTGCACGTGATACCCGCGCCGTCGAAGCAAGTTCGTAAGCGATCGGTTCGAATCTTCATGATCTTCGACAAGCAGAATCCGCATGGCTTGATGTTCCGGCAATTTGGGCGAAACCGCAGGCGTAATTTGAGCCGCAGCTCTTTCGCTGGTCGGAAAAACCAGCGTAAACGCGGAGCCTTTGTTTCGACCGGCGCTTTGCGCAGTGATTGTTCCTTTGTGCGCTTCCACAAGCGCTTTGCTAATGGCCAGGCCAAGACCCAGTCCTCCAAGTTGTGTCCGGCCACCTTGTTCGAAAGCATCGAAAATTTTCGGCAGTTCTTCTGACTCAATTCCCAAGCCGGTGTCCGCGATTTCAACGCGCAATTCTCCCTTGGAAGTGTTGCTCGTCGAAATGGAAATCTGCCCATCGCTGGGTGTGAACTTCACCGCGTTATTGATCAGGTTCCAAAAGATCTGCTGGAGTCGCGCCGGATCTGCTCGCAAATGAACTTTCCGTGCGCCGAGATTGAGGGAACGGCTCAGATGCTTTCGATCAATTTCCGCCTGACAAATCTCAAGCGCATTCTGCAACAAGGTATGAGCGTCAACGACTTCAAAATTGAGCTGTACTTTCCCTCGATCGATACGAGTTAAGTCGAGCAAATCATCGATCAGCCGCGCCTCCAATTCCACGTTGCGGCGGATCATGTGTAGCGATTCGTGCACTTCCTGTGGCAATGCCGGCTCGCTCTCAAGCGCGAGGGCGGACGCCAGCACCGGCGTAAGAGGCGTGCGCAACTCGTGGCTGAGCATCGCGAGAAATTGATCCTTCGCCAGATTGGAGCGCGCTTTTTCTGCCAATTCCAGGTTGGTTTTTTGCAACTCTTCCTGGCGATTCTGAAGCTCTGACGCGAGTGACTGCGATTGCTTGAGGAGATTTTCGGTCCGCGTGTTTGCTTCAATTGTGTGTAAGACGATTCCGATACTCTCCGTTAGTTGATCGAGAAATGCCTGATGCGTTGAATTGAAACGCTCTAACGATGAAAGTTCCATGACTGCCTTTACTTCTCCTTCAAACAAAATCGGCAGGACCACAATATTCATTGGGCGAGCGGCACCCAAAGCGGAACTTACTTTCACGTAATCGCTGGGCGCATCGTTTAGTAGAATACGTTGTTTTTCCAGCGCGGCCTGCCCCACCAGGGTCTCGCCTAGCATGAGTGAAGTCTTCAACCCGCTCTCTTCGCGGCAGGCGTAGCTCGCGAGGAGCTTAAGCTCCGGTTCTCGCCCCGACTTGTCCATAATGTAGAACACTCCTTGTTGAGCCGGAACCACCGGGGCGAGCTCGGACAAAATCAGTTTACTAACCGTCAACAAGTCTCGCTGGCCTTGCAGCATACGCGTAAACTTTGTGAGATTAGTTTTGAGCCAGTCCTGCTCCTGATTTCGCAATGTGGTGTCCTTCAAATTGCCGATCATTTCGTTGATGTTGTCCTTCACGGCCGCAACCTCGCCCTGTGCCCCCACCTGAATCGAACGTGTCAGATCACCTTTTGTGACGGCGGTAGCAACCTCTGCAATGGCTCTGAGTTGCGTCGTAAGATTCGCCGCGAGCCGGTTTACATTATCGGTTAGGTCGCGCCATGTCCCGGCCGCTCCGGGCACACTAGCCTGTCCGCCCAGTTTCCCTTCGACGCCGACCTCGCGCGCGACAGTAGTTACCTGATCGGCAAACGTCGCGAGGGTATCGATCATGTTGTTGATTGTGTCGGCGAGCTCGCCGATTTCTCCTTTTGCTTCAACAAGGAGCTTTTGGTTCAAGTCTCCCTTTGCGACAGCGGTGACAATTTTCGCGATACCACGCACTTGGTTCGTCAGATTGCGCGCCATGAAATTCACACTGTCGGTCAAATCCTTCCACGTGCCGGCAACACCTTGAACTGTAGCTTGTCCACCGAGCTCACCTTCCGTGCCGACCTCACGCGCGACACGCGTTACCTCCGACGCGAATGAATTAAGCTGGTCCACCATCGTGTTCACGGTGTTTTTCAACTCAAGGATTTCGCCCTTCACATCGACCGTGACTTTTTTCGACAGATCGCCGCGCGCGACCGCCGTCGTTACCTCGGCGATATTGCGAACCTGAGCTGTGAGATTTCCCGCCATCATATTCACGTTGTTGGTAAGATCTTGCCATGTTCCCGCAACTCCTCGCACGTCTGCTTGCCCACCCAGCTTTCCTTCGCTGCCAACCTCCCGGGCCACGCGAGTCACTTCGGACGCAAACGAACGAAGCTGATCAACCATCGTGTTGATCGTGTATTTGAGCTCCAAGATCTCACCTCGAACGTCCACGGTGATTTTTTTCGATAAGTCACCGTTGGCCACCGCTGTCGTTACTTCAGCAATATTGCGCACTTGTGCCGTCAGGTTACTTGCCATGGAATTGACGCTTTCAGTCAAGTCCTTCCAGGTTCCTGCGACACCTCTCACGTCCGCTTGCCCGCCAAGTTTCCCCTCCGTGCCGACCTCGCGTGCAACGCGCGTCACCTCCGAGGCAAACGAGCTTAGCTGATCGACCATCACGTTAATGGTATTTTTTAATTCAAGGATCTCACCCTTCACATCGACGGTGATTTTTTTCGACAGATCTCCCTTGGCGACAGCTGTCGTGACTGCGGCAATGTTGCGCACTTGGCCGGTGAGATTTCGCGCCATGAAATTGACGGAATCTGTCAGGTCCTTCCATGTTCCCGAGACGCCCTCGACGCGAGCTTGTCCACCGAGAATCCCTTCGGAACCCACTTCGCGAGCCACGCGTGTTACCTCCGAGGCAAACGAACGAAGCTGATCCACCATCACGTTGATTGTGTCTTTCAACTCAAGGAACTCTCCTTTGACATCAACCGTGATTTTCTTTGTTAAGTCGCCAGTCGCCACTGCCGTTGTCACCGTCGCGATATTACGGACCTGATCGGTAAGGTTGCCGGCCATCAGGTTGACGTTATCAGTCAGATCTTTCCACGTCCCCGCGACGCCTTTCACGTTTGCCTGGCCGCCCAGCTTGCCTTCTGTACCCACCTCTCGCGCGACACGTGTAACTTCGGAAGCGAAACCACTGAGCTGACGTACCATTGTATTTACGATTTTTGCGGTACGCAGAAACTCCCCTTCGAGCGCCTGGCCTTCAATTTCAGTCGCTATCGTTTGAGAAAGATCTCCCTTTGCGACAGAACCGATTACTCGCGCCATTTCGCTCGTAGGATGACCCAAGTCTCCGATCAAATTATTGACCGACCTCATCGCGTCAGCCCATAAGCCCGACGCCTCTCCGAGGGACGCTCTTTGTCTGATCCTGCCTTCCTTTCCAACTACGCGGCTGATGCGTGCCAGTTCTTGTGTCAGGCGCTGATTGAGCCCGATCACGTCGTTGAAGGTATCCGCAACTTTGCCGGCTATGCCTGTCCAATCGTCCGGCAGTTGAGCGGAAAAATCTCCGCGCTTGAATGCTGTCAGGGCTGCAAGGAGCTGCTTGCTATCGAGTTGGTCACCGTTGAGAGAGGAGCTATTGGCTGATCGGAGGCGGGGAGCAGAGGCAGTTTTCTTCATAGGAGATCAAGAGGCCGGGGATTCTCGGGGTCTCGAATTCGACGCGTAAAATCAGAAGACTCATATTTCAGCGTTGTAGAGTAATCGCCCCATCAATCGCACCAAGCCGTATTTTCTTTAACAAACCCGCAGGCTTCCTAGTTTGTCGCGCAAAAAAGGGGCGCGGCGCAAAAATTGCATACCTAATGCCTAAAAGGGCGCCGCAGGAAGCCCAGTTCCGCACGCTTGGCTTGGTACAGATATTTTAAGAGGGAGCCAACGTTCGCAGGCTGCGCAGTCGGAAGCCAAAAAACATGCCAAGAATGCCGAGTACGACCGCGTACCATGCGATGAGCCAGATCACTGCGGCCGCGCCAGCGATAGGATTCCACAGAAGCAGCACCGCGAAAACGATTGATGCCAGCCCCATAAGAATTAGAAACCATTCGCCTTTAATTTCGCGGCGCATCTTGACTGCTATCGCAATCTCACTTGCACCGATCATGAGTGCCCAAGCTGCGATATAGATGACTAAAGCGAGCGCCGTTATCTGAGGCGCGTGGAATGTGAGAAGCCCGACGACGATCCCGAGAATTCCGATGACTAGGTGCCAGCCCCAGTCCGCGTCGGAAGCACGATGTCCAATCGCGCCGACAATGCGAAATATCCCGTCGATCAATACCCACGCTCCAAAAAACAGCACCAAAGTTGCGATGGTTAAGCCAGGATATACGAACGCGATAATTCCAAAAACAATTGCAGCGATACCCCTTATCACCGGAACCCACCAATGACGTTTTAAGGTTTCGATTAGCATTTGTTCGTTTTAAAGACGGGCCCCAATGAAGGCAAGCAGCATTTGAGGAACGTTTCGTCCGGGAAGAGGCGACTACCCAACGATGTCTTCCCGTCGATGGCTAGGAAGCCGTGGCTTGTGGCGCAACCATCACAATCCGCACTTGGCGCCGGCTTCCGCAATGCTGGAACGAGTTCGAAGGAGAGACGCTAAATAGGTATCGACGAACGGGGCGTTGTTGATCCGCGCGAGATTGTCGGGCGATTGAAGACGCGAAAAAATCGCATAGGCAATCTTGCTTCGCGGAACACTTTTCTCGCCGTAGCCAGAGGGAATATTGCTCGACCAGTAGCGGACATACTGGCCGTCCGGGCGATTCTCCGTGCCTAAAAAAATCGTGGAATGTCCGTGCTCGTTTTTTCCCACTTGCCGCGACCAGAAAATCTTCATGAAATCGCCCGGCTTCGCTTGATCGAGGTTGTCGAAATTCTGCCCAAGCCGAAGCTCGTGAAAAAGACGGGCTGTGCCAGGTCCGTTTGCGTTCCATCGGCCCCAGACACCTTCGCCGTCGCGCTGATCTCGAATGATCAATCGCTCCAACGTGGAATAATCCAGGTGCAGCTGGCCGTGCGCACGCAAAGCCTCGATCGTTCTGATAAAAACCAGATATGTTGCGCCTGAGCAAAAACTCGGCGAGGCCTGCGAAGGCAAAATGAAAAATTTGCCGGACTCGAAGTGTGCCGAAGATTGAAGACGGATCTTTGCAAAGTGCGAAACAGAATAGCGCCCGCCTTGCGGCATCTCCTTGATCTGCTCAAGGATTAAACTGTTGCAATCGCCGGCGAACGACGCGTGCGATAAAAGAATCCCGAGGAAAACCCAAGCCGCTAGTTGCTTCACGGCGGGATAAGTAATCATCAAAACGCGATCTGGCAATGGCCCTGGCCTTCTTTGTCATTCCGAGCGTAGTCGAGGAATCTCTGGTCCTCGGGTACAATTAGAGATGTCTCGACTTCGCTCGACATGACAATGAAGCCGTGACTCTAGAAGCGTTGGCTTTCGTTGCAGGCTATGCTAACGAACAGACATGCTGCGTTTCACCAAAATGAACGGCGCAGGAAACGATTTCATCCTGATCGATAACAGGGCAGGCGATATCCATCTAAATCGCACCCAAATCGCGCGCCTTTGTGATCGCCACCGTGGTATCGGAGCGGACGGAATTTTGCTTTTGGAAAATCCATCGGACCACGCCGATTTCCGAATGCGGTACTTTAACGCCGATGGGGGAGAAGCGGAGATGTGCGGGAACGGCGCGCGCTGCTTTGCGCGGTTTGCAAATAAGGCGGCAGGCGCCAAGGATAAGATTTCTTTTGAAACTCCAGCCGGCGTCATTTCGGCCGAGTTAGCCGGAGACCTCGTGATTCTGCAAATGACCGAGCCCACCGATTTGCGGCTGAGCATTTCAGTTCGCATCGGGGCGGAGAAAAGAATCGTTCATTTCATTAATAGCGGCGTGCCTCATGTGGTTGTTCCCGTCGCACAAGTCGGTGATGTCGATGTGTCGCGAGAAGGCTCAGCCATTCGTTATCACGAAATGTTTTCGCCAAAGGGCGCAAACGTGAATTTTATTGAGAAACGCGGAGTCGATAAGGTCGCTGTCCGCACCTACGAACGAGGTGTGGAAGACGAAACTCTCGCGTGCGGCACCGGCGTAGTTGCAAGCGCACTCGTGTTCGCGGTTACTGAAAACGTGAAGGGTCCGATCACCGTGATTGCACGCGGCGGAGACGAACTACGCGTTGGGTTTGACAGGATCGACAAGCAGTTTCGCAGTGTTACGCTCACTGGCCCGGCCGAGTTTGCATTTGAAGGCACGATCGAGATTTAGCGCCCGCAACTCTGGGCCTCTCTCATTCCGAGCGCAGTCGAGGAATCTCTAATCTTAACGGACAAATAATCATCCCGCAGCAGCGGGAGACTTCGCTCGACATGACAATTGAATAGGCCAAACCTACAGTTAATCGCATGTTCCGCGGTACCTTCACGGCCTTAGTCACACCGTTTCGCAATGGCGCGATTGATGTTGCTGCTTTCGAGAAACTAATCGAAAACCAAATCGCTGTCGGAATTACCGGAATTGTTGCGGTAGGCACCACCGGCGAATCGCCGACGCTGTCACACGAGGAACGCCAGGAACTGATCCGCCTTGCAGTCGCTACCGCGAAAAGCCGTTGTCAAGTTCTCGCAGGTACAGGTTCCAACGCGACGCAGCACGCCGTCGCCGATACAAAGGCGGCCGAGAAACTTGGCGCTGACGGTGCACTGCTCGTCGCGCCGTATTACAACAAGCCGAGCCAGGAAGGTTTGTTTCGCCATTTCAAAACAATTGCCGATGCCACAGCCCTGCCGATCATGCTCTACAACATTCCTGGGCGATGCGGGGTGGATGTTGCACCCGATACGGTGACGCGCCTGGCGAAAGAATGCAGGAATATTGTTACAATCAAGGAAGCCAGTGGGAGTGTCGAGCGTGTCAGCGAGTTGGGCGCGCGTTTGGCTGAGTCATTCACGATTCTAAGCGGTGACGATTCGCTAACGCTTCCGTTCATGTCGGTCGGAGCCGTCGGCGTTGTCAGCGTTGCTTCAAATCTGTTTCCGGCTGAAATCTGCGCGCTCGTCCGAGCTTATGAATGCGGCGATGCGAAGTTAGCCTTGAACCTGCATCGTAAGATGTTTCCGCTTTTCAAGGATTTGTTCATCGAGCCGAATCCTGTTCCGGTAAAGACAGCGCTCGGCTGGCGCGGGGCGATGTCGGGCGAAGTGCGTCTCCCTTTATGCGAGATGAGCGAACCGAATCAGGCGCGCTTACGCAAGACACTCGAAGAATTCGAGCGGACGAAGTAATTTGCAGTCCCTCACCTCAGTCCTCCCCTCGACGGGGGAAGGCTGACTCGCCGTTCTGGCGACCGAGGACGCGAATTTCGAGAGCGAGGAGCATCGCCTCTCCCTTGCAAAGGGAGAGGGCAGGGTGAGGGTTCTGCTAACATGAGGTCATCTTCCGTGCGTGTATTGCTCATCGGTGCGGCTGGGCGTATGGGAAAAACTATTAGTGATCTTGCAAAGGACGACCCAAAAATCGACGTCATCGCGCGGTGTGATCTGGGCGATCCGATTGAGCCGGCCATGAGAAACTGCGATGTGGCGATCGATTTCAGTCACGCCGGCGCCACCACTGAAATCTGTCGCGCCGCGTTGCAGCATCGCAAGGCGTTGGTTATTGGGACGACGGGTCACACTACAGAGCAGCGCAGCACGATCGAAGAGACCGCGCAATCATTGCCGATCGTATTCGCATCCAATTTCAGCATAGGAGTCAATGTGCTTTTCTGGCTGACGCGCAAAGCTGTCGAGCAGCTCGGCGGTAATTTTGAGGTCGCGATTGTCGAAACGCATCACAAGATGAAAAAAGATGCGCCCAGCGGGACGGCCAAAAGATTAGCCGAGGTCTTGAACGCGACTAAGAAAACGAAGCGTGAAATTCCAATCCAATCAATCCGCGAAGGCGACGTAGTTGGCGAGCATACAGTCGTTTTCAGCGGCCCTGGCGAGCGCCTCGAGCTCACGCATCGCGCGGCGAGCCGGGAAATCTTTGCGCGAGGCGCCTTGCGCGCAGCGGAATGGATTGTCAGCCAGCCGCCGGGACTTTACTCGATGCAGAATGTTCTGGGGCTATAAATCTGTAGCCGGGGGCGGTGACCCAGGCCACCGGGATCAGCGATCCCGGCTACAAAAATGAGAACGGCAGTCGCGCTCGGATCCAATCTCGGCGATCGGCTCGAGAATTTGCGCGCAGCGCGACGACAAATTATCGAGCTTGCTGACGTAAGACCGCCTGTTTTCTCTGCGGGCATCTACGAAACCGAACCGGTAGATTGCGAGCCGGGAGCGTCAAATTTTTTGAACACAGTCATTGACTTTGATTTTGAAGGCGACCCCATGCAGTTGCTTGAAGAACTTGCTCGAATCGAGGAGTCGTTAGGCCGCAAGCGCGATCATCCGAAAAATGTCTCCCGTAGGATCGACATCGACCTGCTGTACTGCGGCGATCAGCAGATCGACAATGAACTCCTGCAATTGCCGCACCCGCGGATGCACTTGAGAAAATTCGTGCTTCAACCGCTCGCCGATATCCGGGGAGACCTGATCTTGCCTAATCAAAGAAAAGCTGTCCGGGAATTGCTCCCAAAACCCGACGAATCTGGAGAGGTGGTTCGATTGATGAACGATTGGTAGCGCGATGGATTGTAGTGGCAACCGTGCCGGCTGCGTTTTGTCGTGGATTTGCAGGCCACACGCCTGCCTTTACAGGAATTCGGCGCCGCAAATTTTGCCCGTGGCTCTGTCGCTACAGCTTGCGTTCTCGAGTTAGCAGCTGATCTTCCGGCAGATCCGATGAAAGATTTTCGCCAAATGAAACAACGCGGCGAAAAGATCACCGCGTTGACGGCTTACGATTATCCCACGGCGCGTCTATTGGACGAAAGTGGCATCGACATCATCCTGGTAGGCGACTCGTTAGGCATGGTGGTACTTGGTTGCCAGGATACGACTGGTGTGACGCTGGAAGAAATGCTGCATCACACCCGGGCAGTTGCTCGCGGTGTTAAGCAGGCGTTACTCGTGGCGGATCTGCCGATCCACACGTACGATACACCCGAACAGGCTGTGGAGGCCGCCAGGAAATTTGTCGATGTCGGCGCACAGGCGGTGAAGCTTGAAGGCGGCGTGAGTCATGTGACGCAAATTCAAGCGATCACAAAGGCGGGTATCCCGTTCATGGCGCACATCGGCATGCTACCCCAAAGTGTGCGGGAAGAAGGTGGCTACAGGATCAAGGGGCGTACTCAGTCCGAAGCCGAAGCGCTTCTCGCGGACGCCCGAGCGGTGGAAGAAGCCGGCGCATTTTCTGTTGTGCTGGAGATTGTGGTCGCAGATATCGCAAAGCAGATCACAAGGGCAATCGGCATCCCCACCATCGGTATCGGATCCGGCAAGCATTGCGATGGACAAATCCTGGTCACGCACGACTTGATCGGACTCTTTCCTTGGTTCACACCGAAATTTGTGTCACCCGAGGCGCGCGTAGCAGACGAAATCCGCCGCGCCGCAAGCGCCTTCATCGAGCGAACGCGTGCCGGGGGCTAGGAAAATAGTGCCATGGTGAACTTTCGTAGGGCCATAGCTCGCCTGTCCGAATGTGATATGTTGAAAACCACATGAGAGTTTCCGATTTCGACGACTTCGACCGGTTCGAGACCGAAGGACTGCTCACGGGTACCAAAGAGCGCAGCTGGCTCTGGTTTGGATTAATCGTTTCGCTGGGAATACACCTCGCGCTCTGCGCCTATTTTTACCGGACGCGTTTCCAAACCGTAGAGGCTTTGACCCCACCAAATGAGCAGACGCCAACATTCAAGGTGAGAAGCATCAACACGTCAGACCTTGGCAAAAGCAGTGTCGATCAGACAAATCCGGCGGCAAAACCGAACCCGGACAATACCGATGTGCAGTTGCCAGACGAAAAGAAATCGTTCGACAAGCTATTGCAGGACGTTCAAGCAAGCGCGGCGATTCCGGACGACATGCGGGACGTTTTGCCTGATCAACCTAAGGTGGAACAGCCCGAGGTAAATTCCGTTCTTACTGAAATCGAGCGATCGACTGCGCAGAGTCTCGTCAACGATTCAAACGCGACGCACGAACAATCGCTGCTCAACAATAGTTCGCAATCGGGCCGTCCACAGCCCGCGCTTAGCGGAACGGAGCTGGCCACGAGTACGACGATCAAGCGCCCCAACACCTTTACCAGCAAGATGCCCGGTGACAGCGCCGGACCAATCAAAGGGCATACCGCCGGCTTCAGCGACTTGGATCAACTGCTCGCGCAAAAAGGTCCGCTCGGGTCAGGCACAAAATTACGACTGCCGGACGATCAACTCTTCGAATACGACAGCGACGTGCTTCAATCAAGCGCTATCAGTCAATTGCAAAAGCTGGGCACTCTCATCCAGCGTAATCCGAAAGCTACGTTTTCCGTCGAAGGTTACACGGATTCATTCGGCTCATTCGAATACAACCTCGATCTGAGTCAGCGCCGAGCTGATAGCGTGAAACGTTATTTAGTGGAGGCAATGCGGATTAATCCTGCGCAAATCGAAACGCGCGGTTACGGCGCAGCGAAATTCCGAGCGTCGCCAAACGGATCAATTGGAGAGCAGAGTCCCAACCGCCGTGTGGAGGTTGTGGTGCATACGAGCGAGGGATGAGCGGCGCGCCCAGCGGTCGCGCCCTACCAATTTTTGATCCACTTAGGGACATCGGCAGATGTCGTTCCAGCAGCAGTGCTCCAGAGATCAAATGTTGGATTATATCCGCCGCTTCCTGTGGCAGCCATCATTGTAGAATAACCGTACGAATTGCCAAAAGGATCAGCAATGGCAATCACAGTATCAGTAGATGGAGGGGCTGGTAACAACATGTTCGGCTTAAAGGCCATGTAGCTTTTGCTGGATGGTTGGCGGTTACCAGTTGTGTCGCCACTGAGTTTTTTATACAGATAAAGGCTCGCTGATTGGTAGTTTGTCGGATTGAATGACGTTGTCGAATTGAGCTGTTCGGTCGTCGACGCATCGGTAGGATAGATTCCATTATCCGCTTTGTAACTCTCGCAGGCAGCAGACATCGCGGCGATTTCGGTCTCGGCACGGGCGCGGGCACCTTTCTTCTGAACGTAGCCGACCGTGCTTAGAACCAATCCAGTCAGAATGATGATAACCGTGGTGACGACGATCAGTTCAATGAGAGTAAACGCGGCACTGACGCGAAATGACGAATGGCTGCGCCTCGTTAAATCGTTGAGCCGTTGAGTCGTTGAACCGTAAATCCGCTCCAACGCTGTAACGATGCGACGAATCACGCTCTGCTTCGTCGTTCCTTCGACATTCGACATTCGAATTTCATCATTCGCACTGCAGGCGCATCACGTCTGCTGCTGCAAGCCGGTGATGATGCTAATAAGCGGCGTAAAAAGAGCGAGCACGATCGTACCGACAATCAGCGCCAGAAAAACGATCATGATGGGCTCGAGCATCGATGTGAGGGCCGCAACCGCGTTATCGACTTCATCATCGTACACATCGGCAATCTTCAAGAGCATGTCTGGAAGTTTACCGGTTTCTTCGCCCACATCGACCATGCTGGTCACCATCGGCGGAAAAGCGCGACTAGCTTCCAGCGGTTGAACAATCGATTCGCCTTCCTTTACGCTGTCGTGCACGCGTGAAATCGCGGCGGCAATTACGGAGTTGCCGGCGGTTTCGCGAGTGATATTCAGTGCCTGCAAAATCGGCACACCGCTCGTGACCAGCGTTCCAAGTGTGCGCGCAAATCGCGAGATTGCCGTTTTGCGATTCAAATCGCCAAACAGCGGCATGCGCAGTTTGAAACTGTCAATCACGAATCGCCCGCCTCGCGTGCGGCCAATGAATTTGTAAGCCGTCACGGCAACGATTACCGCTCCGAGCAGAACAAGACCATGATTCTTTACGAGGCTACTCGTTCCGATAACAAACTGGGTGACGGCTGGTAGCGGTTTATCGCCAAGCATGTCGTGAAAGATCGCTTCAAATTTCGGCACAATGAAGACAAGGAGAAAAGCCATGATGCCCACTGCCATTGTCATCACAATGAGCGGATAGACCATTGCTGCGATGACCTTGTTCTTAATCTTCGCAGCTTTCTCCTGAAATTCCGAAAGCCGGTTGAGCGCCATCTCGAGCACACCGCCCACTTCGCCGGCTTTAACCATGTTAACGTACAAATTGTTAAAGATTCGCGGATGCAGGGCCAGCGCGTCAGAAAAAGTATTACCGCTCTGAACCGAATCGGAGAGGCTGTTAATTGTATTCTTTAATACCTTGTCGCGTTCCTGCTTTGCCAAGACGGTCAGACTTCGCACCAACGGCAACCCGGAATCAATGAGCGTTGCCAATTGTCGCGTGAAAATCATCAGGATTTTTGGCTTAATCTTCGTGCGCTTGAAAAGAGCAATTCCGGTCTTCGCGCGCGGTTTCGTCGCGCGCACCATCTTCGCCGCGCGGCGCCGGGCTGCTTTGTCGTCGGCGCGGGCTACAGCCTCCTCGTAGACACTCGTTGGAAAATACCCAGCCTGACGCAACCGGCCGATTGCATCATTTGTCGAAGCAGCTTCAACCAACCCGGTAGCTTCTTGTCCACGGGAATCGAGAGCTACATAGTTATAACGCGCCATGGCCAGCGATCTTAGTTAGTTAGGAGTGCCATGTCGAGCACTGGGATTCCACGAATCCACCAAATGACAAAATCCGAATGTCGAATGACAGATTAATGACGAATGATAAGAGCGCCAAGAACGGAAAAGCGACGTCTCTTCTTTCATCATTCGGTGATTTTGGCTTCCTTCCGCCTTCGTCATAACTCCTTCCTCATTTCCTCATGTGTATCTCAGCACTTCCTCGACGGTGGTGTCGCCAGCGAAGACGCTGCGCAAGCCGTCCTGGCGCAGTGTTACCATTCCAAGCTCCACAGCCTTTTGCTTTAAGGTAACCGTTGGTGCGCGTTCATTGATTAGCTCACGAATCGGGTCGGTGAGGCTCAACAGCTCGTAGATTCCCTTTCGTCCTTTGTAGCCGGTGTTGTTACAAGCGTCACAACCTTTGCCATAAAAGAATTGTCTGTTGCCGATGTCCTGCGGCGAGATTCCCAGCTCAGCAAGTAAACTCTCGCTCGGTGTGTAAGTCGTGCGACACTGTCGGCAGATGCTACGCAGTAAACGCTGACCGAGGACTGCCTCGAGCGTGGATGAGATTAGAAACGGTTCCACACCCATGTCGATCAAACGCGTGATTGCTCCGGGCGCATCGTTTGTATGGAGCGTCGTGAAAACAAGATGCCCGGTCAGAGAGGCTTGGATTGCAATTTGCGCGGTCTCAAGATCGCGTGTCTCGCCGACCATGATGCGATCCGGGTCCTGGCGCAGAAACGACCGCAAGACACGTGCAAAGGTCAGACCGATCGCATCGTTCACCGGCACTTGTACGATCCCTTCCAGATCGTATTCGACCGGCTCTTCTGCAGTCAGGAGCTTCGAATCAATCGTGTTAACTTTACGGAGGCAGGAGTAAAGCGTCGTTGTCTTTCCAGAGCCGGTCGGTCCGGTCGCAATGAAGATGCCGTTCGGGCGCTCGATCATCTCCAGTAGAAAATTGTAGATGTAATCGGGCATTCCGAGTGCTTCGAGATCCAGATTTACGATGCTGCGATCAAGAACCCGCAGCACGAGGCTCTCGCCGAATTGAGTTGGCAATGTTGAAACGCGAAGATCGACGTTGCGTCCGGCAATATGCTTCTGGATGCGACCATCCTGGGGCAACCGTCTTTCTGCGATGTTCATATTTGCCATCACTTTCAACCGCGAGATGACCGGCAGAGCAAGATGACGTGGCGGTGGCGACATTTCGTAGAGTGCGCCATCGACGCGATAGCGGATCTTGAACTCATTTTCAAATGGCTCGAAATGAATGTCGCTCGCACGGTCCTGGATCGCCTGGTAAAGAATGAGATCGACGAAGCGAATGATCGGAGTTGCGTTTGCTTCGGCTTCAACTGCCGCTTCGCCGTTTCCCTCGCGTCCGCTAGAGACGGACAGAAGCTCCCCAGCCTGGCCGAGTTGCTTGAGAACTTCGTCCATGCTCGTCGTATCGGTGCCGTAATGCTGTTTGATCAGGTCTTCGATTTGATCCGAGGGCGAAACGACGACGTGGATGTCTTTACCGAGCGCAAAGCGAAGATCCTCCGCAGCGGTGAGATCGAACGGATCAACCAGGGCGACTCGCAATGTGGTTCCGCTCATTTCAATCGGAAGAGCACCGTGTAACCGAGCCAGACCGCTGGGAATCAGACGCAAAATCTCCGGCGGAATATCGCGCTCGGTTAGGTCGATCAAGTCGGTGCCGAGCCCGTTAGCAATTGTCTGATAAAAGCCGTGCTCGTCGATGAAGCCGCCATCGATCATCGCCTGGGCAACGGTTTTCCCGTTCAATTCTACTTCCCTTAGGACGTCTTCCGCTTGCGAAGGCTCGACCACGCGCTGCTCGATAAAAAATTCGGCTAACTGCTTTTCCGTCATGTTTGTTAGCTCACGTCGCCGACCGTAATGGAGATGACTTCTTCCGCAGAGGTGAGGCCGGCGAGCACCTTGCGGACCCCGTCTTCGCGAAGCGTGCGCATGCCCAGTTCACGCGCTCGTTGCCGCAGCGACAAGGTCGAGTTGCGTTTGTTAATCATATGGCGCACATCGTCGTTGATCACAAAAATCTCGAAGATGCCGATTCGACCCTTGTAACCGATCTGACGGCATCGCTCGCACCCTACTGGCTTCATTACTTGAGCCTCGGAGAGCTGACCGGGCTCGATTTGCAGCGCGCGCAATTCGGTCTCGCTGAGTTCCCCTGGTTGTTTGCAGTGTGCACATAATCTGCGGATAAGCCTTTGCGCCATGATTGCTCGCACGGAGGAAGCCACCAGAAACGGCTGAACACCAAGATCGGCCAAGCGCGCCACCGCAGAAGGGGCATCATTGGTGTGCAGCGTACTGAAAACGAGGTGACCAGTGAGACTCGCGTTTGTAGCAATGCTCGCTGTCTCGAGATCTCGAATTTCACCAATCATGATGATGTTCGGCGCCTGGCGCAGAATGGAACGCAAGGCCGCCGGAAAAGTCATCCCGACCTCATTATTCACCTGCACCTGATTGATGCCGGTCATTTGATACTCGACCGGCTCTTCCACCGTGATGATTTTGCGGTCGGGTTTGTTGATGTAATTGAGGCAGGCGTAGAGAGTGGTCGTCTTTCCGGAGCCGGTAGGGCCGGTGACGAGTAAAATGCCGTCCGGCAGTTTGATCAGGCGTTCGAATGTTTCCTGGTCGTCTGAGAAAAATCCAAGCTCCGGCAAGCCAAGCTTTAGACTGGATTTATCCAGCAGGCGCATCACTACGCCCTCACCGTGATTAGTAGGAATCGTTGAGACGCGAAGATCGATTGGCTTCTTTTTGATTTTTACCTGGATCCGACCGTCCTGTGGCAGGCGTTTCTCTGCAATGCTCATGGAACCGGTCATAATTTTGAGGCGGCTGATGATTGCAGATTGCAAACGTTTCGGTGGCGCTTGCATCTCCTGCAAAACACCATCGATTCTGAAGCGAACCCGAAACTTCTTGTCCAGCGGTTCCAGATGAATATCGCTTGCACCAGCGCGGTGCGCCTCGATCAACAACATGGAGACAAGCCGGATAATTGGCGCGTCGGCTTCATCGATTGCGGTCGCTTCCAAGCCATCACCAATTTCCAACCCGAGATCGATGTCATCTCCGATTTTTTTCTGCAGGACGTCGGCTGCTTCATCTGCCGTCCCATAGTATTTGATCAGTGCATCACGAATTTTCTGGGGACTGGTGCATACCAGTTCCAGCTCGCGTTGGAGGAGAAAACTCAGACTGTCGATCGTATCGATGTCCAGTGGATTACCGACCGCCACTACGAGACCGGTCTCGCCGAAGGCGACCGGGATCACTTTGAAACGGCGCGCGTCTTCGCCTCGGATTTGATTGATGATCTGTGGCGGAATCACCATGGAAGAGATGTCGATCCAATCCATGTGCGCTTGCGCCGCGAGCGTGCGCGAGACCTCCACGTCGGAGACAACTCCATCGTCGATTAAAATATCCACTACGCCGGGTTCGCCGTTCAGAAGTGACCTCGCGCTGTCGATCTGCGGACGCGTGATGAGTCCACCTTCTTCGAGGACCTTGAGCACGTACTCTTCGTTGTGTTGCACCTGGGAAGAATGCTGGAGCGCGCAGTTTACTGCAAAACCGCTAAATTTCCAGCGAGAGCGGATTTTCGGGCATCGCGACTGTCCTAACAAGATGGAGATTATTCCACGGTCACACTCTTGGCGAGATTGCGCGGCTTATCGACGTCCCGGCCCAGCTGAACTGCCAGGTGGTAAGCGAGAAGTTGAAGCGGAACGACAGACAGGATGGGCATTACGTACTCAGGCGCTTCCGGCAGCACGATGATTTCGTTGGCAACTCCTTTGAGGTGTTTAGCGCCGTTTCCACTAGTTACCGCGATGATCGGCCCTTTGCGGGCTTTTACCTGCTCCATGTTATTCAGGTTTTTGGAGAAAACTGAATCATCGGGCGCGATAAATACGGAGGGGAGATCGGGCCGGATTAGCGCTATGATACCATGCTTGAGCTCGGCGCTGGGATGCCCTTCCGCAAACAGATAGGTGATCTCCTTCATCTTCAGCGCACCTTCGAGCGCGACGGGAAAGTTGAATTGCCTGCCAAAGAAAAGCATGCCGTTTGAATTGGCATATTTTTTGGCGACTGCCTTAATTTGGTCGCTGAGATCCAGAACCGTTTCGATCTGGCCGGGCAACGCTTCGAGCGCTTCAATCACTCGGCTCCCATCCGTTGCGGAAAGATTTCGCATCCGGCCAAAGAGCAACCCAAGGAGCGTAAGAATCGCAAGTTGCGACGTAAAAGATTTTGTAGCGGCGACGCCGATTTCCGGACCGGCGTGCATATAAACTCCTCCATCGCTTTCGCGGGCAATCGTGCTTGCGACGTTGTTACAAATTCCCAGAGTGCGAAAGCCTTTGCGCCGGCTTTCGCGCAGAGCTCCGAGTGTATCCGCGGTTTCGCCGCTCTGACTGATCGCAAAGACCAGCGTCTCAGGAGTCATCGGTGTATTACGATGACGAAACTCACTCGCGTATTCGACTTCGGTTGGAATGTTCGCAAGTCGCTCGATCAAATATTCACCGACAATGCCGGCATGAAGCGCGGTGCCACAGCCTGTAAGGACGATACGGCCGACATCGCGAAGCTCGGGAGGCGTCATGTTCAAGCCGCCCAGCTTTGCCGTGCATTCCTCCGGGTTGAGACGGCCACGCATCGCGTCGCGTACCGTGTCTGGTTGCTCAAAGATTTCTTTGAGCATGTAATGGGGATAATCCCCTTTTCCGATGTCTTCGGCTGTAAATTCAACCTTGCTGACTGGGTGTTCGCTGCTATCTCCCGCGAGCGAAGTAATCTCGAATTTGTCGCTTCCCGCAGCAACGATGTCGAAATCGTTTAAATAAACAGCGTCACGGGTGTAAGCGACGATTGCACTGACGTCGCTGGCCAGAAAGTTTTCACCTTTGCCGACTCCGAGGACGAGTGGGCTTCCCCGCCTTGCGCCGATCATGAAATCCGGCACATCGGCGTGGACCAAAGTAATACCATAGGTGCCGATCACCTGGCGAAGCGCGGCGCGAACAGCCGCAAGCAGTCGCGCCTTTTTTTCGGGCACATCCACCGTGTTGGCGCATGAGTCGTCGTAGAGTTTCCCAATCAGATGCGCCAGTACTTCGGTGTCGGTTTCGGAACGAAATTTTGTATCACCGCTTCGGATCAGCTCATCTTTGAGCGTCTGATAATTTTCTATTACGCCATTGTGGACCAGCGCCAGTTTGCCGCTGGCGTCAAAGTGCGGATGGGCGTTTTGGTCCGTGACTTTGCCGTGTGTGGCCCAGCGCGTGTGACTGACTCCGAGCGACCCTGAGACCGGTTGCTTTCGCATTAGTTTTGAGAGCGCCGCGATGCGTCCGGCGCATTTGCGCGTTTCCAGGCGCCCGCCTTCTATAATGGTGATGCCGGCTGAGTCGTAGCCTCGATACTCAAGGCGACGCAGTCCGTCGAGCAAAATGGGCGCGGCTTGAGCGCGCCCAACGTAGCCAACAATTCCACACATCTTTTTTGGAGTGTAGCGGCGGCTGTCCTCAGCCGCAAGAAACAGACGCTTTCGCTTGCACCTTTCATGAAAACTCGAGTCGCCGGCGTCGTTTTAGCTCACGCAAAAAAGTTACCGCAAAGAAGCAGTCGCTGAGTTATTGATTGTTAACAATGCAACACCGGCCGCAGCGCGACTCCCTTCCAAAAAATCCCAGCGTAGAAGCGTTCGGGGCATTGCCGCCGGGCACGACCCAGCGAACGCTTGCCATAATCATGGGCGGTGGTGCCGGCAGCCGTTTGTTCCCGTTGACGAAGGATCGCGCCAAGCCGGCTGTGCCGCTTGGAGGGAAATATCGGATTGTCGATATTCCCATCAGCAATTGTCTCAACTCCGGGCTGCGCTCGATCTATGTGCTCACCCAGTTCAACAGCATGTCGCTGCATCGTCATATTCAAGCCAGCTACAAGTTCGACAATTTCTCGCGTAGCTTTGTGGACATTCTTGCCGCTCAACAAACGCCGACCGGCTCGCAGTGGTATCAGGGGACTGCTGACGCTGTCCGGCAAAATATGCGCTATTTTCTCGAGCGTCCGTTCGATTATTACCTGGTCCTAAGCGGCGACCAGCTTTACCGGATGGATTTTCGTGCGCTGCTGCATCAGCACATCCGGCTTGGCGCAGACATCACTTTGGCTACTAAACCCGTAGCGCTGCATCAGGTTTCTGAGTTTGGCATTATGCAGAGTGGTGTTGATCGCCGAATCACGCGTTTTGTCGAGAAGCCAACCGATCAAGCAGTCTTACAGGAAATGAAGATGAGCCGGGAGCTTCTCAGCGCCATCGGCTCCAACGACGATGAAGAATTGTTCCAAGCCTCGATGGGAATTTACGTCTTCAACCGCGACGTGCTCATCCAATCGTTGCAGAACGATCTGGTCGATTTCGGAAAACATATTATCCCGCAATCGATCAAAGACCGGCGTGTCAGCGCATTTATTTTTGAGGGTTATTGGGAAGACATCGGAACAATCCGCGCTTTCTACGAGGCGAATCTGGATCTCACGGATGTAGTGCCCGAATACAGTTTCTTTGAGCCCGAGTCCCCGATTTACACGCATCCGCGCTTTTTGCCGGGAAGCAAAATCAATGGCGCCACCCTGCGACAGGCAATCATTTCGGATGGATGCATCATCTCGGATGCGCATCTGGAACGATGTGTGGTGGGGATACGCAGTGTTATTCAAAGCGGCGCGACGATCCGGAACAGCATCGTGATGGGCGCGGATTATTTTGAATTAGAACAGACCGATTCGTCAAACCTGCCCATAGGCATTGGACGTAATTGCGTGATCGATCGCGCCATCATCGACAAAAATGCTCGCATCGCTGATGGCGTTGTGATTACGCCGGAGGGTAAACCCCAAAATTTGGATGCAGAGAACTACTTTATCCGCGACGGCATTGTCGTGATACCCAAAGACGCAGTCATTCCAGCCGGTTTCTGGATTTGATCGGTTTCGTTATAGCCGGGGTTGATGAACCCGAAAGGCGCTTTAGTTCCTCACTGCCGCGGTCAACGCCCGCGGCTACAGCCACCGCTGCTAGCGCCTATCTGTCATTCCCGCAAACTGCCCTTGGGTTTCCCATTTTTCTTGCTTATTCCACGGGATCTGTGAGTCGTGACGATCGTCCGGATCTCTGACCAGGGCAGTTTCCTTCTGTGTCGCGCAGGAGGACATGCCTGCCACGAACGCACACAGCAGAACAGGGACGACAATTGTTCGAAGATTACGGATTTGTGCCAGCATATATTACGTTGTCTCCGGGTTGCATTTGAGCGCCGCGCGCCAAACTGCTGGTGATGATATCGCCGATAGCGGTCGCCGGTTCAACTGAAGAAATGCGAATTTTTCCGACCAAAGTTCCATCCCGCAGAACAAGCATCTCCGCATTCGACTCGACTCCGTGGCGAGTGCCGAGATTCAGTACCACGAAGTTGTAGGCCTGATTGACTGCAAGGATCGTCCCGCGCAAACCTGTTCGGTGGGAGACAGTCTCGCGGACAGCTTCCCGGCGTTTCTTTCCTTCCTTCGGCTGATCGGCGCGATCCTGGATGGCCTGTAGTTTTTCGGAAAGAAAAGACTTTTCTTTTTCCGCGCTGTCCAATTGACGGCGAAGATCATCGATTTGCGACTGCAAATCCGCGGCTGGCGCTGTCGCCGAGTTGTCAGCCGGCAAAGCATTAGGATTTTTTTCCGCTTCTTGCACGGGCGTCTGTAAAGAAGCTATCTCTTTCTGGTTCTGGTCTAATTTGGTCTGCAGATCGGCCTTCTCTTTCTGTATTTGGGCGAGCTCTGCCTCGGCTTTTGCGGCTCTGTTTTCCGCTTGCGCAACTTTACCCTGGTCTTCTACGGCACCACCGGCCTGCGGATTCAGTTTCTCGTGTATGCCGCGTTCTGCTGCATCGCGCGCGGTCTGTGCAGTCGCCACCGTTGCGCGAAGCGTTTTCATTTTTTGGCTGTTTAAGAGACCGAAAAATGCTGCCAATACGAGCAGCAAAATGGCAAAGCCGGCCACGCCTTTCGGTGTGACCGCGGAAAGCGCGGATTCCCGGTGCGTCATAGGAGAGTGTGAGGAGTGAGGCTTTTTTAAACCAATCACGCAGAAACGCAATCTTGATTTCGAGGCGAATGCTGGAAGGCGAAACAATCGGAGTTTAATCGGATTGCGTTTCCTGTCGTTTCAACCGATAGACATTCCGTGGGACAACAGCACCGTGTACGAGGCAAACGCAAGCGACGTAAGGCGTATCTGGAGCGCAAGAAAACAGCGCTGCGTGCCAGCGCCATGCAACCAGCTTCAGGCAAGCAGCGGACAAAGAAGGAATCCAACGCGGAAGAGTAAATTCGACTCAATCGCTGTGTGACGACCTGGGTTTGGCGATTTCATGCACAGACGTAGCAATGCCGAACCGGGCCCGCTATCTGATTGTCGATGGGCACAGCATTATTTTTGCCTGGCCTGAATTGCGCAAGCTCCAAACGCGGCGGTCCTCGCTGGCCCGTGAAGCGCTGACAAAACGCTTGCGAGATTATCAAGATTGGACGGGCGTGCGTGTGGTAGTCGTCTTTGATGGCAAAGGAAAAAGGATCGACGCGACTTCCGACCCGGCTGACGTACAAGTCTTTTATTCTCGCACAGGGCAGACAGCCGACGCTATCGTCGAGCGACTCGCAAGCATATACGCGAAACGATTCGAGTTAATGGTCGCCACTTCAGATTCCTTGGAAGCAGAAACGGTCCAGGCGTGCGGCGCAGAATGGATTTCCCCCGAAGGGTTGCGCTCGCTTCTCCTTCGCGCGCGACGAGTCTAAAGTCCCAGTTTCTTCTCAATCTCTTTCACTCGAGCGAAAAGTTTTCCGAGTCGGTGGATCCAAGCAATTTGTCGGTGTGCCTCCACAAGTGGAACCGCGGGAGAGCCGAACCAAACGCCTCCTGGAAGGCTCTTCGAGACACCGCTTTGCGCACCAATCGCCGTGCCGTCGCCAATTTCAAGATGCCCTGCAAAGCCAACCTGCCCTCCCATCATCACGTGTTCGCCCACGCGTGTGCTGCCTGATATGCCAGTCTGCGCCGCGATGACCGAATTTTTTCCAATGATGACGTTGTGCGCGATCTGCACGAGATTGTCGATCTTCACACCTTGCTGAATCCAGGTCCGGCCGAACCGGGCGCGATCAACGGTCGTGTTTGCGCCAATCTCGACATCATCATCGATCTGAACGATCCCGAGTTGCTGAATCTTTTGCTGCCGGCCATCGACCACTTCAAAACCAAAGCCGTCCGCGCCAATGACTGCGCCGCTGTGAAGTATTACTCGCGAACCAATCCGGCTGCGCTCGCGAATGGTCACGAGCGGATAAATCAGGCACGCCGACCCGATTGTTGTTTCATGTCCAACGTAACTTCCAGCGCCAATAATTGTGTCATTGCCGATTTGGGAACCGTCTTCGATGACCGCATGAGGCTGGATTGATACACGTTCTCCGAGGCGAACGCCGGATCCGACAATCGCGCTCGGATGAACGCCCGAAGCAAAGGTGATCGGTTTCGGTGCGAATTTGAGCACAACCTGTTCGAACGCTTTGGTAGGATTTGAGACGCGAACCTGGGCCGTCGCCAGCGGTTCGGCGAAATCGGGCGGAACGAAAACAGCTGAAGCCCGCGTCTTGCGCAACAGCCCGATATATTTTCGATTAGCGAAAAAACTGATCTCTCCGCTGCTTGCGTCTGCGAGCGATGCAGCGCCGGTGATGTTCAGCTTTGGATCGCCAACCAACTCGCCGCCAGACATGCTGGCCAGTTCTTGAAGAGTGAAGGACACCACGAAGTTCGTTAATCGTTGAACCGTTAAATCGTTGAAGCCGACCAGTGGTCACAAAGCGCCGTTACAGTCCGCTTTCGCGCCGTTTCGCCGTTTCGCCGATTCCTTCTTGTTTCCAGCGCGGCGGACGCTTGTCAATGAATGCCTGAACGCCTTCGAGCGCAGCTTCATTCATCATGTTGGAGGCCATGGCCCGTGCAGCCGCTTGATAAGCTGACGCAATGTCCAGTTCAATTTGCCGGTAAAAGAATTCCTTTCCTATCGCCACAGCGACACGCGGTTTCGCGATGATTGCCGCAACGAGTTTCTCAACTTCGGCGTCGAGCTGTTCCGGATCCACAACGCGGTTAATCAACCCGCGCACTTTTGCTTCATCGGCGCTGATAAATTCGCCTGTTACGAGCATCTCGAACGCCGCTTTACGCAAAAGATTGCGCGAAAGCGCCACGCCCGGTGCCGAGCAAAAAAGACCGAGGTTAACTCCGCTGACCGCGAACTTGGCAGTGCTTGCCGCTACGGCGAGATCGCACATCGCCACCAATTGGCAGCCTGCCGCAGTGGCGATACCTTGAATACGAGCGATGACCGGCACAGGCAATCGCTGAATGCCAAGCATCATCTCGGAACATTGATTGAAGAGCCCCTCGTAGTACTGAAGCGATGGCTTTGCCCGCATCTCTTTGAGATCGTGACCGGCGCAGAATGCCTTGCCCCCCGCCGAGAGAACGACTACCCGCACTGACTCCTCTTTGGCTATTGCCTCGAATTCGTGCTGTAGTTCCGCAAGCACCGTCTCCGACAGGGCATTGAACGCATGTGGTCGGTTTAGCGTCAGCGTGACGACGCCGCGTTCGTCCTGGCTGCATAAGACAACGGGTTCCTCACGCTCCAACGGTTTCGCCGTCGGGACAGGTTCGATTGATACTGAAGGAGCTTTCACACGCTCTTAACGCTACTGCTGAAATTTCAAATCTGAAATCCGAAAAATTTAGTTTCCGTTTGCAGCGACTGGCAACATCATCTGGCCAGCTTCAAACACGGCAAACAATGCTCCAGTCCGGATCGATTAGATTGACTATTCTGATTTATGAAGATCGTCGCGATCGCTAATCAAAAAGGCGGCGTAGGCAAAACCACTACGGCCGTAAATCTCGGCGCAGCACTGGCTGAAATAGGTCATCGCATTTTGATTATCGATCTTGATCCACAAGCGAATGCTACCAGCTCGTTTGGGTTGCAAGCAGTAGAGCAAACCAGTCTTTACGAGCCGTTACTTGGCGGCGCTTCCATTACGGAAAGAATTTTTCCCACCGAACGCGAAGCCCTGTTCATTGTGCCTTCCGATCTCGATCTTGCTGGTGCCGAGGTCGAGATTGCGCGGATGCCGAATCATCTCACGCGTCTGGCGGAAACGCTTCAGCCGCTTCACGCAGACGACACATTTGACTTTGTCCTGCTGGATTGTCCACCGTCTCTTGGAATCCTGATGACCAACGCGCTCGCCGCCGCCGATGAACTCTTAACCCCAATACAGTGTGAGTATTTCGCCCTGGAAGGACTGGTCAAAATTGTTCGGCTGATCGAGCAGGTGCGCGATTCAGGCGCGAACAAGCGCCTCGAACTTGGCGGTATCGTTATGACGATGTTTGACGCCCGGACAAATCTTAGCGAGCAGGTGGTTGCGGAGGTGCGTCAGCATTTCGGCGAGCGCGTTTATCAAACGGTGATTCCGCGCAGTGTGCGCTTGAGCGAAGCGCCCAGCTTTGGGAAATCAATTCTGGAGTACGCTCCGGCTGGAGCGGCCGCCGAAGCCTACCGAGCACTCGCGCGCGAGTTCATCCAGCGCCACTCGCCGCCTGCCATTTCTCCCGAGACAACGCAAACACAGTCGTCGGAAAGCCGCGAAACGTAATTTCCTTTTCCGGCGTCATTCCAATTTTCTCGGCCACACGACGCGAGGGAATGTTTTCCGGATGAATCAGGGAAATCACTCGTGGTAATTTTAGCCCGACAAACGCATAATCGCGCACGGCGCGTGCGGCTTCCGTGATCAGACCACGGTTCCAATACGCAGGATCCAGCCGGTAACCAATTTCGATCTCTTCTGGTGCTTCATGGTGATGGAGAAAACCGCAGTAACCCAGGAGATGGTTATTCTCACGAAGAACAACTGCAAATTGCGAAGGCAGACCAGCGTGGTTCCGAGAGAGGAATTTCTGGAGTACGGTCTCCGTTTGCTCGCGCGTGTATGGGCCGAGCGAAAAGCGCATGAAATCGCGGCTGGCCATCAATTCGGCAAGCCGCCCGATGTCTTCGTCTTGGAATGGACGCAGAATTAGTCGCGATGTTTCCAGAATCATTTGGTTAAACAAACACAAATTCTAAGGCAGTTGCGATTCATAATCGAAAGATGGCGACGGGCACTGAAGAATACGCGCGCCCAGCGCAACCGCCGGACACGTCAAGCTTGGCCGGGTTGCGCGACGCGGCGCGCGAATGCAAAGCGTGTCATCTTTACAAGCGGGCTACACAAACCGTGTTTGGCGAAGGCCCGAAAGACGCGGCGATCATGCTGGTCGGCGAGCAGCCTGGCGATTACGAAGATCAGGAGGGTAAACCCTTCGTTGGACCCGCTGGAAAAATCATGGATCAGGCCCTCGAAGAAGCGGGAATTGATCGCAAGGAAGTTTACGTCACGAACGCGGTGAAACACTTCAAATGGGAGCCCCGTGGGAAGCGCCGGATTCATCAGAAACCAAATTCGCGCGAAATCGCAGCCTGTCGGCCATGGCTGGAAGCGGAGCTGCGTCTTGTGAAGCCAAAGTTGCTGGTGTGTCTCGGCGCCACGGCAGCGCAGACGGTCTTCGGTCCATCATTCCGTGTGACTCGCGAACGCGGCAAGGTATTATCTTCGAAACTTGCGCCGAGAACCCTCGCCACCGTGCATCCATCATCTCTTCTTCGACAACCGGACGAGGAATCGCGGCAACGCGAGTATAAGCGGTTCGTAGTGGATCTGCGCGCGGCACGAAGGGCAGCCAGCAAAGAATAGATTAATGGTAGCGAGGCTGCGCTGCGCTGTCCCTGCCTCATTCGACCCTAAGCAGATCTCGCGTTTTGTATTCAGCGGCAAACGCTTTGCGAAACCGATCGAATGTTCCCTTTTCGATTTCAGCGCGCGCCTGATTCATCAGATTCAAATAAAAATGCAAGTTATGCAGCGTGATCAGGCGAAGACCAAGAATTTCTTCTGCCTTGATAAGGTGTCGAATGTAGCCACGCGTAAATTCACGACAGGCCTCGCACGCGCAGTTTTCTTCTATCGGATTCTTGTCCAGAATGAACTCGGCGTTTTTTAAATTGATCGTGCCCGCCGCCGTAAATGCTGTTCCATTTCGCGCCAGGCGCGTCGGCAAAACGCAATCGAACATGTCCATCCCGCGCGCGATCAGCTCCAGCAGTTGCGGCGGCGTGCCGAGTCCCATCGCGTAACGTGGCTTATTCGCGGGCAAGAATGGCTCCGCCCATTCGACGGCTCGCATCATTTCCTCCTCTGGCTCGCCCACGCTCACGCCGCCGATGGCATAACCAGCGAAATCAAGATCCACAATCGCTTGCGCGCTTTCTTTGCGCAGATCTTCAAACGTCCCGCCTTGAACGATGCCGAAGAGCATCGAATCGGCGAGTTCCGGCCTTGCCATTTCGGCGTTTCGCCGTTTCCACTCCCGGCATCGTTTCGCCCAGCGCGTTGTCATCTCTGCGCTTTCCGCTGCGTAATCGTATTCACACGGATACGGAACGCACTCGTCGAGCGCCATTGCGATGTCGCTGCCGAGCAACGTCTGAATTTCCATGGCGATCTCCGGTGAAATGAATGCTCGCGCGCCGTCGATGTGATTTTGAAACTCGACACCTTGCTCTGTGATTTTCCGCAATTTGGCCAACGAAAAAATCTGGTAACCACCGCTATCCGTCAGAAGGGGGCCATCCCAGTTCATAAAGTTGTGCAAGCCGCCAAAATGTTTGAGCACATCGAGTCCGGGCCTAACGAATAGATGGTACGTATTTCCGAGAACGATTTGCGCATTCAGTTCGTGCAGCTCCCGCGGACTGACGCCTTTCACCGAACCTTGTGTTCCTACGGGCATGAACGTCGGCGTATCGATCTCGCCATGCGCAGTCGTTAGGCGCCCACGCCGGGCGTTCGAATGGCTATCGGTAGCTAAACGTTCGAAGCTTTGCTGCATCTCAATCAGAGATTGCTCGACTCCGTTCGGAATGACAAACGGAGTATAAAATATTTTTTGCAGACCGCGTTTTTCCCTCTATATTCGGGGCTCACCGCATCAGGCGCGTGAGAGAGTTTGCGCGCGACCTGGGCGGGTTTTTTGTCGCCCCGGGCACGACGCTTTTGGCGGCTCTTTGTTTTTGAAATTTGGAAGATGCCCACGATTAATCAACTGATCCGGAAAGGACGCCGAAAGATATCGGTGAAGTCGAAGTCACCTGCGCTGGCCGATTGTCCGCAGCGGCGTGGTGTGTGTGTGCAGGTGATGACACGCACACCTAAGAAGCCGAATTCTGCGCTGCGCAAAGTGGCAAAAGTGCGGTTGACGAACGGTCAGGAAGTGATTGCCTACATTCCGGGCGAGGGGCATAATTTACAGGAGCACTCCATCGTGCTTGTACGTGGGGGACGCGTGAAGGATTTGCCGGGTGTCCGCTATCATATTGTGCGCGGAACGCTCGACGCGCTGGGCGTGGATGGGCGCCGGCGCAGCCGCTCCAAATACGGGGCGAAGCGTCCTAAGGGTGGTGCTGGCGGAGGCACAGCGAAGGAAGCCGCCGCCGAGAAGAAATGATATTGGATAGGAAAACCGACAATGTCGCGACGGAAAAGAGTTTACAAAAAGGAGGAGCGCGTCGATTCCCGCTATGGGAGTCCGGCGGTGGAACGCCTGATTACCACGGTGATGAAGCGTGGCAAGAAATCGCTGGCGGAGCGGATTGTGTACACAGCGATCGACAAATCTCGTGAAGGTTCTGATTCAGTCGATCCGTTGGAAGTCGTGAATAAGGCGGTCGAGAATGTCCGTCCGCGATTAGAAGTAAAATCACGCCGGGTCGGCGGAGCAACTTATCAAGTCCCGATGGAGGTGACGCCCGCGCGACAGATTTCTCTGGCTACTCGTTGGATCGTCCAATACGCGGACAATCGCAAAGGCATGCCGATGGCCGAAGCACTGGCTCAGGAAATAAAAGACGCCGCGGCAGGCCAGGGGAACGCGATCAAGAAACGCGAAGACACTCATAAAATGGCGCAAGCGAACCGCGCGTTTGCGCATTTCCGTTGGTGACGACTATGGCGACGGCGACGATGGAACAGAAAAAGAGCCCGGTGAAAAATCCAAATTCACCGAATCGCAAGTTCCCGCTGGAACGAACGCGGAACATCGGCATCGCAGCGCACATCGACGCCGGCAAGACGACGATTACCGAGCGCGTGCTGTTTTACACCGGCATGATTCATAAGATGGGCGAGGTGCATGAAGGCACTACCGTCACCGATTGGATGGACCAGGAGCGCGAACGGGGCATTACGATTACATCGGCAGCGACGACGTGCAGTTGGGCGCAACGCAAAGAAGAAGGCGTTTACAAGATTTTTGAAGGCATCAAGCAGCGGATCAACATTATTGATACGCCCGGACACGTCGATTTCACCGCGGAGGTCGAGCGTTCGTTGCGTGTACTCGATGGCGCGATCGCAGTTTTCGACGGTGTGGCCGGCGTGCAGCCGCAATCGGAAACAGTCTGGCGTCAGGCGACAAAATACAATGTGCCACGCTTGGCGTTCATCAACAAAATGGATCGCGTCGGGGCCAACTTTGAAATGTCGGTGGACAGCATTCATAAAAAACTTGGCGCGAACGCGTGGCCGGTGTTGCTGCCGCTCGGCAGAGAAGATCAACTTAAAGGTCAGCTCGACGTCATTAATAAGAAGGCAATTATCTATTCAGACAGCGACCAGCTGGGATCGACCTACGAAGTCACCGATGTGCCGAAGGAATATGTCGATCTCGTTGAGAAGGCTTATAACGATCTGGTCCAACAAGTTTCTAATATCGATGACGAGGTTGCCGAGGCTGTCATCCATGAAAAACCGGTCACGCCGGAGCTATTGAAGGCTGGAATTCGCCGGCAAACGATCGCGAATAAATTTGTGCCGGTCATCGGTGGCTCGGCGTTAAAGAACATTGGCGTGCAGTACCTGGTCGATGCGGTGGTCGATTATTTGCCCAGCCCGCTCGACATTCCGGCGGCGAGAGGTCAGGACCCCGATACCGGCGAGCCGATTGATGCGCCGACTGATGACAACGGCAACTTCTGCTCGCTGGCCTTCAAGCTTTGGAGCGATCCGTTTGTAGGAAAACTGGTTTTCTTCCGTGTTTATTCCGGCACGTTGAGCAAAGGCGACACGGTTTACAACCCGCGCACGAACAAGCGAGAGCGCATCTCGCGATTGATTCAGATTCAAGCCGATAAACGCGCAGACATAGAGACCTGTTACTCGGGCGATATCGCCGCCATTGTCGGAATTAAAAATATCACCACGGGCGATACTCTTTGCGACGAAGACCATCCGATTCTGCTCGAGCCGCCGACATTTCCTGATCCCGTCATTTCAATGGCCATCGAGCCAAAGACAAAATTGGATCAGGAAAAAATGGGCATCGCCCTGCAGCGGTTGTCTGAAGAAGATCCGACGTTCAAGGTTTATACGCACGAAGACACCGGCCAGACCATCATTGCCGGGATGGGCGAGCTGCATTTGGAGATTATTCGCGACCGCATGTTCCGCGAATTCAAAGTCGACGCGAACGCGGGCAAACCCCAAATCGCGTACCGCGAAACGATCACTGCCAGCGCGCACGGCGTCGGCAAGTTGATCAAGCAATCAGGTGGCCGCGGTCAGTACGGCCACGTCGAAGTGGATGTTCGTCCCGGCGCTCGAAGCACCGGGTTGGTTGTCGAAAACAAAATTGTCGGCGGCGTCATTCCGCGCGAATACATTCCTGCCGTCAAAAAAGGCATCGACGAAGCCGTGCTCAACGGCGTACTGGGCGGTTATCCTGTTGTCGATGTTGAGGTCGATATCGTTTACGGTTCGTTTCACGAAGTCGATTCCAACGAGCTTGCATTTAAGATGGCGGCGATCTTCGCGATGAAAGATGGGTTTAAACAGGGCAAACCGATTCTGCTGGAGCCGATCATGAAGGTCGAAAACATCACCCCGGACGAGTTTCAGGGAGACATTTGCGGCGACTTGAGCCGGCGTCGTGGCAGCATAAACAATATCGAGACACGCGGCAATCTCGCCATTATTCACGCCGAAGTTCCGCTCGCCGAGTTGTTCGGTTACGCGACTGCCATTCGTTCGCTTTCCAAGGGTCGCTCCAGTTATTCGATGGAACCGTCGCATTTCCAACCGGTGCCAGCGAACCTGGTTTCGGGTATTCTCGACCAGAAAGAGGCCAAATGAGTAATGGCCAACGCATTCGAATTCGCTTGAAGGCGTTCGATCACCGCATGCTCGATCAATCCGCGGTAGAGATCGTTGAAACTGCGAAACGCACAGGGGCGCGCGTGGCTGGGCCGATTCCACTGCCGACGTTGATTGAGAAATTCACGGTGAATCGTTCTCCGCACGTTGATAAAAAGTCGATGGAGCAATTTGAAATTCGCACGCACAAACGGCTGTTGGATATCATTGAGCCGACGGCGAAGACAGTGGATGAATTAAAGAAATTGAATTTGCCTGCGGGCGTTGACATTACGATTAAGATTTAAGCGGAGGCGCTTCTGAAACATTTGCAATCGCACGGTCATGATCATCGGACTTCTTGGACAAAAAATTGGTATGACCAGCGTCTACGACGCCAAGGGTCGATTGTGCCCCGTGACCGTGATCGCTGCCGGCGATAACGTTTTGCTGCGTCGTTTGACCGAAGATAATGAGGGCTATTCCGCCGTGCAGGTCGGGTTCGCTGCACAGAAGGAATCGCGCGTGACCAAAGCTTTGCTTGGCGAATTCAAAAAGGCAGGCGTAGGACCGCAAAAATTCGTGCGGGAGTTTCGTCTCGCATACGATCTCCCTGAAGGCGAGGTCAATCTAAGCGTCACGCAATTTCAAGCGGGTGACTATGTCGATGTAATCGGCCGATCGAAGGGAAAAGGATTTCAGGGCGTGATGAAGAAGCACAACTTTCATGGGCAAGGCGCCGCGCACGGTTCGAAGACCCACCGACGCATTGGCGCGGTCGGCAATCGGTCCACGCCCGGACGGATTTGGAAAAACCAAGGCATGCCGGGCCATCTCGGCGATGAACGTGTGACCGTGCAAAATCTTCAGGTCATGCAGGTGCGCGAAGCCGATAATATTATTTTGATCAGTGGCGCCGTTCCGGGAGCGAATGGAAGTTATGTCATTGTCAGACCGGCAATCAAGAATCCTGGAGTGAGAATTGCGGAGCATCAAGCGCACAAAAAAGCAGATCAAGCAGTCGCGGCGAAGAAGCCGGCAATAACAGTTCGATAAGAAATGAGCGCAAAAGTTCTAACCAAAGCCGCTGCCAAGGAAGCCGGGATTGAACTGATCGAAGACGGGCACGGCACCCAGGCTGTGCACGACACGATCGTTGCTATGCGAGCGGCGCGGCGTTCCGGTTCGGCCAATACCAAGACGAAAGCAGAAGTGGATCTCTCGGGTGCAAAACCGTGGCGACAAAAAGGGACCGGCCGCGCGCGAGCCGGCTACAAATCGTCGCCCATCTGGCGCGGCGGCGGCGTCGTTTTTGGTCCCAAGCCGCGAGATTATTCCAAAAAGATCTCGAAATCCGTACGGCGTCTCGCCTTTCGAAAAGCATTGAGCGAGCGAATCAAAGGAGGCGACATTTTGACGATTGACAAATTCGCTGTGCCAGAGCTGAAGACGAAATCGTTTGTGACACTGCTGAAAAAACAAACAGACGCCCGGAAAGTTTTATTGGTCTCGGATGCATTTGATCAAAACACGTTGAAATCAGGACGGAACATCAAACCGGTGACGCTTGCCACCGCTTCAGGTGTGAACACGGAGCAGTTGCTTGCGTTCGAGAAAATTCTCGTTACGCAGAAGGCGCTGGAAAGATTAGCGGAGCGGACTCGCCCGCCTCGAAGTAGCGGATCCACGGAATAATGCGATGAACGAGCCGCACGAGATTATTCAAACTGCATCGTTGACTGAAAAATCAACACTGATGAGCGAGAAACAGAACAAGTACGTTTTTCGCGTCAGTCCGCGCGCTAACAAGATTCAGATCAAGAACGCAATCGAGCGCCTGTTTCAAAAGAAAGTGATCGATGTGAACACTTGTAATTACGCGGGCAAGGAGAAACGAGTGCGCGGCCCTGTGGGACGACGACCGCGTTGGAAGAAAGCCATTGTGACTTTGAAGGAAGGCGACAAGATCGACCTTATCTAGCTATGGCATTAAAAGAATTTCGCCCATTAACGCCGACGCTCCGCTTCAAGTCACTGCCTACTTTCGATGAAATCACAAAGTGGCGGCCTGAGAGGAGGCTTGTCGAGCCGAAGAAAAAAACCGGCGGTCGCAACAGCTACGGGCGGCTCACGTCGCGGCATATCGGCGGCGGACACAAACAGAAATATCGCAAGGTTGATTTTGCGCGACGCAAGCGCGGGGTCTCCGCAGAGGTTATAGGAATCGAATACGATCCAAACCGCTCTGCGCGCATCGCTCTCATTAAGTACGCCGACGGCGAACTAAGTTACATTCTCGCGCCAAACGGCCTTCGGGTGGGATCGACGGTCGCCGCCGGAGACGATGTCGCGCCTGACCTCGGAAATGCTTTGCCACTTCGCGCCATTCCGTTGGGTACTAATATTCATAACATCGAACTGAGTCCGGGCCGCGGTGGAAAGGTTGCGCGAAGCGCGGGGCAACAGGCAACTCTAACAAACATCGAAGGTGGTTACGCACTGGTGAAAATGCCTTCGGGCGAAATTCGGCGCATTCACGAAAACTGCTTCGCGACAATTGGACAGGTAGGAAATGTCGATCACATGAACGTATCGAGCGGTAAAGCGGGACGTACTCGCTGGCGAGGACGGCGGCCGCATGTGCGCGGCATGGTGATGAACCCGATCGATCATCCAATGGGTGGCGGCCAGGGTAAATCAAAAGGCGGCGGAGGACGGCACCATCCGGTTAGTCCCTGGGGACAACTGGCCAAAGGATTTAAGACGCGCAGCAAACATAAGCCGAGTGATCGCTTTATTTTGGAAAGGAGAAGACCGAAAAAGAAATCGTGAGTGCTGGAGGGCGGAGCGCTGTGACGCCGGTCTCGCAGAGCTCGATCCTCCACTATTCACTTGAAAATTATGGCTAGATCGTTAAAGAAAGGACCCTTCGTCGAGTTGTATCTTCTGGAGAAGATCGACAAGATGAACAGCGCTGGCGTAAAGAAACCGATCAAAACGTGGTCGCGGCGCTCGATGGTGACGCCGGATTTTGTCGGCCACACGTTTTTGGTGCATAACGGAAAGACGTTTAATTCCGTTTTCGTTACCGAGAACATGGTCGGTCATAAGCTGGGCGAATTTTCGCCCACGCGCGTGTTTAAGAAACACGGTTCGCATACGGCGAAGGTGACGAAATAGTTTTTTAGTTACGAGTTGATAGTTGATAGAAATGAACCTGTGCACGTTGCCAAGGTGAAACAATCAACAATCAACTATCGACTAGCGACTTTTTTGGTAGTGGGTTGCGTTGCGCTGGTCCAAGGGCTGGCGGCACAGGGAAATAGTTCTTTGTCAGAATCCAAAACTGAAAACGCGGGAGCGAGTAACACCGCGGTGGCAGGCGTGTTGCCTGCGGCATCGGCGAATTCGCAACCCCGAAAACTTTCGGGGCTGCCTTCAGAGATGACTGCGTCGGGATTGCTTCAGCAAAATGAAGATTTGCAGAGGCAATTATCGATCGCCCAGGAATCGCTGAAGGCCTTGACCAGCAGCCTGGCGGAGTCTAATGCGGAGGCGGAATTGTTTCGCCGCAAGTACTCCGAAGTGCAGTTGCAGATGGAGGCGCTAGGGCTGGCGTCCGCGAACAAGGACCGTGCGAAGCTGGAGCAGCGTCTACTGGCGGCAGTAAGTGATCTTCAACTCGCGCAGAAGGAGCGCGACGAGTATCGCGATCAAATGCTGCGTCTGGATGAATCGGTGTTGTGTTACTTGAAAACGTCGCAGAGTGCGGATGCGAAGACGCGAATGGACGTGGAGACTCAGCTGCGCAGCATAGACAAGCTCGTGACAAAGTCCTCGAATACGCCGGATTTACCGGAACCAAGTTTGATGGACGGGAACGTGATCAGCGTGAAGGATGAATGGTCATTTGTAGTTGGTAACTTTGGCGAAAAACAAGGCGTCAAGGTTGGCATGCCAATGCGGGTAACGCGCGGCGATAAAAGAATCGCGACCTTGAGGGTAGTCGATGTGCGACAAAGGATTTGCGGCGCCGTGATTCAGGAAATGGATTCAAAGAAGGACAGAATAAAAGTAGGGGACCGCCTCCAGGTGGATGCGCAACCGAATGTGAGTTTGAAATAAGAAGACGAGAATCGAAAACCGAGAATCGGGAGACCGAGTTACGAATTTCGATTCTCGAATTACAGAACAAGGTCATGGAAGTCAGATCGATATACAAGTATGCGCGGATTTCGCCGTTTAAAGCGCGCGAAGTCACCCGTGAGATCCAGGGTCTGCCGGTTTCGGCAGCGCTCGATCTGCTTGCTTTTACACCTAAGAAAGCGGCGTTCCTTATCAACAAGACATTGAAAAGTGCGATCGCTAATGCCGAGAACAACGCAAACCTCAAGCCGGACGGATTGGTCGTAAAAGAAGCGATTGTAGGCGAAGGGCCGACGTTCAAGCGGATTATGCCGCGTGCCCGGGGTAGCGCGAGCCGGATTTTGAAGCGGACCAGTCATATCCGAATCGTGCTTACGGACGAAATTGAAGTTGAGACACGCGAGACTAGAAGGGCCAAACAGAAAGCGGAACAGAGGGCCGAGAAGAAGAAGGAAACCGGAGCCGGGGCCGCGACCGGAAAGTCGAAGACTGAAAAAAAGCCGCGAGCGAAAAAGGCGGCCAGGAAATCGAACAAGTAATTTTGTTATACTGACTTATGGGACAAAAAGTTAATCCGATTGGTTTTCGCCTGGGCGTGAACCGCGACTGGCGCTCGCGCTGGTATGCCTCGCCCCAGGAGCTGCCGGCGTTTTTGCACTCCGATTTAGAGATTCGTGGTTACGTGAAGAAAAAGCTGCAGTATGCGGCTGTCTCAAAAATTGTGATCGAGCGGGCGTGGAACAGCATCCGGGTGACCATTTTCACTGCGCGTCCGGGAATCGTCATCGGACGCAAGGGCGCCGAGATCGAGAAAATGACAGAAGAGATTTCCAAGATGGCGCAGGGCAAGCAAGTCAAGATCGACATTCAGGAGATCAAGACACCGGAGCTCGATGCGCAATTGGTGGCGGAGAATGTGGCGCTACAAATCGAGCGGCGGATTGCTTATCGCCGCGCAATGAAGAAGGCCGTGCAGACGGCGATGGATTTTGGCGCCGAAGGAATTCGGCTCCGTTCTTCAGGCCGGCTTAATGGTGCGGAGATTTCGCGCTCGGAATGGTATCGGGAAGGCAAAGTTCCTCTGCACACGTTGCGAACGGCGGTCGATTACGGGTTTGCCGAAGCCAATACCGTTTACGGAAAAATCGGAGTGAAATGTTGGATCTGTAAGAAGGAGGAGCCAGTGCCCCAGCCCGCTTCTCCGCCTCCACCACCGCCAGCTCCGGCACCAGAGCCGACTGCAGTCTAAGGAGAAATTTTTATGCCGTTGATGCCAAAACGCGTGAAGTATCGAAAAACCCAGCGGGGCAGCCGCAAGGGAACCGCTTCGCGCAATCTCAGGATCGACTTTGGCGAGTTTGGATTGCAGACACTCGAACGTGCGTGGATCACGAACACGCAATTGGAGGCCGCGCGTGTAGCGCTCACACGCAATATGAAACGCAAAGGCAAGTTGTGGATCCGCATTTTTCCGGACAAATCCGTAACGTCTCGTCCACCGGAAACGCGCATGGGCAAGGGCAAAGGCCAGCCCGAGCACTGGGTCGCGACGGTGCGACCTGGTAATATTTTGTTCGAATTAGACGGCGTGCCGGAATCGGTAGCGCGCGAGTCTTTGCGACTGGCTGCGGATAAATTGCCGGTGCGGACGAAATTTCTGACACGCCATCACGTAAGGGCCGCTTAAGCATCATGAAGATGAAAGAAATCACCGAGCTGAGCACCGACGAGTTACTGACAAAGAGGCGCGATTTACGCCAGGAAAGACTCCACCTGCGTTTGCAACAACAGAGCGGCCAGCTGGAACAGCCAAGCAGGTTACGCCTGCTGCGGCGGGATATTGGCCGGATCGAAACGGAGCTATCGCAGCGCGAGAAACAAACTGAAGCGAAGTAACTATGGCTGACGAACTCCAACCGCAATCCGCTCCCGCCCCTATCACCCGCGGCTCGCGTAAGACGCGCACCGGCGAAGTGGTTTCCAGCGGCATGAATAAAACAATTGTAGTGCGCACGGTGACGCGTGTGCCGCATCCGAAGTTCGGCAAGATCGTGAAACAGATGAAAAAATTCTACGCGCACGACGAACAGAACCGGGCGAAAACTGGTGACCGGGTCCGCATCATGGAGACCCGGCCGCTCAGCAAGCTGAAACGGTGGCGCCTGGTGGAGGTCATCCAAAAGTAACTATCGATTTTATGGTACAACTTCGATCCAGATTGGATGTGGCAGACAATAGCGGTGCGCGCATGGCCACGATGATTGGTGTCATTGGCAAAGCCACGCGTTACGCAGGGATCGGCGACGTGATTACTGCAAACGTGAAGGAAGCAAGCGCAACAGGGACTGTGAAGAAGGGCGAAGTGGTACGCGCAGTGCTTGTTCGCACCAAGCAGCCGATCCGGCGCGAGGATGGGTCGCTGCTGCGCTTCGATAACAATGCCATCGTGATTATCGATAAAGATTTGAATCCCCGCGGCACGCGCATCTTTGGACCAGTCGCCCGTGAATTGCGTGAGCGGAATTTCATGAAAATTGTCTCGCTTGCCCCGGAAGTCTTATGAACCGCATCAAGTGTCACGTTAAAAAAGGCGATCAAGTCGAGGTCATCTCCGGGAATTTCCGCGGCTCTTCAGGGAAGATTCTAGCGGTGTTTCCGGGAAAACAGCGTGTTGTCGTCGAGGGCGTGCGGATCATCAAGAAACACCTTCGAAAATCCCAGGATAATCCGAGCGGGAAAATCGCCGAACGGGAAGGACCCATTCATATCTCGAATGTGAAATTGATCGAGCGCGAGAAGAAGACTGAGAAAAAGGCTGCGAAGAAATCGAAGAAGGAAAAAGAAGAGCAAAAAGCAGCTTAAGTAATTAGTTAACCAGAGATGTCTTGACTTCGCTCGACATGACAAACTGAAAAATGGAAAACGAATTTCATCGCGATTACAAAGAGCGCGTTATGCCGGCGCTGCAAAAGCAGCACGGTTACAAAAACGTTCACCAGGTTCCCAAGGTGGAAAAAGTGGTGATTAATACTTCCGTTGGCTCGCAATCTGATGTGAAGCAAGCGCTAGAAGAAGCGAAAGCGGAGCTTGCGTTGATCACGGGGCAGCGCCCCGTCGAAACGCTGGCCAAGAAAAGTATTTCCAACTTCAAATTGCGCAAAGGCCAGGCCATTGGCGCGAAGGTGACTTTGCGCGGAGAGCGCATGTACGAATTCCTCGAACGCTTCATCAAAGCCGCGCTGCCACGCATCCGCGATTTTCGCGGTGTCTCTCCGCGCTGTTTTGATAACCAGGGCAATTATACGCTCGGGGTTTCGGATCAATCGATTTTTCCAGAGGTCGAGCTGGATAAAATCAAGCGCAATATTGGATTTGATGTTACAATCGTCACCACGGCACGGACCGACGAGGAAGCCAAATCGCTGTTAAGCGAAATGGGAATGCCGTTTAGCGACCGGGCAAAGAAGCCCGCCGCGCAACCCGCCTGATTGTCATGAGCACTGTTACTGATCCTATTGCTGATTTTCTGGCGCGTGTCCGCAACGGGACGCGCGCGCAAAAATCCGAAGTGCTTGTGCCGTACTCGAAGATCAAGGCCGAGCTCGCGCGCATTCTGAAGGATGAAGGTTACATTTCCGATTACTCGGTCGACACGAGTGCCGCGCATCCGCGCATCAAGATTACCAACAAACTTGTGAACCGGTCGAGCGCCATTGCCGGGCTGCGTCGTGTGAGCCGCCCGGGATTACGGCGATACGTTGCCGCGGATGAAATCCCGAGGGTTCTGGGTGGAATGGGTTTGGCCATCCTTTCTACGTCGCGCGGCGTTTTATCCGGCCGCGAAGCGCGAAAGCAAAAGGTGGGCGGCGAGCTACTGGCTTACGTTTGGTGAAGATTTAACGTTGTAATGATTTAACGAATCACGAACTCATGTCACGAATTGGAAATAAGGCGGTCGAGATTCCCGATAAAGTCAAAGTAAACGTTGACGAAGAGGGAGCCGTTTCAGTGGAGGGGCCGAAGGGAAAACTGCAGTGGAAACTTCCGCGTCAGATCCGGGCAAGCGTAAAAGACAATCAGGTATCGGTGATGCGCGAAGCAGAATCACGCAGCGTAAAAGCCTTGCATGGGCTGTCGCGCAGCCTGGTGCACAACATGGTGCAAGGTGTGAGCGAGGGATTCACCAAGCAACTCGAGATCGAAGGAGTAGGTTTCAAGGCTGCCGTTCAGGGTTCCACCCTTAACTTGAGCCTTGGTTTCTCGCATCCAGTTCCATTTTCAATTCCAGCAGACATTAAAATCACTGTCGCCGATAATACGAAGATTACAGTTCAAGGCGTAGACAAAAAATTGGTTGGGCAGGTGGCGGCGGACATCCGTCGCTTTTATCCTCCGGAACCGTACAAGGGCAAAGGCGTTCGCTACGCGGGCGAGCAGATTCGTCGCAAAGAGGGCAAGACTGTTCAATAATTATGGCGACGATTCGTAAGGCAGCGCGACAAAGCGTTCATCGAAGGATCAGGAAAAAGGTGGCAGGCACGGCGCAACGACCGCGGCTGTCAGTTCATTTCTCTGGCAAACACGTTTATGCTCAGGTGATCGACGACGATGCGGGACGGACGCTGGCCGCTGCATCGACGGCGGAGCCTTCCCTGGTTGGTAAAGACAAGGCCGCTGCAAACAAGACCGCGGCGGAACACGTCGGCAAGGCAATCGCGGAACGTTTACTGGCAAAAAAACTCGAGCGAGTCGTTTTTGATCGCGGGGGGTTCCTTTATCACGGAAAAGTGAAAGCATTGGCAGACGCTGCCCGTGCAGGCGGCTTAAAATTTTAATTCATGGCTCAAACACATTCAGGAGGCAGACGACCGGATATGCGCCGGACAGATAAGGCGCCGGCGGCAAGGGGCGATACGACAGAGAAAGTCGTATTCATCAACCGCTGCGCGAAGGTCGTGAAGGGCGGACGCCGTTTTAGCTTTAGCGCGTTGATCGTGGCTGGAGATCACGATGGAAAAGTGGGATGCGGATTTGGCAAGGCCAACGAAGTATCAGAGGCGATTCGGAAGGCCTCTGAAGCCGCGCGCAAAGCCATGGAAAAGGTTTCATTGAACGAAAACACAATTCCCCACGAAGTGATTGGCGAATACGATGGAGCGCGAGTGCTATTGCGTCCCGCGTCGCCCGGGACTGGAGTTATTGCCGGAGGAGGTGTTCGGGCGGTCGCCGAAGCAGCCGGGATCCGCGACGTGCTGGCCAAATCGCTCGGATCAAGCAATCACGCCAACGTAGTGAAAGCGACGATCGCTGCGTTGAAATCACTTCGCCGCCGCGACCAAATTTATAAACTGCGCGGAATTCACTTTAACGATGCAAAGGGCAACCAACATGATGCGTCTTCATAATTTACAACCGCGTCCCGGCTCGCGACATCGCGTGAAGCGTCTGGGTTGCGGGGAAAGTTCAGGGCACGGAAAGACCAGCGGCAAAGGTCACAAGGGGCAAAAGGCGCGCTCGGGAGGGAGCATTCGGCTGGGCTTCGAGGGTGGCCAAATGCCCCTGATTCGACGGTTGCCAAAGCGAGGGTTTAATAATGCCGCCTTTCATAAGCGGTATGCGATTGTCAACCTTGATGATCTCAATGCGTTTAAGGCCGGAACTGCCGTGAACGAACAACTCTTGCGCGAGTCGAAGCTCGTAAGAGGTCATTTCGTAGGGATAAAAATTCTTGGTGACGGTGAGTTAAAACACGGGCTGAAGGTGGAAGCCGATAAAATCAGCACAACGGCCCGGGAAAAAATCGAAAAGGCCGGAGGGACAATTACGCTTCGTGAGAAAGGTGCCGCCGTGGCCGCCGGCAGCTCGACGGAGGAGCCGTCTGGCGCGCCTGCGCCAAAGGCGATCGGGAAGAAGAAATCGAAGACCTCGGCCAAAGCGAAAAAGAAAGCGTCGCGGGAGAGCTAGCTTCCCGGCGCATAATGTTTCACATTTAGCGGATGGTTTCGGCGTTTCTCAACACGGTCAAGATACCGGAATTGCGCCGGCGCATTTTGTTTACGCTGGCGGTAATCGTGCTTGTGCGTTTAGGAGCAGCGATCACGACTCCCGGAGTTAACCAGGGTGTGTTGCAGGAATGGTTTCGCACTTCACTGAGCCAGCGCACGGGAGGTGGTCTTGCAGCGCTTTTTAACTTGTTCAGCGGCGGCGCGCTGGAGAATTGCGCCGTATTTTCGCTGGGCATCATGCCGTACATCAGCGCATCGATCATGATGCAGTTGCTGACCGCGGTGATTCCGCAGCTTGGGAGACTTGCACGCGAAGATGGCGGGCGGCAAAAGATTATGCAGCTAACGCGCTACGCCACAGTCGGGCTGTGCATTTTCCAAGGCTATTTGCTGGCGTTGTCATTTCAGCACCCGGAATCGTATCACACGATGCTGCCAGGGATTACAGACACGATCAGAAACCTCGGCGTCCCGCTGGTCGATGACCTGGGTTGGAAATTTCGAATCGTAACCGTGGTTTCCCTAACGACTGGGACGCTTTTGTTAATGTGGATGGGCGATCAAATTACTGAGCGCGGCATTGGAAATGGAATATCGCTCATTATTACCGTTGGCATAGTTGCGCGGCTGCCCGCTGCGCTCGCGCAGGCTTGGAAGACTTTTGTGCCCTCAGCGCAGACTGGATCCAGCCAGGTGAATCCGATGGTCCTTGTGCTGCTGGTCTTGTTCTTGATCATCGTCATCGCTGCGGTCATCACGATTACGCAAGGCGTGCGCAAGATTACCGTGCAGTACGCCAAGCGTGTAGTTGGCCGCAAAATGTACGGAGGCCAGACGCAATACATGCCTTTGAAAGTCAATTACGCCGGCGTAATGCCCATCATCTTCGCCTGGGCGCTGCTTCTCTTTCCGGCAACAATTGTCCAGTATGGATTTCGAAACAGCCCTACAGCCGCGCGGATTGCTAGCGCGCTTTCCACCGGCTGGCCCCATTACGTTGCTCTCGCTGCAATGATTTTCTTTTTCAGTTATTTCTGGGTTGCGACGCAGTTTCAACCAACCCAAATCGCGGATGACCTGAAGAAATACGGCGGATACATTCCGGGTGTGCGACCGGGAAAACCGACTGCCGATTTTCTTGATTTCACAATGACGCGACTAACGTTTGCCGGCGCAATATTCCTGACGCTCATAGCGGTATTGCCAAGTCTTCTAAGCCAGGGATTGAACGTGCCCATGATTACGGCGCAATTTTTTGGCGGCACAAGCTTGCTGATCATAGTTGGCGTTATGCTCGACACCATGCGCCAGGTAGAGACGCACCTTATTCAGCGGCATTACGACGGTTTCTTGCGCAAGGGTCGTATTCGGGGCAGAGCATTTGGTGCGGGTGCGTACAGTCGCGGCGAAACGGCAGCAAGCGGCACGCTGTTGTGGCTCTATGTTGGGATTGCGGTGCTGTTCATTGCCGGGATGGCCATTTTCCTTTACGGGCGATAGGTGAAAAGGCGGCTCGTTCTTCTCGGCGCGCCCGGTTCTGGAAAAGGAACCCAGGCAGAAATGATTACGCGCCAATTCGGCATTCCCGTCACTTCGCCAGGCGCAATTCTGCGGCGTGAAAGAGACCTCGGAACGCCGTTGGGAAAAGAGACCGCCGAAGTGCTGCAAAGCGGAGGGCTCGTCTCCGATAAAATAATCATCGAACTAATCGAAGACTGGTTACGTTTGCATGGTGGTCACGGATTCGTCTTCGATGGTTTTCCTCGAACATTGCGGCAGGCCGAGAGTTTGATGACTATCTTGGCGCGGTTGCGTACCGCCCTGGATTTAGCGATATGGCTTGAGGTATCGGACCAGACTGTGCGCGATCGCATCGCCGGGCGGCTCCAATGTGGGGAATGCGGTTTTACAACCAGCTCGTCGAGCGCGCAGTTTTCGGAACGTCCCGTGTGTCCCTATTGCGATGGTCCATTAGTGCGTCGCAACGACGATGATCTGAGCGTGCTGCAAACTCGCCTGCAAGAATTTCGCACTAAGACCGAGCCGCTTGCATCCTTTTATGGAAAGATGTCGATATTGCATCGGATTGACGGCAACCGCGATCGCGAGGCAGTCTTTAGCGATATTTCGCGGCTGATTGAAGACAAAAGTGCAGCATGATCCCGATCAAGAACGTGAAGGAAATTGAGAAGATGCGACAGGCGTGCCGCACCGCGAGCGATATTCTCGACCGTGTTAGTGAGCTGGTTCGTCCCGGTATTACGACAAAAGAAGTGGACGAAGCGGCAGCCGACTTCATGAGCGACGCACACGTGAAAAGTGCATTTCTCGGCTATCGACTCGGGCACCGGGTTTTTCCGGGCAACATTTGCATTTCCTTGAATGACGAAGTTGTGCACGGCATCGGCACCCAACGCCGCATTCAATATGGCGACGTCGTAAAACTGGATATTGGCATCGTTCGGGAGGGTTGGGTAGGGGACAATGCGACTACTGTACCGGTGGGAATCATTGACGAGCGGACCGACCAATTGCTGCGCGTCACGGAAAATGCGTTGTCCCGCGCAATTGGGGCCGCCCGCGAAGGCCAGCGCGTCGGCGACATCTGCGCTGAAATTGAGGATGAAGCGCGCCGCTTTGGTTTTTCAGTCGTGCGCGAATTTGTTGGACACGGTGTGGGACGAAAAATGCACGAGGAGCCGCAAATTCCTAACTACGGCAAGCGCGGTAGCGGCCCGAAGTTAAAGCCAGGGATGACGCTGGCCATTGAGCCGATGATTAACATCGGCACGTCCGACGTAAGATTGCTCGACGACGGTTGGACGGTGCGCACGGCGGATGGGATGCCCTCGGCGCACTTCGAGCACACGGTTTTGATCACGAAGGACGAGCCAGATATTCTGACATGGCGCGCAAAGACGCAATTGAAGTAGAAGGCACTGTCCTCGAGTTGCTGCCCAATACCATGTTTCGGGTCCAGCTGGCCAATGGTCACCGTGTCCTGGCCCATATTTCCGGGAAAATGCGGCTGCACTTCATTCGGATCTTGCCAGGAGACAAAGTTATGCTAGAGATTTCACCTTACGATTTGTCGAAAGGGCGAATTACCTATCGCCAAAAGTGACAACGCGGAGCCCGCTCCGCGTTTTCCGTCTCGCGGATTATGAAAGTACGACCATCAGTAAAAAGGCTTTGTGCCAGTTGCAGGATCGTGAAGCGCAAGAACGTGGTGCGCGTGATCTGCAAGAACCCGCGCCATAAACAAAGGCAAGGGTGATTGATGAGAACTGATTAATGATTGAGCCCTTTTTAAGCTTGTAACTTTTTAACTAATACCATGCCAAGATTACTAGGAGTCGAAATTCCAGCAGAAAAACGCATCGAAGCGTCTCTCACCTATATCTATGGAATCGGCTTTGCCACAGCTCGACGGATTCTCGAACAGACGAATATCGATCCCAACTTGCGGGCGAAAAATCTTACGCCACAGCAATTGAACGAAATCATTCACGCGATTACGAACAACAAGCTCAAGATCGAAGGCGATTTGCGTCGTGACGTACAGGGCAACTTGAAACGTCTGCAGGCAATCAATTGTTATCGCGGCATTCGGCATCGGAAAGGTTTGCCCGTGCGCGGACAACGCACTTCGACGAATGCCCGGACGCGCAAAGGACCACGCAAAACCGTGGGCGTTGTCCGCAATCCGGAAGCCAAAGCCGGCAAGGTCTAACGAACTAACTAGAGTTATGGCTGATCCAGAAAATCCAACCAACCCAAGCCCAGAAGAGCCGAAAGCGAAGGAGTCCACGCCCGCGACGCCGCCCGCTGGTCCCCGGGAAGGCGAAAAGCCGGCAGCTTCAAAGGCTGACGCGGCAGTGAAGCCTGCTAAGAAATCAGGCAAACAAAAAAAAGAACGGCCAGCTCCTGCCGCGGCAGCAGCTTCGGAAAATCTTTCGCTTTCAGGCGGTGACGTCGAGAAGCCAAAGATCGTCAAGGCGAAAGGCAGCAAGAACGTTCATTCGGGCATCGCGCATGTGCTTTCGACGTTTAACAACACAATCGTGACGATCACCGACATGAAAGGCAACGTGATCGGATGGTCGAGCGCTGGCAAAGTCGGCTTCAAAGGTTCGCGCAAAAGCACTGCTTATGCAGCGCAGATGGTTGCCCAAGACGCTTCCCGACAGGCAATGGGCCATGGGCTGAAGGAAGTGGAAGTTTTGGTTAAAGGGCCAGGAGCAGGGCGTGAATCTGCTGTGCGCGCGTTACAGGCGGTCGGGCTCGATCTTACAGTAATCCGCGACGTTACTCCGGTACCGCATAACGGTTGTCGCCCGCCAAAACAGCGCCGGGTCTGATGCTATCGGCTATCAACTTTTAACTATCAACTTTCTAAAATGGGCAGATACACCGGACCAAAAACGAGAGTGAGCCGTCGCTACGGGGTGCCGCTTTTCGGTCCCTCCAAGGCATTGGAGCGGAAAAATTATCCGCCTGGTATACATGGCCCGAGAGGTTCCCGGCGCAAACAATCGGATTACGCAATTGCGCTCGGCGAAAAACAGAAGCTGCGCTATCAATATGGGCTTCTCGAGCGGCAATTTCGGAGGATTTTCGAGAAGGCGCTGCAGAAGCGCGGTGTGACAGGTGAAACACTTCTTCAACTATTAGAAACGCGTATCGATAATGTCGTTTACCGACTTGGTCTCGCGAACACCCGCAGCGGCGCGCGCCAGCTCGTGTCGCATGGCCACGTGCTCGTGAACGGGCGCGGCGTGAATGTCGCTTCCTACAATGTGAAGGCAGGCGACGAGATCACGATTAAGGACAAACCGAAATCGCGTCAGTTGGTGCTCCGTAACCTTGATCTTACACAGATCGTTCCCGTGCCCGACTGGCTCACCGTCGATCGCGACGGGCTCAGCGGCAAGGTTACGCGCATCCCAACTCGAGAAGAGATACAGCCGATCGTGAACGAGCAGCTCATCGTCGAGCTGTATTCACGGTGATCTGTCGCTCGAGCAACTCGAGCGCTTTGTCATAACTCTTGCGCTGAAGGTAATGTGCTAGTCGGGGATCGATGGGCTGCGGCAGCGCTGCGTGTAACCGGTCGATCTTTTCTGAGACAGTGCGCAATCGCGCGATGTGTTTTGCTTCATCACGGCGGCTTTGCTCGTCGCGAATCACTCCGAGGCGTTCTCGCAGCGCCTGCGCTAAATCGACAAGAGCGTTTTCCATTCCACTAATAAACGGCGATTCGCGGCCGCTTTAGTTCTCACCTTAGCGGTGACTGGCTTCAGATACCAGCTGCCGCTTTGCTTCGAGCCAATCGGAATCTGCATCACCGGGCAGCGCAAATCGACGTCGTCGCTCCGAGATGAAGTAGGCTCGGAGCCGAATCGCTTCGTCCGACGGGTCTGCGACGCCGGCCGTCTCAAGTGGGATTGAAGCGTTTGCTATGGCCGCACTTTTCCTGGCACTGGTCTCGCGCGGTTTTCGACTCGCAGCGGCGCGTCGAGTGCGATTGCCTTTACCAGATTTTACTTTGAAGGAGCCGCCGGTCTCGGGAGGCGTCTCATTTTTATCTTGGACAATTCTCTTTTTTTTCGGCACAGATTTTATCGTTGATGACTTTAATTCGTTTAGCGTTCATCGATTGGTTGGCAAGTGCTTTCTCGCGCTTCTTTAATCGAGGAGTAAACTTAGAAACTTCACTGGCATGAGACATTTTGTTTTCCGCTGGATCGCGACCACAATTGCCGTGTTTGTGGCTGCGCCGATTGTCGGAATCAATTACGGTGACCGCCTGGGTTGTCTGCTGGGCGCATCGCTTCTGCTCGGTATCATCAATGCTTTTATTCGTCCCATCCTTCTGTTGCTGAGTCTGCCGTTGATTCTCGTTACGCTGGGGCTTTTCATCTTAATTATTAACGCGCTGATGTTGAAATTCGTTGGCGAGATCATGCCATGTTTTGAAGTTCCAGGTTTCTGGCGAGCATTTTTTGGTGCAATCATCATTTCGCTCGTCAGCTGGCTGTTAAGCGCTTTTTTTCGTGGTAGCGATGGACGTGTCCACGTGCTCACGCATCATAGCCAAATTAAGCGTGTGCGGGGCCGGGTGATTGAGCGGTAGCCTTTACTGCAGGGGAAGCGTCAGCTTCCCCTACAGGAGAAACGAGCATGAGCACGAGTAAGAGGAAGAAACGCCAATCCTAACCAAGATACTTGCTCAATCGCGAGCGCAGTTCGGTGCGCGCGCGAAAGAGAACGCTTTTTACAGCGGGAACTGAGAGGTCAAGAACCTCGGCAATTTGCTCATAACTAAGCTGCTCATACCTCCGGAGGACCAGTGCCATTCGCTGCGTCTCTGGAAGCTGGAGGATGGCTGCTTCGATCGTTCGCTGAAGTTCCCCTTCCAGCAAGGAAGCATCGGGAGCCAGGTTCGCCTCATCTTTCAGAGGCGGATCTTCTGCGCCCGCTTCCGGCTGAAGTGGAACATGCGCGTGACGCTTGGCGCGGCGGAGTTCGTTGAAAACGAGATTACGCGTAATTTTCAATAGCCAGGTCGTGAATTTTGCCTGCGGGACATAGCGACGCGCGCTTTTCCACACTCGAATGAATACCTGCTGCGCGATGTCTTCCACGTCGGAATTGCTGCCCAGCATGCGTGCTACGGTGCCGGCGACCAAAGCTTGGTGTTTCTCGATTAGCTGCTCGAGCGCAATGGTGTCGCCTCGACCGATGAGCTGCATGAGGCGCACGTCGTCGGCGTCTTCTTCCGATCTCCCTTTATTTCCGTGATCGTTACGAGCCATCGGTCACTGTAGTTTACCCTCCCTCGTGCTCTTGCTCATACCCCAACACTTGGCTCTGCGGCAGGAGAAAGAGTAGGAACGAGCACGCCGACGCACTTCCACAGTCTCCATTAGACGTTGGCGTCCAGCGAACTTTGGTAAAAAAATGCAACTGTCCAAAATTCGTCCTCCGTCACATTCGTGGCCGCCATGGTTTTTGTTGCAAGGCTCAAGCTGCCTGTGCAATGCTTGTTACCGAGGGCTTACCCTCAGCCTCCGCATGAATTACCAGCTTATTCCGAAAGAACTCAGGCCGATTGCAGAAAGGATTGAAGCGCGGGAGCGACTTTCAGAGGCGGACGCTCTCACTCTGTATCGCGTAAATGATCTTAATGCCCTTGGAATGATCGCCAACCTCGTGCGCGAACGAAAGAACGGCAACTACGCCACTTACATCCACAATCGCTACATCAATTACTCCAACATTTGTATCTTATCCTGCCAGTTTTGTGCTTTCGCGGCCAAAAAGCGCGACGCACACGCGTTTGAGTACGCGATCGACGAAATCGTTCGAGTAGTGGGAGATGCACTCCCCCTTGGAGTTACCGAAGTGCACATGGTAGGCGGACTGCATCCCACACTAAAGAAAGAATGGTATTTGGATCTTTTGCAGAGGCTGCGCGCACTCGAGCCGAACCTTCACATCAAGGCTTTTACCGCGATCGAGGTGCGGCATTTGGCCCAGCGGATTTTCCGGATGCCAATCCGTGACACACTGGAGACTTTGCGCGCCGCTGGGCTCGGCTCGATCACAGGGGGTGGCGCAGAGATTTTTGATCCGGCCGTTCGCGACAAAATCTGCCGCGGCAAAGAAACCGCATCTGAATGGCTGGACGTTCATCGAACGTGGCACTCAATGGGCGGCCGCAGCACGTGCACCATGCTCTACGGGCATATTGAGACGCATGCTCAGCGGGTGGATCATTTGCGTCAACTTCGGGAATTGCAGGATGAGACCGGCGGATTCACTGGCTTCGTTCCCTTTGCTTTCGAGCCATCCCAATCCCATGGAATCCTGGCCCAGATCAAGCGCGCCTCCGCGTTTGAGCAGCTTCGCAATCTCGCGGTGAGCCGCATTTATTTGGATAACATCGATCATCTGACCGCTTATTGGGTCAGCCTTGGTTTGCCTCTTGCGCAGGTGTCGCTCAGCTACGGCGTGGACGATCTGCATGGCACAATTTTGGAAGAGAAAATCTTCCACATGGCTGGCGCAACTACTCCGCAGCAGCAGACCGTAGCTGCTCTCGAACATGCCATTCGGGAAGCCGGCCGCGAACCCGTGCAGCGTGACAGTCACTATCGACGTTTGAATGGCGCCGGCCGAGCGAGACAGCCTAACGAGCCCGAATTAGTCTGCGCGTGACGGTCAGTACGAAGTGAGAAGTGAGACGTGAAAAGTCGGAATGAAGGTTACTGTTAGTCTCGCTCGTCTCACTTCTTACTAATCACATCTCACGTTGAAATCGCTCCGCGTCGGTTGCGTAAAATATCTCAACGCCCGCCCGCTCATACACGGCTGGGAAGGCGACGTGGACTTCGATCACCCGTCAGCGCTCTGCAACAAGCTCACCGCCGGTAAACTTGATGTTGCGCTTGTCTCCAGTTTCGAGTTTTTGCGTAACCCAATCTACCGGATCGTTGATGACGTTTCCATTTCCTCGAACGGACCGGTTTACAGCGTAATCGTCGCACATCGTGGCGAGATTACGGAGATCAAAGAGATCGAACTCGATCCAGCATCAGAAACTTCTATCAACCTTTTGCGTTGTTTACTCGCGGATCTCGGATTGAACCCGCGCTTAGTTAGGCGTGTCGCGGAAGCCCCCCTCATGACGAAGTCAGCCTTGGTCGGTCGCGCACAACTTTTCATCGGTGATCAAGCCATCTACGTCCGACAAAAGTACGCTAACGAATTTTCCTTCTGGGACCTGGGTGAACAGTGGCGGAAGTTCGTCGGACTTCCGTTTGTTTACGCGCTCTGGCTTATTCGCCCGGAAGTCGCCGATCCAAAAGGAATCGCGAACGCGCTGCGCGCCTTGCGCGATGCAAACCTTGCTAATCTCGACAACTTGGTCGCGGAAGTTGTAGGCGGGGTCGCCGACTCCAGCCAACGGAGGGGAGTCGATGGTGAATTCCTCTCGCGCTACTACTGCGAACATCTTCGATTCGGGTTCGAGGAAAACGAAAAGGAAGGCCTGCGAATCTTTGCAAATTTGTGCATAAAGCGCGGTCTGCTTCCAAAGCGCGATCTCGCGTTCCGCGTTGTTTAGCGAGCCATTTCGTTGGTGAAGAACTATCGGCTTTGCCTCACCCAGACCAAGGTCGAGGTCGTAGAGCTTCCAGCCCGAGCCTGTAAAACGGAACCGGAGTTTGATCCCCTCTCGTTCGACAACAAAAGTGCGCGGACCTGTAAAGAATGCATGTTTTACTTTCGACCAATCTTCAGCTTTGCCGGTAGGGAAGCGTAACTGTTGCGGATGTTTCAGGCTCTTCAGGATTTCCGGGTTGGATATCAACGCCGCAATGCCTTCCGGAGTAACGTAAGCGTCAATAATCGTGTCAATCAGCGTTGGGCCAAGGTCTTTCCACCACTTGTGACTTGTCGTTCCCTTGGTGAACCGTGCAACAAGCTGTTTCTTTAGCGACGCCCGAATAGCGGGAAAATCCATACGTGAACTCAATGCGGCGCTGTCGCCAGACCGAAGTGCTGCTGTGAATCGCCAGAATGAAAAGTATGGCGACGCCCCGTAGACCAGCAGAAGAAGAATGCAGATGAGCACTAACCAGCGGAATCTCATTTGAATCTGATTGTCTGTAACGCGGCTGAAATTAGTGGTCCGAGGTTCGATGCATCTCTAACTGGAGGGTACCGGTCTAATTTTTTTCAACATTGAAGAATTCGTCCGCTTCAGTGATATGCCGCCCGCTACAAAACCGGTATCGCTTTAATCATGGCGCTTTTTGGAGTGAAAATCGTTCTCTGTCGAGCGTGATTGCGAGGAGTGGCGGATAAATTGATCGTATCTTGTCAGAGGACCTTTCGCAAATAAGCTGATCGGTGCAGAGCCGCGTAGACGAGAGTCCAATCGATGCAGAGGGGCCCAGAAGTTTTACGCGGCAAGACCGCGCAGAGGAAAATCCAGTTGCTGCGCAGTCTCTTGGGAAATTTACCCGGCCGCAAAGCCGATGGGTCATTGCGCAGCCAGAGGAGCTGAATGCTGACGAGTCGGGAATTACGTGGAGCGAAATTTGCGGATTGGAGTGTATTGCGCGGTTGCTTTTGCGAAAAGGGTTTCGTTGCGCCGAAGATGTGAACGCATTTCTGCGGCCGCGCCTGAGCTCGCTGAGTGATCCATTTTTACTGCCCCAAATGCACACCGCTGTTGCCCGCCTTCTCGAGGCCTTAAATCGACGGGAACGCATCGTGCTCTTCGGCGACTACGATGTGGATGGCATCACATCATTGGCGCTGCTTGCGGAGGTGTTGCGCGCTTACGGCAGCACTCCAGAATTGTTTTTGCCGTTGCGTATGGAGGAGGGCTACGGCTTGAGTCCCGAAGGTCTCGAGCGTTGTCTCGGACAATATCGACCTCAACTGCTGATCGCTATCGATTGCGGTACCTCGTCGGCAACGGAGATTGCCGATCTTCGGAAACGCGATGTGGACGTGATCGTGCTCGATCATCATGAGCCAAAGTCGGCGTTACCCGACTGCATCGCGATCGTAAACCCGAAGACAAAGGACTCCGGGTTTGAGTACCTCTGCAGCGTCGGCATCGTTTTCAAACTTTGTCATGCATTGCTCAAAACGGCGCCACTGCCTGAGTTCGATTTGAAATCAAAGCTCGACCTAGTGGCGCTCGGCACCGTGGCGGACATCGTACCGCTTCGTGCCGAAAACCGCGTTTTAGTTCAGCGCGGCGCGATTGAGATCGGGAAGACCTCCCGTATCGGGCTGAGGAAATTAATGCAGGTTGCCGGGGTCCGGCCGCCAATTTTGCCTGAGGACATTGGTTACCGACTTGGCCCGCGACTGAACGCTGCAGGGCGTTTGAGCACAGCGGAGAAATCGTTACGCCTACTGCTCACCGACGATGACGGCGAGGCAACGATACTCGCGGCAGAGCTCGACCGGGAAAATCGCGAACGCCAGGAGGTGGAAAAACAAATTTTCAACTTAGCCATAGAGCAGATAGAGGGTCGGCTCGATGCGGCGCGCGACGCAGCAATCGTGGTTGGGGCGCCTGGTTGGCATCAGGGAGTGCTGGGAATTGTGGCATCACGGATCGCTCGAAGATATCATCGACCCACAATCGTCATTGGCTTTGACGAGAATGGAATCGGCAAAGGAAGCGGACGAAGCATTGAGGGGTTGAATCTCGTCGAAGCGTTGAGCTGCTGTGCGGAGAGACTCGACAGATTCGGCGGACACGAAATGGCCGCCGGTCTTGCACTGCACGAGGAGAATTTCGACCTGTTTGCTCAAGCATTTCGCAAAGTTGCACGTGAAATTCTTTCCGAAGAGGCTCTTCAACCTTGCGTACGATTGGACCACGAGCTGGCATTCACGGAGATCGATATAGATTTACTGCGCTGGCACGAAATGTTGCAGCCGTTTGGAAATGGAAATCCCCAGCCGCTTTTCCTTGCGCGCGACGTCGAGCCGGTCGCGCTTCCCAGGATAGTCAACGAAAAGCATCTCATCTTTCGTCTGCGTCAAGGCAATCGCCATCGCCGCGCGGTTTTTTTTGACGGTGTGACGAATGCGCTGCCACCAACGCCGTGGGATATCGCATTTCGGATCCGCGCAGACGAATATGACGGCGAAACTCTGGTTGCCATGCAGATCGAGGCGGTGCGGCAGGCTGAACGCCGCGCTGGTGAACAGTGAACAGCGCGAAGTTATCTCACCGATCACCGATCACTGATCACGGATCGTCGGCGTTTCCGAAAGAGTTGGCCAGCAGCGTTGCAATTTCGCAGTCGCTCGAAGAATTAGGTTGGATCCCGCGCCCGAAGCTTCTCGCGTTGCGGCGGCTTGGAATCGAGACGGTGGAAAATTTGCTTACGCATTTTCCGCGACGCCACGAAGATCGAACTGAGTTCCCACAGTTTCCACGCGAGGAGAGCGATGTTCCGATCTGTCTTTGCGGGGAGGTGATCAAAACGTCGCTGCGGCGTTTCGGCGGTTGGAAGAAGATTTTCGAGGTCACATTGCAAGAATCGAACCCAAACGCTCTGAGCGAGCCGCTGGTGTGCCGCTGGTTCAATCTGCATTACGTGCAAAAAATGATCGCTACCGGTCACCGCATGGTGGTCTTTGGCAAGCCTCGGCTACGCGGAAAGCGAATTTGCATGGACCACCCAGAGTTCGAAGTCATTGAGAATGACGAGGAGATCTCGATCCATTTTCGTAGAATCACGCCGATTTACCCTGCGACGGAAGGGCTTTCGCAGCGCGTCTTGCGCGGCATGATTTACCGTCTGTTAAACGAACTTCCTTCCACTGATGCCGGGTTGGAAAGATTGACGCCAAGCAACCTTGCGAAGGGCGAGAGACGCGACGCGATTCGCGCAATCCATTTCCCAGCCAGCTGGGAAGCGCGTGATGCCGCGCACGAACATCTTGTGCTCACCGAATTCTTCGCAATGCAAATGCTGATTGCGTCGCGACGCGCCGACGCCTCGATTCGACAGGGCGAGAAACACTGTGGGGCAGGGGCGCTGCTCGATAGGTTACTGAAGTCGTTACCATTCGAGTTAACTGCCGCGCAATCTAGGGTGATTAGTGAAATCCGGCATGATCTGGCAGCTAGTCATGCGATGAATCGTTTGTTACAGGGCGACGTGGGTTCGGGAAAAACCGCTGTGGCTATCGCAGCGATGCTGCTCGCCGTGGAGGGCGGCTATCAGGCCGCGTTCATGGCGCCTACGCAAATTCTGGCGGAGCAACATTATGATGTCTTACAACGGTGGCTCGAGCCGCTCGGCATACGCGTGGCGCTGCGAACCGCCGCCCGTCAGGAAGAAAGCGGACCGTTGCCGCTGTTTGTGTATGCAGGCAATTCGGAGCGCCAGGAACCTCAGATCATTGTGGGGACGCATGCCCTGCTGTACGACAAAGTTTCTTTTTCGAACCTTGGGCTCGTTGTGGTCGATGAGCAGCATAAGTTCGGTGTTGCTCAGCGCGCTCAGTTGAGTGCGCGCGAACCTGCGCCCGATGTGCTCGTGATGACCGCAACACCGATCCCGCGCACGCTGACAATGACGATCTACGGCGACCTCGATGTCTCAACGATCGACGAGATGCCGCGGAACCGGGGAAAAATTATCACGGCTGTGCGCGATGAGTCGAAGCTCGGCGAGGTGCTCGCGTTTTTGCGAACACGGTTAGAGGTCGGCCGCCAGCTTTATGTGATCTATCCGTTGATCGATGAAAGCGAAAAACTCGATGCTAAAGCGGCCGCGGCCGAGTACGAATTGTGGAGAGAGCGTTTGCATCCGTTTCGCTGCGATCTGCTGCACGGCCGAATTCCTCCGTCGGAGAAGCGGGAAATCATGGAACGTTTTCGCAGCGGTGAGACAAACGCGCTGATCAGCACGACCGTACTTGAGGTCGGTGTAGACGTTCCCAACGCCACCGTGATGCTTATTGAAAACGCCGAGCGTTTTGGGCTTGCGCAACTGCATCAGCTTCGCGGACGAATCGGGCGAGGGGAGCACAAGTCGTATTGCATTTTGCTCACCTCGGCTCAGGCGAAAGAAGCTTCGGCAAAACTGGCAGTTTTGGAAGAAACAAGAGACGGCTTCGAAGTGGCAGAAGCAGACTGGGAATTGCGTGGCCCAGGCGACCTGCTTGGCACGGCTCAGAGCGGCCTGCCTGCACTTAAGATTGGTAACTTGAAGACAGACGCGCGTTTGATGCGGCGCGCGCGCGCGGCCGCCGTATCGATTTTGGAAAGGGACCCGCGTTTGGAATCGCCTGAGAATCAACGTTTCCGGCGTTTAATTGTCGAACAACAGGGACGAACTTTTTCTAACGTTAGTTAATGAAAAACTTTGCGAAATTTTTGCTTTTTGTCCTGCTGGTCAGCGCAGGAATTTCTCTCCTGTACGACTATCGCCTGAAGCATGGCGGGCTGAATCTCCCTTCTGGTCGAAAGCCGGAAAAATACACGCTGGCATCGAATCCGAGCGTGGATCCAAAGCAAGTCCCATCGCTAGAGGCGTTGAACCGGGAGCGGCGCGCACTGGTCAAGAGCGTGATCCCGTCAGTTGTTGCCGTCAAAACATCAAAGAAGGTCGGTATCCGGCGGGAATACGGGCTTGATCCGTTCGAATTTTTTTTCCAGAACCGGCGACAATTTCGTAGTCCGCGCGACGAGACTCTCGTGCAAAACTCGCTTGGCTCAGGTGTGATCGTAACAAACGAAGGCCATATCATCACAAACAGTCACGTGGTCACCGATAGAGAAGGCAACCAGGTTGATCAAATCGAGGTGCAGTTGAGTGACGGGCAAACGAAGAAGGCGCGGTTAGTCGGCGCGGATTCTGAGGTCGATCTGGCTGTGCTCAAGATTGACGACCCGAGCGCAAAGCCGCTCAAGCTCGCTGACTCGGACACGGTGCAACCGGGAGACTTTGTTCTAGCCATCGGCAATCCATTTGGATTCGAGGAAACCGTGACGGACGGAATCATTAGCTCGAAAGGACGGCCGAACAGGACGGATTTCTTTGGTGATTTGCTTCAGACCAATGCTGCGATCAATCCCGGAAATAGCGGCGGACCGCTAATCAATCTTCGCGGCGAAGTGATTGGGATCAACACGGCAATCGCTTCAACCACCGGCGGCTCGCAGGGAATCGGTTTTGCCATTCCATCAAATACAGTCCGCACCGCATTGGAAAGTCTACTCAAACAAGGACGAATCATCCGTGGTTATCTCGGGATCCAGAGCAGGGCAATACAGCCCGATGAAACCAGTTTGGATACGGATGGAGTGACGGTCGCGGAGGTGATGCCTGGATCTCCCGCAGCCCAGGCGGGCGTTCAGCCAGGCGACGTCATCCGCAAATTCGATGGGCGTGAAGTCAAGAATTTCACTGCCTTGCGAACCTTCGTGGCTCAGACGCCGTTAAATAAGCAAGTGGAGCTCGACATCGTGCGTGCCGGAAAACCGGTCAAGATGACGACGAAGATCAAAGAGCAACCGATTGATTATCAAACTTCGGTTGTCCCCCCCGGACAAAAGCAGCCGCAGCAACGCCCGGGACAACCGAGCGATCAAGAAGCTGCCGCCGGACCTCTCGCTTCAATTCATGTAGAAGAGCTGACTCCTGAAACAGCACGCCAGCTTGATCTGCCTGCAAATGTGCAAGGTGTTTTGGTTAGCGGCGTCGATCCTGACAGCGGGGTGGCCGAATTGCAAAAAGGCGACGTGATCGAAGAAATCAATCAACAACCCGTTACGTCAGTTGCCGATTACAACAAGATCGCTGCCTCGCTTGATCCCAGCCAGCCGCAAGTGCTGTCAGTTTGTCGCCACAAAATGCGTTCGTTTCTCGTATTGCGCCCGCGGTAAGAGGCGGGTCGAGGCGTTAATGGCACGGCAACACACAGCAGTCGCTACAACTCCATAAACGAACCAGTCTCAGCACGCGATGGCGTGACGCCGGCAAACGCCCGAGAGCATTTCCCAGAGCGCGTCGAGAATGCAGTTTACTGACGCTTTCACTGATTCGAAATTGCGCTCGTTGACGTAACGGTTCAGCATTTCACGCTCAGCAGTAGAATGTTCTCGATCCGCCTCGATGTGAATCGCGAAATATTCGTAGTGCTCAGGCTTGGCGAATCCGTAGTGTTTTTTGAGCCCGTCAATCTTCGAT
>Ga0209234_1000002_pt1 | contig 64244 bp, 63 predicted proteins | sample GraSoi013_1_20cm_2_FD_185816 | JGI IMG/M metagenome (GOLD analysis project Ga0209234, IMG submission 185816) | Grasslands soil microbial communities from the Angelo Coastal Reserve, California, USA - Sample 08_20_2013_1_20cm (SPAdes) (version 2) | ecosystem: Environmental > Terrestrial > Soil >... | reverse complement strand
CCATCCGCCGCTCCGACTGTTGATCTTCGGCGAAGGACCAGATAGCGCGCCACTTCATTCACTGGCCAACTCGTTAGGCTGGCAAACATTCGAGATTATCGATGCAAATCAGTTGCCACTCGAACCGGATGAATGGACAGCAGCGATTGTAAAGTCGCACAACTACGGACGGGATTTCGCAGTCTTGCGAACATTGCTGCCACTCGACTTGCATTACGTCGGTTTGGTCGGACCGCGCAAAAGACGCAATCAATTGCTGAGCGACCTTTTGGATCTGGGCCTGACGATCAACGCCGGATTCTTTGCGCCTGCCGGGCTTGACCTTGGCGCGGAAACCCCGGAGGAAATTGCGCTCGCAATCGTCTCCGAGATTCAGCGTGTGTTTGCCGCCACTTCTGGCGAGTCGTTGCGTGACCGCAAGATACCGATCCATGCAAACGCTACGCCTTCATTCCGACCGAAGTCGAGAAATCACGTGGCGGCGGCTAAAGATGACACCGCAGAATCCTTCGGCTCCGCTTCGTTTTCTTCAGCATGACAGGAGCGCTTATCCTGGCTGCGGGCGAATCGTCTCGGTTTGGGCAGCCAAAGCAACTGCTCCCATTTCGCGGTAAAACGCTCCTTCGCACCATCATTAATGCAGCGTGCGAAGCTGGCTGTTCGCCAGTTGTGGTCGTAATCGGGAGCAACGACGAAAAGATTCATCCGGAGTTAGCGCACGCAAAGGTGATGGAAGTCCGAAATGCAAATTGGCTGCGCGGAATCGGCAGTTCGATTCGCAGCGGCGTGCAAGCTTTGACCGATCACGCGCCGGATGTTGAGGCACTTCTTCTGCTGGTCTGCGATCAGCCAGCGGTGAACGCGCGTGTCATAGAAGATTTGATCGCGACGCACGAAACAACAAAGAAAGAGATCGTCGCCTCCAGCTATGCGGATACTGTCGGCGTTCCAGCTCTTTTTCATCGTTCCCTTTTTGAGCGGTTACTTTCACTCGGCGATGAAGCCGGAGCGAAATCAATTATCCTGCAGAACCCCGAGCGTGTTGCTCAATTCGCGTTTCCAGAAGGCGCGATCGATATCGATACCTGGGAAGATTGGGAAAAGTGCAAAAGCTCGTCTCACAAATAGCGTTGTCATGTTGAGCGAAGCGAAACATCTCGGTTCATTTGCCTTGTGGTGCATCGGTCCAAACTCAATCCAAGATTCTTCGCTCTGCTCAGAATGACATTTTGATACGGCTTAAAGGGATCTGATCGTCCTCAACAAGGCAAAGAATCTCGCAAAAAAGCGGATTGGCGAGGGGGTGACAAACGTCACCTACCGCCGAAAAGTTTCCGGAATGATTTGAAGAACCGGCCGGGAAAAGTTGCCGCTTTTTGTGGCAGACCCTGGAACTGCTGAGCAAATGGCCACTGCTCCCCGCCGTGCACCTGGCACGCAGCAGTCGGCACCTTGTCGGCGGGCAAATCAATGTCGTACGCTGTCCCGGCCGACATGCATCCCGTGGTGGCGAGTTGGCTCGAGGTTGAACAGACCGTGGCGTGTTGAATCGCCATTTTAGGTTGCAACGGATCGGCTGGATAATGTTGGGCCGCTTTGTTCATTACTTGTGTCCAGACCGGCAACGCCAGCGCGGCACCGTAACCGTGTGAAATAATTGTTGTTGGCTGATCGAAGCCGACCCACACACCGCAGGTCAGAGTACTGGTATAACCCAGAAACCACGCATCCTTGTAATCGTTGGTCGTACCAGTTTTGCCGGCTGCCGGCAATCTGAAGCCCAACGAGGACCGGGCGGTGGCGGCAGTCCCGCGCGTCAAGACTTCTTCCATTAACCGCGAAGTCATCCAGGCCGCGCCCGGGTCGAGGGCTGGCGTAGAGATATGCGCTGCGAGATAAATGGGTTTGTGGTTCGCGTCATCAATTCGCTCGATGACATAGGCCTGCTTACGCACCCCTGCGTTAGGAAAGACGGAGTAGGCTGCGGTCAAATCTTTCAGGTCCGTCTCGAACGAACCGATGTAGATCGCAGGACCATGCGGAATATTTTGAGAAATCCCCAGTGTGTTCGCGACTTTTTGGACTGTGTCGAGCCCGGCGAATTGTCCAACGCGCACGCTCATGGTGTTGCGCGAGTGGATCAGACCGTAGGAGCATGGGAGAATACCGCCGTAAGTTCCGTCGGAATTTCCAGGTGACCAATTGCCCGCACCATCGATTTCACCAGGGCGAATCGGACCATCGCTGATGGCCGCCCCTGGCAAGAGTCCGTGGCTAAAGGCGACCGTGTAAACGAATGGCTTAAATGCGGAACCCACCTGTCTGTTTGCTGGAACCAGCGCGCGATTGAATTTGCTTTGCGCGTAATCGCGCCCGCCGACGAGTGCGCGAATTCCACCACTGGTATTGTCAACGACAACCACCGCGCCTTCCAAATAAGGCATGGCCGAATCCCCTTCTCCGTTTTCGGGCGGATGATAGTTTGCTTTTACCGGATGATGAAAATTGGATTGATGCTCGATTTTGGTGAGCTGTGTTTCGAGCGCGTCTTGCGCGGCGTTTTGCACTGACGGATCGAGCGTCGTGTAGATCGAGAGACCACCATTATCGATCTGGTCCTGTGTCAGGATCAAATTAAGGTCGCGCTGCACAGCGTCCATCGCATAATTCTCCTGAACAAAAGGCATACGCCTGGGGCGCGGCGCGATCTTTGCCCGCTTGGCGGCTTCGGCGTCCGCTGACGAAAGTTTTTTCAATGCCACCATCCGATCCAGAACGGCATTGCGTTGGATCCTCGAGCCTTCCGGATTCTTTAACGGTGAAAATCGATTGGGGCTGCGGATCAATCCTGCCAGGAGAGCCGCCTCGGGCAGGTTCAGCTTGGACGCGCTCTTGCCGAAGTACGCTTGCGATGCGGTCTCAACTCCGTAGCAACCATTGCCGAAATAAATCCGGTTTACGTAAAGCTCGAGAATCTGCTGTTTGGTAAACTGGCGTTCGATCCGCAGCGCCACCATTGCTTCGAGCAATTTCCGGCTGAGAGTGCGGCCGCCGAGGGGAAGGCTGTTGCGGGCGAGCTGCTGCGTGATACTGCTCGCCCCTTCTTTGGGTGAGCCGCTCATAACGTCGCGGACCAGAGCACGCAGAATTCCGCGCCAATCAATCCCCTTGTGCTCGTAAAAGCGACTGTCCTCGCGCGCCAACACCGCGGCGATAAAGAACGGCGAGACTTCGCTAAGAGAAACCTTTAGGCGATTTGCACCGGCCAGGCGGCTATAAATTTTTCCATCGACATCATAAACTGTATTTCGCTCCGGCATCTCGCCGACATTCTTCATGTCGAACGTTTGCGCCCATGTGCCGTAAAAGAGGAAAATCGCGAAGCCGGCTCCCGCCAACAGAATGAGCAGAGTGACTTTCCAGCCGTAACGGAGAAGACGGCTCCCGCCTTTCTTTTTTCTCGAGCGAAGGCGAGCGAAGAATTGCATTACTGAAAGGTTAAAAAAGTTAAAAGAGTTACAAGGTTAAAAGCGGCTTAACCTTCTGACTCTTCAACCTCTCAGCGGTTCAACGACTTAACCCATTTAACGTTGTAACCTTTTTAACAAATTAGAGGTTCAGCTTTACCACGCCTTCGTGTTGCTCGGTAGCACACGGTGCATTCGTAGGAACATCCGTAGCCGCGTCGCTGGGCTGGACGACTTTGTTGTCGATCAAGTAGCTTTCGACCTCTTCGCCGCTCACATCCGCGAGCATATGCCCATTAATTTCCACGCAGGGCGAGAGCGGCTGCCCGCTCTTGGTCTCCATCTCCCAACGAAACGCAGGATTCTGGATAATATCCTTCTCCGTATAAGGAAGATTGTATTTGGCCAACACGGCGCGCACACCGGCGCTCCAGCCGCAAGATGTTTTCAAATAGGCAGTAATTTCAGGCGTTTGCATCGTAGGAATATATCACAACTTCGGAATTTGTAATCCGTGGTCTTGCAATCCAACTCTTATTCTTCCCCCTAAAGGAGAATATGGACCTGGAGCGTCCGGCGCGCCCGGCGGTCGCGCCGAACCATGCTCATCCTCCTCAGAATCGTGCGCTGATTTTGTTTGTTAGCTTCTGTTAACACTACGCGCCGAACGAAATCCTAGTTTCAGAGACTTTCGATCTCCTTTCGCAAATCTTCCTTGGATTTGCCGAGTTTTTGTTGAAGTCGCCCCAGCAATTCATCGTCTTTCCCTTCGGCAAACGTGAGATCGTCATCGCTCAACTGCGCGTATTTCTGCTTCAGTTTCCCTTTTACTTCATTCCAACCACCTTTGAATTCTAGTTTCGTCATAGTGATAGAGAGTTCGCATGCGGAGCGGAGATCAGTTGTCTTGCGCGATATAAATCGATGCACACGCGCAGCGATTCCGGCGCGAAATCTATTTAGGGAAACAAAGAAGGGAACGCCATGGATTTTTCGGAATTTGCCCGCCGGGGGGAACCAAGCACCAGCGGTGTTCCGAATCCGATGGGATATTGCCTTCGCAGCCAATGGGTGACAACGGGTCCATTACCTCAGTCCTGCATCAGACAGCGGAACAATTCCACATTCTTGTGGATAGCGTCGAAGAATACGCCATTTACATGCTCGACCCGAACGGCACTGTCGTGACGTGGAACAAGGGAGCACAGAAGATCAAAGGCTACATGCCGGCGGAAATTATAGGTAAGAACTTTGCCTGTTTCTATACCGCAGAAGACGTCGCTGCTGGCAAGCCCCAACGTAATCTGAGCGAAGCAGCCCGTCGCGGAAACATTCGTGACCAGGGGCTTCGCGTCCGCAAGGATGGATCGACTTTTGAAGCCGAAGTCATACTTACCGCGCTGCGCAACGACCAGGGAACGCTCCGGGGCTATTCCAAAATCACACGCGACATCACCGATCAAATCCGCAGCCGGGAGTCCGAGGCTGAGAAAATCGCAGCGCAAAAAGCGAGCAAGGCCAAGGACGATTTTCTTGCGGCACTGAGCCATGAACTGCGCACTCCGCTTACGCCAGCGCTTGCGGCAGCGACTTACCTGGAGGACAACGCTGAAAAAATTCCGCAGGAGTTCGTGGAGGATGTGCAACTGATCAAGCGCAACGTGAAGTTGCAGGCACGTTTGATTGACGATCTGCTCGATCTCACCCGCATCACGCGGGGCAGGCTGCGCATCGACTTGGAAAACTGCGATGCACATATCATCATTAGTAATGCAATCGATACTGCAAGTTCGGCAATCGCGGCAAAGCAATTAAAGCTCTCGACCAACCTGAACGCCAAACAACATCACATATTGGCTGATTGCATCCGGCTTCAGCAGGTATTTTGGAACTTGATCAACAATGCCGTGAAATTCACGCATCCCTCTGGACAGATCACCATCCACACATTCAACGACGATGCAGCCCGTTTCCATTTCGAAATTACCGATAACGGGATTGGAATTGAACCTGAACGCCTGGCCTCGTTATTTACGCCATTCGAGCAGGCTGACGCCTCTGTGACTCGTCAGTTCGGTGGACTTGGTCTGGGGCTTGCGATTTCCAAGCACCTTGTCGATCTGCACCACGGCACAATTGAGGCTAAAAGTCGCGGCCGGAGTTTCGGTGCCACATTCAAGGTTACTCTCGACACAGCCCCGAAGGGAGATGCGAAAGCTGAGTTGGATTCTCCCAGTCGTAGCAAGCCGCCAAAACCGTTACGGGTGTTGCTGGTAGAAGATCACCGGGACACCCGGCGGATGTTGTCGCGCCTGCTCACTCATTTCGGTCATCAAGTTTTGACTGCGGATAACGTGCGCAGCGCTCTAGACATCGTCGCCTCGGGAGAAATCGACGTGCTCATATGTGACATCGGACTGCCCGATGGAAGCGGTTACGAGGTCGTGTCACAAACTCGTCGAGCGCGGCCAATCAAGGCGGTCGCGCTGACCGGCTTTGGCACGGAGGAAGATCTGCGGCGCTCGAAAGAAGCGGGATTCGATTTTCACCTCGTCAAACCAGTCGATTTTCACGAGCTACAAACCATTCTCGACAAGCTCGCGGCGTAATTGACTCGCGTGCTGCTTCCAGTTTTACGACGCCGGGGGCCTGCAATCGCCTAGTGAGGTTCCGTTCCTCGCTTATGAGCATTCCCGCAGAAAGATCACGGTCGAGAATGCAATAAAGATTACTAAGAGCCAAACCAAATTGACCGCGATACGGTCAGACCGCTTAAATCTCCATCTTCGGCCCATCCAATCTGCCTTACCCACGCGAGTTCACTAATTCATTCCCAGAGATGACACACGCCCAAGTGGGAGCCGTCGGAGCTCACGGTGCAGCTCGTGTTCCCATCCCGGCGCGCTTTTTCCCAAGCGCGCCGGAATCATAACACCGCTTACGGAACCCTCCTGCCTGCCGATATGCCGATAACAAACAAAATCAGGCACACCACCAGGAACAGGAAGAACAAGAATTTGGCAATCCCCGCGGCTGCAGCGGCAATACCCGTAAATCCAAAAAGCGCCGCCACCAGTGCGATTATGAGAAAAATTAATGCCCAACGCAACATGCTTTCACCTCCTCGAAAATAATCGCATTGGTGAAGCGCTCCGCGCGTTCTTTAACCTACTAAATCCGAAGAGCCTGCCAAATGCGTTGTCTCTGCATAATGAACACAATCCTGTTAATTATTCTCATTCTCCTGTTAATTGGAGCGTTACCTACCTGGCCGTATAGCCGGGGCTGGGGTTATTATCCCAGTGGCGGACTCGGTTTGATTCTTTTGATTCTGATAATTCTGGCTTTGGCCGGTGCAATCTGACTGAGTAACGACACGGCTCGAAGCGCGTCAATAAATCCGACGCTCAACGAGATTAGGAATCCGATCGAAGGCGACAAGATCCGTTCCCAGACGCGATTCTTTTGTATGAGAAAATATATTTGTCTGCTTATCGGCCTGGCACTCCTGGTGGCTTGTGAACAAAAGGAAACGACGGTCACAAATCCGCCCGCTGAAAAGAAAGAAAGTAACACCACTGTGGTGAACCCGCCCACGCAGAAAAAAGAGAGCAACACCACGGTGATAAACCCCTCGCAAAACCAATCTCCAACGACGACGAAGGAGAAAACTGAAATTAACGTTAACACTTCACCTAGTCCGCACTAGCGAGAAATTGCGCGCGGCGCATGCACGAGATGCGAATCAAGTAGAAATATGCGCTTCCTGCTATTCATCATTCTGATTCTTCTATTAATCGCGGCTCTGCCAACATGGCCGTATAGCACTGGCTGGGGATACTATCCCAGCGGCGGTTTGGGTCTTATTTTCCTTATTGTGTTACTTGTCGTTCTGCTGCGCTAAAGGTGGTCCTCAGCGCGCAAACTAACGAGCAGCGGCTTGTCGCTTTTAATCTCCACGCTCTAGAAATCCATCGGCTTGTCCGAAGACGATCGGACATGAATCGCACGCAGGTGCGAGATTAGATGGCTCGAATCACACTTTGTGGCGCAGCGGTCGCAGCGTATGGGTCAGTTTTTGCAGGCCTAGTTCCAGCCGTGTTTTCACCGTTCCCAGCGGAGCATGTGTCGCGGCGGCAATTTCTCTGTGACTGAGTCCCTTGAAAAACGCGAGCTCCAGCGCCTCGCGCTGAAGCCGGGGCAAGACTCGCATGCACTGCTTGAGAAAATGACGCAGGTCATTCAACACGAAAACATCGTCTGCCTCACGTGGCGAGTTAGGCGCCTGCTGGATCACGCGCTTTTGATAACGCTCCCGCACACGAGAATAAGCCTGACGCCGGCGCAACCGGTCGATGGCACGGCGGCGCGCGATGGTAACCATCCATCCAAGCGGCTTACCGGCTTTAGGGGAATACCGGTCTGCTTCTTTCCAAATCTGGATAAAAATCTCCTGCAAAACATCATCAGCCTCGGCTTCTTCATGAACGACTCCGTCGATTGTCGCGCGTAATCTTTTGCCATGTCGGTCATATAACTCGGCAAGCGCATCATAGCCCTGTCGTGAAACCGCTTTCATCAGCGCCTCGTCGGGCACTGAAGATACTCCCGGTTGATCCAGAGTGGATCCAATCATACTCGATGCCTCCGTGCCTGTGGCATTGACTCCGCTTCGCGACGCGCCGCTTGCTTGTTGGCGCCCCAACAATTCGGCTTAGCCATGCCAGAAACGAGCGCCGCTCGTGGATAAAGCCACTGATGTGGTCCCGACGGACATCCCAGAGTAGGACAATGCACTGTATATCTGCCGCTGCTGAAACGCCGGATCTCAATCTGCCTGCCTTTGAATTTTCGCTCACAGACACTGCAAACCCGCTGATCGTCGAGCGAATTCCAATTCCGGAATCGATCTCCCGCGCGCAGTATCGACAGCCGATCGTCGAGTGTGACGTGCGCGACCATAACAGGAAAACACCTTGCTCATTGCACCAAAACAAACAATCGGGACGCTGGATGATTAGGTGATCAGATAAAATCCTACCACGGTTCTCTCCAGAGACGGGAAGTCCTGCGAGCCCGTCCAGGCTCGGGCTCGCAGTAATCGGAGGGATCAGGCGTTAAGAAGCTAGCTTGAGATGCAGCGCGAATTTCCGCAATCGCGATGCCAAGCCGCCCTGTTCTTCGTCGCGATCCGCTATCTTCGAAGAAGCACCGTTGTGATCCTCAGATGTCGTCGTCGTCGCCAGCGCCACGAGTTCGTCCGTGGGCAATACCCAATCCATCGGAATGGAGTTACATCGCTCTGTTGGACAACTCAGTCGTAACGGTCCATTTCCCCGCGTTCCACCGTTTATCTGAATTTGCCCACCGACAATAATCTTGCCGCAAACGAGACAGAAACGTTTGTCATCCAGCGAATGCCACTCCCGAAACTGATCGAGCCGCCGCAGCATATCCAGTTTATCTGGATCGGGCAACCTGCTCGGTGGGGAAGAGCTCATGAAAAAACATATACACCCCCGTCGATTGACAGAACAATCAGGCGCGCGTCGGATTTACCCATCGGTGAAAACCTTATGGCGATGTTATGCTCTGGCCCGGTCAAGTTTGTGTTCGGAGGGACGATTCCGATTTAACGCCCGTAACCTTGGGTGTCTTGTCATTCCAAGCGCAGTCAAGGAATCTCCAATTCCAAGGAGGAAATAATCAGAGCTATCTCGACTCCGCTCCACATGACAATTGAATGATGGTCGCGCGATGTAGCCGCGATCGATGATCTCGGCAGATGGAAAGATACGCCCGACGTTCTACCAGCCGGGATCGCCGATCCCGGCTACAGAAAAAAACCACATCCAATTCCACGGAGGCGTGCGTTCTACACGCGAATGAAGAAAAACAATGGTCACATTTCGCGTGAGCGCCGCGCCATGGACTATGCGCTGGCGGCAATGGAACAGATGGAGTTGTACTGCCAGGCTCACCCCGGGAGCCCAGCGGCGGTTCGCCGTCCCCGATTATTTGTTCGCGGCGAGCTTTGGATCGCGCTGCTCGGCCCAAGCGTGGAAGAAGGAATCGTTGGCATTGGGTCAACTGTCGCCGCCGCCTTGCGCGCGTTTGACGCGCAATACCTGGCTGGATTGCGACCGACCGCTGAGATGATGAGCGACCTTCGAACAACGCGGAGCATGTCCTCCGCAGCTGTTTAATCCCATCTCGAAAGATGGAGCGCGAGTCACCGCAACTAGTCTGTCACAACCGGTGTTAAATCGTGACACGAATCAAAGGTGAATAGTAAAGGATTTACGAGAAGGGAGAATCGTTAATGAGGGCGGGACGACTGAGGCGGACGCGCTCGAGAACATCGAAGTCCAAACGCGGAGCGAGCAAACATAACAAGGCAATGCGGTGCGCAATACCACATGATGACGCCTCCACCCAGTTTGAATCAACGCACAGTCTTCTTCTTTCGTCGCTAAGATATTGGGAAGTTGAGCGTGATCTGATCGAGGAACGTATCGCTGCCCTTAGGTCGCTGACCGTTCCTTCGTGAGGTAAACCAAACTCAATGAGCCCACGCTCCAGCGCCGGCTGCGTGGACGCTGAACCCCGGGGTCTGAATTCTTTTGCGACGGCCCGATGCAATCCCTTCACTGGCAAATCGCTTCGACCAATCGCGTAAAACCATTGGCATCTTGAATCTACTCCAGTAACGAAGCATTATTGGTTGTTGGTTAGGAGACCGAATGCCCCCGCGCAAACAAGCAAGAAACGCTTCAGCGCATAAAAAGCGAAACCGGCACCGCAGCAAATCGCAAAGCGCGGACCCTTACGTCACAGGCAAAGGCAAAGATGGAAGTTGCCCGATTGTAGGCATCGGCGGTTCTGCCGGCGGCTTTGAAGCGGCGATGGAGCTGTTACGCCATTTGCCGGCCAGAACGGGCATGGCGTTTGTCATCGTCCAGCATCTTGATCCACATCACGGCAGCCGGCTTGCCAATCTACTCGGCAAAGCTACATCGATGCCAGTCAGCGAGATTGCAGAAACGACGACGCCAGAACCAAACGCGGTTTACGTGCAGCCGCCGGACAAATGCGTGATTGCCAAAAATGGCAAGCTCACATTGGTCCGCCGCACAGAGAGACTCAACATCGCGATCGATCACTTTTTTGAATCGCTCGCAGAAGAATGCGGATCACGGGCGATCGGCATCGTGCTTTCCGGAACCGGTAGCGACGGGACGGCCGGATTACGTGCGATCAAAGCAGCCGGCGGTTTGACCTTCGCGCAAACTGAAGCGAGCGCGAAGTTCGATGCGATGCCGCGCAGCGCGATCCGCTCAGGTTTTGTCGATCTTGTTCTGTCGCCGGACGCGATCGCGCGCGAACTCGGGCGCATTGCCGAACATCCATACATCCGGCGGCCCCTGGCCGACGCAGAGCAGGTTGAAAAAGAGGCCTATCGCCAGGCCGACGACCTGGGTCGAGTTTTTCTTTCGCTAAAAAAGCAGATGGGCGTCGATTTCAGCGGTTACAAGGAAACCACGCTGATTCGACGGGTCAACCGGCGGATGGCGCTGCATCGGATCGAAAAGCTGAGCCAATACGCGCGGTATTTGCGCAACAATAAGAAAGAGATTGAAGCGCTCTTTAACGATCTGCTCATCAACGTGACACGGTTTTTCCGCGATGAAGCGCTGTTCCGAGCCTTGAAAAAACGGTTCCTTCCAACACTGCTCAGAAACAAAAAGAAAGAGCGACAACGAGAATTACGCGTCTGGGTACCGGGTTGCGCCACAGGCGAAGAGGTTTATTCGCTCGCTATTTGCATTCTCGAAGTGCTTGGCAACCAACTTTCCAAAATCCGCGTCCAGATTTTCGGCACCGACTTGAGCGAATCGGTCATCGAGCATGCGCGTGCGGGAATTTACCCAGGCGCGATCGAGAAAGATGTGCCAAGGGCGCGACTCAATCGCTTTTTCGTCAAGCGCGATGGTTCCTATCAGATCCATCGCAGCGTGCGCGATATCTGCACGTTCGCACGACAAAACCTCACCGCCGATCCGCCCTTCTCGCGACTGGACCTGATCAGTTGCCGCAACGTGCTCATCTATTTGAGCTCGGAATTGCACAAGCGTTGCATTCCGCAATTTCACTACGCGCTCAATCCCGGCGGTTACTTGATTTTGGGGCCGGCCGAATCAGTGGGCATGTACGACGAGCTTTTCAAACTCGCGGACAAAAAAAATAAAATTTACACCAAGGAAGCCAAGACTGGCCCGCGCGCGGCCGATCTCATTCCGCCGCGCGGTCTTGAACTCTCGCGGTTCGCAACGACAGCCCGATCTGGGAATGGTGTAAATTTCAACGCCGACATTTTGAAAATGGCGGATCGCATCATCCTCAGCACCTACGCGCCGGCGGCCGTCGTGATCGATCATAACTTCCTGGTGCAACAGTTCCGTGGCCGCACCGACCTGTTTCTGGAGCATACGCCTGGGCCAGCGACGCTGAATCTCATTCAATTGGCGCGTCCGAATCTCGTGCCAGACTTGCGGACCACGATTCGTCGCGCCATCAAAACGGACAAGCCTGCCCGGGCAGAGCGGGCGAAAGTTACGCTCCGAGGGAAAAGCTACGAGATAAATATTCAGGTTGTACCATTCAAAGTCCCCGGGGCCGATAAGCCATGGTTTCTGGTGATTTTTGACGAAAGCACGAGCGGAAATAAGCAGGAAAGGTTAATGCGCGTGCTGGGAAAAACATCAGCGCAACGTGAAGTGACGGATCTGTGCCGGGAATTGGCAGCTTCGAAGGATTCGCTGCAAACCATCATCGAAGAGCACGAGGCGACCAATGAAGAGTTGAAGGCCGCCAACGAAGAAATCGAGTCGAGCAACGAAGAGCTGCAATCTACGAACGAAGAATTGGAGACTGCAAAGGAAGAATTACAATCAACCAACGAAGAGCTGACGACATTGAACGAGGAGTTGAGCAATCGCAATCTTGAGATGATCCAGCTGACCAACGAGCTCAACAATCTGCTCGCCAGCACTCAAATGCCAATCGTCATGGTGGATAATGCGTTGACGGTACGGCGTGCAACGCCGGCGGCCCGCAGCGCATTTAATATTTTGCCCACCGACATCGGCCGACCATTAAGCGAGCTGCGACCTAACATCAATATTTCCGACCTGGAAGATATCTTGCGCGAAGTAATCGAAACGCTGGGAACACTCGAGCGTAAAGTGACCGATAAGGAAGGCCGTCCGTACTCACTGCGGGTCCGGCCATATCGCACAAGTGACGACAAAATCGACGGCGCCGTCATCACGCTGGTGGACGTCGAGGGAGGGAGGGAAGGCGACGTAGTCAAATCACGTCGCCAGGCAAAAAATGCCTCATCGCGCCAATAAGAAGCGTCGGCTCACACGTGCTCGCCATAGCAGCGCAGCAGACCGCCGGGACAATCGCGGATCGCCTCGGGCGTCCTTGAACACAACACGAGGAATGTCCCCTGGGTCGCGGAAGTTTTTATCCGAACCCGCAAAGAGGAAGGCCGCTAAGAGGCATCCGCCGATTCGCTCCACGCGGAACGGGGCAATCCGAAACCCGAAGACGGAACTGGAAGCCGCCACACAGCGATTTGTCGATCTTTACGATTTCGCGCCGATTGCATATGTCAGCTTCGGCCGGGCTGGGCGAATTGAGGAAGCCAATCTGATGGCGACCGAGTTGCTGGACGAACCCAGGGATCGACTAATCGGACGCCCATTCGCGTTCTATGTCGCCGACCTGGATTTATTCATGCGGCACCTGCTTTCCTGCCGCACGTCACAGCGACAGGTGAAGACGGAATTGCAGTTAAAGACCAGAAAAGGCGAACTGATCCCGGCGCAACTTCTGAGTACGCCGATCACCTCGACGACAAGAAATGGCGCCCTGCTCTTTCAAACCGCCATTATCGATTTGGGCGAGCGCAAGCGCCACGAACAGCAGCTCGCGGAGCAGGCGCGCCTGCTGGATTTGAGCAACGATGCCATCCTCGTTCGCGACGCAAACGATCGGATTACCTACTGGAACAAAGGAGCGACAAAAATCTATGGCTACACATGGCAGGAAGCGCTCGGCAAAGTGACCCACAACTTGTTGAAGACGGAACGTTCCGAGCCGCTACCTAAAATCTACGAAAAGCTGTTTCGTGACAATTACTGGGAAGGCGAACTCGTTCACACACGGCGCGATGGCAAGCGCTTGACGGTGTTCTCTCGCTGGGTGCTGGACCGCGATGCTCAAGGAAAGCGCTCGTTTATCTTGGAAACAAACAACGATGTGACCCGGCGAAAACAGATGGAAATTGCCTTGCAAGAATCGAAAAAGCTTTTGGAAGAGCGCGTGCGCGAGCGAACACGAGACCTCCGTATGGCAAACAAAGAGTTACTAGATGAAATCGCGCGGCGGAAAGGCCTGGAAGGTGAAATTCTTGAAATCAGCGATCGCGAACAGCAGCGCCTCGGTCAGGAAATACATGATGGGCTTTGCCAACACCTTACCGCAGTGGCATTCATGGCGCGATCGGTCGCGTTGCGATTGAAAAATCATCGGGTCATCGACGCAGGCGATATCGAAAAAATCGCCCAACTGGTGAACGATGCCGCGACCGACACTCGTAATCTTTCGCGCGCCTTGCACCGTATCGACGTCGATTCAGCTGGATTCATAACGGCCTTGGAAGACCTGGTTGACCGGGAAATCTGGCGAATACCCTGCCGGCTGGAAGTCAAACCGTCGTTCCATATTGAAGATGACGTCGCCGCGGGGGAACTCTATCGCATCGCTCGCGAAGCAGTCATTAACGCTAACAAACATTCTGAGGCACGAGAAATTGTGATCAAACTGGAGCGGACGAGAAGCGAAATGGTTTTGCGCGTGATCGATGATGGTGTGGGATTTTCAAGTAATCCGAAAGCGAAGCGGGGCCTGGGCGCTCACATCATGGGGTACCGCGCTCGATTGATGGGCGCCCGTTTGGAGATCGATTCTCCAAAAAGGGGAGGTACACGCGTATCCTGTTATTTGCCAGATAGAAGGCTCCAGCCAAAGGAGCGGAAAAACAACCGGACACAGCCGTTCCCTGCGAGAATAGTCAAAGCATTAGCCACCCTGATCTAAATTTCCTGCATCGGACAATCAACCGAGCGGCGTATCATTTAAGAGGGAGACTTAAATGACACGCCCCGCAGGATCTCGACGAAGCCAAAATCGGCTTTACGACATTCCCATTCGGATCGCAAGAATGGTGGTAGCTAAATGAAATACGCCAGATCGACTAACAAGAATCCGAAGTGCGACCCACCAGAGGTGAAACGGATTGTAATTGTCGATGATCACCCGCTGTTTCGAAAGGGTCTTGAGCAATTGATTCACTCCGAGGATGGTTTTGCAGTTTGCGGCGAAGCCAACAATGCACCGGAAGCGATGGATGTGATCCGCAAACTGAATCCGGACCTGGCGATTGTGGACCTTAGTTTGCCCGGCGCCAACGGGATCGAGCTAATCAAAAACATCCGCGCAGAGTTCTCGAAGCTGCCAATTCTGGTGCTCTCGATGCACGACGAGTCGCTCTACGCATTGCGCGCGCTGCGCGCCGGCGCAGAGGGCTATGTCATGAAACATGAAGCGATGGCCAATGTGATCCAGGCAATCCGGGAAGTCTTTAGCGGACGACCCTACCTCAGCCCAGCAATGGCAGCACAGGTGATCACAAAGTTCGCGCATCGCCAGGCCGAAGGCGAGGCCGACGCCGTTGAGAGACTGAGCGATCGCGAACTTGAAATTCTGGAGTTGATCGGCAAAGGCAACGATGTGCGGCAGATTGCGAAAGTGTTGCATCTCAGCCCCAAAACCGTGGAAACCCACCGGTCGCACATCAAAGACAAACTTGATCTGAAAAATTCGCGCGAAGTAGCGCGCTTCGCCTTGCAATGGCTCAGCGCGCGTGGGGCGTAGGCGGACTGGTTCAGCTAATCGTAACCCGTTGAAACGGCTTATGTCCATCCCTCGCCGAAGGCCACCGGTCTCAAGACCGGTGTTACTGAGAGCCCAGTCCCAAGCTGAAGTCTCTCTGATTGCACAAAGAGATTGCGGCACTGCGCAAAACTTTGGATTATCTGCCACAAATGATGCAGCCCGCGCTTGAACTTGTCATTGCCGCGCTGGAAAAAATTCGAGAAACAAGTGACCGGGCACCGCGCGTATCTAGAGATGCGCTGGCGCAGTTGCGATCCACATATTCTCTAGCCGATTCCCTGCGAGAAGCGCACGTAGCGCCCGCACGACAACAGCTCCGCGAAGCTTCGGCGAATAAAGCACAGATGCTCGCAGCCGTTCGCGAACGCGTTTGCGGTTGCACAAAGTGCGCGCATCTTGCCCGCTCGCGAACTCAAACCGTTTTTGGGGTTGGCAATCCCGACGCGGAAATCATGTTCATCGGCGAAGCGCCCGGCGCGGATGAGGATCAGCAGGGCGAACCATTCGTCGGCCGTGCGGGACAATTGTTAACGAAAATTATTAAAGCGATGGGCTTCGCCCGGGAGGATGTGTACATCGCGAACGTCCTGAAATGCCGTCCGAACATGCCGGCCGGCTCGTTCGGGAACCGTGCGCCAACACCGGCAGAGATGCAGACATGCCGTCCTTACCTTCTCGAGCAGATCGATATTATTCAGCCCAGGGTACTGGTCGCGCTGGGCGCAGTCGCAGTAGAAGGCCTTCTTGGAGAACGCGGGACAATGCGGGAATTGCGCGGGCGCTGGCATTCATACAACGGCACGCCGTTGATGATCACCTATCATCCCGCCTACCTGCTGCGGAACCAGTCGCCCTCCGAGAAACGGAAAGTCTGGGAAGACATGATGCAGGTCCTCGAGCGACTCGAAAAACCAATCAGCGAAAAACAGCGAAATTATTTTCTGTAATTTGTAGCGGCGCTCGAAGAACGTCGAAAGACCCTATCGGCGGTCATAGACCGCCGTTACAGCTTGTTCTGATTGAAAATCGTATCCATCTGGCTCTTCGATGCGAGATGAATGCCCAACGACAAAATCATCCCGCGCACTTCGCGGCGCGGAACTTTGATCGCGTGATGCAGCGCGCTTGCGTCAGCTTTATGCAGAAGGACCAGCGTGCGCGCCCCAATTAACGCCGGCAAGACTGTCGCTGCGCGCACTCGCCGGTTCCGGATCGCGCGCGAATATTGCATCCCGCACTGCAAACCATCCTGCGCTGTTTCCATCCATCTTTGGTAGATCGGTTGGAAACGATCGGATCGGGACAAAATCTGCGCCGCACTCAGACCGACCTCTCGAAGCTCATCCTCAGGAAAGTAACATCGACCGCTTCGCAGATCGCTGCCGGCATCACGCAAGACATTGATCAACTGAAGTCCCATGCCGTAGCGTCGGCCAAGCGCAAGCATTTCGTCAGGGATTAAGTTTGCAAAATCGCGAAGATGCCGAAAGCAAAGTCGCGTCCAGAATTCGCCTACACAACCCGCGACCAGATAGGTGTATTCGTCCAGATCGGCGGCGCTCTGAAGCGCGCGCAGTTGTGCCGGATCATCGAAGCGATGCAAATCAAGCATCTGACCGTACGTGATCTTCTCAAGCACAGTACGAATGTCGTCTCGATCTGCTTCCCCTATTTGTTCGAGCCATTTCAGACAATCGGGCAACGAATCCAGGAGCGTTTGCTCAGCCGCATTCTCTTGTAACGGCACGAACGAGGCGACATGATTGATAACCACTTCTCGCGAAACCTTGCCTTGAATCCCGTCCGAGAGCATTTTTACAGTCTCCGTTCGCACGGTCCCCGGAATTCGAGGTGTATCGGCGACGGTGTCTGTTGTCCGCGCAAGCAGATATGCGAGAGCGATCGGTTGGCGCAATTGCTGCGGCAGGAATCGGATTGAAAGATAAAACGAACGAGAGACCGAACGCAGGATGGCTGTCTGCAGGTGCTGGATAGAAGACTGTGATCGTGCAGTCATATGATGGGCATTGCCACCTTCGAGTGTATCAAAAGCTGCCGCACTCCAAAACGTGGCCGCCAATTTGATGCACGCTGTGCGCTTGCGTTTTGGAGTACGGCGGTGCTCTGCCGCTTTCACTTGTCATCCGTAGCAGAGACGAGTTGCCCATGCAGCCGCAAGAAATTACGAGAAATCATCTCCCAATATTTTTTACCTCGATGCGATTCGGCGCGGAGTTACCCAGGCCGATCTGACTGGCATAACTGACATAGGCAGCCACTGGGCCTATCGCAGGCAGACTCCCTCGCGCGCGCCATTGTTCGAAATACTTCAACGCGGTGGCATCCAAAGCGACCGGGTCCCTGCTTGCATAGAGTGTGGCATGGTGAATCGCGTAGTTCGGTTGCGGCTGCGGGCCGCCAGCATATTGCGCGATGAGGCCATCCATCAGATTGAAAACCACTTTCTTTGCGATGATTGGATTAGAATAGATCTCCGCGAGGCTTTCTGCGCCAAAACGAGAGCGTTGAGCAAAGCGCCGCCAGTTATCGATGTTGGGAATCGTCATGTTGTAAATGCAACCGGCGATTCCATTCGTTTCACTGATACTCATCACTGGAACATTAATGACCTTGTCTACTTCGCTGGAAATGATCCTGGAGAAATGACTCACGTTGCTGGTGTTCTCGGTATCCGATAGCATTGGCATTTTTCCTATATCACCGAAGTATTCCAAATCGCCCCATACGAGTTTCCCAAGTAAAGGAGCCGAGAGGACTGCTTTCGGATCATATCCATCGTGCGGCGCGATTGCCCTTACCGGGTAGCCATCAGCTGCCAGCCGATAGCCCGCGTCCTTGATCCCCCCAAGAGAGCGGTCCCAAACAATAATGCTGCTACGTGGATGCCCCGCCGCTGTCAGTCCATCGACGATTGCATTCACGATGTCGTGGTGCGTCGTGAAAAGTTCGCCGCCGGCTGCGCTGATTTTGATTCCCACCCTGTCGTTGGGAGAAACGAGTGACGCCCATGCCTTCCCTACGTCAGACTGCCCAGTCGCCGCGAGGACGAGCCGATTCACCATCTCATGCACGATCCGCGGGTTCGTCTTGTAATCTTTGATCGAGCCAGGATCGTGGACCGAGTACACGATCGATGGAGTCGGCGCAGGCTGCGGCGTTTGCGCCAGGCCTGAGGGAATGGCGCAAAACAGAATGAGAGCTACGTTCCGGAGTTCTGTCATGTCGAGCAAAGACCAAGCGATTCTATGAGCAACACTACGAATCACAACTCTGACGCTGTGGCGGTATTCATGTCCGCTGAGGAAACGCGCACAAATGCGGACGACACGCCTGCCGGTACAGCAGTCCCCATCCATCATCTTTATGTTCATATCCCCTTTTGCGCGCGAATCTGCCCGTATTGCGCGTTTTACAAAGATTTGCTTGATCGCTCGCAGACGTCGCGATTTTGCGAAGCAACATTGCGCGACCTCGATCAGCAACGCGCGAGTTTTACGCTATCGCCTGAAACCATCTACTTCGGTGGCGGCACGCCAACGGCTCTCACGACTTCGCAGTTGGAATTTCTGCTAGGAGGTTTCCGTGAGCGGTTCGACCTTTCATCACTTACAGAATGGACGATCGAGGCGAACCCCGGGAGCGTGTCTGCGCGCAAAGCTGCGCTTCTTCGCAAATTCGGGGTAACCCGGGTTAGCCTCGGCGTTCAATCCTGGGATGATGAATTGCTGAAGCTCCTGGGGCGGGAGCATAACTCACAGCAAGCCGAACAATCGTTCCATATTCTGCGAGCTGCCGGATGCTCAAACATCAGTATCGATCTCATGTTCGGATTGCCAGGTCAGACCATCGAGCAGTGGAAATTTACATTGGAGAAAACGATCAGCCTCGAGCCTGAGCACATCTCTGCGTACTGCCTCACCTACGAGGAGGATACCGAATTCTTCCTCCGCCACGCACGCGGTGAACTTCTGCAGAACACGGATGCAGATGCAGCGTTTTTCGAGATGGCTATGTCCATCCTGGAAGACGCCGGCTACCAACAATATGAAATCTCAAACTATGCCCGCAATGGATTTTCCTCAGTCCACAACCGCGCCTATTGGCTGGGAAAAGATTATCTTGGCATTGGGCCGAGCGCGTTTTCGACTGTCGGCATGCATCGCTGGCAGAATATTTGCGATTATCGCACCTACATCGATCGCGTTCTTTCTGGCCAGTCTACGAGAGGAGCCAGCGAAAATCTGACGAGCGATATGAAACGCACCGAGCGAATCGCTCTCTCGTTACGCATGAGCGAAGGGGTTGCTGCGTCGGAATTGAAGCATTTTCGGCAAGAAGCAAAAGAGTTTATTTCACTGGGACTCCTTCGAAAATCGAGCGGCAACTTCGTGTTAACTCGAAAGGGCAAAGAACTGGCCGATTCCGTTGCCGAGGCGTTTCTGTAGCGCTGGCCTGCCACGCCAAAGCCTGTTGAAAGCGGGTGTTGTGCGCGCAGTAGACTCAATCAAATTGCCCTCGGGACGCCGGCGGATGTGGCAACGTGCCAATTTTTAACCTTGTCACGCCGCCGATTACTGCAAAAAAATCGGCATCACAAAAGAAATCTGGACGGGGGTTACGGTTAGAAAGCTTGCTCCCGGAACCTTCTTCCCTCCCAGATTACCCGCCTGAAGCGGACAGGGTTAACCCACCGGGAAATCAACAAGAAAGAAAATAACATGAAGCCTCGCAATCTAATTCTCACTTCGATCTTGATCATATGCGTTGGGCTTGCGCCAAAAGCGCATGCAATAAGTCCGCCGCCGGACGGCGGCTATCCAGGCGGCAATACGGCAGAAGGGCAGGCTGCTCTACTTAGCCTTACCACGGGCACGTACAATACGGCAATCGGAATATATTCGCTTCTAAGCCTCACCGACGGCAGCTTCTGCACGGGTGTCGGCGCTGGCTCACTCCTTTGAACACCGCAGCTGAAAATACGGCTACCGGCGCAGGGGCACTCTTTGGCAACACTATCGGCGACAGCAACACGGCCAACGGAGCCTTCGCCCTTTTTAGCAACACAGAGGGTGGCGGCAACACGGCCATCGGCGACCAAGCGCTCTTTAGCAACACCATTGGCTCCCAGAACACCGCCATCGGAGCGTTCGCCCTGTTTAGCCACAGCGCTGACACTAGCCGCAACACGGCCACTGGGTTTTAAGCCCTCTTCAACAGTACCAGTGGTAGCGAGAACACGGCGAATGGAGCGTTCGCCCTCCATGATAATTCGACCGGCTTGCATAATACAGCCGTCGGCGTGTCAGCGCTTTCGGCAAATACCACCGCTGTTAACAATACTGCCGTCGGTTGGGTTGCGCTTCGCAATAATACCACCGGTAACGAAAATACGGCCATTGGTTCTTCTGCACTTCATGACAATAGCACAGGGAGCGACAACACAGCCGATGGTTTTCAAGCCCTTTTTAGCAACACAAACGGTGATCGCAACACCGTGACAGGTTGGCACGCCTTGTTTAGCAATACCGGCGCCAACAACAACACGGCCGATGGTTATCAAGCCCTCCTTAGCAACATAAACGGTGGCAACAATACGGGAATCGGCTATGGAGCGCTCGGAGCAAACACAACTGGCAACAGCAACACTGCCATTGGGGCTAATGCGCTCACAAACACGACTGGCTCCGGCAACATCGCGTTAGGCTCGAGCGCTGGTGTCGCTGTTCTCGCTGGCGATAACAATATCCATATTGGTAACGGTGGTGCTAATGCTGACGCCGACACCATCCGCATTGGCCTAACCCAGACGCAAACCTTCATCGCTGGGATTCGCGGGGCGACGACGGGATTTCCGAATGCTGTCAATGTGATAATCGATTCTGCCGGGCAGCTAGGTACCATGAACTCCTCACACCGATTCAAACACAAGATTGAACCAATGGAAAGCGACAGCGAATCGATCCTGGCGTTAAAGCCAGTGACCTTCCGCTACAAGAGCGACAAGACTGACACATCGCAGTTTGGTTTGATCGCCGAAGAAGTCGCTGAGGTAAATCCCGATCTGGTAGTGCGCGACGAGAACGGTGAAATCTACACTGTGCGCTACGACGCGGTGAACGCGATGTTGCTCAACGAGTTTCTCAAAGAGCACGCGAGGGTAGAAGAACAAGATCGCAAGATTGTGAAACAGGAAGCGACAATCACTCAATTGAAGAAAGACATGGACGCTCTTGTCGCTTGCCTAAAAGAACACGATTCAAAAATCCAAAGAGTGACTGATCAGATCGAAATGAGCAGCTCTGCGTCGCAAATGGTCGTGAACGATTAAGAGCGCCGAGAAATTGACCAGAGGGAACCCGGCTGTAGCGGCAGGCGTGTCGCCTGCATGATCGGAAGCGTCCGCGGCCGACACGGCTGCCTCTACAGTGGTCAATAGATATCCGTGTCGGCGCTATAACCCGAATCGCCACGGATGGAGCGCAAGCGAGCGCGACTGCCCCACTCTGATTCCGGTCGATTAATCTGCCCAAGCGTAATTTTTACCAGCCACGGCGCCGCCGCCAACGCGCCAATCGCGACGAGCGCAATCGCGGCCGCCTGACGGATCGAAGGTCTGATTTTGTCGGCCATCAGTATGCCCAGACCAACGCCAATGGCAGTCCGTGTCACCACCAGCAATGGGTCAACTGGCAATTGTTGGGAAGTTTTTGAAATGGATATCGGGAGAGACATCGCCTACCATATACGTCGCGTTTGGGAAAAAGAAACGGCAAAATAGCGCTTTGTCATTTCGAGCGAAGCGGAGTCGAGAAATCCCGCGATGTAACCACAGCGTAATTTCACGGGATGTCTCGACTTCGCTCGACATGACGGAAAAGTAGCATCATGCCCAATCCGATATACGCGCTTATCCTCGCCGGCGGAAGCGGTGAACGCTTTTGGCCGTTGAGCCGGCGCGCCCGTCCAAAACAACTACTGCGCCTCGTTTCAGACAAGACTCTTCTCGAAGAAACCTTGGGACGCCTTGAAGGCCTTGTCGCACCCGACAACACTCTGATCCTGACCAACACCGAACAGGAAAGCGCAGTGCGCAAATTGCTTGATGGTTTTCCAAAAGAGAACATCATCGCTGAGCCTGCCAAACGCGACACCGCCGCCGCGGTCGCGCTCGGCACGGGTTGGGTCGTAGCCCGCGATCATGCAGCCACGATGGTCGTCCTCCCTGCTGATCATGTCATTGCCAACCGATCGGCTTTTCAGGAAACGCTGGCCCTGGCGGCCGAAGCAGCGGAGGAAACGGGTGAGCTGGTAACTATCGGGACCAAACCAACCTGGGCATGTCCCGGCTACGGTTACATCGAGCACGGCAAGCCAGTCCGTCTGCAGAAGCGCCCCGACAACGACTCTATCCATCGAGTCCTGCGCTTTCGCGAGAAACCCAACCGCGATCTGGCCGAATCATTTTTGCGAAAGGGAAATTTTCGCTGGAACGCGGGCATGTTCGTCTGGTCAGTGCCCACAGTGCTGCGCGAATTCAACCGTCACGCGCCGGAGCTGGCGGATTTCATTTCCCAACTTCGCGCTCCGAAAAACTTCGAGAATGCTTTGCGCGACCGCTTCGGCAAACTGCCGCGAATCTCATTCGATTATGCCATCATGGAAAAGGCAGACCGTGTTCTCGTAGTGGAGGCAAGTTTCGACTGGGACGACATCGGAAGCTGGAGAGCATTGGCGAATTATTTTGAGAAAGACCAGCAGGGAAACGCCGCCAATTGCGCGATCACTGCGATCGATTCCAGCAACAACATCGTTTTCGAAGAGGATGGGACGACCATCGCACTGCTTGGAGTTCATGATCTCATTGTTGTGCGAACTAAGGACGCGCTTTTGGTCTGTCACCGACACGAAGCAGAAAAAATCAAGAACCTGATCGGCAAGCTTCCGCCGGAGCTGCAATGAGCCAACGCGCGATGAACCCCATCTTGGCTCTGGATTTCGGCCGGGCACGCATCGGAACAGCAATATCTGATGAGTTACAGTTACTGGCGCATCCGCTTGAGACAATTCCAGCTAACGAGCAGGCGCTCTCGCGTCTCACGGAAATCGTCCGCGAAAGAAAAATCGATCATGTCGTAGCCGGTGTTCCGCGCCGGATGAACGGACAAATCGGAACAGCCGCAACTGAAGTCCTTCAGTTCGTAGAAAAGTTGCGTGCCATTTTGCCATGCCCGGTTGTTACCTGGGACGAGCGCCTGACGACCGTCGCAGCTCAGCGAGCATTGCGTGACGCGGGCAAGAAGACGCGAGACACTCGCAGCTACATCGACCAGGTCGCAGCTCAGATGATTTTGCAAAGCTATCTGGATCGACGGGCCGCCAATGTGGAAAGCAAAAGTGATCAGTGATCCGTGAACAGCAAAATTTCGCTACCGATCACTGATCACCGATCACGAGCATTGAATGGCACGAAGGTTGAAACTCATCATCTCTTATGACGGTGCGCCGTTCTCCGGTTGGCAGAGTCAATCTCATCGCAATACCGTCCAGGATCACGTGGAGCACGCGTTTGAGCGCGTCCTTGGCAAGCCGGCGCGCGTTCATGGCGCCGGACGAACAGACGCCGGTGTCCATGCACTCGCGCAGTGCGCCCACGTCGATCTTCCCAACGATCGTTTATCAGCCGCACGCTGGACCGAAGCGCTCAACGCATTGTTGCCTCCAACTATTCGCGTTCTTCGCTGCCAATATGTGGCGAACGATTTTCACGCGCGACTTTCGGCAAAAGGAAAAATTTATCGTTACAGAATCTGGTTAGCCCCTGTTCTACCTCCATTCGAATATCGTCGGACCTGGCACATCGCACGCCCAATCGATTTCAAAATTCTGAAGCGGGCGGCCAAACATTTCGTCGGCACTCATGATTTTGCCGGGTTCGCTGCGAATCGCGGCAAACCAGAAAAAAGCACGACCCGCACAATTTATTCGCTGCGTGTCCGGCAAGAAGATCCGTGTTTGGAAATCGAGTTCGATGGCAACGGTTTTCTCTACAAAATGGTTCGATTAATCGTGGGCTCCCTTGTGAAATGCGCTCTCGGCAAAATGCGCATCGAGGATGTCACTGCGCGGCTGGACTCCGGTCAGGAGGACCTGGCTCGTTTTGCCGCTCCTGCCGAAGGATTATTTCTGGTTCGCGTGCGCTACTGATCCAAAAACAGACGACGGAGACCGAGAAGGAGTTTGCTTTCGGCAGATTCTATTGTTTCACGGACTTAAACAATCGGTTTCGCGAGTTTCCAGCTCGCCAAACGGAAACGAATCGCCGTTGCCAGGCAGCCCAGCCCATAGCGTACGCTTCTGCGAAAATTTATCGATGAAGCTTCGGGCATGTAGCGTGCAGGACAGGTCACTTCACCGATCGCGCAGCCGAGCGCGATGATTTGTACAAGGACCTGGTTATCGAAAACGAAATCGTCAGAGTTTCGGTCCAATGGCAGACGCTCTAGCAATTGGCGCGAATAGGCGCGGTAACCAGTGTGATATTCCGATAGTTTCGCGCCGATGAGAACATTTTCCGCAAGTGTTAGAAACCGGTTTGAGACGTATTTCCACCAAGGCATACCGCCACGCAGCGCGCCCCCGCCAAGAATACGCGAAGCAAGTACGCTGGGATAAAGGCCACTCGCCACCAGAGCCGCCATCGCGGGGATTAACTGCGGCGTGTACTGATAGTCGGGATGAATCATGATGATAATGTCCGCACCTGCAGCCAGCGCCAGGCGATAACAAGTTTTTTGGTTTGCGCCGTAGCCGCGATTTTTGGGATGGACTTCTACCTGAACCCGTTCAAGCGTTCGCGCGATTGCAACCGTATCGTCGTGACTGGCGTCGTCCACGATGATCACAAGATCAACAATCCTCTGTGCCATCACTTCGTCGTAAGTGCGTTGCAAAGTGCGCGCCGCGTTGTAAGCAGGCATCACCACCACAATTTTCTGGCCGTTTAGCATCCTCGTAGCCGAATATCCGCTGAACCATCATCTTGCAAACACCATGATTCTTTTTCACGACGAATCCTGCCTGGAATATTCGGCTCCTAGCCATCCTGAGTGCCCAGCTAGAATCGCGCGCAGCGTTCCATCACTAAAAGGGCGACATCCTGATTGGGAATGGCGCATTCCCAAGCCTGCCAGTGAAGCAGCTCTGTTGCGGGCGCATCCGCGTGATCATGTGGAAAGGATCAGAAACGCAACGCGTGACTTTGACGCGGACACGCCTGTTTACCCAAACATTTACGAACATGCTTTGCGTTCTGCAGGCGCGGCGATCGAAGCTGCGCGTGCAGCGCTGTGCGGCGAGCGCGCATTCAGTCTCATGCGGCCGCCTGGACATCACGCAACCCGGAATCGCGCGATGGGATTTTGTTACTTCAACAACGTCGCCATCGCCGCCCTTGATGCCCTAGAAGACTCCGCCAAACGTGTTGCGATTTGGGATTTCGATGCGCATCACGGCAATGGGACCGAAGCGATTGTCGCGACCAATTCGCGGATTGCCTTTGCATCCATCCATCAATTTCCCGGTTACCCAGGAACGGGCACAAAATCGTTTGCGAATGTGACGAATTATCCACTCGGCCCCGGGACGCCCCGAAACCAACATCTCGAGACGGCGAAGCGTGCGCTGGAAAAATTGGTAGCGTTTAACCCCGATCTGCTCCTTGTTTCGGCAGGCTTCGACGCCTACGCATGCGATCCACTGGTGCAGATGATGCTCGAGCGCGAGGATTTCAGCACGCTTGGAGAATTTTTGCACAAGATCGATACTCCGACGGCTGTGATCCTCGAAGGCGGTTACAGTGAGGATCTCCCAGAGCTGATCGATGCGTTTCTAACAGCGTGGACGTCGAAATAACAGCAAATCACGAATCATCCTCGTCAACGCGTTCTATTCCGAGTGGCCTCGATCATCGTCTTAAGTTGTGTCGCCGCATTTTCGATTTCGGAATACCTGTACTCGGCTGCTCGAGTTTGCACAGCAAGCACCCCACAGCGATGAATATTTTTGAAGTCGCCATATGGAAATTTATATCTCCGTTTGGCGTTCTCGGGGTAGCGATCATCGATTCCGAGATGCCATTTTGCATATTCGCTGAATCCGTGCAGACGGATAAACTCATTCTCTTCGTCTGTTGTAGTCCGATGCTCGCTCCACCCGCCTTTGCCATCTGCGATGAAGTGCCCTTGATTGACGAGTTGCACTGCAAAAGCAAAAGCGTCTTCGTTGAGTTTAAGGTGCGTGCGCGATTGAGCCAGCATTGTGCCGACCGCGAAGAGCAAAGTTGCGGCTGCGATACAACAAGCGCAGAGAGACTTTAGGATCATCGTTTTCATGGCATCGCATGGAAAGGTTTGCCTCCGACCCAGAAGTGGCAAACAGTATTCGCTCCAGCGGGCCGTAGCACAGCTTGGTAGTGCGCTTGAATGGGGTTCAAGAGGTCGCGGGTTCAAATCCCGCCGGCCCGATTGTTAACTGTAGCGGCGCTCTCTGAGCGTCGCTCGCTTTCGGCGGTGGAACGCCGCTACCACAGAATCATGCTCAGCGCCGGAATTGTAGGATTGCCAAACGTCGGGAAGTCGACGCTTTTTAACGCCGTTACGCGGACGCATAAGGCGCCGGCGGAAAATTATCCTTTTTGCACTATCGATCCAAACGTCGGCGTTGTGACCGTGCCTGATCCGCGCCTGCAAAAAATCGCGCAAATTTCCCATTCGAAAAAAATTGTCCCAGCTGCGATCGAATTCGTCGACATTGCCGGCCTGGTCAAAGGCGCCAGCGCAGGTGAAGGGCTCGGGAATCAATTCCTTCACCACATTCGTGAAGTGGACGCGATTGTCCAGGTGGTGCGCTGCTTCGAAGATAGCAATATCCATCACGTCAGCGCGACGATCGATCCGGTTCGAGATATTGAAGTAATCAACACCGAGCTCGTCCTGGCGGATCTAGCCTCGCTTCAGAAAAGACACGATCGATTGCAAAAGGAAGTCCGCGCCGGCGATAAAACCGCAAAGAACGAGAACGCGATTATCGAGAAGCTGTTGCCCCATCTGGATGCGGGAAAACCCGCTATCACTGCGGACTTAGCGCCAGAGGAAAAAGCAATCGCACGCGGATTTTTCCTGCTCACATCAAAGCCGACAATTTTCGCCTGCAATGTCGCGGAATCGGAGTTGGCGTCTGTAGCCGCGGGCGCTGACCGTAGCAGTGGGACACCTAATCGCCAGAACACCGGGGTCAATGATCTCCGCTACACCGCCGCTAGGCATGTCGCAGCGGTTCAGCAATACGCGCGCCACCATTTCGCCACGGAGGCAATCGTCATCAGCGCGCAACTGGAAAGTGAGCTGGTTGATCTCAGCGAGCAGGAGGCGCTGGATTATCTTCGCGGTTTAGGCGTGGAAGACACCGGCGTGCACGCACTCATTCGGGCCGTTTATCATTTGCTTGGCCTGCGCACGTTTCTTACCACCGGCGAAAAGGAATCGCGTGCGTGGACCATTCACGCGGGCGACAAGGCAGCAACTGCTGCTGGAACTATCCATTCCGATTTCGAACGTGGTTTTATCGCGGCAGAAACGATTTCCTATGATGACCTGATTGCCGCCGGTTCCTTGGCGAAAGCTCGTGAAGCGGGGAAAGTTCGCCTCGAAGGGAAAGACTATGTTGTGCGCGACGGCGACGTGATTTTGTTCCGGTTCAATGTGTGAGCCAAAGGCTCGTTGGTAGGGGGCGCTCGCCGAGCGCGCCGCAACGGACGGCCTCCCGCAAATGCGGGATCCCTACCCTTGCTCGTAGAGAATACGGCCGCAATTCTCGCAACTCACGATCTCTTTCCCAGCTCTGGCACTCGCGGCGGTCGCACTCGTCACCTTCATATGGCAGCCAGTGCAGACTCCATGCTCGATCGCGACTATGGCGGCATCGCCTTTGCTGTTAAAAAGACGCTCGAAACGCGAAAGCAAATCCTCATCGATTTTTGCCGCCAAGTCTGCGCGTTCCCTGGTCAATTCTTCCAAGCGCGACTGCAAAGCTTTGGACTTTTCATCGAGATCAGCTGTTTGCCGTGCGATCGATTCCTTGACGCTGGCCGCCTTCTTTTCCTCTTCAACCAGGTCGGCCTTAACTGTGTCGGCTTGCACCATCAGTTCGAGCTCTTCATCCTCGATCTTGCGAATTTCATTTTCGTACCGCTCGATTTCGTGGCCCAGAGCCTGAAATTCGTCGTTCTTCCGCGTCTGATACTGCTGGGTCTTGAGACGCGAGATGGACTGGGTGCGTGTCCCCACATCGAGCTCAAGCCTCTTCCGGTTCACTTCGACCTCGCGCGCCTTTTGTTTCAGTGCGTCTACCGCACTTGCGCTTGCTGCCAGCTGCGCTTCAAGACTCGTCCGCCGCAGCGGCACGGTCTCTATCTCGGTCTGGATTTGCCGAATCTTCTGCTGTCGATCTTGAAGGATAAGAAGTTGTTCCAGCTCCGGATGCACGAGCGCACAACGTATTGAAGCGGCGGAGCGCCGTCAATCGCAGTGCTCAGCGACGCTGGCTTGCAACTATTGAGGGGTGACTTGCTCCCCTTGCTCAAAGGCTTCCAGCACCTGTTCTGGACGCGCACGTACGGCGATGTTTTCGGTGAGATTCACCCAGCGGATTATTCCGCTCGAATCAATGAGAAACTCCGCCGGGCGCGCAATATCCGTCCCTTTGGGCCCGGCGCCACGATGCAATAGATCGTAGCGCTGAATCACTTCCCCTTTTGGATCCGACAGGAATGTATAGGTGTAGCCAAGCTTTTGTCGCTAGCGTCGATTGATGTCCGGCGGGTCCACGCTAATCGCAACGACGTGAATCCCGCGCGATTCAAGTTCCGGAAGCCTTTGCTGGAAACTCCGCAACTCGGAGTTACACAATGGTCACCAGAAACCGCGATAAAAAATCAGCGCGACGGCTTTCGATTTGCTACGGAGATCACGAAGAGACACATCCCTCCCATCTTGATCCGACAACGTAAACTCGGGCGCTTTTTGTCCGACTCGCGGCGCACCAGTCGAAGGCGGGACCTGTCGCAGCTCGTAGAAGAGAACGTAAGAAAATAAACCGAATATCAATATCGCCAGCGTGGATAAAATCGGTCCGAAGATCTTGCCGCGATAAGCCCGGGCATTGCCAAATGCACGGAATAGTCCCACTACGAGACAAATTCCGCCCGCAGCAAACAACAAGAGATTCGCCCAGGGGAAATCGCGCGTGATTGGGAATTGCGCGAAAAATGTATAGCTGAAGAAACCAGCCAACTCAAAAAAAACCCGATCCAGAGCGACCAATTCCAGCTTCGTTTCATGTCGATTTTGCAGCCCCCATCCGCAGGATCCACCGGTAAAGTACTATTGCGGTAGCGGCGAATGCAACCCCACCGATGATAATCGCAGCGGTTCCGAAGCCTGACCCAACGAGCGCCAGCGGTGCAGCCACGCCAGAGAACACGACAATTGCGGAGATCACCACGCCGATCACGCTCTCGCCGACGATCAAGCCCGACGCCAGTAGCACCCCGAGCTGCTTCGTTGCGTCCGGCCTGGAGCTGCGTTCAGCACGTTTGTCGAAGACCCAGCCCGCGACCGCGCCGACCACGATCATTAAAGTGCTCTGCGTTGGAAGATAAATTCCAAGACCGACCGCCAGTGGAGGAACGCGCATGTGTCGCGTCGTGCGCGAGAGGATTTCGTCCAGCAGAATGATGCAAATACCGATCAATCCGCCGGTCCGGATTAAACTCCAGTCGATATCAGCAGCGATGACCCCTTGTGCTAGCGAAGAAATCAGGCCGGCCTGAGGCGCCGGTAATGGATTGGGCCGCAGCTCAGCACCCGGGGCGCCCACGAATCCGTAAGCATGATTCACCAGATCAAGCACCGGTGGAATCACGAACGAACCCGCGACTACACCGATCACGAGCGCTACTTGCTGCTTCCACGGCGTCGCATCAACCAACTGGCCGGTCTTTAAATCCTGCAGGTTATTGTTCGCAATCGCGGCAACGTTGAAGATTACTGCGGTGGTAAAAAGCGCGAAAGCCATCAGTGCCTTACTCGCGTCCGGCGACACGTACGGTTTTATGCCGAACACGAGCAGCAACGCAGCGCCAATCACAACCAGAATGCCAATCCCCGACAGCGGACTATTGGAAGAACCGATCAGACCCGCCATGTAACCACAAACCGCCGAGACGAAGAAGCTCATCAATACGACGTAGGCGACGCCGCCGATAACGAGCGTTGTTACATGCGCGCCGAGACCGCTCGCATTGCCGAAATAGCCGAGCAGCCAGCCAATCGGGAGCATGCAAGCCAATGTGACAAGACCGACAATGCCGATAGGGATATCGCGCTCCGTAATCGGCAGCGTGTCGGCCTTGCCCGCTTTGCGTGCGCGCGATGCGGCCATCGCGCCGGCGAGGCCCCTGGCGACGGGCTTTACCAATTTGAGCAACGTCCAGACAGCTGACACACCGATTGCGCCCGCGCCGACGAAACGCACCTTACGGCTCCAAGTGCCCTGCGCGATCACGGCCACGCCGGTACTGACGTCGTGTGCTAGTGCTGAATAGTGCGGCACGCCCCAGCCCCAGCCGATCACGGCGCCGATGAGCATTGCAAGGCCGACGGAAAGACCAACCAAATGTCCGATGGCGAGCAGCGCGAACGAAAGAGAGAAATCATAACCGCTCACCGCACCGCGCCTACCGATTCGAAAGGTTTGCGCCAGATCTGAGGCAAACAGTTGCGTGGCTACGATCACCGCAAACGCAGCTGCCACGATCGATCCCCACAACACGGCAAGCAGACCTGCGCGCCCGTGTTCGATGTCGGAAGCGTGCGCGGTATCGCTGGTACTGCCGACCTTCAGAACCTCAGCGCAGGCGACGCCTTCGGGATACGGCAGGTCAGACGTTGTCACCAACGCGCGCCGCAGCGGGATTGAGTACATCACGCCCAGAATGCCGCCCAACGCGCAAATCGCGAAAGAGATCCAGAACGGAAAACCAGTCCACCAGCCAATCATAATCAAACCCGGCAGCACGAAAATGATCGACGATAGTGTGCCTGCAGCTGAGGCAACCGTCTGCACGATATTGTTTTCCTGAATAGTCGCGTCACGAAAAGCGCGCAGGATCGCCATCGAAATCACCGCCGCTGGAATCGACGTCGAAAACGTGAGACCAGCCTTGAGACCGAAATACACATTGGCCGCGGTGAACACCACCGTGATGATGACACCTATGATTATCCCGCGGATGGTAAGTTCGGCCCGCACAGAAAGCGGAGAATAGTCTGGAGTCGCCTAACGGGTCAAGATGCATACCCGGCTCACGCGCGGGAGCGATGTCGCGAGTATCAGAACATCTCTACAGGCGAACGCTGAACGCTTTGAGACGTCGTCTGGCCAGCACGTTCTTCGCCCAGGACCGCAACACGCAGGTCCCAAATCTCGTCATCGATCTTGCGGAACGCAGTTTCAGAGAATTCGTCAGGCGGTGTAAGTCTTTCTTTGAATCGTGACACATTTTGCAAACCGCGATCGATTTGAACTTGCGGCAATGTAGCGAGGATTCGCTGCACGTTCTCAATCTCGGGAATGCGATGACAAATCATCGCCATGTCGTTACCTGCCGCGATACCCAGGCATATCGTGTCCTCAAGCCGATATCCGGTAAGGATTGCGCCCATGTCGAGATCGTCAGTCATGACGAGACCATCGAAACCGAATTCGCTGCGCAACAAATCGGTTACGATCCGACGCGATAAAGTGGCAGGCGTCTTTTCCGGTTCAAAGCAGGGATACCAGCCGTGACAGATCATCATGCTGTCTACGACATGGTAGGGACGCCCCGCTGGGGCGTCCGGACGGCACTGCGCGCCGTCCCTACCAATAAATTCCCGAAATACAGCCAGTTCGCTCTGATCCAGTTGTTCACGGGTCCGATCGATCCTCGGCAATTCGTAATGTGCGTCTGAACTCGCGGCGGAGTAGCCCGGAAAATGTTTGCCGCAGCTTGCGATCCCCTGCCCTCTCAACGCGCCGTTGAATGCACCAGCGTTGCGAACAACCTGATCGACTGTTTTTCCGTAACAGCGGCCCCGCAGAGAATTGTCTGCGTTGTCATCGAACGAAATGTCCAGGACCGGGCACAAGTCTAGATTGAAACCGAACAGGCGGAGCAATCGCCCCGTGATGTCGCCATGACGGCGGATGAGATCCATGTCATTCTTATCGCGGAGTTGCTGCGCATTCGGCGGTTCATTGCCGATCAATCGGAGACGCGAAACGCGGCCCCCTTCCTGATCAATAGTAATGATGGGCTCTATCTCACTTAAATCGCGCAAATCATCGATCAGTTTTCTCAACTGCGGCGCACTTTCGATGTTGCGGCCAAACAAAATAAAGGCGCCCGGCTTCACCTCCCGAAACAATCTTGCCGTTTTACCATCCAATTCCTTTCCGGGCACACCGGTCATGATCAACTGGCCGAGCGAATCCGCTTTCATGGGCGGCAAAGATGGACGCTCAGCGTTCAACTTTCAATGCCAGTATTCGAAGCTGTCATTCTGAGCGGAGCGAAGAATCTCAGATCAGAGATGTTTCGCTTTGCTCAACATGACAGGATACTGAGTTGAATGTTGCGCGTTGAACATTAAGCATTGAGCGTTGAAAAAGATCGCAATTTACGGCGGCACATTTGATCCGATTCATCACGGCCATCTTATCGTTGCGCGCGAAGCTCTTGAGAGACTTGGCGCTGAGGAAGTGATCTTTATTCCCGCTCAAGTGTCTCCGTTCAGAAAGACCGTGCCCGTTGCGAAAGACGAAATACGATTGTTGATGATACAAGCCGCTATTGAGGCTGAACCCGGATTTGCAGTGGATGACTGCGAGTTGCGCCGTCCATCGCCTTCCTACACTATCGATACGGTCGAGCAGATTCGGCAACGCAAAGCTGATGCGACGATCTACTGCCTGATCGGCGAAGATAACGTGGACAAGCTCACGAAATGGCGTCGCTTCGCTGATTTGGAAAAGATGGTTCGTTTTGTTGTTCTTGATCGCAGTGGCCAACAACCGCGTCACGCCTACCCGGTTATACGCCGGAAAATCGACATTTCAGCAACTGAAATCAGAAAGAGAGTTGCCACTGGTCGATCGATTCGATATTTCGTACCGCCGCCAGTGGAAGAAATCATTCGCCGCGAAAAACTTTACCTGGAGCAACAGAAATAACCCCGGAAAATTTAGCTAGAACCTGCGCCGAGCTCGCCTCAAATAAAAAGGCGGAAGAGATTGTCGTCCTCGACTTGCGCGCGATTTCGACGTTCACTGATTTTTTCGTGGTTTGCTCGGCTACGTCTGAGCCGCAGCTAAAAGCAATCGCGAACGAAATTGAAACGCGTTTGCGAGAGGACCATTCTATTCGACCTGTGGCGATAGACGGGTTTCCGGCCAGTCAGTGGATTGTGCTCGATTATCTGCAAGTCGTTGTCCACGTTTTTCATCGCGACAAACGATCTTTTTACAGCCTGGAAGACCTATGGGGCGATGCTCCCCGATTCGAATGGGAAGAGGCGATAGCGCCCTGATCCCACGCTAGAACAGAACCGCTATATCACGCGCCTAACCCCGAAAGGGTGAGGCGATTCTGAGAAGCTCCGAGAGCCCCCTTTATTTCTTTGGTGAGGTCGCTGGACTGGGAGCAGCTTTCGGCGCAGCCGCAGCCCCGGGTGTCGGAGCAGGCTTCGCATCCAGCAGTTCCACTTCAAAAATCAGAGTCGAATTGGCGCTGAGATCCGGACTGACGGCCCTTTCGCCATAGGCAAGGTTCGACGGGATAAACAATTGATATTTGGATCCCACTTTCATCAGTTGAAGCGCCTCCGTCCATCCCTTGATGACGCCATTAACTGGAAAAGTCGCTGGTTGCCCGCGCTTGTATGAACTATCGAACTCAGTTCCATTGATCAGAGTCCCGCGATAATTGACCGTGACCGTATCGGTCGCCTTCGGTTGCGCTCCGTTTCCCTCCTTGAGGACTTTGTACTGCAACCCGCTGGCAGCTGTTTTCACACCCTCTTTCTTTTTGTTTTCCTCCAGAAATTTTGCGCCTTCTGTTTTATTTTTCTCGCCTGCTTCTTTCTGTTTTTGTTCCATATCTTTTTCAAAATTTGTCATGACCTCTTTGATTTGATCAGGGTTCAGTTGTGGTTTACCGGCGAGGGCGTCTTTTATCCCGACAGCGAGTATGTCGGGATTAATATCTACCTTTTGCCGGCTGAGGTTGAATCCAATCTGAAGACCGACGCTGTAGCTGACTTTGTCTTTTTGGTCCTTGAACTGTGTCGATTTCTCTTGCCCAAACAAAGGCAATACAAGTAAGGATGCGCTGAAAATGACGATAAGTTGTTTCATAAAAGGTGTTCTTCGCGATGATTTAGTTAAATTTGTCGCCGCGGAAACTGGGACGCTAATAGATAAACGCCGCTCGTCAAGAACAGAGCGGTGCTCGCAATCCGAACGTTCCTACTCTTCGGCCGCGCTGGTTTTTGCCGCGCTCTTTGCCCTTCTGCCCAAGCCGCTCCACGCGACTAGTCTCGCGCATGCCGACGTCCTCAAAATCGGAAAAAAAATCTGGCAAAATGAATGTAACGGAACGATCGCCGGCCTCACTTCGTGGAACACAGGCGAAGATTTCGCGTCACTCGGCATCGGTCACTTCATCTGGTACCCAAGGGGCCGCCGGGGACCGTTCGAGGAAAGTTTTCCCAACCTAGTGAGCTTTATCTCAAAGCGCGGCGCGAAGCTGCCAGCGTTGCTCCTGGGAACCGGCGAAAAGCCATGCCCTTGGAACTCGCGTACGGAATTTCTTCGAGCTCAACATTCAACGGAAATGAATCAATTACGTAGCTTCCTCGTGGACACGATCGATCTGCAGGCGGAATTTCTCATAGCCCGGTTAGAAAGCTCGCTGCCGAAAATGCTGGCTGAAGCAGCGCCTTCTGATCGAGCCAATATACAGGAACAATTCGAACGTTTGACGAGAACCTCACAAGGATGTTACGCCATTGTCGATTACGTAAATTTCAAAGGGGAAGGCGTCCTGCACACGGAACGCTATCAAGGCCAGGGCTGGGGTCTGCTTCAAGTCCTGGAAGCGATGCACGGCACTTCTGACGCCGGCGCGGTTGATGAATTCGCCCGCGCCGCCAGAGCCGTGCTAACTCAACGGGTACAAAACTCTCCGGCCGACCGACACGAATCGCGATGGTTATCGGGTTGGATTCGGCGCGTAAACAGCTACAATGGCAGCTAATTTTATGCGACTTTCGATGTTGATTCGGTTGGTTTTGCTGACCGCGTTTGTCTCTTCTGCGAGCGGTCAATTCCATTTGGGGCCGAAGTCACGACAGCCGAGCCCTACTCCGCCGCCAATGCGCAAAGCGTCCGATCTCATTCGGAGACAGGAACCATTGAAGGTAAATCAATCGTTACTGAAACAGGCGACGCAGGACAATACGCGCATCGTGGTCTCGATCCCAAAGCAGCGGGCTTACCTTATGATCGGGGACCAAGTCGTGGCCGATGGCCCAGTCTCGTCTGGCAGACGCGGACACGAAACGCCGCACGGACATTTCAACGTCATGGAAAAGGACCCGAATCATCATTCCAGTCTTTACGGCGACTTCGTGGACGGTTCCGGCCGCATAGTACGTGGCGGGGTCAGTGCGCGCAGCCAATCCGCTCCGAGCGGAACACACTTTGCCGGCGCGTCCATGAAATGGTTCCTTCGGCTCACTGGTGAAGGTGTCGGGATGCACATCGGAATTTTGCCCGGCTACCCCGCCTCGCATGGCTGCATCCGCGAATCCGTCGATGGAGCAAAATTGTTTTACGACTACGCCAAAGTTGGTACGTCCATAGATGTTGGCGATTTTTAGCCGTTTGTCATATCGAGCGAAGTCGAGACATCTCTGGAATTCGCATGATCGTGCACTATCCGAAGTAACTAAGAGATTCCTCCATTTCAGAAAATGCAGCGCAAGATCGCTACGGACGTACGATTAATCTCCGCCGTAACAGTTCCAACGCCGCCTGTGTAGCAATTTGCTTAAAAGTCTCACGGTCAGTTGGAAAAAAGAATCTCTTCGCGATCGTTGTGCCCGATGCGGCGAGGGCAATATAAACAGTTCCAACGGGCTTCTCCGGCGAGCCACCGCTCGGTCCGGCAACACCGGTCGTAGCAAGTGCATAATCGGATCTTGCGCAAGCACGTGCATGTTCGGCCAACGCACATGCGACTTGCTCGCTCACGGCACCGTGTTTCTCGATCAGTTCCCGATCGACATCCAGCATCTCGATCTTGGCCTGGTTTGCGTAACAAACATAACCGGCAAGAAAGACGGCCGATGCGCCTGGTACGTTTGTGATGCGATTGGCAAGCAATCCTCCTGTACAGGATTCTGCAACCGCGACCGTTTGATTGCGCTGCAACAAAAGTTTTACGATCACTTCCTCCAGCGTCTCGTCTGCGGCAGAAAAGACCGAGGGTCCAAGCGTCGATCTGATAATCGTATCTGCCTGTTCGATGGCCTCTGCTTTCCCGATGATGCGCAGGTCGACTTCGCCAGGACGCGCGCAGTAGCCGAGCTCGATTCCCGGAATCGCAAGCACGCGCTCGCCGATCGCCTCCTCGACCAGCGACTCGCCCTTATCGGCAATCTTGTAAAGGCGCCGCTCGATCAAAGCCGAAGCTGGGACGATTGAGCGCAGAATCGGCATCACAAAAGCCCGAAACATCGGCTGGAGCTCGCGCGGAGGCCCGGGCAACAGGAAAAGATGCGGCGACTGAATCCGGGGATTGATATTCGCCCGCAAATAAAGACCGGGCGCGCTCCCATTCTGGTTCGGCAAGACCTCTGCGCCTGCGGGAACGTCCGCCTGACGCGCAATGCCAGAAGTCCATTTGATTCCGCGCACTTGAAGTCTTTGCTGGAGCGACGCCAGCAACTCCGAAGACTTTTGGAGCTCCAACCCTAGTAGATCCGCAACCATCTCGCGTGTTATGTCGTCGCTGGTTGGACCGAGACCACCAGTCACAAAAAGAATTTCACAGCCTGGAAATAGTTCGGCTAACGTGTGTCGAATCGCCTCAGTGTCGCCAACCGTACGCCGTTCCTCGAAACGCAAACCCAAGGAAAGAATCTCGCGTGCAATGAACGCAAGATGCGCGTCCTGCACGTCTCCGAGCAAAAGCTCCGTGCCGGTGTTGAGAAGGATGACGCGCATGACCAAAAGGTGAAGCGTTAAAGAGTTACAATGTTACAACGGAAGAGCGTTTACCGTTTTTAACTTTGCAACCCTTTTAACTTTTTAACCCTCCCGAAAGAATTCGGGGTCAGGCCGCCTTATCCTGCTTCTTGCGAATGAGCGGGAGCTTTTTGCCTTCCACTACCGCCCGATTGATGGTGACCTCGGCGATATCCTCGCGACTCGGCACCTCGTACATGATATCGAGCATGATCCGCTCGAGCATAGAACGCAACGCGCGCGCGCCCGTTCCCTTCGTGACTGCCTGGGCCGCCAACGCGCGCAACGCATCCTTGGTGACGGCTAAACGCACACCCTCCATTGAGAAAAGCTTCGTGTACTGTTTCACCATCGCGTTTTTTGTCTCGGTCAAAATCGCTACCATTTCGTCCTCGGTTAGCGCATCGAGCGAGCTGACGACGGGCAATCGTCCGATGAATTCGGGAATCATCCCGAAAGCGAGCAAATCTTCCGGTTCTACATGCCGGACAGCTTGTTTTCGCAGCGCTTCCTCAACTTCCAGCGTGGGGCTGCCGAACCCCATCACTTTTTGGCCAATCCGTTTTTGAATAATTTTATCGAGACCGATGAATGCACCGCCGCAAATGAACAGAATTTTCTCGGTATTAACCTGGATATATTCCTGATGCGGATGTTTGCGTCCGCCCTGTGGCGGAACATTGCACGTGCTGCCCTCCAAGATCTTCAACAGAGCCTGCTGCACTCCTTCGCCGGAAACATCGCGAGTAATGCTCACGTTGTCAGTTTTCCGGCCAATCTTATCGATCTCGTCGATGTAAACGATCCCGATCTCCGCTCGTTTCACATCGTAATCCGCATTCTGCAGGAGTCGCAGAATAATGTTTTCCACGTCTTCGCCAACGTAGCCGGCTTCGGTCAGCGTCGTCGCGTCGGCGATGCAAAACGGTACATCCAGAATCCGCGCGAGGGTTTTGGCTAGTAACGTTTTGCCAGAACCGGTGGGGCCGATTAATAAAATGTTGCTTTTTTCAATCTCAACATCAGCAAACGGATCTGGCTGAAACGCTGCGGAAGCATCGGCCGGCGGGGAAGATTGCAGTACCCGCTTGTAGTGGTTGTGGACAGCCACCGATAAGGTTTTCTTCGCGGTGTCCTGACCAATGACATACTGATCAAGGGCCCGACGGATTTCCGCCGGCTTGGGCACACGAATATTGGAGGACTGTCGGCGAGCATCCTCGTTGAGTTCCTTGTCGAGAATGCTTTTGCAAACGTTTATACAGCTATCGCAGATATAGACGCCTGGTCCGGCGATCAATTTGCGAACCTCCGCATGGCTCTTGCCACAAAACGAGCACATGGTGAGGTTGGAAGCGCGGGCCATATTTTTTGAGAAGCTCTCTTATCCTCCGACTTTACGCGGCAAAGCGGTTTCAGCCACTTCTACCGACCGATCGCCGGAAGGAGGATTCGCTCCATCGAGCAGCTTCACCTCCTTGCGAGACTTGATCACTTCGTCCACCAGACCGTACACTTTCGCTTCCTGAGCGGACATGTAGTAATCGCGATCCGAATCGCCCCGCACCTGTTCCTCGGACTTACCCGTGTGCTGTGCGATTATTTTGATGAGGCGCTTTTTCAGCTTGAACATGTAATCGACTTGACGCTCCACGTCGCTCGCAGCCCCCTGCGCACCTCCGGAAACCTGATGGATCATGATATCGGAATTTGGGAGCGCGAAACGCTTACCCTTCGTTCCCGCGCAGAGCAGGACCGCAGCCATGCTCGCGGCCATTCCGAGGCAATAGGTAGTCACGTCGCATGTGAGAAACTGCATCGTATCATAAACCGCAAGGCCGGCCGTTACTGAGCCACCAGGCGAATTGATATAGATATTGATGTCCTTCTTCGAATCCTCCATTTGCAAAAACAGCAACTGCGCAATGACAAGATTAGCAATATGATCGTCCATCGGCGTCCCGATGAAAACAATGCGATCCTTGAGTAGTCGCGAATAAATGTCGTAGCTGCGCTCGCCCCGGCCAGTCTGCTCCACGACCATCGGGATCAGCACCTGGGAACGATTTTCGTTCGATACACTCATGATTTTTCTTCCTTAACAACGGGCTCTTGCGCTGTCTCGACGCTAACATTCGCCTTAAGGAAATCAAGAGTCTTACCCAGCAGTATCTGTTCCGCGAACGTATCCAGACCATCATGTTCCTGCAGTTCCTTGCGCATTTTGTCCATGGGAACATTATATCGCGCCGCTTCCTCACGAAGCCGCGCGTTAATGTCGTCCCGCGAAACCTGGACGCTTTCGCGCTCTGCAATTCGATGCAGAATGAAGTTCGTCTTCAGCCGGTGAGCCGCAAGCCCTGCGGCGGTTTCGATGAGCTCCTTCTCCTTGTCCTTTAACATCTCATCAGGAACACCGCGCTCCCGGTTTCGTTGCACCAGGTCTGCCAAAATTCGACGCGTTTCACTTTTTAGTAGAGCAGGCGGCAATTCGAACTGAATCCGTTCGTGCAGATATTTCACGACCTGCCCTTCTTTCGCTCGCTCGCGTTCATGCTTCTTTTCATGCACAAGATCGTGTTCGATGACTTGGCGCAGCTCGGCAAGCGTTTTTCCAGGAATCAATTTGGCCGCAAACACATCATCCAAAACCGGCAATACTTTCTGCTTAATCTCACTGGCAGTGACATTGTAATTTGCCTGTTTTCCTGCCAATTCCTTCACCGGAAAATCCACCGCGAAATCGACGGTTACCGTGCGCGTATCGCCCGGCTTTTGCCCTACCATTTGTTCGCAAAATTTCGGGAGAAAATTATCGGGCGCGAGGTGCAACCAGAATTTTTTCCCGCCGTGAAGATTCTTGCTCGCCTGGGGCGCGATTTCACTGATCGGCTTGCCATCGCTGGATCCCTCAAAGTCGATGACGGCAAAGTCGCCCATCTCCAGTCCACGCTCCGGAACATCGACGAAATCGGCCGTTTGATCGCGTAGCCGCTCGATTGCAACATCCACCTCCGACTCGGAAACATTCGTCTCCGGCAACTGCACTGGAATGCTTTTGTATTCGGGCAATTCAAATTCCGGCGCGGTAACAACGGTTGCGCGGAACCGCATCGACTTGTCCTCGCCAAGCTGGACGTCTTCGATGTTGGCCAGTGAAGCAACCCGCAACTGTTCTTGCTCGATCGCTTCATGATAACTCTTGGAAACAAGCTTCTTGGTCAATTCATCCTGAATTTCCTTGCGAAATCTCTTCTCAATCACGGCACGCGGTGCCTTACCTGGTCGGTAACCCGGAATTTTGGCGAAACGCGCGAAGCTGTTGGCGATCGCATCCCATTCTTTGGAGACTTCCTCCGAGGGCACTTCAATTTGCAGCGTGGAGACCGACCCCGGCTGCTTTTCGACTTCGACCTTCATAACCTCACTGTAACGGCGCTCTGCAAGCGCCGCAAAACCTGCCCAAACTTGGCTGGGCGGGAGCGCGGCGTCACGGTTTCGTAAATCGAGTGAGCTGCGTCAGGACGCACCGCCATTGCCCATTGAGCCTCACAAAAAAATCTGTTGCACGCTCCTCAGTGCTGAAATCTTGCCCCATAAAATTCCCCTTCGTCCGAGTCAACGCGGTTACCACTGCGCTGTCCCCGTAGATACGCACTCGCAGGCTATCGGATTCCATTATCTCGTGAGTGAGAGTGCCAGACTTGATCACTCCAAGAAAGCGCTCTTATCAATGATTCCTCCATCGGCATTGATGATAATCCACTCATCAGCGACAAGTCGCTCGACCGCTCCCGGATCATTTTTGACGATCGCCTCCGCAAATTCCGCTTCGAGCTTCAGGAGTTCTTCTTCCATTTTCTAAATTCTTTCGTGTGTTTAGTGGGCTCTCCTCCCTTTGACGTAAACCGAGTGCGTTTGCGGAACTCCGAACCAATACGCAAGCTCTCGGTAATCCTCGCAATCGAATATTGAGAAGTTCGCCAGTTTACCGGATTCGAGCGAGCCAATCTGTTCGCCTCGGCCTAACGAATATGCCGGATTTATCGTCGATGCCGAGACTGCCTCTGCTGGCGACATCTTCATTTGTGTGCACGCAATCGACAAAATCATTGGCATACTCGGGGTCGGCGACGACCCGGGATTGAAATCAGTCGCGATTACGATCGAGAGACCCGCCTCGATCATTTCTCGCGCCCGCGGATAATGCGTCGATCCAAGCGCATAGACTGAGCCGGGTAACAATACCGGTTGCACGCCTCCAGATTTCAATGCCGCGATCCCCTCTTCGTCGGTTTTTTCCAGGTGATCTGCCGTGGTTGCTTTCAATTCGCCCGCCAATTTTGCCGCGCCTGAATTATTGAGCTGATCAGCATGAATTCGCAGTTTCAATCCAAGCTTTTTCGCCGCGCCAAGAATCCGCCTCGATTGTTCGATATCGAAATAGCCGCTCTCGCAAAATACGTCGCAAAATTCCGCAAGACTGTCCGAAGTCACTCGCGAAAGCATCTCGTAAACGACGAGATCGATGTATTCATCGACACGCATTTTGCGCGGCACCGCGTGTGCGCCGAGGAACGTCGGCACAATTTCCAGCGGCGTCTCCTGATTGAGGCGCCTCATCACGCGTAGGATCTTCAGTTCATCTTCGACAGTCAGACCGTAGCCCGATTTTGACTCCACAGTTGTCGTTCCGCAACGGAGGAACCACTCTGCATGCTTTTTTGCTTGGATAACAAGGTCGGTTTCACTCGCTGCTCTCGTCTTTTCAACGGTTGACCAAATTCCGCCCCCAGCCTTCGCGATTTGCTCATAAGTGTCACCGCGCCCGCGGCGCTCGAAATCGTCCAGCCGATTTCCGGCAAAAACCAAATGCGTGTGCGCGTCGACAAAACCAGGAAGGACGACTTTCCCGCGAGCATCGATAAGTTCCGCATCGCCTGCTCTTTTTTCTATCTCAGCGCTGGGACCGACGACGTCAATCCTGCCGTCGCGAATCAGCATTGCGCCATCGGGAATGATTGCCAACTCGGACAGTTCGCGTCGCGCGCGCGGCCGCTTCGGGCCGCTCAACGTGATGAGTTGCGACGCATGAAAAACCGCAATAGAACTCATGATTTGTTGAATCGTTGAAACAAAAAGTGCGTTGTCATTCTGATCCCGCAGTCGCGGGAGAAGAATCTCCGAGTAGTTCTTCTGGAAACGCCAAGTAACAACCAGAGATGTTTCGCTTCGCTCAACATGACAAGCATAGGCTTGCCCACTTTACCTGTTCAACGCAGTTTGCTTGCTACAACTTGAGAGATCTTCTCGAACTGCGTATCAGAGTCGGTGCTGATTTGTTCGATTCTTTTTAATGAAGCCGTCTTGAATTTTTCGTCTTTCAACTGTGCGAGATTGATCTTCACGTTCAGCGCCGCGCCTTCGATGCATGCACGAGTGGCTAACGCGCCGACACCGATATCGGAAACCGAGGCTGGATTTCCTCTTTCGGCCATTTCAGCGAGCAATTCATAAGATTTCGACGCTGTCTCCATGACCTTTAACGGAACCTCCGCTGCATATTTGGTCGCCTTTGCGATCGCAGCCGCGCGTGCAGCTTTCTCTTCAGCCGACTCTTTGGGCAATGCGAACGCATCCATCACCTCGGTGAATGCCGCTGTATCTTCATCCACTAACGCGAGCAATTCATCTTTGAGTTGTTGCGCTGTCACAGCCCAATTGCTGAAATACTCGAGCTTGTCATCCCAGCCGCGTTTTCCTGCGGACAGGTTCGCGACCATTCCGCCTAACGAGGCGCCTAGCGCGCCCATCAATGCTGCGACAGAACCGCCGCCGGGCGCAGGCGAATCGCTGAGGGTTTCATTGCAAAATTCACGCAGATTCATCTTCGCCAGGGATCTCTTGGGCTCAGCAGATTCGATTTTGAATTCAATCACCTTTTCTTTTGGATCAAAAGGTTTCAGTTCGCTCAAGCCCATCGAGCGAATGGCGATGTCGATCAATTCTTCATCGGACACGCCTTCCGACCATTTTTGCTTGCGCAAGAAATATCGGCCTGCATCAACGAGACTTTTCTTCGGGACCATGCCCACAATCTCCGAGCCGGTCACGCGCAGGCCGCGCCTGGCTGCCGATTCGCAACACGCGTCGAACGCCGCGTGTAACGGCGTTTCTTCGATATCGGTCAGGTTCATCGAGACCTGCGCAATCCCGTATTCCTTCACAAACCAACCAATTGCCTTCACGTGCTTAAGCATTCCGGGAATCCGGATCGGCTCTCTATTCGCATCCAGCACCGGTTTTCCCGATGGCGTTCCATCTTCGGTCTTTACCCTCCCCTGCTCTCGCACATCAAACGCAACCGAGTTTGCGCGCCGCACTGATTTCGTGTTCAGATTCACATTGTAAGCGACAAGAAAATCACGAACGCCGATTACAGTTGCCCCTGATTTTTCGCTAAATATTTCGGGCCCAAAATCTGGTTTCCATTCGGGCTGTCTTATTTTTTCGAAAAATCCTTCGTATTCGCCCCCGCGGATTACGGACAAATTCGAGCGCGATTGATTTTTCGCCGCTTTTTCATAGAGATAGATGGGTATTTTTAGTTCATCGCCGACACGCTGTCCCAGGCGATTTGCACACGCGATTACTTCGTCCCAGCTCACGTTGCTCACGGGAATGAACGGGCAAACATCGGTCGCACCCATGCGCGGATGCGCTCCCTTATGTTTGCGCATATCGATTAACTCCGACGCTTTCTTAATAGCGCGAAATGCCGCTTCCACCGCTGCATCAGGACTGCCGACGAATGTCACCACGGTGCGGTTGGTGCTGGCGCCAGGATCGACATCCAACAGCGAAACACCGTCCACGGATTCAATTGCATCGGTGATCTGCCGAATCACGTTTTGATCACGGCCTTCCGAAAAATTTGGCACGCACTCGATCAACTTTTGCATGGCTCAAGGGTTTGTCAGCAGTCCTTCCTGTAGCGGCGGTATGCGACCGTCGCAAATTCCTGGAAGTGCGGGCGGCGCGCAAACGGCAGGCTGATGTCCCGGCGGACGAAGCGCTATTGATTCGGCGATATGAAAACGTCCTTGCGCGGGAACTTTTCGAGCAAGGAAGGTGGCTTGCCAAAATTAGTCGCCAGAACATCAACCGGATTTCCGGCGATCCACGCAGAAAGATCAATCGCCTGATAAATTCCGGTGTTAAAACCGATCAGCATCCGACTCGGCTTGCTCCCGACGTTTTCAATCGAGTGCCCATAGCCCTGCGGAATGTAACCGACATCGCCGGCGTTCAGTTGCTCCGTTCGAAATCGACCATGCGAGCCGAACATCGTCACGCTGAGATCGCCTTCGATTACATATTGCCATTCATCGGCGTTCGGATGCCAATGAAGTTCGCGCAACGCGCCTGGTTCGAGGTCGAGAATTACGCCAGCGAGTGTTGTCGAAATTGGAAATCGCGTGGAATCGATACGCCATTCGCGGCCGCCTTTGAAAATCGCGTGCGGCGCACCTGCGAGCATTCGAAATTTGTGCGTCTCGGGTGGCGAGATGCGAGGCCCCTGCAGATTTTCCGGAATCGGTTCTGGTGGGATGAGGCCGCGAGCAAAATAAACTTCCTCCTTTGGAAAGCCATCAAACGCCGATTCAGGCAGGCCGAAATTTTTTGCCAGTAGCGGCTTGGGCGCATGCCCGATCCAATCGGTGATACTGAACGTGCCGAACTCGGAGAAATAGCCGTTGTCAAAGATCAAAATGAAATGGGTTGGTTCGTTGCCGAGACACTCAAGCATGTGAGCATGGCCGCGTGGAAAGGACCAGATATCGCCTGGTTCGAAGTCATTCGTCTCGGTTTGACCAGCCGGATTAATGACCGTTGTGCGAACACGGCCTTTGAGAACGAACGCCCATTCCGCTGCAGTCGCGTGCCAGTGAAGTTCGCGCATCACACCGGCTTCAAGTTGCATCGACACACCGGCGATTCCTTTGGAGATGGGAAGCTGTTCAACGGTCGCTTCCTTGCCGAAGCTGTTTCCGGCTACTTTCCCCTTGGATTTCTCCAATTCGAATTTGAAACTCGGCAATTCTTTGCCGGAGAGTAAAGGATCCGGCACATTGTTTTGAAAAGTCAGATCGCTCATAGGCGATTTCTTAAATCGCCACACCCAGATTGATCAAGCGAATCCTGACTTCGCGCACGACCACATGCAAGACCTAGTACAATCCCAACGCCTCAACGGTCGGCTCGTCAATTGCTCCAGTAATAATCAGTCCCTGGTCACGCTGGAAATTAGCAAGAGCCGCTCGCGTTTCCACGCTTAGCGACCCAGTCACTGACCCGAAGTAGTAACCCGCGTCTTGCAACGCAGCTTGAACGTTCGCGATCACCTGGTCGGGTAGGAGATTACTATAGGTGTAGATCGGCCCGTCGTAGTCGTAATAGTTGCTAAGCGGATCGTAACCGTAAGCTGGGTACCAATAGCTTGCGTCCAGGAAATAATATCCGCCCGTGACGAAAACGATGTTGTTACAATGCTGCCGCCACCAATCCCGATTATGCCATCCGTGCCAATTACGACGAAGCGCATCGGAATAGCTGAACCGATTCCTTCCAGTTTGGTGGTTCCTCTTGACCTTGGGCTGCTTAGAATCACGATTCGCCGAATCACGGACGACCGGTTGCACATCGCCATTTCGTGCGCGGTGTGGGGTGTCGATTGTCTCCAAGCCTTCCGAAATCTCTCCCTTCACCAATACATGGTTGATGGGCTTTAGATCGTCCGTTCTGACCGCGCGCTGATCGTCCGTTATCGATAGCGGAGTTTGCACAATTTCGCTTCGTGGCAACAGGTTGCCTGTTGGTTGCACATTGTCAGTTGGCGTGTGCTGTTGAATCCTCATTGCCGCCAGCCTCGGATTCAATTGTCGGGTGAGGGGTGAATAATTCGATCGAAGATTGCTGGGCTGCCTTTGGACTTGAGGCGGAAGCATGCCGAATGGGCGCTGGCCAATGTTTGCCGGCCCACGAGGAACATACGGCAGATTTGAATTGTTCGGGCGCATGTTACTCCCTCGAACACCATTATTCGCTGCGACACGAGGAGCATTCTGGGGAGCGAATCCGGTTATTTGTCCTGTGCTCGTGCAAATTCCCATCCCAAGTACCACGACCGAACAAAGAGCCGCGAATTTCGATAGCTTCATTAAGTTCCTCTGCTGATTAAACATCATAAACGCCCTTTTGTTGCAAGCTTCGACTGAAACGCTTTCAAAGCTATTCAGGCATTGGCTCAAATATTTGGCCCACCGCAAGTCACGAACAAGGGCGATTTACGAGATTCGCCGGCTCCGGAATAACGGTGGCGCCAAGACCTCAGCTGGCATGTTGCAATCTGTGATCCGAAACTTACAATCTACAATTGTTTTCTCGGGGTCTTAGCTCAGTTGGTAGAGCGCCTCAATGGCATTGAGGAGGTCACGGGTTCGAATCCCGTAGGCTCCATTTTCTTTTTGCACATCACTGAAGTATCGCAACGGCTGCGACCCTGCGCTGATCAGCTAAAAACTATTCCGGCTTGCGCGGTAACAAACGCGTAACTTTTCCCATGCAGCGCCCAGCGCGAACCGCTGCGATTCTACGGGCATGAAAGCAACAAGTAATCCTACAGCAGATGATTTTAGTAAAAACGAGAATCGTCCTTTCCAGAAAGATGCAAAAACAACAGCTCAGCCTCGCAAAAGTTCTATTAGCCGACGTTCATTCCTGGGCAAGTCACTCGCCATGGGAGCCGGAACAATCGGCGTCGGATTATTGGGCAGTGCTCGAGCCGCAGAAGAAAGTCTCAGTCTAACATCGGGCGACGCAGCCCTGCTTCGGTTCCCAGCGGCACTGGAGCTAATCGAGGCCGACTTTTGGATCCAATACAACGAACTCGGTGGCATCCAGGATTCCGAAGTCCCGGGTGGAACTGGTAATCCAGACTATACCGAAGCGCTCGCGGCGCTGGACGAAGACATGGATCAGTACATCCACGATAACACCGACGATGAAATTACTCACCACACGTTCCTAAACGCGTACCTGATGTCCAAGGGAGCGGCTCCTGCAAATCTCGATCCGTTTCGCACTCTGATGGGCAGCACCGCGACGGGAGTCAATTCGAACTTGATCGGGAGACGGCTCACCAACCTAACGCAACTTACTATCGACACTAGCTGGTGGACCCGCTATCGCGACGACCGCCATAACCCGGATCTGGACCCAAACCACACGTTTCCGAAGGCTGTCCCGACTTTAGGGGTCAACCAGCATACGGCAATTCCCAGAACCGACGCCGATACTACGGATCCTAATTTCCTACAGGCGATCGCTAATACGGCGGGTTTTCACTTTCCAACCATTGAACAAGGTGGCAACAGCCTGTACCCGTCGCTGGCGCAAAGAGCGACCGCCGCGGAAGTTCTGCGAATCCTGATCAGCATCGGGCCTACGGAAACAATGCATTTTCAAACGTGGTCGGACAAGGCGGGCAATGCGCCTCCTCTGACTGCTGTTGATCCGGTGACCGGTGTGTCGGTGACATTCCCGAATCTGGACGTGCAGAATCAGCTTTTCAAAAAGAACCTGATCATGCCAGAGCCGTGCCCGTTTTTGAATCGGAACCTCCCCATTGTTTCGATCATTCGACCAACCAAAACGCAAGGCGCTGCCATGGGTGCTCTCAGGTTTCTAACGGATATGGGGCTTTTCATTGGTCAATCGCCAGCGTTCTTTACGTACATGACTCAACTGGCACGCGCAGCCGACCAGGCGAGGCGTGGTGGTGATTGAGCGATGCACCTGCTGGATCACCTGCGTACCAGATAATAGAAAAGGTCGCAGACGGTCGCACGTGAAGTCGCGTCGTTCGCGTCCGGGCCAGGGCAAGGGTTCAATCCCCTTGCCTTCGGAATCGCGATAGCCAGATCTGTTTCCGCCAGCGATAGCCTGTTCTCTGATGTTTGGCGCGGCAATGTTTTCTCTTTCGTCAAATTACTTTTCGGGGAAGTATCTTGTGTCCCGCAGAAGTTGCGCAACATCGATAGCTGGGTGGGTTTTTATTTTGCGGCGGCGATCACTTTCAATGCACAAGACCAACTCCATCATCATGTGCGCGCCGAAAATGACGGTTTTCGAGACGGCCGCGAACCTGGAGTTGTGGCCGCGAATTCTTCCGCACTATCGCTATATCCGTTACCTCGAACATAGCCCGAGTCGAAACATCGTCGTAATGGCCGCAACGCGCTCCGGCATTCCCATTTCCTGGACTTCCGAACAGATCATCGATCGCGACCATGCTGAAGTCCGCTTTCTTCACTTGAAAGCATTCACGAAGGGAATGCGAGTAGTGTGGACATTTCAGGAAGCGCCCGCGGGCGTGTTGGTCGAAATCAAACACGACCTGGCATTTCGCGTGAAGCTCTTAGCGCCCATCGCAGACAAGATTATCGGTGGCTTTTTCATTCATCACATCGCAAATAAGACACTGCGCTGCATGAAATCGTACGTCGAGGCGAACACAGATAAGGTTACTGCATGAGCCATCGACGCGCTGTCATCACCGGAATTGGCCCAATCACCTGCATCGGACAGGGGTGCGAGAATTTTTGGAACGCAATTCTGGCGGAAAAAAGCGGTATCAATGACATCGCAAGTTTCGATCCCAGCGCCTTCCGCGTGCGCTCTGCCGGCGAGATTCGTGATTGGGACCCAGAGGTGTTTTTTTCCCCGCACCGCCTGAAACGACTCGACCGCTACGGACAGTTCGCAGTCGTGTCGGCGCAACTGGCGCTCGATGATGCGCACATCGAGTATTCCCGCGAAAAGCCGCAGGACCGGATCGGTGTCAGTTTCGGCACGGCGCTTGGCGGCGTTTGCAAGGCCGAGGAACAGTATCTCAGGTATCTAAAAAAAGGCGCGCGCGGCGTTCAACCTACGCTTGCCGTCCAGGTATTTGGTGGTTCGGCCCATTCGAATATCGCGATCGAATTCGGTTTTCGCGGCGTGGGCACCACAAATTCGAACAGTTGCGCCAGTGGGACCGTATCGGTGGGCGAAGCGCTAAGATACATCAGGGACGATTTTGCAGATGTGATGGTCGCAGGCGGAGCGGAAGCGCCCCTGACGACCATTACCGTGGGCGCGTTCGACATCATCAAGACCATGAGCAGGTGGCCGGGGGATTCCGCCTTCGCTTGCCGTCCGTTCGATCTGTTGCGCGATGGGTTTGTCATGGGCGAGGGCGGAGCCTCGCTGGTCATTGAAGAGCTTGAACATGCGCGTGCCCGCGGCGCGCACATTTACGCGGAAGTGCTCGGATATAGTTTAAATAACGATGCTTTCCATATGACGTCGCCTTTGCCAAACGGCGAATCGTCCATTCGCGCGATGCGTGAGGCGCTCGCCGATGCACAATTAGCGCCCGACCAAATCGATTACATCAACGCGCACGCCAGCTCAACCCAGCTCAACGACAGCGCGGAAACGGCGTCGATCAAACAAGTATTTGGCGAGCATGCACGACGAATCCCAGTCAGTGGGACAAAAGGTTATTACGCGCATCCGCTCGGCGCGACCGGCGCAATCGAGGCGGCGCTTTGCGCGCTCGCTTTGGATCGGCAATGGGTTCCGCCCACAATCAACTATGCAAATCACGATCCTTTATGTGACCTCGATGTTGTGCCCAATCACGGACGCGAAGCCGAACTGAAATATGTAATGAGCAACTCGTTCGGTTTCGGCGGAATTAATGCGTGTGTCGTACTGGGTAAAATACTTCAATAACAACGCCCGCTGTCATCCCGAGTCGCGCAGACGACGAGGGACCTCACAACCGAGGCTTGTGACGCGCCGCTGGATATTTGGCAGGGACACCAACGTCTTTGTGCGCGATCCTTAGCCCCGCTCAGGATGACGCGCTGCCGGAATCTATTCGTGCAGCAGATCCGGCCGGTTTTCGCGCGTCCGTTTTATCGCCTGTTCTTTGCGCCACTTTGCAATCTCGGCATGGTTTCCGGAAAGCAAGACCTTCGGGACTTTCCAATCGCGAAATTCTGCTGGCCGCGTGTACTGCGGAGCTTCGAGTAGTCCGTGATTGAAACTGTCGTCTATCGCCGATTGTTCATGGCCAAGTGCCCCTGGCAATAAACGCACGATCGCATCGACAAGAACGACCGCCGCGATTGCCCCGTTGGTGAGAACGTAATCGCCGATGGAAATCTCCAGGTCCACCAGATGTTCAATCACACGGTGATCGACTCCTTCGTAATGCCCGCAGACAATGATGACATGCGGCTCTGCCGAAAGCTGTGTCGCCAGTTGTTGATCAAACCGCTGCCCGGCGGGCGACATCAGCACCACTCTGGATGTTGGATTTCGGAGATCTTTGACAGCCGCAAAAATCGGCTCTGGTTTCATCACCATTCCCTGGCCGCCGCCGAACGGTGCGTCGTCCACGATATGGTGTTTATCCGTGGTCCAGTCCCGCAGGTTATGGATTTGAAGATCAACAATCCCGTTTTCTTGCGCGCGTTTCATGATGCTCTCGCCAAGAGGCGCGCAACAGATGTCAGGAAACAATGTCAGGATGTCGATCTTCACTCAGGAAGAAAACGTCGAACGACCTGCGGCTAACGTCCAATCATGAATCGGACATGAAAATTTACTCGACGATCTCAAGGGTCGCCCGTTGGCCATGGCGCGCGGCGGAACTGGCAAGCAATGCGCGAATAGCTTGAATGGTCTGGCCGCTGCGACCAATCACCCGGCCGACATCTCCCCGTCGAAGTTGCAACTTAAAGACGGTCGTTCTGCCGTTCGGAATTTCCGTGAGGACCATGTCGTCAGGAAATTCGATCAGCTGCCGAATAACGAATTCGAGAAACTCTCTCATGCGCCAGAAAGACTAACCATGAATCCGCCTACGCACAATAGCTACGACGTGACAGGTGAACACGAACAAGCACAAAATCGCGACTCTTCCGCGCGCTCCAGCCTCCGCTGTCCTCAGCGGATCACATCATGAGGATGTTACCAACGGCGCAAAGAAACCGTTACTAAACCAACGCGCCGATACTAACCGGCGGGTTCACTCGGAGGCGACGACTCTTCTTGCGTCGGTTGGGGGCTTTCTGCCTCCACTCGGGGTGACGGCTTAGCGGTCGTCGTTGCTTTCTTATTTTGTTTTATCAAGCTGCGCACCGTATCGGATGGTTGTGCACCTTTGCTGATCCAATATTCGATCCGATCAATCTTCAACGTACTATTGTGACCGGGTTTCTTTGGATCGTACGCGCCGATGATCTCGATAAATTTCCCATCGCGCGGGCTCCGCCTGTCGGCCACTACCACTTTGTAGTAGGGGCTATTCTTCGTTCCTTCTCTGCGTAATCTGATAGAAACTGCCATGTTAACTTCTCATTCGCGCCAGTTGCGCCATCATCTTTTTCATTTTGCCCGTGCTTTTCATCATCTTCCGCATCTGATCAAAGCGCCGTAGCAAATCGTTTACCTCCGTGACTGTGCAGCCGCTGCCGCGTGCGATGCGCTGACGACGCCGCGCATTCAAAATGTCGGGACGCGTCCGCTCTTCGTTCGTCATCGAAAGCACGATGGCTTCCGTGCGCTTAAGCTGCTTCTCGTCAACAGAGAGACCTTGAACATTACTCATGCCGGGCAACATGCCAAGAATATTCTCCAGCGGTCCCATCCGCTGCATCATCTTGAACTGCGCCAGGAAGTCATTGAAATCGAATGAAGCCGTGCGCAGTTTCCGCTCCAATCGGGCAGCTTCTTCTTCATCGACCGCTTCCGCCGCTTTTTCAACGAGACTAACGACGTCGCCCATGCCAAGAATCCGCCCGGCCAGCCGCTCTGGAACAAAGACTTCAAACTGATCGAGCTTTTCCCCAGTTCCTGCGAACTTGATTGGTTGCCGCGTCACTTCGCGCATGGACAATGCCGCGCCGCCTCGCGCGTCGCCGTCCAGCTTCGTTAAAATGATTCCGGTGATGGACAAAGCGTCGTCAAAACGGGATGCAACGCTGACTGCCTGCTGGCCGGTAGCGGCATCAACCACCAGCAACGTTTCCTGCGGGTTTAAGAATTCTTTCAGCCTTTTTAGCTCCTGAATCAGCGCCTCGTCGATCTCCTGGCGACCTGCCGTATCGAAGATTTCGACAACGGGCGCACCTGGCTGTCGCGCCCTGGCAGATGTGTGAGCAGCGGCACGCTCCACATTCTTTTCGCCCGGCTCGGGAGTGAATACCGGGATGTCGATTTGTTTCCCCAGCGTTACCAACTGTTCGATCGCCGCCGGTCTCTGCAAATCGCACGCGATTAAAACTGGCGTGCGACCCTGCTTTTTCAGAAGACGCCCCAGTTTGGCAGACGAAGTTGTTTTGCCCGACCCATTAAGACCGACAATCAAAACACGGCCTGTATCTCCGAGATTAACCGGCGCGGCGTCGCCTCCGAGCAAGGCAGTTAATTCGTCGTAGAAAATTTTTACAATCTGCTGGCCTGGCGTAATGCTGCGAAGAACGGCTTCTCCAAGCGCTTTCTCTTTAATGCGTGCAATGAATTTTTTGGCGACTTGAAAATCGACGTCCGCTTCAAGCAAAGCCAGCCGGACGTGGCGTAACGCAGTATCGACGTTCGATTCGCTGATCGTGCCGTGTCCACGCAGCTCTTTGAAGACGTCCTGAAGTTTGTCAGAGAGTTGAGAAAACATGACATCAAAAGTTAGACGGCGCCACCCGTCGTCGCGCGGTAGCGCACGCGTCCCGCGCGCTGGCGAGCGCGTCCCTGCGATCGCGAACTTTTGATACACCAACGTTTCACGATCGAATATGACATAAGAAAGATCGTTTCGGCGCGCCGCCGAGAGCAAGCGGAGACGCATGCCCCCAAAACCCACGCCAAGCTTATTTTTTAGGCGTTGGTATCGGCGAGGTCCCTCCAGCCGCGCCCTCTTCAATTCCGAAAGTCCAATGCGCTTCGACCTTTTTCCCCTGAGATTTCGCGCTGATAATCACGCTACACGATTTCTCGTGCAACTTTTGCGTCACTTGGTATGACACCGTACCGGATTTCGGGTCATAATTCGCAGGAACAACACCGAGACCGCTCACGCGCAGTTGCACACTGCCAGGCTCGATCGCGCCAATCGGACTGAGGTTAGCCTTAATTAAAGGCAGAGCCGTGTGCACCGTCTCGCCATCTGCCGGTTGGGTCGCGAGATCCTTCGCGCCAACTTCGGCGACCGCTGCTCCCCCTCCAGTTGAGGTAGCGATCATTTTTACAGCATCTTCAAATACCTTGGGCTTGTTCGCTTCGATCGCATAACGACCGATTGAATCCATCGACGACGTAAAGGTGATGGGCTGACCGTAAACCGTAAACATCGCCTCGTACCCGGAATTTCGGGCAATCTCTTTAACGTGTTCGTTATAATTCCCGAACGGCACTGCAAAGCAATTCACTTTGATGCCCAGTCGCTGCTCGAGCAGTTGCTTGGAACCCACCACTTCGTTTTGTATCCATTGCTCGTATTGAGGCCCGGTCAATTTCGTCTTCGTCCTCTTCCCTCCGGTACTCGCGAGCATGATCGTATGCCCTTCGCGCAAATCCTGGTGAGTCGCTGAATGCGCTTCAATGTCCACACCGTTATCGCGCATATCCGCAAGCTGTTCCCAAGTAATCGCTTCCCCGCCGCCTAACGAGCCGCCCCGCACGCCTTCGGTGTAAATGAACATGGTGAACGGGTAACCGTATTTTTTCATAATCGGCCACGCGACTTCGTATTGCGATTTCCAGCCATCATCGAAAGTAACGACCGCAGAGCGCGGTGGTATATTCTTTTCGCCCTTCTTCCAGGCGAGCAAATCCTGCATTGAAATGACTGTAATGCCGCGATCCTTTAATTCCTTCATCTCCGCTTCAAACGCGGCAGGTGTGATCTCGGTCCCGGGATAGCGAATCTTGTCCACCAAACGGTGATAACAAAAAATGAGTACCTGGGCCGTTTGATCGACCACCGGCTTGGTGATCTTTGGAGATGCCGCCGCTAGTGGAGTTGCAACCGGTGTCGCAGATGAGGCGCTCGCCTGCTGCGAACTCGAGGAAGCGTTCTCCTCCTTCTTGCACATCGAAAGGTTCAGCGCAAGAAACAAAGGGAGAATCGCAAATCGGATTATCATAAAAGAAGTAAAGGCTTTATGCGCAGCAGCACAAAACACAAGTGCTTTTTGCAACTGCGATCAATAGACAGTCCCTCATCCAATTACGTTGTATCCTTTAAGCTTCGCGCGAAAAATTTTTGGTAGAAGACGTATTTTTTGCTATAAGATCAGAATGCTTCGCCAGGTCACTCGTCTCCTTGCAATCGCTTTTTTCGCTTCATTGGCTGCTTGCAGTACAGTCACGACTACCGGGGTTAAAAACACGAGCAAGACTTTCAATACTGTGGTGGTGGACGCCGGCCACGGGGGAAAAGATAGCGGCGCATATCGCCGTTACGGCCCGGCGGAGAAGATCGTTGCTCTCGATGTCGCCCAGCGTCTTAACCGCAAACTGCGCGAATCTCAGCTGAAAACGGTGATGACCCGGTCCTCGGATGTGTTTATCGAATTGAACGACCGTGTGGCAATCGAGAATGCGCAGAAAAACGCGATCTTCGTGAGCATACACTTTAATGATTCGCGCAGGCGCGGCATTCGCGGATTCGAAACATACTATCATTCGGGCGCTTCATCCGATCTGGCGAATAGTATTCAACAAAAACTGGCGACGATCCCCCACTCCGCTAGTCGCGGCGTGCACACGGCAAATTTTCGCGTGCTACGCCTCGCCAACTGTCCAGCGGTCCTCGTGGAATGCGGGTTCTTAAGTAATCGCAATGAAGGGGGTCAGGCGCGTGATTGGGAATATCGCGAACTCCTCGCGGACCGAATCGCGGAAGCAATTGTCGAACAACGGTTCGGCTCCGGTGTTTACCGTGGATCGACGCAAGTAGCTGCAGAATCGCAGCCACAATCGGCCTCTCCCAGCGGCGGGACGGGCCTGACGCCAAACGCTGGGCATCGCTAGAATTCTTTTCCGCGCTCTTCGCGGCCGAGTGCGGCGAGCAAGATCAACATCACAAAGATCACTAGCGCAAAAAGCGCCAGCGCCTTTGCATAATCCGGATGCCCGCTTGCATCATGGAAATGATCGGCCAACCGGGCTTCAATAACAGCCGTGTTGGCGGCAAATAAGTTTCCGAGTTGATAAGCAACCCCGGGAAATGTCCCGCGCACAGCGCCGGGCGAGAGTTCATTCAAATGTACGGGAACAACTCCCCAGGCGCCTTGCACCATGAACTGCATGGCAAACCCGCCGATGACAAGAAGCGCGAAGCCCGACGGAAAAACCCAGAGGGGAATAAGGATTATTCCGAATCCGGCAGTCAAAATAATCGAGCGCCGGCGGCCCCATTTTTGCGACAGATGGCCAACCACTGTTCCGCCGCAGATTGCGCCAACAGCGTAAATGATCCCTGTCGCGGCCTTCTGCGTCACGCCATAGTGGCGTTGTTCACCGAGAAAAGTTTGATACATGTCCTGGGTCCCATGCGACATCGCGTTGAACGCCGTCATCAACAAAATGACGTACAGCAACAGCCCCCAGTGCCGTTTTAGTACCATCAGTAGATCGTTCCAGAAATTAGTCGTCTCCCTCTGGCGTTGCAGCCAAACCGGCGATTCGGGCACTTGCGCACGGATGTACAGCACTAGAAATGCGGGTAGCGCTCCCGCGACGAAGAGGCCGCGCCATCCGAAGAATGGAAATACAATCCAATACACAACGGCCGCGAGCAGATAACCAAATGCATAGCCTTGTTGTAGAATTCCCGAGAACAATCCACGTGCGGCAGTTGGCAGGGTTTCCATTGCCAGCGATGCGCCAAGTCCCCATTCTCCGCCCATGCCTATTCCGTAAAGGGCGCGGAAGATCAGCAGCCAGGTGTAATTCGGAGAGAACGCGGTGAGTAACTCCATGAGAGAGTAAAAGATGATGTCGATCATCAGCGGCATGCGGCGCCCGAACCGGTCCCCGAGCAATCCGAAAATGAACGCGCCCAGCGGGCGCATAGCCAGCGTAAGCGTGATCGCGTAGCTCAGCTCGGCGACGCTGGTGCCAAAGTCGCCTGCCATCGGCACGATCACGAAGGTGAGCAGAAAAAAATCGAAGGCATCTAGTGCCCAGCCCAGGAAGCAAGCTAAAAATGTATTGCGCTGATTGCGGTCGAGCGATTTGAACAACCGGACCGCTTCCATGGCGCACTGACCTAATCGCCACATCCAAAAGAAGTCGAGATGAAACAAACGACCGACAACCACGCCCTCAAATCCAGAAATATCTGCAGGTATCGTTCGCCAATTGATCAGTCGTCATTCTTCGTTATTCGACATTCGGATTTCGTGATTCGTTGTCACGCATCTAGGCAACACTGCGATGCCTGTCTCGATTACGAGCATGAGCAGGAGCCTGATTTAAACACATCTACGCATCATGATACGTCAATTTGTTTCTTGATTCGCCAGAGAAACGCTCTTTAGTTCCCCGAACAATCATGGCAGCAAACGATCTCCATCCTTTGGAAAGGGTCCTGCGAGAACGCATCGTCGTTCTCGATGGCGCCATGGGCACCATGATCCAGCACTACAAGCTCCCCGAAGCGGAGTATCGAGGAAAGCGATTTCGCGATTGGAAAGGCAAAGACCTAAAGGGCAGCCTGGAGCTGCTCAATTTAACTCGGCCTCTGGTGGTCGAGGAAATTCACACCGCTTATCTCGAGGCCGGCGCAGACGTTATCGAAACGAATACGTTCAGCGGAACAACTATTGGCCTGCACGATTTCCTGTTTCAAGGCGAACCTACACGTGGCCGCAAAGATCAGGAATTCTTTCAGCGCGTAGTGGACGATGTCGATCTTCGCGCGCTCGTTCAGGAAATTAATTTTGAGGCGGCCAGGATCTCGCGACGCGCCGCGGACCGCGTCGCAAACGAAACCGGCCAGCAACGATTCGTTGGCGGATCGATGGGCCCTCTTCCGGTCGCTGCCTCGATTTCACCTGACGTAAACGATCCGGCGTTTCGCGCGGTCTCATTCGAGCAACTTCGCCAAACTTACTTCGATGAAGCGAAAGCGCTGCTCGAAGGCGGCGTCGATCTACTCATTGTCGAAACGATTTTCGACACACTCAACGGAAAAGCTGCGCTGTTCGCTATCAGTGACGCATTGGAAAAAACCGGACGCAACGTGCCGTTGATGATCTCGGGCACCGTAATCGACAAATCCGGACGAAACTTGAGCGGGCAGACCGTTGAAGCGTCGCTCATATCGATCGCGCATGCGGAACCGCTGATCTTTGGTTTGAATTGTTCGCTCGGTCCAGATGAAATGGTACCGTTCGTGGAAGAGCTGGCGCGCGTTTCGCCGTACTACATGAGTGCGTATCCGAACGCGGGGTTGCCGGATCCGCTGTCGCCGACCGGCTTTCCGGAGACAGCCGAGATTTTTGCACCCAAGGTCGCGAAGTGGGCAGAGAACGGCTGGCTCAACGTGGTCGGCGGTTGTTGTGGCACGACGCCGGATCACATCCGAGCGCTGACGAAACTGGTGCGCGAATTTTCGCCGCGCGTCGTGGAAAGGACAGTCAGCTCTACATGATTCTGCGACTTTCCGGGCTCGAACCGTTGAAGATTACGCCAGAGTTCGGCTTCGTTGTCATCGGCGAGCGCACCAATATCACGGGATCGCCGAAGTTTTCGAAGCTAATTCTTGCGGGCGATTTCGACGAAGCTCTGGCTGTAGCGCGTCATCAGGTGCAGGGCGGAGCTAACCTTCTCGACGTGAACATGGACGAAGGGATGATCGACTCGGAGGCGGCCATGGTTCGATTCCTGAATCTAATCGGCAGCGAACCAGAGATCGCGCGGATTCCAATTGTGGTCGACAGCTCGAAGTGGAGCGTCATCGAAGCAGGTCTCAAATGCCTGCAGGGAAAAGCAGTGGTGAACTCCATAAGCCTGAAAAACGGCGAAGAAGATTTTCTCCGGCAGGCCAGATTAATCAGGCGATATGGCGCCGCCACGATCGTGATGGCGTTCGACGACCAAGGCCAGGCGGATAGTTTCCAACGCAAAATCGAAATTTGCGCGCGTGCTTACAACCTCTTGACCAAACACGCGAATTTCCCGGCGAGCGATATCATCTTCGATCCGAACATTCTGACTGTCGCCACCGGGCTCGACGAACATCGGAATTACGCGGTCGATTTCCTTGAAGCGACGCGATGGATCAAAACAAATCTTCCGGGCGCGCGCGTCAGCGGCGGCGTGAGCAACATTTCATTCTCCTTTCGTGGAAACAACACTGTGCGCGAAGCGATGCACGCCGCGTTTCTGTTTCACGCCATCCGCGCAGGCCTCGACATGGGAATCGTCAACGCAGGGCAGCTCGCGGTTTACGAAGAAATCGAGCCGGCGCTACGAGAGCGCGTCGAAGACGTGCTGTTGAATCGGCGAGGCGATGCAACCGAGCGGCTGGTCGATTTTGCGGAAAACGTAAAAGCAAAAGATAAAACCCGGGTGCCTGATGAAGCGTGGCGAGCAGAGCCCGTGGAGGGACGGCTCAAACACGCGTTGGTCAAAGGCATCACCGATTATATCGATACCGATACGGAGGAAGCGCGTCAAAAATGCAAGCGACCACTGGAGGTAATCGAGGGCCCGCTTATGGCCGGGATGAGCGTGGTTGGCGACTTGTTTGGTTCCGGCAAAATGTTTCTGCCGCAGGTCGTGAAGAGCGCGCGAGTAATGAAAAAAGCTGTCGCCTATCTGATGCCGTTTATGGAAGCGGAGAAATCTGCTGGCGCGAAACCGCAGGGGCGCATCGTGATGGCGACGGTAAAGGGCGACGTGCACGACATCGGCAAAAACATCGTGGGGGTAGTGCTGCAATGTAACAACTACGAAGTCTTGGATCTCGGTGTAATGGTGCCGGCCGCAAAGATTCTGGAAACAGCGAGAGAAAAACAAGCGGATGTGATCGGACTAAGTGGTCTGATTACACCATCGCTAGACGAAATGATTCATGTGGCGCAGGAAATGCAGCGTGAAGGATTACGTTTGCCGCTCTTGATCGGTGGCGCAACTACGAGCCGGGCACACACCGCGGTGAAGATCGCCCCGCATTATCAGGCCAGCACTGTCCACGTTCTGGACGCGTCGCGCGCCGTGGGTGTTGTCAATTCGCTGCTCAACCAAGACCTCAAGTCCGAATTTGATAAGAAAACGCGTGAAGACTACGAACGCTTGCGACGGGAGCATTCAGCAAGAACACAGCGAAAGAATTTGATGACGCTGAAAGAAGCGCGCGCAAACCGGACAGGTATTGATTGGAGCAACTATGCTCCGCCGAAACCGGAATTTTTAGGGGTGCGGGTTCTTCAAACCGTCATTCCCAGCCAAGTCGCGAAATGCAGTAAGACAAGCCTTACGGTAACGCAACGGGATGCTTCAAGTTCGCTTCGCTCCGTTCAGGATGACGCGGTACGCTCCTTTTCATTGCGCACACTGGCCGATTACATCGATTGGTCGCCGTTTTTTCACGCCTGGGAATTACGCGGGCGTTATCCCGGGATTTTTGAAGACCCCAAGGTTGGCAAACAGGCGCGCGAGCTTTTCGATGACGCGCAGAAACTTCTTGATTCGATCGTCGCAAACAATCTCCTGATCGCGCGTGGTGTTCACGCTTTTTGGCGAGCAAACTCAGTTGGCGACGACCTGGATCTTTATGCCGACGATGATCGCACGAAGAAGCTCGCCACCTTCTATTTCCTGCGCCAGCAAATACAAAAGCCGGCAGGACAATTCAACCATTGCCTGGCGGATTTCGTGGCGCCGGCTAACAGCGATCATACATTGCCGCTGCCGGACTATCTTGGCGGATTTGCTGTTACGATTCATGGTGCAGACGAACTCTCCGAAGAGTTCAAGCGGCAGCATGACGATTACAACGCCATCATGACGAAGGCGTTGGCAGATCGATTAGCCGAAGCGTTTGCCGAGTATCTGCACAAAGAGACGCGGATCGCATGGGGATTCGGACGCGAGGAACAATTGTCGCAATCCGATCTAATCCGTGAGAAATATCGCGGCATCCGACCGGCTGCCGGTTATCCCGCATGTCCCGACCACGCAGAGAAGGGAACGCTGTTCGATTTGCTGGATGCCGAGGACAACGCGGGCGTCACACTAACGGAATCGTTTGCAATGCATCCCGGCGCGAGTGTGAGCGGGCTCTATTTCTCGCATCCTGAGGCAAAATATTTTGGAGTTGGGCAGATCGGACACGATCAGGTGGTGGATTACGCGGCCCGGCGCGGCGAATCGTTGCCCGTAGTGGAAAAGCGACTCGCTCCTAACTTGGATTACAACGTTTGATGCGATCAAACGTCGGGGCGAGAGGATTTGAACCTCCGACCTCGTGGTCCCAAACCACGCGCTCTACCAAGCTAAGCTACGCCCCGCGCTCCGGCGTCGTTCTTTATCATGGATAGCGCCTTCCCGCATCCTGAAATTCGGTTAAATTGCGGTCAAAACCGGGAATGAGAATATACGGGTTGATCGTTTCAACGGCATTAATTGGCGTGGCGCTCCTGCTACACGGACAGGACGCCGCGCCACCATCCGTGGATCTTTATGAGGGGCAAGAACAGTTCGAACCAACTCCTCCCCCCCTGCCCCCTAACGGCCCCGAGCTGCCGGAGATATCAGAGCTGGACCAGACTTTTTCAAAGCCGAGGTCGCTCGGAAAAGAAGCTGATGCAGCGCGCGTGCACATAGAATGGCGACAACTAAAAAATCGGACAGTGAATGATCCACAGGTGCAGGCTGCGAAGGCGTATGCGCAGGCTGCACGGACTGATTTAGAAAAGAGGAATCGCCTCCGCAATTACTACAACATCTACTACGAACGCATGTCCGCCCTGGCTACGACTCCCGAAATCAAGTTGGCATTGGAGGGATTAAAGAGTTCTCATCAGGGACTGCTGACTCAGCCACGCGTGCGGCCTACCCCAGATACCTCTACGCCGACGCCAACCCCGTCGGGGACATCTCCGCCTAAGAAGCCCGCAGATAAACAAAAGAAGAAGAAAGAAAAACGTCACAAGCGGTTTTGATTAGCTACCTTGCCAGCTCATAGTCATTACAGTATTCCTAATCGCATCGTGTTCTTGGCGCGTTCGTCTAGTGGTTAGGACACAGCCCTCTCAAGGCTGGTACACGGGTTCGACTCCCGTACGCGCTGCCAATGCTTTTTACCTACGAAAACAGCATGTGCCCACCCAAGCGCGAATTATAGCGAGGGCGTGAGCAAAATTTGCCGAAGGGGCCTTTTTTTGCCGAAATTGCGACCCGCAATTGAGTCACAACTTGCCTACAGCAAAAAATACCTTGCGCTCGTGGAATTCGGCGCAAAAATGCCGCGGGGCATGAAAAGGGCAAAGATCAAAACTGCAGTTCCACTTAGCGCCGGTGAACGTTATGTCGAATTCACCGATTCGAGTAAACAACTCGATCGCGCTCGAAAAGCACTCGGCCTAAAGGAAAACGAAGCGCTGCTCGTGTTCACCGACGGAGAGAGAGAATTCGCGGTGGCGACTGACGTGCATTAAGGGCCTACCTGATCGAAATGGACAGTCCCATCCAGCGGTTCCAGTCCGCCGAATCCACCGGCTTCTTCTCTGATATAGCGCGATGCTGAATTTGTCGCGTTGAGTTGGGACGCGTAAACGCGCCTAGATTCGCCGATGACGTATCGGGCGGCGATCAATAATGAGGCAATCAATTTCGCATTCTAGCGCGATATCGGGACAACAAAGGGAACGCCGGGAGGAGTAGCGGTGCTTCCTTTGCCGCGTTTGGCAGCAGCAAGAATCGCGTCTTCTAGTCTAAGGAAACAGAAGCGTATCTCCGTGCCGGACTTGTCATAGCTCATGGCGTTTGCCCCATGATCCGACGCTAGTTTGCTCAACTTGATCATAAGATTTCGAAGTTCTGTGCTGCTGGTGATATTGCCCTTTTTGCACCAACCGAGCACAACAAAACCGTATGTAGGACCTACCTCACCAAGTCTGCCAACTGGACTGGCCCCGGGCCGTAGCCAGGCGATATCTTTGGGAGCAACCTTCGTCGTCGAATACCCGTGTTGATAATCGTGTTCCTTCTCTTTCTTAAAAGGCTCATTCCAATAGCGAATAGTGCAATCAAGCTTAACCGGAGATTCCGCTAGCGCAGATCCAGCGGATAACGCCACGACCAGGAGACATCTCATTTGCATGCGTTGATCCATCATGCCCTTCACTCGCCGTCCGGCAATCAAAAACGATTCTGGCAGCGCATCGGAGCTGAGATCAAGCCGCCATAATCTTTACGCAGTCTGACTTAGTAAATGTGTTGTGAGTTGGTCATCGTGCCGGGCCAGTCCGCGAGATCGATGTATCACTCGCTACCTCACATGGGTACTCGATAGTCTATGGAAGTTCTATCACACTTCCAAGCCCTGCGTAATTATATTGAGAACCGAATGTTCTTTCAAATGCAGCAAACGCGGGCTCGCCTGTGCAGTGACCCAGTGCCACGCGATCAACTTTCCATTTGTCATGCAAGGCTGTCACAATCCGCGCAATCTCCGAATCTGGAGTTGTGACCAAGTGGAGTCCCCCAACGATGGCATAGACGTGCTTGTCAATTACCGTCGACGCCTCGACGATCCGTTCAATTCCCGGATGCGAACATCCTACCACGAGGATCAGTCCTTTGGGGGTCTCAATTGCGAGCGAGAGCTCACGCAGCTCCAAAGTCCCGGGCGTCTGGGACACCGTTGCGATCACAGATATTCCTGTTGCGGCTTTCGTCACACCATCAATTAGAACAAAATTAGCGCTTGGCCATGGCGTGCCGAAGGTCATCGTCTGTGGCGGCTTCCCATTGTAGTACCGCATATAATCAGGCAGTGAGGCGTCTTGGCGATAGAAGGTTCCAGGCAGTGAGGCGCCAAATACTCCGAATCCCTCTTTCGGCGCGAAGATCTTCACCTGCGGGTTCACCGTCAACAGGTAATTCATGCCACCGGTGTGATCCCCGTGCCGGTGTGAGATGACCGCGAAATCGAGCTTCTTGAGATCAACCCCCGAGACCTTAACATTCTGAGCG